>Ga0076088_104_pt1 | contig 69091 bp, 67 predicted proteins | sample RifGroC1_FD_68227 | JGI IMG/M metagenome (GOLD analysis project Ga0076088, IMG submission 68227) | Parcubacteria (Wolfebacteria) bacterium GW2011_GWC1_43_10
ACCTATGTGACAGGAGGGAGTTGGGAGCTGACAGCCGTTATGGAAGCCCAAAAACACGACTCGGCTATTAATGACGGAGGTTCTCTTCCCGGAGTTATTGAAATCGGTTCCGACCTGACGCTGACTCCTCCGACAAGAGACATGGGGCTTGCGGGATATTGGACGCTTAATGAAGGGACTGGGTCTGTTGCCTATGATTCCAGCATTGGAGGGAATAACGCAACTGTTAGCGCGTCTTGGACCAGCTCCTGCAAATCGGGCAATTGTCTGTCAAGCAGCGGATGTTATGGCGGCGCTGCTTACGTTGCTTCTCCGAATTCAAATCTTAATTCAATAACCAGTTTCACGATAACTGTCTGGAATAATCCGACAGCTGCTGTTGCCGATGGCTGGCAAGGAATTGTCACAAAAACAACCCCTGGGACCTTCCCGTCGTTTTGGGGTTTTATGGTAGATGCGGCAACGACCACAGGCCATGCATTCGTTTCCAATAACGGCCAGCAGAAAATCGGAACGTATTTTTATCCGATTACCGGACAATGGAATTTTATCGCCTATGTTCATAACGACTCGTCCCTTCAAGATACGGTTTATTTTAACGGCCAATTATTGGGGCAAACCGAATCGTTGAGTGTGAACACCGGAGCCGGGGGGTTTCACATGCTTGCCAACAATTGCAGTATCAACGGGAAAATAGACGACGTTCGCGTTTACAACAGGACTTTAAGCGCCGCCGAAATCCAAGCTATTTACAGCGCAACCAAGTAATAGAACTTTTATCTGCTACGCAGGAATTTGAAATAAAAATTCACTACCCGACAGGCTCCCACACCCATGTGTATAGATGTAGGCAGGCAAAATAAATCATAAAAACACGAGAGCATTAAAACATAGGAGGCATCAACAAATGTCTGGTATCAATATTGGTACCATTGCCAGGGTAGAAATTGGGTAGAAATCAGAGAATCGCTATCACGGTTCGCTTTAGTTTATTTTTGGTATTAATATTGATACCAAGGTAAAATTAGGTTATTCTACAAACATGGCTAAAATTTCTAAAAAGAAATTGTCTCCGGAATTTAAGACTAAATCCCTTGGGTTGTTTTTTAGAACTGTTAAAAAGATTGAGTCAGTTAGCGATGCGGAAAAATTTTTAGATACTTTTTTCACGCTGATGGAAAAAGAGATTGTTCTTCGCAGATTGGCGACCGTAATTTTATTGGATAGGGGAGAACGATATAGAAAAATTCAAAACACACTCGAGATTTCCAGAAATACAGTCAGTAAAATCAAACATATTATATCGGGAGACGGCTACGGGAGAAATCTTGGCAAGCGCGTCTATTCAACACCCCATCAACAAAAAACAAAAAGAAAAAAGTTACTCCCGCCTTATAAAGGAGCTGAAAGTATTATTTAGGACTGGTATCAATATTGATACCAATGCAGAAAAATAAAAAACCAGCCTTTTAAGCTGTTTTTTTTTGGAATGTTTTGATTATCAGATCCAAGTCTCTCCCTCACTAAAACTTCGTTTTGTTCGGGACTTCGTTCGCTTACACTCGCTTCGCCTCCTTAGCAAAAGCTTCCACAATTGGCTCTAAATTCCCTTCTAATGTCTTCTCTATATTGTGGAATTTCTTGCCGATTCGATGGTCCCTGCCTGCCGGCAGGCAGGGGTGATTCTGCCGTCGGGATGGTGTAATATAATATTATTGCGGAGCGTCTTTCCAAAAGGTCTTAATAATAGAATCTAAGTCGCCGCCAAGAATTTTTTGTATATTATGCCATTTTTTCCCAATTCTGTGGTCTGTTAATCTATCATCAGGAAAGTTCCACGTTCTTATTTTTTCGGAGCGTTCCATTGAACCGATTTGCTCTTTTCTTAATGCGCCAAGAGAGCTTGTTTGCTGGCGTTGCATTTCTTCATACAGCTTTGAGCGCAGTATCGTAAGCGCATTTTCGCGATTGGCGTTTTGAGAGCGTTCCGTTTGGGAAGCGACGACCACTCCCGTGGGTTTGTGAAGGATTCTGACGGCGGTTTCAACCTTGTTAACGTTCTGCCCGCCGGGTCCCGATGAGCGGAAAAAAGTGATTTCCAAATCATTGGGGTTGATTTCAAAAATTTTCTGTTCGATTACCGGCAAAATCGCCACCGAGGCAGTTGAAGTATGAACTCTGCCCGATTTTTCTGTTGCCGGAACTCTTTGGATTCTGTGTACTCCCGATTCCTGCTTTAAAGAATCATATACGCCTGGACCTTTCCCGCCCGAGGCGGGCCTGCCTTGAGCGGATATTTTTCCGATAAACGTTTTATATCCTCCCAAAGTCGTCTGGTTCGAATCGATTATGGAAAAACGCCACCCTCTTTTTTGGGCGTACTTTTGATACATATTGACCAGTTCTCCGGCAAAAATTGATGCTTCATCTCCGCCAGCTCCGGCTCTGATTTCAATTATTATTTCATTTATCTGGTTGTCCATAATTAAAAGCGACACTAATTACAAATGATATGCGAATGTACGAATAATAAATTCGTGTTATTCGAATACATTCGCGTATTGGTGTCGCTACTTGGATTTTTTTGTTTTTTTAACTGCTCTCTTTTCCGATTTCTTTCTCAGGGCAATCTTAGCTGCCTTTTCTCTTCTGGCCTTGAATTTTTCCACTCTTCCGGCGGTGTCAATCAGTTTTTCTTTGCCGGTATAAACCGGATGACAGGCATAACAAATTTCAACCTTAATTTCTTTTTTGGTCGATCCGACAGTAAAAATATTGCCGCAGGCGCATTTGACTCGTGCATCTGGATAATATGTTGGATGTATGTCCTTCTTCATATGTTTATTTAATAAGGGTGAATGCTTGCCCCGTAGTGAACATGAAATGTTCTACTACTGGGGTCTTTTTTCATGTGTTTTTCTGCTCAATGATGATTGGTACCAATATACGAATAATAAGCGAAAAAGTCAATTTTTCCACACATTTCCACCTTTTTATTTACTTGACACTTTTAAATGGTTCTGTATACTTACCCTTACCAGTTAATTCTTGACCTTTGAAAACCAAACCCCGCACCTTTTATTCGCTCAAGCGGGGTTATTTGATTCCAAGGAATCAAAAAAGGTGCAGCGGTTAACCCTCCCAAATTTTGCAGTTTCATCTTTTTCAAAAGACGGATTCGCAAATCTGGGATTTGTCTGTAAAATTTGGGAGGGTAAATAGCTCGTATTTGAAGATACGGGTTCACCCTCCAAAATTTTCCGACGGAAAACTTAGGAGGGTAAAGTTGAAGATTTTTTTGGTTGTCCCAAGAATGTCAAAATTTTAAGTTACAGGCGAAGGTCGAATGGTTGCAATTTTTAAAATAGTTGCGGCCACTCGCACTTCGCTAAAAAAAATTGAAAATTTTGACATCTATTTGAGAGTTTGATCCTAGCTCAGGATGAACCCTGCCTGCCGGCAGGCAGGGCTGGCTGATCGCCTTTGGCGATTACCGCCAGCTCTAAATGTCGCGGCATGGTTTTGTGAGTTTGGAGACTTTCAAATTTTTTGAGAGTTTGATCCTAGCTCAGGATGAACGCTGGCGGCGTGGATAAGGCATGCAAGTCGAACGATCATTCGCTTCGCTCATTGTAGCGATGCGAATATGCGAATCTGCTAATAATACGAATAAAAACATTTGTATAATTAGTATTATTTGTATATTGGTATCGATACAGCGAGCGGAGCGAGTGGTAGTGGCGAACGAGTCAGTAACACCTTGGTTACGTACCCCGAAGTGGAGCATAGCCAGCCGAAAGGTTGGGTAATTCTCCATAATCCCGCAAGGGTAAAGTCGCAAGACGCTTTGGGATCGGCCTAGGCCCGATCAGCTTGTTGGTGAGGTAACGGCTCACCAAGGCTACGACCGGTAGGGGTGCTGAGAGGCAGTTCCCCGACGACGAGACTGAGACACGGCTCGTACACCTACGGGTGGCAGCAGTCGAGAATATTCCACAATGGGCGAAAGCCTGATGGAGCGACGCCGCCGCCTAAATTTTTGGCGAGGCTGGAAATGGCGCAGAGCTTCGACGGTAACGTCGGATAGGAAAACTTGGCTTATATGCTGGAACATTTTTTATCGTCCGCTGATATTTCTCTATACAAGAGAACGCGATAAAAAATAATCAGCAGGGAAGTCGTAATTGACCCCTCAGAGACTTCGTTGATTAAACGAGATAGATGTTTTTGAACGTCTATAATATGCCAGGCCCCCATAAAATGGGGTGATGATATAGTCCAATTAGTTCGCCAAAAACTTTGGCGGGCCAGCAGCAGCGGTAATACAGAGACCTCGAGCGTTGTCCGGATTTATTGGGCGTAAAGGGCGCGTAGGATTCTCTTTGCATCTCCAGTCAAATATTGAGGCTTAACCTCAAAACCGCTGGAGAGATGAAAGAGATTGAGGGTGCCAGAGGCAAGCGGAACGCACGGTGTAGGGGTGAAATCCGTTGATATCGTGCGGAACACCATAGGCGAAGGCGGCTTGCTGGGGCATTCCTGACTCTGAGGCGCGAAAGCGTGGGGAGCAAAAAGGATTAGATACCCTTGTAGTCCACGCCCTAAACTATGTTCGCTGGCTGTCGGGAGTATCGACCCTCTCGGTGGCGAAGCTAACGCGTTAAGCGAACCGCCTGGGAAGTACGGCCGCAAGGCTAAAACTCAAAGGAATAGACGGGGACTCGCACAAGCGGTGGAGCATGAGGTTTAATTCGATGGTAAGCGAAACACCTCACCAGGGCTTGAAATCCCAACGACGTCTCGCCGAAAGGCGTGATTCTCCAGGTTTACTTGGAGCGTTGGGGCAGGTGTTGCACGGTTGTCGTCAGCTCGTGGCTTGAGTTGTTCCCTTAAGTGGGTCAACGAGCGCAACCCCTGTTGCCTGTTACAAGTGTCAGGCAAGACTGCCCAGCTCTTTTGGCAGTATTAGATTTTGTTGATAGTATGTGAGTATGTTCTATGTTTATCTGATAAAAAGTTTAAAAAGTGATTTTCTGTATGTCGGTACTACCGATGATTTAAGAAGAAGATTTGCAGAACATAGTAGTGGAAGAGAACTATCAACAAAATCTTACGCGCCTTTTAAGTTAATTTATTGCGAAGCCTATCGGAGTAAGTAAGAAAGATGCTTTGATTAGAGAGAAAAAATTAAAACATCATGGCAGCGTAATTGGTCATCTTAAAAGGCGCGTCAAACATAGTTTATTAGAATAGTGCCAAAAGAGCTGGGAGGAAGGAGGGGATGACGTCAAATCAGCGTGACCCTTTGATGCCCTGGGCGACACTCATGCTACAATGGCAGGTACAATGGGTAGCCAAGCCGTAAGGCGGAGCCAATCCCATCAAAACTTGCCCCAGTTCGGATTGGAGTCTGCAACTCGACTCCATGAAGCCGGAATCGCTAGTAATCGCGGATCAGCACGCCGCGGTGAATACGTTCTCGAGTCTTGTACTCAAAATTAAAGGCGCTGGGCAGTATTTTTTACGAGAAGGTTAAAATCCTTCTGCCGCGCAAGCGGCATAGCCGAAAGACAGGTCCTCTGGAGCGATCCGTGGACTGAAGGGTCTGATGTGGCAAAAGACAGCCTTGTTAAAACCGCTGTGGCCGACTCTTGCGGTGAGTCAAGAGGAAGGTTACTTTTAAAAAAGCGGAAAGGATGCCGGGAATCGCAAGTAATATGACCCCAGGAGATCTCATGGATAAAAATAGGTAACAAGAATCCGTGAGAAGTCAGCTGCGTCGTAGTACTGTGCGTCATACTATGATATACTGTGACGTATGGGAAGGACAAAACCGATAGTTTCTGCAGATTATGTCGTTGGTTTAACGGATGGCGAAGGATGTTTTTACGTTTATGTTTCGAATTCTCCTAGATATGTGGGAGGAGCTAGAGTAGGTCTTAACTTTTATATTAAAATGAATGAAAGAGATAAGAACCTGCTTGAGAAAGTGAGACGTTCTCTGAAATGCGGATGTGTCTATTTTCAGAGAGAGCAGCGTAAAAATCACACTCAATGTTATCGCTATACGGTCGGTTCTCACCGAGATGTTATAGAGAGAATCATTCCGTTTTTTAAAAGACATTCTCTACAGAGTGATTCTAAACGAAAAAGTTTTATGTTTTTTTGTGAGATTGCCGAATTAGTCGAAAGCGGCAAGCATCTTACAAAAGATGGCATAGAACAGATTCGCCTGTTAAAAAAGCGTATGAATCAAAAAACTGTTGGGCTCGCGTAGTGCGGGAAATCCGCTCACTACGCCCCGACGTCAAGTCGGGGAGCTGATATAGATTTATCTATCATCAGCTTGGGAACTCGAAATCGACCTATGATTATCGAAATCCGCCCGTCATACCAAGGGAGCCGGTAATGGGTGAAGTCCCGCCCTTTTGGTACGAAATTCGCGCCAAAAGGGCGGGATCAGCCCAAGATCGGTGACACGGGTAAAGTCGTAACAAGGCACGTGTAGCGGAAGCTGTGCGTGAAACAATTAACTACGAAATTATTGATCGTTCGTCTTGTCGGAGACAAATTCGGCGAGATGTCAGGAGTTGGCCGAGGATCCTTAAGTTTCGGCCCATCTTGTCAAAGACAAGATCGCGGACAGTCTTGGACAAGACACAGACAGTATGGAATTTTTCCTAAACTGTCAGTGTTATGTCTGTACTGTCAGCGTTCTCGCCTTTGACGAGATGTATGGGACAACCAAAAAAGTCTTTAAATTAATTAACTGGCGACATACGACCTACAACTAACAACAAACAGTTCTAGTTTTTGCTGTTTTGTGCTATTGTTGTCGCTAGTCGTTTGTCGTAGGTTGTTAGTTTAAGTATATGGACGCTACCAACGCTAAAAAGATACTTTTGGTAGAAGATGACCCGTTTCTCTCATCTCTTTTGAAAAACAGATTCACCCGGGAGGGAATAGAGGTAATTTACGCTAAAGACGGCCAGGAAGCGATTACTCTTCTTCAGGGCAATAAACCTGATTTGATTTTGCTTGATTTAATCTTGCCCAAAAAATCTGGGTTTGAAGTAATGGAGGAAATTCGGCGTGATCCTCAAATCCAGGACGCGCCGGTGATTATTATCTCCAATTTGGGACAACCGGAGGATATCCAAAAAGGCCAGGAGCTGGGAGCGGTGGAGTATTTTATAAAAGCCAAAACCTCGATAGACGACCTGGTCGCCAATATTTTGGGGTTTTTATCGTCGGTAAAGTAAGACATTGGCAGGATTGTTCCATGAACAAACTTATCCACAGGTACCTTGGCAACAGACGTATTTTCGTCTATAATGAATTTGATAGAAATTAAAAGGTTTTTTGTTATCATAATTAGTAAGCAATAAAAATATGAGTAACGCAAGTAAAAAACTCGCAGACGATTCCAAGCGAGGATTCACCTTGGTCGAGTTGTTGGTTGTCATCGGTGTCCTGGCGATTCTAACGGCAGCGGTGGTGGTCGTCTTGAACCCGGCCGAACTTTTAGCCCAAGCCAGAGATACTCAAAGAATGTCCGATTTGGATGCTATCAGAGGAGCGGTATCTTTGTACTTGGTCGCTACCACTACTCCGGTGTTTGGAACCACTGTTTATTCTACCAGCGGAACCGATGGTTTTAATTGCGGTGCTGCCACAGCAAGAGATGTCTACACCATTGACGGAAATGGTTGGATAACTATTGATTTTTCTACGATGACCAACCCAAGCTCTCCCATTTCGGCTCTTCCCAGAGATCCAGTCAATAATGCTACAAATCACTATGTTTATAAGGGAGATAACACCGATAAGAATTTTGAATTGAACGCCCAGTTAGAAAGTAGCAAGTATGCTTCAACCAAAGAAACCAACGATGGGGGTAGTTCCACTACTGTTTATGAAGTCGGAACTGACCCCGGGCTTACCTTGTGTAATTCTTAAAAGAAATACAAAACAAGAAACGCTCCTTTTGGGGCGTTTTTTGTTTTCGCTGATTCACCCTCCTAAGTTTTATCAGATAAAATTTTGGAGGGTAAAGTTATACACAGGCTCCTTTAAAAAAGATTCTGATGTTCTATAATTAACAGTATCGATGCGAATATACGAATTTACCAATAATCAAGATTTGTTAGTTAGATTATATGGAACAAAAAACAAATAAAATTTCTAAACGGGGTTTTACCCTGATTGAGTTGCTGATAGTCATCGGGATTTTGTCGGTGCTAACGGCAGCGGTGGTGGTCGTCTTGAACCCGGCCGAACTTTTAGCCCAAGCCAGAGATACTCAAAGAATGTCCGATTTGGATGCTATTCGAAGCACTCTTTCCCTCTACCTCTCGACTGCCACTACAACAGATTTTTCTTCCGCCGGGCCTTATGCTCAGGGGTCAACCGCTTCCTGTTTTTCACTTTCGGGGGTGTGTGGTGCCAGAGACATCTATACTATTGGTGGACTTGGATGGGTGGCGGTTGATTTGACAGTAATGTCTAATCCCGGCTCGCCAATTTCAGCTTTACCGAGAGACCCAACTAACGGCGCCACCTACCACTATGCTTATAAGGGAAATAATACCTACAAAACATTTGAGTTAAACTGCGAGCTTGAAAGCAACAAGTACGCTGGTCCCAGAGAATCGGGGGATGGCGGTGATTCTACCACCATCTATGAGGTAGGAAGTGACACGGGACTTGATCTTTAACGCGCACTCTTCTGAAGATAAAAAATACCCCGCTATCCATCGGGGTATTTTTTATTTCTTTGCAAATTGTGATAAAATTAACTTAAGTTTCAACATTTAAATATATAAATATTTAAGCATATGCTATCCATTCCTCCTCAGAAATTAAAACCATTTCTTATCGAGCAGAGTCTTCTCAAAGAAGAGGAGTTTGACCAAGCTTGGGAAGAATCCCAAAGAATGAACCAGAACCTAGGAGACGTTTTGATTTCCAAGGGATTCATTACTAGAGATTTTTTGCTTCATCTAGCTTCTTCGTTTTTTGGAGTGGAGGTAGCTAATTTAAGAAACAGGGGAATTAACCGAGAAGTTCTTTCCAAGATTGAGGAAAAATTTGCCCGGGAAAGAAACGTTATCGCTTTTTCTCAGGATACTGACGGCACGGTCAATGTGGCGATGGATGACCCCACCGATCTGCCCACGATTGAATTTTTGGAGAAGAAGCTGTCATCTAAAATAAGACCGTTTCTGGCCTCCACGGACGACCTGGCCCACGGGTTTTCGGCCTATGGCTCCCAGCTGACCCAAGATTTTAAGCAGTTGATTGAAGAAAGCATCCGCACCTCTCTGGAAAAGAAAATCGGAGCAGCTAAAGAAGAAGAAGCAGCCATTCAGGTCCCCATTGTTGATATCGTTAACAACACTCTTTCCTACGCCTCTTCTCTCAATGCTTCTGACATTCATTTGGAAGCGATGGAAGAAAGTATTCTGGTCCGCTTTCGGGTGGATGGGATTCTTCACGAAGTTTTTCAGGTTCCCCGGGAAGTTCACCCGGCTATTGTCGCTCGCATCAAACTTCTTGGAGCTCTAAAAGTTGATGAACACCAAAAACCTCAAGACGGCCGTTTTCGCTACAAAACCGGTTCGTCAGTGATCGATGTCCGTATTTCGGTGATTCCCACTCTTTATGGAGAAAAAATCGTGTTAAGGCTTTTGCCGGCGACTCAGCGGCCGCTATCCCTATCGGAACTGGGGATGATGGAAGAGATGGAAAAAGTGGTGGAGGCAAATATAAAAAAGACATACGGAATGATTCTAGTAACCGGACCGACCGGCTCGGGAAAAACAACTACTCTTTATTCGATTCTTAACATGCTTAACCGTCCCGAAGTTAATATTGTCACTATTGAAGACCCGATTGAATATAACATCAAATATATCAATCAAATTCAAATAAATCCGACTGCCGGTATCACCTTTGCCTCGGGACTAAGGTCTATCTTGCGTCAGGACCCGAACATCATCATGGTTGGTGAAATTCGTGACGGAGAAACAGCCGAAATCGGTATTAATGCCGCCTTAACCGGCCACCTACTTCTTTCTTCGCTCCACACCAACGACGCTCCGACAGCTGTTCCCCGGTTGATTGATATGAAAATTCCCCCTTTCTTGGTAGCTGCTGTCTTAAATTTGGTTCTGGCTCAGCGTCTGGTCAGAAAAATATGTTTGGACTGTATTGAATCTTTTACCCCTACCCAAGAATTTCTCCATTCTCTTCGGAATGAAATAAAAGGTCTTAATCTTCCCGAATCAGAAATTCCCAGAATTCTCTATCGGGGAAAGGGATGCAAATCTTGCGGCGGCACTGGTTATCGGGGACGAATGGGTATCTTCGAAGCCGTGGAAGTCAACGAAGATATTAGAAAAATTATTATCAGCCCTGACTTTTCTCTGGATCTTTTGTTCATGGCGGCCAGAAAGAGCGGTATGATAAGCATGTTTGAAGACGGACTGAAAAAAACTGCTCTGGGACAGACAACCATAGAAGAAGTGCTCCGCGTCATTCGGGAATGACGCTGACTTACAACTTACGACGAACAACTTACAACATGGATAAATTCAGATTTCTAAAATGGGATATTTATAATGATGCCAAAGAATTATTCTCCTTGATAATTAAGATTGTAAATAAACTTCCAAAACAATACAGATTTGAATTAGGTTCTCAAATTATTAGGTCGGCTTTTTCTATTCTTCTTAATATTGCCGAAGGAAGTGGCAAAACTTCAGATAAAGAATTAAACAGATTTATAGATATAGCCCTCGGATCAATTTATGAAACGTTGGCGGGATTAGATGTTTTTAAATACAATGGCTTTATTACGGAAGAAGAATTTATCAAGTTGGCCGATAAACTTAGTAGTATTTCCAATAGATTGGGTGGATTTAAGAAAAAATTAGTCGTTAGTCGTTAGTTGTTGGTCGTTTGTCAAAACTATGCGTTTTTACTACAAAGCTGTTCGTCCCGATAATAGAATAGTGGAAGGGGAAGTCGACGCTCAAGGATCTTCGGAGGCTATTTCTAAAGTAGCTTCCCAGGGCTTGCGACCGATTTTGATTAAACCTATTAAATCGGTCCGTTTCGACATTAAGCTTTTTTCCGGTCAGAGGGTTACTTTGGAGGATAAAGTATTTATCACCAAATATCTGTCGTTAATGTTAAAGGTTGGCACTGACCTTTTTAAAGCAATTGATATTCTGGTGGAGGATTTTGACAAACCGGCAGTTAAGACCCTCCTTCTGGAGATTCGCTCCAATCTGGAGAAGGGACAACCTTTTTATACTACCTTTGCCCATTATCCGAAAGTTTTTTCCCCGGTTTTTGTAAATTTAATCAAAGCTGGCGAGGTTTCTGGAAATCTGGAAAGAGTTTTTGACCAGCTGAGTGTCTCCTTGGAAAAAGAGAAAGATTTAAACAGCAAGATAAAAGCATCTTTGACCTACCCCGTCATTCTTTTTTTCGCTTCTATTTTAATTCTTGTTCTTTTGGTAAGTTTTTCTCTTCCAAAGATTGCCAATGTTTTTCTCTCGGGAGGAATGAATCCGCCGCCTTTCTCCAAAATTGTTTTTACCGTGGGCCTTTTTATAGGAGACAATCTAACTTGGATACTGCTTCTCTTGGTGGTTTTTCTCTTTGGCGGCTGGTTTGCTCTCTTTAAAACCCTAACGGGCCGAAAAGTTCTTTACAATTTTGCCTTGAAAATCCCGGTGATTAAAAAAGTTATTAAAGAAATTTCCCTTCAAAGATTTGCCGCTACCCTTTCTTCTCTACTGACTTCCGGACTGCCCATTATTGAATCTATTGAAATCACCGCTCAATCGGTGGGAATGCCCGAACTAAAAAGCGCTCTTCTGAGAATTTCTAAAGAGGGTATTGCCAAGGGTCTGACGGTGGGGGAGGCCTTTCGCAAAGAACCGGTTTTTCCCAAGGTTGTTTCCAATTTAGTGGCGGTTTCGGAAAAATCCGGTCATATTGAAAGTATTCTGACGACTCTGGCCGATTTCTACGCCAAAGAAATTGAGTCGTCCGTCAAATCATTAGTGTCCTTCATTGAACCGATAATGCTAATGCTCATCGGTGTTGTGGTGGGAGTGATTGCTTTGGCGGTCATCGTTCCGGTTTACCAGCTGACGAGTTCGTTCTAATGTAGCTACGAAATACGAAACTAATACGAAAGTACTAAAAAATGAGAGTAGGCGTAAAACGGGAAGATCTTATTTATTCTGACGAGGCTTACAAAATAATGGGGGCAGTCTTCGATGTTTATAAAGAACTGGGCTTTGGATATAGGGAAGGCGTTTATCAAAAGGCGATAGCTAAACGGCTTAAAGAAAAAGGAATTAAGTTTGAAGAGCAAATCTATTGTCCTGTAAAATTTCATAATGAAGCAGTCGGTAAAAACTTCTTTGATTTTCTTATTGATAATAAAATAATTTTGGAGATTAAAGTGAGAAATTATTTTTCTAAAAAAGACATTGAGCAATTATTATCTTATCTAAAAGTGAGTGGATTAAAACTTGGTATAATTATCCATATAACACGAGACGGAGCTAAGTTTAAAAGAATCGTTAATATCATATGATTTTTCGTAAGTTTCGTAAAACTTTCGTATTTCGTAGCCACAAATCCTTTACCCTTGTCGAACTTCTCATCGCCGTGGGGATTATTGGTGTTCTGGCGACAGTGGGAATAATTAACATCGCTTCTTATAGAAGTAAACACAGTTTTGATTTGGATATAGAAAGCATTACCGGGGCCTTAAGAAACACTCAATATCGTTCCATTGCCCAGGAGAGCGGTCAGGGTTGGAGTATTCGCTTTACCAACAGCACGACCACCGACGATTATTTTGAAATTTTCCCGGGAACTACTTATTCTGCTTCTTCGGTGGTTGTCAGGGGAAATTTGAGCTATGCCTCGGAGGTGACCAACCCGGCGGCGGGGTTTTCTAAAACCGTTTCTTTTTCGGCCATCTCGGGAAAGCCGGTTTCGGCTCAGGTTATTGCCGTTAAACAAAAAGCCGGTCCTGCCGTCGCCTCAATTTTTGCCGGTTTAGGAGGTCAGGTTAGTAACCTTCAGGAGTCGGGGTTGGTGGGTTATTGGTCGATGGATGAGGGGAGCGGTGATATGCTCTACGACGCTTCCACACAAGGCGGTAACGGGACTCTTGTTATCGGAGGGACGGGGACACAAACAACGCCTGCTCAAGCATGGTCAGCGGGAGCAAATGGCCGAAGCGGTGCATCACTGAGCTTTGATGGGACCGATGATCAGGCTAATTTTCCTGACGTAGGGATACTTAGCGAAGGAACGTTTGCGCTGTGGGTTAAACCCTCCAGCATCAATGCCAGTCAAGGATGGATTGATTCCAATTTCGATATTTTTCAATGGTCTGGGCCGGTTGTGTATTTTAGAGCTGGCAATCAGGATTCGACAAACATCGGAACCTGGACAGAAAATACATGGCATTATGCAGTAATGACTTGGGATGGGAGCGAATTTTACGGGTATCTTGACGGGTCTCTGACAACAGCGACAGGAACACAATCCAGTTCCCGCTCAGGAGCACTGTATGCGGCAAGAGTTGATGCCGGATTTTTCTTTGATGGTCAGATAGATGATGTCCGTGTTTATAGCCGCGCTCTTTCGGCCACGGAAATAAAGAGACTCTACGAAAGCTATTGAGATTAGTAATGAGACGTGAGTAGTGAGTAAGGAGTAATGGGTAATGGGTAATGGGTAATGAGTAAGGAGTAGAAGAAGTAATGAGTAATTAATAATGAGCAAGAAGCAAGAAGCAAGAAGTAAGGAGTAGAAGAAATTATGAATAATGATTTTAGCTTTGAGAAGTTGGAAGTTTATAAAAGATCTCTAAAATTTTCAATTGAGCTTTGTAAATTAGCGGCTAAATTTCCTTATGCATATAGCCGTATCAGAGATCAGCTTATAGGGGCGGCTATTTCTATCCCTTTAAATATAGCTGAAGGTAGCGGGCGTTTTGGCAAAAAAGAAAAAGCTAACTTTTATAAATATAGTCGGGCTTCTGTGTTTGAATGTGTTCCTATTTTAACAATTTGTTATGAGTTGGGGTTGATTAGTGATGAAGAATTGTTGCATTATAAGGATGAAGCATCAGAACTATCAAAAATGTTGAATGGTTTAATAAAAAGCACGAACAGTGGCGGTGGCCAGTTTGCTTTTGGCGGGAGCAACCGCCGCTATTTTGGGAGTGATTCGGCACAATTTTGAATCTAAGGGAAATCAGATTGCTAACGCACTGGCATCAGACCTTTTTAGTAATGTCGGCTCTTTTGCCGAATCCGATTGGCACAATATTTACAATCTGCCCAAAGGTTCCGGAAACCAATACTATCTAGTCTCCAGTTCCACTGCCGCTACCGTCGTTAGTGGTCAAGAAAGCGTACTTTCCAATAATGTAGCGGCGGGATTGGTAGGGCATTGGAAGTTTGATGAAGCTACCGGCGATACTGCTTATGATTCTTCGGGAAATTATAACAACGGAACATTGGCGAATGGTCCGACGAGAACCGCTTCTTCCAGTTGCCAAGTAGGAAACTGTTTGAGTTTTAATGGAACAACAAGTTATGTATCAAGTACTGATAGCGGTTCTTTGGATATTGCGGGAAATCTGACGATATCCGTATGGGTTAAGTGGAATTCATTCAAAAATTACGGACTAATGGTTGAAAAAGGTCCCGCAAACGGATCGGTGGTTGCGATGAATTACGCCATCTGGTCATATGCGGATAATACAATCAAAGGGTTTATTGGAAACGGCTCGGCAAGTAATCAAACTGATTATGTTTCCGCCTCAGTTTTAACTGCGGGAGCTTGGCATTTAGTTAATCTTGTCGCCGACGGAAGCAATTTAAGTATATATGTTGATGGCACATTTCGGGTATCGTCAACGCAAACAGTGACTCCCGCAGCCAATGCGTATCCGCTTTATATTACGGCGCCAACTTACACTTTGGATGGCTTAATTGACGATGTTCGCGTTTACAATCGCACTCTTTCGGCTGATGAAATTAAACAACTCTATCAAAGTTCTGTTTATTCCCGTTATTTTTATACCGAGAGTGCTTCCCGGGACGCTGGCGGAAATATTGAATCAACTTATAATGCCAACAACGACGACCCTTCTACCCAAAAAATAACCAGTGTCGTTGTCTGGGAGGAGGGAAGAAAAAATGAAATTGGCGGATATCTGACAAGGTCCAGAAGAAACTCCGTTTTTTGGCAGCAGGATTGGTCGGGAGGAAGCGGCCAAGAAGGGCCGATTAGTGAGGTGAATGATCGGTATTCTTCTTCAACCAATATTACAGCCGGAGCATCCCTTCAGATAACGGATAAAAATTCAGACGGGACTTTATATTCTTCCACTTTTGACACCCAAGTTAGCGGGGGAGCGGTTTTTAATTCCATTCTTTGGAGGGGGGACAAACCAAGCGGGACGAACGTGAAATTTCAAATTGCTTCCTCTAATTCTTCTTCGGGACTAGGCGGCGGCGCTACCGGCACTATTGATACATTTTACCGTTATGCTTGGAATGATGAAATCGGCTGGATTGATTTTGGTTATGCTCCCGGCAACGTTCAGGTGCAGGACACTCAACTGGTCGGCTATGCCTATAACGATGACGTCGAGGAGATCTCTTTGGATTGCGCCACCTCACCGGCGGGAGATATCTGTGTTACTTCTGACTATAAAGTAACCCGGGCCACTTCTACGGGTGATCTTGCCGGCTGGGCGTGGAATGATGAAATCGGCTGGATAAGTTTTTGCGGCGGCCAGCAAACGGCCGACTGCCCCGGTACAATTTCTTACAAGGTTAATGTCAATTTAACTACCGGTTACTTTAGCGGCTGGGCTTGGAACGATGCAATTGGTTGGATAAGTTTTAACTGCGCCGATGCTGGCCTCTGCGGAGTGGCAGACTATAAAGTGGCGGTTGCCGTAGCATCCGGCTGGCGCTATCTTGGTCCTGACGGCACCAGCCTCACTTTTTATGTTCCCACGGGATCGGGAATTCCTTCACAGATTACTCTTAAGTATCATAACAATCATCGTTACTCCAGATATAAAATCATCCTTTCTCCGGATAGCGGACATACCCTGACGCCGACAGTGGATGATGCTATTATTAATTGGTCGCCGTAAAAATGTTAAAATATAAAAAATCAAAATTAAAAAATTAAAAATATGAAAAAAATGCAAAAAATAAGTTATTATCTGATCGCAATTATATTAGGATTGGCGGTGGCGACGATAACCCTTGCCTTTACCGGCCCGAGCGACGATCCGCCAAGCGGGGACGGCTACTTCTGGCGTTTAAGCGGAAGCGACTTATACTATCCTCCCAGCGGCTCAGGGAGTATCGGTATTGGGACAGCCAGCCCTTCGTACAAACTTGATGTTAGCGGAACATTCAGAGCAACCGCCACGTCAACCTTTTCGGGCAATGTCGGTATCGGGACGACGGGGCCGGACGCCAAGCTTCACGTTATCGGTTCTGTCTGCGCTGAAGCCAGCGATACTGGCTGTGCTCCCACTTCCGGTTATTTGAGAGGCGCCGCTCTTTGTATCGGTGCTGATTGTAAAACCTCTTGGCCTGCCGGAACCGGAACAGTTACCAGCGTTGGTTCGGGCTGGGGCCTTACGGGAGGGCCGATTACAACCTCCGGGACGCTTGACGTCGGAACGGGCGTTGGAATGTCTATTAGCGCTGATGCCGTCGCTATTGATACCACATCCATAGGAACCTGCACTAACGGCACCACCGCCAAAATTATTTGGGATGGCACAAATAACAGGTTAACCTGCGGAACGGACCAAGGGATGACTGGAGCTGGTTCGGCCAATGAAATTGCTATCTGGTCCGGCGCTTCCGGTTTAACTTATAATTCACAACTTAGTTGGGACGCTGCAAACAGCAATCTTATTGTCGGAACCCCATCTGCTAATGGCTATAAGATACAAGGCAATAGTATGTATCTACAAGGTGCTGGGGCCAGCAGCATTGCTTTGTTAATACAAACCGGGGAGATAGCATTAGGCAGTAACAGCACTCTTGATTCTGGAGGAGGAACTTCTGGACATGTTACGATAAATGGTTCTGTTACCGGCACTAGCGACGGAGTCATTTCCGGTTCTAATTCTTATTCTTCAGCAAGCCAAGGTGTTTACGGATACGGAGCCAGAAATGGAGTAAAGGGTAGCGGCGGTTATGCTGGTGTTTGGGGGGTTGGAGGCACCGCGGGTGTTGTGGGCGATGGAGGCCCCTATGGAGTTCAAGGTGCTGGGACAACATGGGATTTTTATGCCCAAGGAGCCGGGGGAAACTACGGGCCGTTTACCGGAGCTCACGAGGCGTTGATAACCTCCGATGTTCCAAAAGACATAAAACCGGGGAGCATTATGTCTCTGACCGGGCAAACTCATATTCGTTATGCTGATGACGGTTCTATTTCTCTTTCTTCAACTCTGCCGGCGGTAACTCTTTCCAGTATTGCCAACGACAAAAAAGTTATCGGAGTTTTGGTTAAAGAAACTTCTTGGCCGGATGATATCTGGTATAAACCCCAACAAGGCGAGCGATACGGAATAGTGAACGCATTGGGAGAAGGAAGGGTTCTGGTGACTAATATCAATGGAAATATTGAAGCCGGGGACTACATAACCACTTCGCCAATAGCCGGATATGGCCAAAAACAGGACGATGACATCATTCACTCGTACACTTTGGGGAAAATTACGGAGGATGTTGACTGGGAGAAAGTGAACCAAACCGTTGAGTTTAACGGGAAACCTTACAAATCATATTTGATTGGCGTTATCTATGTCAGCGGTTAATTAGTCGCCAAAGCCATTACAATTAATTAAATAGCATGAATAAAATAAACAAAATAATTTTGTCGGCGGCGATAATTTTAATCGTTGCGGCTCTTGTCATTATTGCCGTTTTAATATGGCAAAGAGGGGATTTCAGCCGGCCATATTACGCCGTTTACCTTGATACCGGCGATCTTTATTTCGGCAAACTCTCCCGTTTTCCGTCGCTGACTCTTTCCGATGTTTGGTATTTGAAAGGGAACCCAAGTGGAGATTTGTACATTGAAAAATTTGACCGGTCCATTTGGGGTCCTGAGGATAAAATGAAGATAAATAAAGACAAGGTGATTTGGGTATCCAAAATTTCTCTTTCCAGTCAGATTTTATCCGTAATTTCGGGAAAATCTCCTGACGCTCTGCCGTCTCTTAATAACTCTTCGGATAGCGTTGGCGATTCTTCTTTTGCACCAACTTCCTCAAGTTCGGATGCTGTTTCCAGATAATTGGTTTGTCCGTTTTTTGTGGTATAATTTGGCGGTGAGCAAAAAAAACATCTTTCTTCTCAAAACCGGTTTTTTGGAAAAAGGAGCGCTGGCAGTCTCTTCCATCTTGATTATCGGCATTGTTATCTTTGAAACGGCGGCAGCTGCCCTTTTCATTTCTTACCTGGCAAGCCAAGGAGGATTGGGAGCGAAGATCTTGGGGCTGGTTAATTTTGCCGCTTTATCCGGGGTTGACGACGCTGTCAGAAGAATTATTCACAATGATTTTTCTTCCAGCGCTTCTTATAATCTGACTGTCAACAATATTACTACCCAAGTAACGGTCTGTAAAAATTTGACCTACACAGGAGGAACCGACTGTGGATCACCGGCCTTAACTGACCGTTATGACGTTTCTTCTCTGGCTACTTATTTAAACAAGAACAAAAAATACCGATCTGTCGTGTATGTTAATCCGATTAATAGCCAAGTTATCATTGAATCTATCCAGGAAATAACAACCCAATGAATTAGTATCTAGGGGTTGGTATTTAGTATATGGGGAGGAAGCAATTTTTACTATTTGGTATGCTATTTACATACATATATCACAACCCCATATACCATATACCAAATACTAATCCCACGATTCTGTTATGAAGCCCCTTTTTAAGAAAATTCTCCGCTTTGTTAGACCTTATATTGAAGTAGGCGGTTTGGTTATCAGCAACGGTAGTCTTACTTTTGTTTCAATCGGCGCCCAAGGAAAAAATATCAAAAAAATATCCCTTAAAGTTCCGGCCGGCACGATTGAAGAAGGCAAGCTGGTGGAAAAAAAAGCATTTCTTAGCCTTCTCTGGGAGCTTCATTCTCAAATCACCTCTAAAAAATGGAGCAAAATTCCAGTAATTGTTTCCATTTCTGACGCTGATGTTTATACCCAATCTTTTCTTCTCCCCCTCCTGAAAGATTCTAATTTAGAGGAAGCAGTTCGCCTAAATATGCAGGTAATTTCACCCCTTGATTTCTCCAGGGTTTATTCCGATTGGCAGAAAATCGGCTCCTCGCAAAAATCAACTCATGAGATGGAAATTCTTTCATCTTTTACTTCAAAAGAATTAATTGACTCTCTCTACGATTTGCTAATAGCAGCCAATTTTATCCCGGTGGCTATCGAACAAAAAGCCATGTCTATCATCAGATTAATTGATTTTTCCCAGAAATCAGTTCCTGACGGAGAACCGTTTTTTGTCCTTTATATTGACAGTGACGGATTGAGCTTCTCTGTTATTCGCGATAGTTCCCTTTATTTCAATCATTTCTCTTCCTGGAGCAACGTTGCCGACCAACGTAGTTTAGACAGAGAAATCTCTTTTACGGACTTTAGAAATCTGATTATCCAGGAAACCCATCGTGTCATTAACTTCTACTCCGGTCGCTTTAGTGAGGAGATAAAAAAAACCTATCTCATTACTCCCGGTCTGGAAAAAGAGGTAGAAAACATTATTCAGGACAACTTTTCTCTGGAAGTTGTTCCTTTCCAAATAAAGGATTATCCGGTTGAATTGTCTTTCGCCTGTGCTTTGGGAGCAGCCTTGAGAGGAACAATTCCCCGGTCTCGGGATATTCAAATTAGCCTGGCCCCAGAAGGGACGGAAACAAAATTTATTCACTCCCAGATTATCTCTTTTGTCTTTTTCTGGAGAAACTTGATCATTGTTTCTTTGTCAGTTCTGGCGGCTGCTTTTTTGGGGGTTTTCATTTTAATGAATGTTTTTGTAAAAAATACCACCGGGGACTTGGCCAATCTCTCTTCTTCTTATAACGTGACCTACTTTTCCTCTCTTAAAAAAGAAGCCGACAGTTTTAATGAAAGCATTCAACGAGCCCTAATCGCCAAATCCCAACAAAGCCACTGGTCTTGGCTGATATCGGAAATTTACCGGAAGGCCGGGACGAAAATAACTATTAATAGAATATTTATTCAATCTTTCAATGTTCCGGTGATTCTTAATGCCCGGGCTCCCAAAGAAAGCGATGCGGTTGAGTTCAAGAACGCCCTGGAGACGATTTCTTCCCTGACTAAAGTCGATCTGCCTCTTTCCAGCTTGGTGCCGATAGACGCCGACACCGTCGGCTTTCAAGTTACCTTCTACGTTAATCGTTAACTTCAGGTACTTTGAAATTGGAGATTGGAATTCCGATAGTCCCTGAGAAGTTATTGGAAATATAACTATCTTTTTGTTATCTTTAAGGGGTTGTCTGAGAAGATTGTCTGACGAGTTTTCTAATTTTTGTTTTAATCGACTCTTTGGAATCCGTATGGCGCCTATTTTATGAAACAGGTATTTTTTGGTCTCCTAATCGTTATTGCTGCTGCCTATGCTTTTGGAGTGGTTAGCAGGGCAACGTCAGTTCGTCCCGGCGAAAAAAGGGCTCCTTATCTGGAGTATTATCAGAGAAGACAAAATTTTATCGGGCCGAACAGCTAGCCCGGCCGGTGATAAATACCGACTTAATATTCTTCCAGATTAATCCTGAAAATCTCTATTTTTCCCTTTCTGGATATTCTGAGCTTAATTGATTGTCCGGGGATGGCATTCTCTAACATTTTTTCTATTCTCGTTTTGGGAGTGACGGGAGAATCGTTTATTTCCAGAATGATGTCTCCCTCTTTAATTCCTCCTTTTTCGGCCGGACTGTTTTTAATAATTGCTTTCCGACTAGGGTCTGGGCTAATGACCAAAGCTCCTTGCCTGGCAGACAGTTTAAAAAGTTCTCTGGTTTTTTCGTTGATTAAAACATAACGTACTCCCAAAAACGGTCTTTTAATGAAACCGTATTGAGTGATTCTTTCCAGATCTTTTTTGATACTGTTGATAGGAATGGCAAATCCGATGTTTTCGGCATAAGCAACGCTGGCCGAATTGATCCCCACCACTTCTCCTCGGCTGTTAATCAGCGGTCCGCCGGAGTTTCCCGGATTAATGGCAGCATCGGTTTGGATAAGGCCGTGGAGGTCTTCTTCTAATTTTTCATTACTGGCGCTGATTGACCGGGAAAGACCGGAAATTATTCCTTGGGAAACGGTGTTCTGAAATAATCCCAAAACATTTCCGATGGCGATTACTTCCTGTCCCAGTTCCAGTCGGGAAGAATTTCCCAAGGGAAGGGGAGTTAAATCCTTCCCCGTTTCTATTCTTAAAAAGGCGGTGTCATTCAAAAAATTAACTCCGATTTTTTTGGCGTCGTATGTTTTTCCGTCACTGGTAGTGACCAGGTAATTGAGTCCCGGGTCGGTTGAAACGACGTGCATGGTAGTGACCACCGTTCCTTTTTTGTCGACTATAAAACCGGACCCGCCGCTTTCTTTGTTTTTATTTCCGGCGAGTAATTTTTTGACGAAACCATCCTCTTTGTCCTTTTGGCCTTTGGGTACGGCCGATATGGAAACTACCGCTGGCAGGGACTTTTTTATAATTTTGACTGCTTTTTCTTCTGGAGTAATCATGGAGTTATTATACAAAAAATAACAAGATTTGTCTTATTGTTTTTAATGGCCCTTGCTCCGTGCCCCGGAAGCGCCAAACCGGCCCTGGGAGTCTCTCAGGGGTGCATAAAGCGGGCCTTTTTATTGGATATTGTTTCCATATTGCTACCGTTTATGTTATAATGGTACAAATTTTATGAAATACACAAAATTTTTTATCGCAATTTTCTTTGTTGTGACGGTTGGTGTTGTGTCTGCGCTGTTTCCAGTCACTCGGGTGCAGGCGCAAGCCGGCGAAACATTCACGCTGAACGTGACGGCGACGATAGGAAAGGGGAGCGGCTATGACAACTTCACATATGTTCGCGATCCAAACGCGGAAGAACTTAGCCAAATTAAGTTTGACATTACCCTATATAAAGGACAGGGAAACAGCACTACTTGGAATGTTGTGCTTTCAGGTGTTGGTCCGGGTTTGTACACTCTGCCAACGCTCGGCTCTGTCGGGGGAAGGGAATACAGCCTTGCCGTGAAGCAATCTCCCGTGGGCTCAAGCTATAACACGAACGTTTTTTTTGGCGATATCATTTATGGGATTGGATCAAATACGACATATGATCCACAAAATAATCCGATAATAACACCGATACCAAACGGCGGGACGCAGAACAAACAGCTGAAATTCCGATACAATTTCTCCAGTCTTTCATTTGCGTATAAGTCATTTGCAGACGTTCCCACTATCTTCAAAGCCGAAATTGTTGACTATAAAGGGACTTATGTGAGAGGACTGACGGCGGCGGAAAAAACCCAAACCTCATTTGAAATGGTCTCTTTTAATGGAGTTGCTTATGTTGATCCGACGGCCGGTCAGATTATAACAGGAGCTCCGCTTAGTCCTCCCGCAAACAAGTTGGAAACGACATACATGCTGCGAGTAGAGGAAAAAACTCCAGCCGGGTGCACTTTATGTTACCGCGTCACCAATATCACTCCGCCATCGGGGTACGTTTTGCGCTATATACGTAGCATCACTGGCCAAGGCATGGGAGTAGGAATGGATTTCGGTCCTCCGTGGTTGCTCTCTCAAGAAATAAGAGATAAATATAGAGATTTTCTTAGTCCGGAAGAGCTTACAGTTCCCACGACGGAGTATCTTCTCAGTTTTGCTCCGACGTTTGGTTCATCATTGGCGAAGATTGAGGACCGGATGGTGTACGCAGCCGGCGCAGGTTCCGGGCTTGCGCTTGTGAAACGCTTTATCAACACCTATGGCCTATGGCAGGGCAACGACCCGGCAACCGACCTGACGTCCGGCTACCTTGAATATCACGACGACGGCCGATACGGGAAAAACCTTCGCGAACCCACAAAACCGTTCCCCCAAGGAGCAAAAGTCGCTTATTTTGGAGGGAAGGCCTACTTATTTATCAAGGCCGGACCGCAACTGATGGTGTATGACGTAAGCAGTCCCGCCAACCCCGTCCTCAAAAGGACAATCAACGCAAAAGATATTCTTGCGGTAGGGGGATATCCTGTCAACGTAACCTACAGCGATTTTACCCTTATCAACAGCGGAGGCCCGCTCTTCAACGATGTCGTTGTTCTGGACAACAGCCCCTATATTTTGGTCAGCATATCATGGCAAGGCAAACAAGTAAGTGGCATCGCGGCGCTGAAGATTGACCCGACGTCAATGAATATGACGGCGACAAGCGACCTTACCCGCATAGGCATCAATTATGGAGGAGCGGTAAGCTTGTTTGGGTACAAAGGCGGTGGCAATAAGTACTATTTTGTCTCAGACCTGTACGGCTCGCCAGATTGCAGCAAAAAACTCTGTTCGGGAAGTTCTATGAGTGTATATGCCATCTACTCCATCAGCGAGAGCGGCGACGTGGTGGTTGAACAGACCCTGCGAAACTTGAGCGGCGGCTCTTCTCTCGGCTATTCTTTCCCTCTCCAGGGTATGGAGATTGCCGGCTTTGCGGCGATGGGCGCCAAAACATATATGTTTGGGAAAATAAAAGCATCTCTTCAGGGATTTGACATAACATCCCCCGCCAGCATACAGGGAGGCGCCACGTTTACGTTGCCCTCGGCGCAAAGCACAATTTCCTTTGACGGAGAAGGAAAACGGATGTATGTAGAAACGTATACTTATAATCAAGCCGGGCCGACAAAGGCGTATGACATTTCCGACCCGCTTAATTTCAAGGAAATCGGCTCATATGCCAGCGCGTGCGATATGACGGGATTGTCTGAACAGAGCGACGTTATCAAAGAAATGAAGAAGCTGTATAACATCCCCGAATCTGACGCTATTGTTGCAAAAAGCGGGTGCCTGTCGAGCGGCGTCGGTACACGCAGCGGCTTCATAAGCATGAAAGGGAATAAAGGCGCGATATTAGTCCCCGCTCCGTATATCAACCTCCCGGGAGCGACGGTGTTCAGTGCAGCCGAGAATCAGTACTACAGCGCGTTTAACGCCCAGTACTCTTCTTACGGGGCACCGTCGTATCTGGTTTTTGTTGACCTATCGGACCTTGCCAGTCCGAAGGTACTTGGCATCACCGGTCTTCGTCAGATTTCTCTTAGGTCAGCTGGAAGTATGTCGGGCGGCTTACTTGAAGACCCACGTTCCTCTTTTTGGTATAGTGGATGGAATTTATCCCCCATCGTTATTCACCGCAACCGCTACGTGTACCGCACACTAAAGCGCACCGCTGACGTCTGGGAGTTTAAAAATATCACGGCAACCGCGGCTCCGGCAGGGACTGGTGGCGGCGGAACTGGCGGGGGTGGTACTAGCGGGGGCGGCGGTCTTTTTCAAACCAATCAGACTCCAATAACATTCAACCTTAATTCTCTGCTCAACATCTTCAGGAGAATACTAAACAGATAACTAAAAACGCCTTCGGCAAAAAACCGGGGGCGTTTTTTGTTTCAAACACTCCTGAAACGGCAGATCTCCCGTAAGGATGACAATCCTGTTCAAGGCGGAGGAGGTGAGATTTGTCCCGCACATTGCGGTGGGGGTGAGATTTGAACTCACGGTACCGTTTTACCGATACACCACATTTCGAGTGTGGCCCATTCAACCACTCTGGCACCCCACAAATCGGGAAAACTCACGATGCCATTGCTGGCATACGGCTTTTCGAGAGCCGCGCCTTCAACCGCTCAGCCACTCCTCCTGCTTGTACCCCCCACTAGGAATTGAACCCTCATCTTTCCCTCCCGCCCGCCTGACTTGTATTTGTATCCCCGACAGGAGTTGAACCTGTATTTAGGGTTTAGGAAACCCTCGTTCTATCCATTGAACTACGGGGACGTCAGGCAAGTCGGGCGCGGTAGGACGGGATTGCTCTATCCGCTCCGATGCTCTCGGTCGGAGCCCCGACTTATCGTCGGGGTTGAGCTATGGAGGCGAATATTATTCTATCTTTATGAACCCATCTTTAACCATTCTATCTATATAATCTCTTCTCTTCAATTTTTTAATTCTATTCTCTATTTTCTGCGCCTTTTTAATATTTTCATATTCTTGCAGTAATACTACTTTGAAAGCTTTCATATTTCTAGTAGTTTGCGTGTGTCCATTTCTATACTGATAAAACCTGACTGCGGGATTTTTCGTGCTTCCAATGTAATACTTACCGATATCAGATTTTAATATATAAACATATCCACTCATATTTTCTATCCGCTCCGACGCTCTCGGTTGGAGCCCCGACTTATCGTCGGGGTTGAACTAAGGGGACAGGTTGTTGAAATGATGTTTTCCTTATTGTATTATAAAATCTGTCTAAATCAAATCTTTTTGGGCCGGTAGCTCAGCTGGTAGAGCATCGCTATGGCATAGCGGGGGTCGTGGGTTCAAGTCCCATCCGGTCCACATAAATCTGTCGCACAAGCAAAGTCGGGCCGTAGCTATATTTTAAAAACCTAGTTCTTAGTTATTTAGAATTATGAGCAAGCAGGAAATGCCACCGGAAACAGAATCAGCAACACAATCTGGGTTAGAAAAAAGAGAAATGTTGCCCAAATTGCGTCTTCTTCAAATTGAGCCAACTACTCGTTGTAACCTCGACTGTATTTACTGCGCTAGGAGGCGTCTCTTAGAAGGAGGTGAAATTGAAAAAGGTGACATATCTACAGAAAGAGTGTTAGTTGCTTTAAATAAACTAAGCGGAAGAGTTGAAACTGTATTATATCAAGGGTGGGGAGAGCCGATGTTATGTCGTGATTTACCCGAACTTCTGGAAATGGCTCATGAGATTGGTGCTAAAACGACCATTGTTACCAATGGAACTGTTTTTAGGCCAGAAGTTTTTGATAGATGTGATAGTATCACTATTTCAATCGACTCGTTGAGGCCTGAGTATAATACCAGAAAAGGTTCTAACCCTATAAAGATAAAAGAAAATATTATCAAAATAAGGGAAAACTACCCCGACCTGCCAATTTCCCTCAGTATGGTTGTTTCTCAAGAAAATATTGATGATTTAGAACAGATTATAAATTTTGCAAAACAAGTAAGAGCAAGGGTCAGACTCCTCTCTCAAATAGGAGAAGCATTACCACCCATAAATGAAGCTGATATTAAAAAGATTGAATCATTGGTTGCATTGTATCCTGGTTTTGTAGAATGGTCGCGGCCAGAGGAGCTTCACACAAATAAAGAACATCCCCAACTAAAAAACTCTCTTTATGTGGACATAGGGGGTCAAGTGAGTATACCCTACCACGAAACGAGTGTTCGTTTGGGTAGAATAGAGGAGCTCGACAAAATAACGGATCAGTTAATCAAAAAAGACGAAGAAGCTAAACTGGCAGGTAATTTGTAAGGTTTTGTCGGGCCGCCGGGATTTGAACCCGGACTAAATACTCCCAAAGCACTCGTGCTACCATTACACTACGGCCCGATTTTGGATTGAAGCTTATTACTTCTGTGCCGCGGGTCAGAATCGAACTGACGACTCTTCGCTCTTCAGGCGAAAGCTCTACCACTGAGCTACCGCGGCTTTATTTGTAAAGTTATCAAAAAAGCTAACATAAGGCAATCTTTACGTCGACTCATGTGCGTCCCTGGGAGGAATCGAACCCCCATATCCAGCTTACCTGCCCGCGCTCCGTCGGCCATAGCCTCTGGCGGCGTGAGACCGTACTTAGTACCCCGAGAAGGAATTGAACCCTCATTTACTCCTTAGAAGGGAGCCGTTCTATCCGTTGAACTATCGGGGCATATTGCGTACTACCGCGTGTCGCCTAAGCTTTAGCGGTGGCACAAGGCAGGCGCGGGAAGGCTAGTGTTCTATCCGCTCCGACGCTTCTGGTCGGAGCCCCGACTTATCGTCGGGGTTGAACTACGGGGACAACAAACAACTTGATTTTATCAGGAAATGACGTAAAATCAAGGAATTCACACTTCATTGTTGTAAGTTGTTGGTTATTTATATATGGTGGGCATAGCTCAGCTGGTAGAGCGCCTGGTTGTGGCCCAGGAGGTCACGGGTTCAATCCCCGTTGCTCACCCCAATTTTTTGTCTTTTTTCGTTTGTTTTTCTCTCCATTTTTTGATATAATGACTCTATCCCAGCCGTGTCTTTAAGATGTTTGAGCGATAGCGCAGGGGTTTTTCTTTTGTTTTGATTTTAAATGATGTCTAAAAAGTAGCTATTCAAGCGCCATTTTTAACATGAGTCCTAAAAAAGAAGAAAAAAAAGATAACAACGACGTCTCTTACAGTGCCAAAGATATTTATGTTCTTGAGGGTTTGGAACCGGTCAGAAAAAGACCGGGAATGTACATCGGTTCCACTGGTGTTGACGGCTTACACCACCTTGTTTGGGAAGTGGTGGACAACTCCATTGATGAGGCGATGGCCAGTTATGCCAAAAATATCCGAGTTGAACTTTTAAAGGATAACAAGGTTAGGGTGATAGATGATGGCCGGGGAATTCCGGTAGACATTCATCCCCAAACCAAAAAGTCCGCTCTGGAAACGGTTCTTTGCACTCTCCATGCCGGGGGTAAGTTTGGAGGAGAATCTTACAAAGTGGCCGGAGGGCTTCACGGTGTCGGTGTTTCGGTGGTGAACGCACTTTCAAAATGGATGCAGGTGGAAGTGGAAAGAGACGGGGATTTTTACGTCCAGGAATACAAAAGAGGAGTTCCTCAATATAAATTAAAAAAGACAGGTAAATCTTCCCGAACCGGAACAATCGTCACTTTCCAGCCGGATGATGAAGTTTTTTTAAAAATCGAGTTTGACAGGAAAAAAATTATTGACCATCTTCGTCAGCAGGCCTTTTTGGTCAAAGGAGTCAAAATCGAGGTGATTGATGAAAGAGATAAAAGCATCGAATACTACGCTTTTTGTTTTGAGGGCGGCCTTCTTTCTTTTCTTGATTATCTGACGGAGTTTGTTGACGTTATTCAGGGTACTCCTTTCTATGTTAATAGGGAGTATGCCGCCTCCAGTGAAGAAACGAGCCCCGCCTCCAAAAAGGGAGGGGAAAATATTCAGGTGGAAACCGCTTTTGTTTACAGCGATGATACCGAAATTCAGGAGCTAAGCTTTGCTAACAATATTTATACTTCCGATGGAGGAATGCACCTAACCGGTTTTCGTTCGGCTCTGACCAGAGCCCTCAACGACTATGCCCGGGAAAACGGCTATATTAAAGACAAAGAAGAAAACCTGACCGGAGACGATGTTCGGGAAGGACTGGTGGCTATTGTTTCCATAAAAATTAAAGAGCCCCAGTTTGAAGGTCAGACCAAAGCCAGATTGGGTAATCCTCCCGCCCGAACCGCCGTTGAATCGGTGGTGGCCGAAGCCCTCAAAGAGTTTCTCCAAAAAAACTCCGGTCCGGCTAGAGATATTGTTTCCAAATGTCTTTTGGCGGCTAAAGCTAGAAAAGCTGCCAAAGCTGCCAAGGAAACGGTTTTGCGAAAAGGTCCTTTGGAAGGACTGTCCTTGCCGGGAAAACTGGCTGATTGTATCTCCAAAGACCCGTCGGAATCAGAACTTTTCATTGTTGAGGGAGACAGCGCTGGCGGTTCGGGAAAACAGGGGCGGGACAGAAGATCCCAGGCCATTCTGCCTTTGCGAGGAAAAATTCTTAACGTTGAAAAAGCCCGTCTGGATAAGATGTTGGCTAACAATGAGATTAAGTCTTTGGTAATTGCTTTGGGAGCGGCTATTGGGGATGACTTTGACCCGGAGAAGATCCGTTATCACAAGATAATAATCATGACCGATGCCGACGTTGACGGCGCTCACATCCGCACTCTTCTTTTGACCCTCTTCTACCGCTACTTTAGAGAGGTAATTGAAAGAAGATATCTCTACATTGCCCAGCCGCCATTATACAGAATTCAAAAAGGGAGGGATTTTAAGTATGCTTATTCTGACGCTGAAAAAGAAAAAGTTATCTCGGAACTCGGCAGGCTCAAGGCTCAAGGATTAAGGATCAAAGACAAAGACCTGTCTGAAAGTACAAGTGTTGGATCCAAAGAGGATGAAACAACGGAAGTTATTAAAGGTATCAATATTCAGCGCTACAAGGGTCTTGGAGAAATGAATCCCGGACAGCTTTGGGAGACAACTATGGATCCGGCAACCAGGGTTCTCAAACAAGTAACGATTGACGACGCTCAAGAAGCAGACAGAATGTTTGACGTGCTGATGGGAGAAAAAGTGGAGCCAAGAAAACATTTTATCCAAAGCCGGGCGGTAACCGTGAAGAATCTTGACATTTAGTATGCGAAAAGCGTCGCCAAAGCGGTATGTTCACCCGCCAAAGTTTTTCTCAGAAAAATTTAGGCGGGCAGGCACGCTCATACGAACGTTGACATTTGTCTGAATCTTGGTAGCATCTAAGGGTGCCGCCCTGAGGCGGTTTTAAAATCAACACGATGCCAATCTGCGAATGTAATGCCAATATGGCGAATTGCGAATGGGATTTATTAGCAATTAGTGGATTAGCATAAAATTAGCATATTAGAATCATTATTATGTTTTTAAAAATCAAATCATACCTCGTAGAATCTTACTACGAGATAAAAAAAGTCAATTGGCCGACTAAAAACGAGACAGCTAAGTTAACCATAATTGTCATCGGCTTTTCTTTGGCGGTGGCGGTGTTTTTGGGGGTTCTTGATATTCTGTTTTCTTACGGGCTGGAATCGCTTGTTCTTTAACTCCAGCGGGAATGGATAAGAATTCATAAGTTTTTTGATATTGGCCTGCGCTTTTAACAATTTGTTTTTTAAGTAACCAAAATGGCAGAGGAGAAAAAAAGAGATTTACAAGTGGGAGACAAGGAGAGGGCTCAGAAGAGATGGTACGCCATCCACACTTATTCGGGATATGAAGACGCTGTTGCCCGCTATCTTGCCCAAAGAGTCGAGTCGCTTTCAATGAACGACAAGATTTTTAATATCATTGTTCCCAAAGAGAAGAAGATTAAAATCAAGGGAGGCAAGAGGAAGATAGCGGAGGAAAAAATCTATCCGGGATATGTCCTGGTGGAAATGAATCTAACCGAAGATTCCTGGTATGTGGTCAGGAATACTCCTCGGGTAATGGGCTTTGTCGGTCCCGATTCTACCAAGCCGACACCTTTGTCTCAGGAAGAAATCGACTATCTCATGTCCCGGATGAAAGAAGACAGGGAGATGAAGTTTAAAGTTGAATATGCGGTCGGGGACTTAGTTAAGATTATCGACGGCCCTTTCAAAGATTATGAAGGCAAGATTTCTGAGGTAGATGAGGAGCACGGCCGGGTAAAGATGTCGGTTCCGGTTTTCGGAAGAGAAACGGTAATCGAAGTAGATTCATTACAGATACAGAAAATTTAGTATAGTATCGATGCCAATATGCGAATGGTACCAATTATACAAATAAAGAATTGAACTATTAGTATCATTAGTAAATTGGTATATTCGAGTCGCTACTGTTTAATTTATTAAACATATGAAGCCAATCAAAACCACAATCAAAATCCAACTTCCGGCGGGAGCAGCCACTCCGGCGCCTCCGGTAGGCACCGTTCTTGGACCCCACGGCATTAATCTGGGCCAATTTTGCCAGCAATTTAACGATGCCACCAAAGAAATGACTGGCAGCGTCGTTCCGGCGGTGATTACCATCTATGAAGACCGGAGCTTTGAGTTTCAGTTAAAAACCCCGCCTGCTTCCGACTTGCTCAAAAAAGCGGCTGGTATTGAAAAGGGTTCGGGTAATCCCCTAAGGGACAAAGTTGGCAAAGTGACCAGGAAAGATATTGAAAAAATAGCCGAGAAAAAAATGGTTGACCTCAATGCCCGAGACCAGAAAGCGGCCGAGAAAATAATTGAAGGCACTGCCAGATCGATGGGGATAGAAATTGAAAATTAAAATGTTTAAAGAACAAGAGCCGGAAAAGACAAAAATTAGAACTGAATTAATTGGTCGTTGGACTGGTCCGATAGATAGAAAGAATTATAATGAAGGTTCTGTTCCACCGGAAGAATGGCCTTATGGGCCGCCTGATTTACATCAGAAAGCATGTGCCTTGTTCGGTGGTCATATTTACTGTGATTGTGAAGCTAGTGATGAAAGCGCTACTTAATCTAAGGAAAACGACTCGCTTGAAGCGAGTCGTTTTTGTTATAATGGGAATATATGAGAAAGGGAGGAAAATTTATAGTTCTTGAAGGTACTGACGGTTCGGGAAAAACTGAACAGTTTAAATTGTTAGTCAAGCGTTTAAAAAGAGAGGGCATACTCGCCAAAACTTTCGATTTTCCCCAATATTCAAAAGAATCGTCTTTTTTTGTTAAGCAATATCTTAATGGAGCTTATGGTGGTTGGAAGGATGTTGGTCCCTATAAGGCGTCTATCTTTTACGCCATGGATAGATTTGACATATCGCCAGAGATAAAAAGATGGTTGTCTGAAGGCAGGTTTATCATTTCTAACCGTTACGTGGCTTCCAATATGGGTCACCAAGGCGGAAAGATTGTTAACAAAAAGAGGAGATTGGAATATTTTAAATGGCTTTATCAGATTGAGTACAAAATTCTTGAAATTCCTATCCCTTCAAAAACAATAATTCTCCACGTTCCTCCCAGAGTGTCCATTGAATTAGTCAGAAAAAAGGGACCAAGAGAATATGAGGGTGGGATTAAAAAAGACATTCACGATCAGGATTTAAAACATCTCAGGCAAGCAGAAAAATCATATCTGGACATGGCTAAAATGTTTCCAAGAGATTTTCACTTAATTGAATGTGCTCCTAAAGGAAAACTGCTTCCGATTCTTCAGATTCACAAAATGATCTGGAACTATGTTTATGAAAATTTTGTTAGACGGTAAGAGTTATTTATTCTATAATTTATTCTAGGTTTTATGCTTTTAACCTCCTACTTCACCAATGTATAAGCCCACCATTGGCCTTGAAATTCACGCGGAACTGGCCACCCGGACCAAGATGTTTTGCGATTGTCCAAATGATCCGTTGGAGATTGAGCCGAACGTCAACGTCTGTCCTATCTGCTTGGGTCATCCGGGAACTCTTCCCAAGGCTAACCAACAGGCAGTTGAATGGGTGATAAAAACTGGCTTGGCTCTAAACTGCCAAATCAGTCACTTTTCCAAGTTTGATAGAAAAAATTACTTTTATCCCGACCTTCCCAAGGCCTACCAAATCAGCCAGTATGACCAGCCATTTTGTCTGAACGGATTTTTAAACCTACCCTCTTCCAAAAAAAGAATCGGCATCCGCCGGATTCATCTGGAGGAAGATGCCGCCAAGCTCTTTCATTCGGCTGACGGCAAGCATAGCTTGGTTGATTTCAATCGGGGCGGTGTTCCCTTAATGGAATTGGTGACTGAACCGGATTTCTCTTCGGCTGAAGAGGCGGTTGAGTTTGCGCAGGAACTTCAGCTGATCCTTCGCTATCTTGGGGTTTCCAATGCCGATATGGAAAGGGGCAATCTTCGCCTGGAAGCTAATATTTCCGTTGCCGGCGAGGGAGAAAAACTTGGCACCAAAGTGGAGATTAAAAACTTAAACTCTTTTCGTTCAGTTCTGAGAGCCATTAAATTTGAAACGGCAAGACAAATTTCGGTTTTGGAAAAAGGGGAAAAAATTATTCAGGAAACCAGGGGGTGGGATGAAACAGAAGAAGAAACTTTTTCCCAGAGGAGCAAGGAAGAGGCTCATGACTATCGTTATTTTCCCGAACCGGACCTGTCTCCTTTTCAAATTGATGACGGGCTTATTGAAGAAATCAAATCAAAAATAGAAGAGTTGCCCAATCAGAAGAGAGAGCGTTTTGAAAGAGAATTTAATTTCTCGGAAGAGAAAAGCAGGGTTCTAATAGAAAACCGGTATCTGGCTGATTTTTTTGAAGAAGCCGTCTCTGAATTGAGAGGAATGAGCGATAAGGTAGATATCGATTTAATTTATAATTATTTAGTTTCAGATGTCAGGGGATTGGAAACGGACAGAGATATCCCGCTTTGGGAATCAAAACTAAAACCAATTCATCTGGCTGAATCCGTCTATTTAATCGGGGGTGCTATATCCAGTGCTGTAGCCAAAAAAGTTCTGGCTCAAGCTTTTGATAGTGGTTCTTCTCCTACTGAGGTTGTTGAAAGCGAGGGTTTAAGCCAGATTTCCGACGATAGAGAAATTGAACAGATAATCACCTCCGTCATTGACAATAACCAAAAGATATGGTACGATTACAAAAATGGAAAGGAGAATGCCCTGCAATTTATCATCGGTCAGGTAATGAAAGAAACTAAAGGTCGGGCCAATCCGGTCGTGGTGCGACAATTGCTTCAAAAAATGATAGAATAAATGAAAGTAAACATGGAAAAAATACCTATGCCCCAAAATTTTGCTCGAGAAATTGACGAGCGCCGTCCGTTGGAGATGGAGAGGAAAATGGAAGCCATTGTTAACGATGTGATACAAAAGATGAAGATAGTGGCGCGTGAGACGAGTGTAATTAACGAACTTAAGATGAAACAGGCGGCCGGTGAGCTTACTGAAGCTTTAAAGTCTGTCACAATGCTCGATTGGGATGAGCTTCGTAAACGAATAAGCGGAGAAGTGGAGAAAGAGATAGAATCACTCAAAAAATCCGGTTCCGGTCAGGAAGTGAATGAAAGAGTCAAAAGAATGAGAACCGCTTGTGAATATTTGCTGAAGAGCGCTATGTCTCGCCACCATGTGCCGCCCCCGGAAACACAATCAAAGAGAATGTAACCGGATTATTTTATTTATTAGATAATAATTACTATGATGCCAGAAGAGAAAAAAATTCCTCAGCCACCATCTTCAGACCCGCTTCCGGATGAAGGATTGGAGATTGTTCGCGAAGAAATAGAGGAAGGCGGCAAGGAGAGAGTGGCAAAACTCGGACACGTCACTTTCCGAGAAAAGGGAGAGCAGGAACTATCAATTGAGGATAAAATCGGAAAATTTGCCGAAGAACCAAAAATCTCGGTGGTCGTAGACAAGATTGCAAATCTATTTGTGTTTTCTTATCCAGGAGACAGAATAAGATTGAGCGTGAAAGACGAAGGGGATCCAGCTGATTCCCTAAAAGGCGTGGAAGGTGACTTTAACAATTGGCTTGCAGGCCACGCCTATGAACCCGCTAAACCTGAAGATTTACATAAAATAATGGAGGTGATTGAAGCCAGAGTTGAAGATGCAATAGGCAAAAAGCTTAGGGGAGAGCCAACTCAAATGAGCGAGGAAAATTTGCAGGGATGGCTGGATAACATGAGGAAAAAAGGATACTGGACGCAGTTCAGGCAGCGTTTGGAGCTCCGATCGACCAGAAAACCTAATTAGCAACGGCTAAAAAGTCCTCAACCAGTTTGAGGGCTTTTTGTTTATTCTTTATCCATTTGATTTCCTTGTTTTTTCCAAACCAGGTCATCTGGCGCTTGGCGTAGGCGCAAGTTTCCCTGTAAAGACCATCAATCATTTCCTGCTTTGAAATCTTTTTTTGAAGGAAAAAGGAGAGCCATTTGAATTCCAACCCGAAATCCTCAAGCCGTTTCCACGAAATCCCTTTTTTATTAAGATTCCAAATCTCTTTTATCATTCCCCGGCGCAGGCGCTCCAAGATTCTTTTGTATATTCTTTCCTTCAATTCTTGGCGCGGCAGATTGATGCCAATTGAAAACGTGTCGTATCGGGAAATTTTGTCCAATCGGGGAACCGGTTTTCCGGTCGCAGTGACTATCTCGAGAGCTCGTATCAGACGTCGTTTGTTGAATCGGTCTATGCTTGCGGCCCGCTCCGGGTCGAGACGGGACAAGCGTTCAAAAAGCTTTCCTGCCTCCATTCTCTCAAGTTGCTTTCTCAGTTTGGGATTGGGTTTGACGGTAGGAAAATTAACGTCATAAATCAACGAGTCAATATAAAGTCCTGTCCCTCCACAGATTATGGGAGTTTTATTTTCCTTTAACAGTTGGTAGATAACTTCTCTTCCCAATTTTTGATACCGGGCAACAGAAAATGTTTTTTTGGGAGAAGCCACATCTAAAAGATAGTGTTTTATATTTCTGTAGTACATTTCAATCCCGCCCTTTCTAGAAAGAGGCGGGATGCTCAATTTTGTAGATAAGCGCTTCGCTTGCTTATACAAAATTGGCACCTTTCCAGATACCAAATCAAATCCCTTATACACTTGGCGGGAATCAGCCGAAATTATTTCTGCTCCAGAAGTGCCGAATTTTCTTTTGTTTTTAACGACAAATTTGGCGATGTCTACCGCCAAATCCGATTTTCCCGAAGAAGTTGGTCCGAGGACTACGATAATTTTAGGAAGAGCGTTCGGAAATTTCTTTTGTGATTTTCTTGATAATTTCATCAATATTCATCGTTCCCTGCTCTCCTTTGCCGTAGCGGCGAACGTTAACTGATTTGGCGGACTCTTCCCTGTCGCCGACCACTAAAAGATAAGGGATTTTCTGAATTTCTCCTTCTCTGATTCTTTTGCCCAAAGTTTCATTGGCGTCAGCCAGTTCCACCCTGATTTCTTTTTCTCTCATTTCTCTTTCAATTTTCCGGGCATATTTCAGGTGTTTCTCGGAAACGGGAATTATTTTTACCTGAACGGGAGCCAGCCAGGTGGGGAAAGCGCCAGCGTAGTGCTCGATTAAAAGTGCCATTGTTCTTTCAAAGGCGCCTATGGATGAGCGGTGAATAACTACCGCTTCTTTTTCTTTTCCGTCTTTGTCTATGTAGGTTAGATTAAACCTTTTGGGCATAACAAAATCGTACTGGACAGTGAAAGCAGTTTCTTCCTGTCCGTTGACTCTCTTCATTTGAATATCTATTTTGGGTCCGTAGAAAGCGGCCTCGTTTTCGGCTTCAAAAAAGGGAGCTTTGATGTTCTTTAATACTCTTCTTAGTATCTCTTCTGCTTTATCCCAAGCTTTGTCGTCTTTGTAGTACTTTTTCGCATCCTTTCGGTCTCCCAAGGATAGACGATAGCGGTAGTCGACGCCCTTTTTAAACCCAAAAATCTTATTTATGTAATCAATAAGCTCTAAGACATCCTTGATTTCTTTTTCAGCTTGGTCCTTGGCACAAATAATATGCGCGTCGGCCAAACAAAACGTTCTTACTCTGGTTAAACCCGACAACTCTCCGCTTTTTTCGTACCTAAATTGAGAAGAAAGTTCAGCTATCCTCATTGGCAGTTCTTTATAGCTGTGAGGCCTGGATTTATATAACATAAAGTGGTGAGGACAGGTCATTGGCCTTAAAATCAACTCTTCTCCCTCTATTTTCATAACCGGATACATAGTTTCTTTGTAATACGGATAGTGTCCCGACAATTTATACAGATCAACCTTAGCCAGCGGGGGAGTAATTACATGTTGGTAACCTCTTTTAGTTTCTTCTTCTAAAACAAATTTTTCCAATTCTTTCCTTATAACAGAACCCTTGGGAGTAAGGAGAGGAAGCCCTTTACCGACTACATCCGAGAAGACAAATAAATCCAAATCTTTCCCCAGTTTTCTGTGGTCTCTCTTTTCGGCTTCCTCCATCATTTTTAAATACTTCTCGAGCTCTTTCTTATCTTCAAAGGCCACTCCATAAATACGGGTGAGCATTTTGTTTTTTTCGTCTCCTCTCCAGTAAGCTCCAGCCAGATGAGTCAGTTTAAATCCTTCGGGATTTATTTCTTTGGTGTTATCAACGTGAGGTCCGGAACACAGGTCTGAGAAGACCAATCCTGATTTACGCTGATTTGGCTCCTGCCTGCCGGCAGGCAGGGATTTACTCCGATGGGAAGTTTCATAAATACTCAAAGGGGATTTTTTCTGATGAAGCTCTTTAATAAGCTCTATTTTATAAGGAGCCTTGGCAAAAAGTTTTTTGGCCTGAGCAAAGGTTATTTTCTTTTTGGTAAAATCCAAGTTTTGTCTAACTAATTCCTTCATTCTTTTCTCTAACTCCGCTAGGTCTTTTTCAGAGATTGAAACTTGTCCGTGTTGGTCTATGTTGTGTCCGCGTAGTTCCGTGTTGTTTGAGAAGTCGAAGTCATAGTAAAAACCGTTATCAATCACCGGTCCGATAGCCAGTTTGGCCTTGGGCCATTTTTCTAAAACTGCTGCCGCTAATAAATGCGACAACGAATGACGAACTTTGTGCAATTTTTCTTCCTTATAGTTTTTTTTATCCATTGTACTTTTAACTAATTCAGCTTTATCACCTGATCAACGATTATTTTTGGTTCATTATCCCGAAGCGATGGTTTCCCCTGAACAACCACTATATTTTTTTCTTCCCAAATAGACGGGTTCTTTTCCAAGACATCAGAAAAAACCACTACCTCTAAAGTATCGCTTAAATCCTCTATTTTGGCAAACACAATTGGTTTCTGGTTTTTGGAAATAATTTTTTTGACGGTGGCAATGATGCCTCCGGTACGCACCGACCCCGTTCCTTTTCCGGAACCGATGTATTCAATAACCTTCCCTATCGGGTGAACTTTCTTCTCTTCAAACATTTTTTCGTATTTTTTGAGAGGGTGGTCGGAGATGTAAAATCCCAATAGTTCTTTCTCCCAAAAAAGTTTTTCTTCTTTGGTGGGGGGCGGAACTTTTTCCAAAACTAGTTTGGCGGGATTGAGATGGCTGCCGAAGAGATTGCTTTGAGAACCGTTGCTGTTTTTTCTGATTCCCAGAGCAAAAGAAAGGATTTTATCCAAGTTAGCCAAAAGAGAGCTTCTCTCAATATTCAATGAATCGAAAACACCGGCCTTAATTAAACTCTCCAGCGATTTTTTGTTCAGGTCTTTGTGAGTGACGCGCGAGAGAAAATCCTCAAATCTTTCAAATGGTCCTCCTTTTTGCCTTTTTTCAATAATAGCGTCAACGATATTGGAACCAACATTCTTAATGGCCGAAAGTCCGAAACGAATATTGTTTCCTTCGGGAACAAAAACAGAATAGCTCTGGTTGATATCGGGGGGAAGGACTTTAACTTTCATCTTCTTGGCTTCGGAGACAAGAAAAGCGGCTCTCTCTACATCCCCGATGTCGGCGTTGAAAATAGCTGTCATAAATTCAACCGGGAAATGAGTTTTTAAATAAGCTGTCTGATAAGCGATCAGGGCGTAGCAAACAGCGTGACTTCGATTGAATCCATAGCGAGCAAAGGGAGGAAAAAGTTCCCAAATTTTTTCGGCCGTTTCTTTATCAATGCCGTTTTCTATCATGCCGCTGGTTAATTTTTCCTTTTGTTGGTCTAGAAGCTCTTTGATTTTTTTGCCGATGGCTTTTCTTAAAATATCCGCTTCTGAAAGAGTGAACCCGGCTAGGTCTCGGGCAATCTGCATCATCTGTTCCTGATAGATGCCGATGCCATAAGTTCTGGACAAGATCGGCTCCAGTTTCGAATGAAGATAAACCACTTTTTCTTTTCCCTGTTTACGGGTGATGTAGTGAGGGATTAGTTCCATTGGTCCCGGGCGGTAGAGAGATACCATTGCCACAATATCCTCCAGTTCGGTAGGCACCAACTCCTTAAGATACCTTCTCACGCCGCTGGACTCCAGCTGAAAAACGCCGGTGGTATCAGCCGCTTGAAGAGTTTTAAAGGTTTTTGGATCATCCAGCGGGATTTTGGAAATATCCAGGGTGATATTCTGGATATCTTTGACGGTTCTAATCGTGTCTTCAATGATGGTTAGATTTTTTAATCCCAAAAGGTCTATTTTCAAAAGCCCCAAATCTTCTATGGTGTACATTTCAAATTGAGTAATAATCGTATTGGTATCTTGGGGGGCAAATTGCAGAGGCAGATATTCGGTCAGCGGTTCTTTGGAAATGACGATTCCGCAGGCGTGAACTGAGGCGTGACGAGCCACTCCTTCCAAGTGACGGGCGGCATCTACCAATTTTCTGGCATCGGTATTTTCCTGATACATCTTTTTGAAATCTTCTATTTGATTAAGGGCGTCATCAAGTTTGAGGTTAAAAGGAATCAGTTTAGCAATCTGGTCGCAGAATCCGTAAGAAAATCCGAGAGCCCTCCCTGCATCCCGGACGGAGGCTCGGGAGGCCATCGTACCAAAAGTAATAATGTGGGCTACGTGATCTTCTCCGTATTTTTGTCTTAAGTAACCCATCACCTCATCTCTTCTAATGTCGGTGAAGTCCAGGTCAATATCGGGCATCTGAACTCGGTCGGGATTTAGGAACCTTTCAAAGAGAAGATTGTATTTTATCGGATCGACTTCGGTAATTTTTAAGATATAAGAAACCAAGCTGCCGGCGGCACTGCCTCTTCCCGGACCAACAACAATTTTTCTTTCTTTAGCCCAGTTAACAAAATCCTGGACAATCAGAAAGTAATCGGCAAAACCGGTCTTTTCAATAACTCCCAGTTCATATTCCAGCCGATCTTTGATCTCGGGAGCAATTTCCTGATAGCGCTCTTTGATTCTCTGATCGATTAGTTTTTTGAGGAAAGAAAAACTAGTTTCTCCCTCAGGAATGGGAAAGTGAGGGAGAATAGTTTTTCCTAGGGGGATTTCAACGTTACAACTTTCGGCGATTTTGACGGTGTTTTCCAGAGCTTGAGGCCAGGGAGAAAATCCTTGGGCCATCTCCTCCGGAGACCTCATAAAAAATTCTCCGGCCTTGAGTGTTAGCCGGTCGTCGTCGGTAATTCTATTTCCGGTCTGAACCGCCAGAAGAATGTCGTGGAAAAAGGAATCGTCTTTTCTGATGTAATGAATATCCTGGGTAGCAACCAGAGGAACATTTTCTTTTTGAGCCAACTCAACCAACAAAGGAATTACCTCTTCCATTTCTTTAATCTTGGGTTGGTGCCAAATCTCTATGTAAAAATTTTCTCCAAAAACTTCTTTGTAAAAATTAAGAGCTTCCCGGGCTTCTTCTTTTTTCCCTTTAGCCAAGAAGCGGGGGATTTCTCCTGAGGGACATCCGGAGAAAGCAATTAGTCCTTGCGAGTGTTGTCTTAAGAGCTCTTTATCTATTCTTGGTTTATAGTAGAAACCTTCCAGGTTGGCTTTGGTAACCAATTGAATTAAATTTTTCCATCCCTGGTTGTTTTTGGCCAGCAGGGTCAGGTGATAATATTTTTCGTCCGGATTTTTTTCCAAGCGACTCTTGGGCGCCAGATAAGCCTCCACTCCCAGGATCGGTTTGATTCCTTCTTTTTTGGCCTTTTTATAGAACTCAACGGCGCCATAGAGATTACCGTGATCGGTTAGGGCCAAAGCGGTCATTCCCAATCTTTTAGCTTGAGAGATTAGGTCATCAATTTTAGCCAGTCCGTCTAGCAGGGAATAGTGGGAATGTGTGTGGAGGTGAACGAAATTCATGGATAAGTTAAAAGTCTAAAGTTGAAAGTGGAAAGTGAAGCACAGGACCTGCCATTATTATAGGGGTCGGTAGATAAAAATCAAAATGGAAAAACGCAGTTGGAGAGCGTATAATTTTCATGTGGATTTAAATGAACTGAAACTTCAGTCGTTGGGTATAGATCAAGATAAATTTGGGAAGATTTGTGCTTTTGTTGACTTCGGCAACGTAAATTACTGGTATGAATATGATGAAAGAGATGGAGAGGAAAATATATTAGATGAGGGATCAAAGTTAGTTATTGATATTGAAAAACTTGCTAATTTTGTTGGTCTATTTTCTACTCATAGGCGTTTTTATTTTGGGGTAGGTTTGCACAACGAGAAAGCAAATGTTATCACATACAAAGCTAGGAGGTTTTTTGATAAAGTTGTTACTAAACCTATTCAGTACATAAAACACTATTTTGATATGAACGAGGAGATTAACACGACCAGGGTCATAAAAGAGGATGTAAGGGGGAAACACATCATAATCCCTAAATGTAATTTTGATGTTGAGATTTGTCTTGATGCTGTTCGCCTTATAAATGAATATGACACCTTCGCGTTGTTCTCTAGCGATTCCGATTTTGCTTCCTTGGCGCATTTTGTCAGAGAGAGAAAGAAGAAATTTATTTTGTTCAGTGCTGGGTATGTTTCTCGAGATTTGAAGAGAAGAGCTTCCCTAAATATAAATTCCCAACAAATCAAGAAAAGCATAACTTTTATAAAACAAAAACCTCGCCAGTGAGGCGAGATTTAAATCTCGTACTCGCATCCGCGAGCAGGGCAATCTTGCGACTGCACCCCTATTATATCTCTTTGTCTAAATATGTAAAGTTCTCTGTGGATAACTTTTATGGCTAAAAATAAGCTAAAACCAAAATATATTGTCGGCCTCGATAAGGCTGGGCGAGCCTCGCCCAGTAAACATCATTATGTGATAGGGATAGATGAAGCTGGGCGGGGACCTTTGGCGGGCAGGATTTCGGTGGCGGCGGTTTTGTTGTCGGCCAAAGAGCATCACCTTGTCAAAAACGGCATAAAAGAAGGAAAGAAATACATTCCTTTGAGAGATTCTAAAAAACTTTCTTCCATCCAGAGAGAAATTTGGTTCCGCTGGATAAAAAAACAAAAAATAGCCCACGCCGCCTCTTTTGTCTCTTCCCGGAAAATAGATAAAATAAACGTTTCTCAGGCCTGCAATCTGGCTGCCCGCAAGTCGGTTGAAAAATTGATAAAAAAGAATAAGAAAATAAAAGCAACCCTTGTCGCTGACGGCGGAATCAATCTTAACTTCAAGATAAACAAATTCTCTTTTATCAGTTTTCCCAAAGCCGACGAAAGAGTCCCGGCGGTGGCTTTAGCTTCAATTGTGGCCAAAGTCCTAAGGGACAGAGAGATGAGAAGGTTACATAAACGATATCCTCAGTATGGCCTTTCGGACCATAAGGGCTATGGAACGAAAAAACATATTCTAGCCATAAAAAAACATGGCCCTTCGCCGATTCACCGTTTGACTTTCATCCGTAAATACCATAAGATAAAAAATATCTAATTTTCAATTTCTAATATCCAATAAAATTTTAAATGTCTAATTTTTAAATTGAGAATTTTGGTTTTCATTGGAAATTGGATATTGGAATTTGGGAATTACAATTTATCCTATAAATTGCTGATATGGGTGGCGTTCCCACAAAACATCATACTCGTTCTAAAACTGGGAGAAGAAGGTCCCATCATGCTCTAAAACTGGCTAATTTGGCCGTCTGTCCGGAGTGCAAACACCCGGTAGTCTCTCATCGGGCTTGTCCCAACTGCGACCACTATAAAGGAAAGAAGGTTAAGTAGCTTTCTACTTTCAACTTTATACTTTCTACTAATTCTCATGGCTACCCGGCACCTAGCACGCTCTATCGTTCTTCAATCTCTTTATGAGTGGGATTTTTCCGGCAGGAAGAGGGATTTGGTTGCCATGGTTCAGAGAAATATGGATGAATTTGGCCCCGGTATTAACGAGCCGGAGTTTATCTGGAAAATGGTTGACGGAATTGTAAAACACCTTCCGGAAGTTGACGGGATTATTTCCAAATCGGCGGTGGAATGGCCTTTTGAGCAAATATCTTTGATTGACAGAAACGTTTTAAGGATTGGCGTCTACGAATTGATTTTTGTGGACAAAGAGGAGGTTCCTTACAAGGTGGCTATCAACGAAGCGATTGAGTTGGCCAAAAACTATGGAGGAATCAATTCCGGAAAATTTGTTAATGGAGTTCTGGGAACGGTATTTAAAAATTTGGAAGAAGTATCCAAGGAAAATTAAAAGTAAAAAGTCTAAAGCTAAAAAGTAAACATTAAAAGGTAAAAGATATAAATTCGAAAGAAATTTCGCTTTCAACTTTACACTTTTTACTTTCTGCCAAATTCTATGAACCTAGCGGATCTTCAGGAGAAAATAGGCGTTCATTTTAAGAACGAGGACCTTTTAAAAGAAGCTCTCACTCACCGTTCCTATCTAAATGAAAATCCTTCCTGGCCTCTGCCTCATAACGAAAGATTGGAGTTTTTGGGGGATGCGGTTTTGGAATTAATCGTCACCGAAAATCTTTTTTCGGCCTACCCTCAAGATGATGAAGGAAAACTGACCAGCGTTCGGGCGGCTTTGGTGAACTATCTTTTTCTCTCCTCAATCGCCAAGTCCTTGAGTATGGAGGATTATATCTGGATGTCCAAAGGGGAGGCCAAAGATACCGGCCGAGCCAGAAATGTCATTTTAGCCAATGCTTTTGAAGCGCTTCTGGGAGCTATTTATCTTGACCAGGGGTATTCAGAAGCATCGCAATTTATCAAAAAATTCGTTTTCTCTAAGGTTTCTGAAGTCGTTGAAAATGGCCTCTACAAGGATGCCAAGAGTTTTTTTCAAGAACTGGCTCAAGAAAAATACAAGACCACTCCTGTCTACCAGGTTCTTGAAGAAATCGGCCCCGATCACCAGAAAACATTCCGAGTCGGCCTTTTTCTGGGGGAAGAAAAAATTTCCGAAGGGGAGGGATTTTCCAAACAGGAGGCGGAGATAGAAGCGGCTAAAAAAGGACTTTTGTATGTTTTTGAAAAGACTGGAAATTAACGGATTTAAGTCTTTTGCCGGCAAAACGGTTTTTAACTTCTCCGACGCCGGCATCGTTTGTATTGTCGGTCCTAATGGATCGGGCAAATCCAACATTATTGATGCTATTCGCTGGCTGATTGGAGAGAGAGAAGCCAAGGCTCTCCGAGGAGAAAAGATTGAAGATTTAATTTTTGCCGGAACTCCCAAGAAACCCAGACAGTCCTTGGCTAAAGTTAACCTGGTTTTTGATAATTCTACAGGGACTCTGCCTGTTGATTTTAAGGAAGTGATTATTTCCCGAAGCATAAATCGGGGAGGAGTTTCTCAATATTTTATCAATGACTCCGAGGTTCGCTTAAAGGACATTATTGATTTCTTTTCCAAAATTAGACTGGGGACCAGGGGGCTTTCAGTCATTGGCCAGGGAGAAGGAGATATTTTTGTTAAAGCGTCTCCTTGGGAAAGAATGATGATGGTTCAGGAAATATTGGGTCTTAAGGAATATCATCTGAAAAAAAACGAGGCCGAAAGGAAGTTGAAAAATACCAAGATTAATTTGGAAAAAGTGGCAGCTATGGTCGGAGAAGTAGCACCTCGCCTGCGGACTTTAAAAAAACAGACAGTTCGCTGGGCTAAAAGGTTTGAAATTGAACAGGAGCTGGAATCTTTGGAAGAAAACTTTTTCGCCTTCAAAATCAAAAACCTTTTAGAGACCGGAAAGAAAGCTCGCCAACCCTTGGGAGAAATTGAAAATCAAATTCGGGAGATTCAAAAAGAGACGGAAAAAGCCGAGAATAATCTGGAAGCGGTCGAGGCAACTGCTTCTGCAGCTAAAGAAATCGATAAAATCCAGAAAATCAAAAAGGGACTGCTTTCGGAGAAATCTTCTCTGGAAAAAGAATTGTTTCGCCTGGAGATTGAACTGGAAAAAAAAGAAGTTGCTCCGGACAGTCTTATTTCCTTGGAGGAAATAAAAAAACTGATTGATGACGTCAAAGAAAAACTTTCCCGGCTTCTGGAAGAAAGAGATCCGGATGCTTTGAGAAAAGGGATTGGGGCGGTTATCGTAGCCGTTGATGCTGTTTTTTCTAAGAACAAAAAAGGAGATGCCGATGAGTCACTAATAAAGTCAGTTGACCAAAAGAAAAAACATCTCTTATCCCAAGTTGATGCCTTGGATAAGCAGCTCAAAAAGTTAGATGAGGAAGAATCTTATTTTTCAAAAAACCTTGAAGAATTTAACAGTCGTTTTAAAGAGGCCTTTTCCTGTCTGGAATCTTTGCGCCAGAAACTTCAATTTCTCGGGAAAGAAAAAGAAAGAGTCGTTTTTGAAGAGGAAAAAATCGCCTATCGGCTCGACGAGTTAAAAAACCAGATTCATTCCTTTGGCCGCCATTTTAAAACTTTTGAGGATTTGGCTTTAAGTGAGACGTTCAACGTTAGTTTTTCCGGGGAGGAATTAGAGCAGTCGGAAAGAAAGATTTTGAAGCTTCGGGGAGAATTAGCCAGTATTGGAGAGATTGACCAGTCTTTGGTTAAAGAAGCAGAGGAAGTGGAAGCTCACCACAATTTTTTGGTTAAGGAATCAAAAGATTTATCTTTGGCGGTTGAGAATCTGGCTATTTTAATTAAGGAACTGGGAGACAAAATTTCCGGAGAATTCCGAAGTTCTTTTAGCAGAGTTAATGAAGAATTTCATAAGTTTTTCAGAATTATGTTTGGCGGCGGCCAGGCAAAGATGAAAATCATTTCTAAAGAAAAAGTCATTGCCGGCGTCAATCCGGAGGATGAAAAAGAGATTCCGGAAGTCAGTCAGGAAGACAACGGGGAAGAGGAGATCGGGATAGATATTGACCTCTCCATTCCTCAAAAGAAAATAAACAGTCTGGAAATGCTTTCGGGTGGAGAGAAAAGCCTTGTCTCTTTAGCGGTTCTTTTTGCTCTTATCTCTGTCAGTCCGCCTCCTTTTCTGGTTTTGGACGAAGCGGATTCAGCCTTGGACGAGAAAAATTCTCGCCGCTTCTCTGAATTGGTCAAGACTTTCGCCAAAAATAGCCAATTTGTCATTGTTACCCATAACCGGGTAACGATGGAAGCGGCCGACGCTCTTTATGGGGTGACGATGGATGACACCGGTTCATCTAAAATATTATCCCTGCGGCTGGAGGACAAGGTAGTTTCCGACTACGCCCGTACCGGCAAATAGTTTGTTATTTGAAGTTATCAGCGTTGACTTCCGATTTGTTTCGTATTAGGATATCCAGACTGTTTTATTTCAAAAAAGTAAGAAAAAAACACCTATTACCAAATAATATGTTAATGATTAAGCTGAGACCGGTAGGAAAGAAAAAGCAGATTTCCTTCAGAGTGGTGGTCGTCGATAAAAAATCCAAACTTAAGGGAAAATTTACCGATGATTTGGGTTGGTATAACGCTCACACCGATAAATTTTTTCTTGATTCAAAAAAGGTAAAAAAATGGCTTTCTTTCGGAGTCCAGCCGACGGATTCTGTTCATAATCTTTTGGTCTCGGCAAAATTGATTGAAGATAAAAAAATTCCTGTTCATAAAAAGTCAAAGAAGGAGCCCATAAGTGAATCTGCTCGTGTAAGCGAGTCCGCCCCTGTTTCTGAAGAAACCAGCGTTCCGGAAGAATCTGTTTCTAGTACTGAACCAGCTCCTACTTCTCCGGAAGTTGTTTCAAGTGAGAATCCAACAATAGAGCTGGTAGCTGAATAATCTTCACTTTTATCAACTACAACTTAAAAAGGTCGAGTATTTAACCCTCCCAACTTTTTAGACTGATGCCCTACCACTGTGTTTATGTGTTGAAAAGCAGAAGAGACGGCGATAACTATGTTGGGTGCACTAACAATCTCAAACTAAGACTAAAGAAATATAACCTAGGGCAAGCTTACTCCACAAAAAACAGGCGCCCGCTAGATTTGATTTACGCCGAGACCTTTCTCAACCAGCAGGACGCCTACACCAGAGAAAAGTTTCTCAAAAGCGGTTGGGGTAAAAGCTACATAAAAAAAGTCCTAAAAAATTACTTTCGGTCTAAAAAGTTGGGAGGGTAAAGTAAAATCTGTTATTCATGGAAAAATTCAGAGATCAAGAATTTCTTGAGTATCTGGTCAAATCTTTAGTGGACAACCCGGACGATGTGGCGGTTGAAAGAAAGATTGACGAAATGGGAGTCCTTTTGACTCTTAAAGTTAACAAAGCTGATATGGGCCAGATTGTTGGGCGACAAGGATCAACCGCCAAAGCCATTCGCTCTCTTTTGAGAATTGTTGGCATGAAGAATAACGCCCGCGTCAATCTCAAGATTTTAGAGCCGGAAGGGTCAACCATGTCCTCTTCTAGAGCAGATTCTTCTAGAGTTGACCAGGCAGTGGAGGATATCAAAAACCTGTAAAGCAGGTTCACTGATTTACACCGATTTTAATAAAATCCCCTTAATTGGGGATTTTATTTTTTGTCATTTACTTTCAACTTTTAACTTTCTGCTTTATACTTGTTTCTATGACTTTCCACATCCTTTCCGTTTTCCCTAAGGTTTTTGACGAATATTTTCAGTCGTCTGTTTTAGGACGGGCCCGAAGAAAAGGGATTATAAAAATCAAAAGCTACAATCTGCGGGATTGGGCAGCCGACAAGCGCCGGACGATCGATGATCGACCGTTTGGCGGAGGACCGGGAATGGTACTCGGAATTGCTCCAATATATAAAGGAGTAGAAAGTATAAAGTATAAAGCGAGCGGAGCGAAGTCCCGTAGTGAACGAAGTTCTACCACTGGGATTAAAAGTAAAAAGTTAAAAGTTAGAACTATACTTTTTAGCACCAGAGGAAAAAAGTTTGACAGTAAAACAGCCAAACGGCTGTCAAAATACAATCATTTGATTTTAATTTGCGGCAGATATGAAGGAGTGGACGAAAGAGTAGCTCAATATATCGCCGACGAAGAAATTTCTGTAGGAGATTTTGTTCTCTCTGGAGGGGAAATTCCGGCGATGATTGTTGTTGACGCTGTTTCCCGGATGATAAAGGGGGTTTTGGGAAAAAACGAGTCGTTGGAAGAAAAAAAGGGAAGCTACCCGGTCTATACCCGCCCCGAGATTTTCTTTCCTAATAGAAAGAATAAGAAAAAAGCATGGAAAGTTCCCCAGGTACTCTTGTCGGGCAATCATAAAAAAATAGAGGAGTGGAGAAAGAACAACGAATAATTTAACTCACAACCAACCACTAACGACTAAAATAGCAATATTTCCAATTTCATAATTATCGGTTGTCTGTTGTTAGTTAATGAATATTGCTTTTCTTTTTGTTTTTAGATATACTCTTTTTGTGCGAAAAGGTCGCACTTTTATTTAGTTTATCTACTAACTACCAATTAGGTACGCCTGCCTGCCGCCTGCCTGCCGGTAGGCAGGGTAGGCAGGGTAGGCAGGGTAGGCAGGAATATACCAATAAAGCCATGAATGATACTGACCAGAAAAATATTCCTTCGAGCGAGCTTTCTTCGGAAAGCGATTTGGCGGTAGAAGATTTTGCCGCTCTTAGCAGCCAGGATGAATCTCTGATTATCGAAATGGCTAAAGCCGGCGTTCTTTACGGCCACAAAAAATCAAGAAAGAACCCTTCTTTCGAAAAGTATGTTTTCACTACCAGAAACGGAGTGGAGGTGATTGACCTTTCTTTAACCCTTAAGGCTATTGATGAGATTTCGCAGTTTATCAAGAAAAGTTTGGAGGAAAGGAAAAGTTTTCTGATTATCGGCACCCAGCCGGCCGCCAGAGAATCAATTATTAACTTAGCCGGTGCTTTGGGAGGTTCTTCTTATGTGGTTAACAAATGGATTGGAGGTTTAATCACCAATTTTTCCGTTTTATATAAGAGAATTGAATACTACAAGAAGAGAAAAAAAGATCTCCAGGAAAAAAGATTTGAGGGTTACACCAAGAAAGAAAAACTACTTATTTCTCGGGAAGTGGAAAAAATGGGAGAAAGATTTCTGGGATTAGAAGAATATACCAAAATTCCTGATATCGTCTTTGTTATCGATTCTTCTTTAAAAGGGCATAAAACGGTCATCCGGGAAGCTCAAAAGAAAAAAATTACTCTTGTGGGTATTATTGATAACGACGATAATCCCAGAGAGTTTGATTACCTTATCCCGGCCAACGATCACTCCAAACCCTCTATCAACTGGGTAGTCTCAAAAATTATTGAGAAGATTAAGTAGAGTTAAATTAAGAGTGTTTAAATATTTATATATTTAGACTTGAAACTAACAAACATGAACACTTCCGATGTAGCCAAGCTTCGGGAAGAAACCGGTGCCGGGGTGATGGATTGCCAAAGGGCGTTGAAAGACGCCGCCGGTGACTTTGAAAAAGCTAAACAACTGATTATTGAAAGAGGGGCGGATAAAGCTACCAAGAGAGCCGAGAGAAAGACCGGTTCGGGGACTTTAGCTTCTTACCTTCATAACGGGAGGATTGGTGTTTTGGTTGAGGTTAGGTGTGAAACTGATTTTGTCGCCCAAAACAGCGTCTTTCAAGAATTGGCTCACCAAATAGCCATGCAAATTGCCTCAATGGATCCTTCCGATATTACTGCGCTGATGGAACAATTATACGTTAAAGATGAATCTCTCAAAATCTCCGACTTGGTCAATCAGGCCATCGCCAAGACGGGAGAGAATATAAGAATTGAGAGATTTTGTAGGTACGAGATATAAAGGGCTTTGTCTCCGACGTTATGTCGGAGGAACAAAACTTTTACCCCCCTCTCACCTATTGTAATAAAATTTGGACAATAAGATAAAGATAAAGCCGTTAGGCGGCTAGCGCATCTTTTTTGGAACTAATACACAAATATTGCTACAATAGGTGAGGGGATGCTCAATTTTATAATTATTTGCTCCGCTCACAAACAAAATTGGCATGTTCTACTTCATTTCTGAATTAATACTCTTCATCAGCTTAGGGGTGATGATTTTTGTTCTTGCCAGAAAACTTCCGGTCATTCAGGAAAATTCTTTAGAAACAACTCCTTCTTCATCGAAGGAAAAGAAGAGCTTTTTTCATTTCCGGTGGGTTGAAATTTTGGATAAGAAATTTGCCTTCTTTCTGGCTGTTGTTTTGAGAAGGTTTAAACTGATGGTGATGAAATTGGACAATTTTATCAGCCGCCATTTGGAGAGAATCAAAGAAAAAAGCAATGGCCAGGAAAATCAGGAGCACGTCATAAAAGAGATCCATTCTTCTTCTGAAAACAGCGATCAGGAACCTCCAGAATAAAATTAAAAATCCGATTGTTTTATAATCGGATTTTTAATTTTCACAGTTGGTTTTGTGTTATTGTTACTTTTTTGTTTCTGTGTGCTTGGTGTGTTTTCGGCACCACTTGCAGTATTTTTTTAGCTCCAGCTTCTTTTCCACCGTTTTTTTATTTTTTCGGGTATAGTAATTGATTCTCTTGCAATTACCGCATCTTATTTTTATCATATTTTCCGAAAACTTGGATTTGGGCATATTTTATTTAGATTCTACGATTATAACCTTTATCTTTATCTGAGCCAATGGCCGGGATTGAACCGGCGACCTACTCCTTCATTTACACCTCATTTTACTTTAAGTACATATATGAGGATTAGACTGTATCTTAGGCATAGCTCTTACTGAGCCTTAGCCTCCCTTGTCAGTCGTTCGGGCTCCAGATGTAGTGAAGAGCCACGGTCTCAACCTGTACCTGGGTTTTTAACCGTTATTCGGGTCTCGTACGAATATTTTTACTCGTATGGGCAATAATTTACCATGGAGTTGCTCTACCAGCTGAGCTACATTGGCAATGTTTAATACTTTGGAATAATATCAATAATTTTTTACTTTGGCAACGTTTCCACAAGGATGTTTCTGAGCTTAGTATTGCCATAATATAGTGTCATAACACCATATTCGCTTTTATGCCTGTATGTTCCCAGTAATCCACTTTTTGTAACGATGGTTTTATATAATTGATTTTTATTTATCTTAAGTTCTCTCATCCAATATTTTTCAGCGATCTTTGTATCTAAATCACTAAACAAATGAAGCTGAAATCTTAACCAACCTCTGTTTATACCAAAAAACTTTTCTAGGAATTCAATAAAGATTTTTAGAACATTGACGTCAGAATTACCTATGCGGACAGTGTTCTTATTAGCTTTCGTTCCTTCTCCCCAATACAAACCAATACCCAAACCAAACAATTTGGCATCTTTAATATTTTTAGGAGTATTAAAGGTGAACGGATCGCCATCGGGGTTATGTTTTAAATATATAGCTTCACTTATAGGTCTCTTCTGTATATTGAACTTTTTTAACCAATAATTGATGCCGCTTATAGAATATTTTAATTTAATTGCTATCTGCGCCGCAGACATCTGTTTTCTAATGTATAAATCATTCAATAACTTTTTTGTTATTCTCATACAACAATTATACAACAAACCACATTACTTGCTAGTAATGTGGTTTGTTAAATTCATCTGAGCCACCTCTCGGATTTGAACCGAGGACCTACTGTTTACAAAACAGTTGCTCTGCCGCTGAGCTAAGGTGGCAAAACAATATTCGCTGTGCGCAGGGAGGGATTTGAACCCCCGTAGCCACTAGGGCGATGGATTTACAGTCCATTGCAATTGACCGCTCTGCCACCTGCGCAAATACTCAATATACTATCCGAATTATATAGATAAATAAAGTCAGAGTAAATAAGATTGACCTTCGACAGTGTTCTCTAATAGATTTTGGCACCGTGCTGATATGATTGGCGGGGTCACTAGGATTTGAACCTAGATCAACGTTTTTACCTGCCCGCGTGCCGTCGCCATAGCTTTGGCAACGTGCGACCGTACTTGCGGGAGCTGAGGGAATTGAACCCCCGACCGCGGTTTTGGAGACCGCTGTTATACCACTTAACTAAGCTCCCATTCGGCAAGGCAGGCGGGGAGACCGCAATTCTACCATTGAACTATAACCCCAATATTTCTCAGAATAATTCAATCTCTGTTTTTTTTCAATAAGCAACAATTATTTTTCGCATACTATAAAATTATTCGCATGTGCGCATTCGCTAACGCCTTTCGCATACCATAAATTGGCGAAGCTCCCATAAGGGAGCTTCATGTAGGTGCTGCAGATTGGTGTACTGATTAGACGGAGGGATGAGGACTTAAAACCTCTTTAATGCTTTACTTCCCCCCGATACGGTCTGCTCTACCAGCAGGTCTTGGGGAGGATAGTTACGACCCTTCCTCCACTGACGGCTCCACTAACCGAGGCAAATAGACTGTCGAGGTCAGCCTCCCTGGTCCTCTTGTTGGAAGCACGAACCACCGCCGGTGCTTCCTTGCTGGGAGGGCAGCTGATCGGCTCGATCTCGATCTTTGACGTTTCGCCCCATCCAGGGCTGGAGACGATCCTGCGAGCCATCTCCACGGCGTCGTGTGTCCTGAGCTGGTGCGTAGAGGTTCCAGCTCCGTGAACCGTCATCCTGACCAACTGGATGTTCTCCATCTTTACTTGCCCCCTCCTATCCCGAATCGTGTCGGGATAATCCCACAACTATTTTCGTTCAGGGTTATGGCCTTTTGCCTCTAATCCACTGGCGTAATCCTCCTTTATCCTGAGCTTTTGTCGAAGGATTCCTCTGAAGTGTGCACGAAAAGGCCACTCTAACATATTTTTCTTTCCGGGTCAACCCAAGCTGTGGAAAAAAGTTTTTTGTGCTCAATTCTTTGATGCTATATACTATATACCGGATACCGAATACCATCCTTATGATTAAATCGAACGAGCAACTGATAAAGGAACTGACTGAATTGGGTTATCTCAAAAGCTCCCGCTTAATTGAGGCCTTTGAAAAAATAGACCGAATAAATTTTATTTCCGATGAATTAAAAGATTCGGCCTATGTCAACGAACCCTTACCCATCGGATTTGGCCAAACAATTTCCCAACCCCTGACGGTAGCTTTCATGCTGGAACTTTTGGATTTAAAAAGAAGAGAAAAAGTTTTGGAAATCGGTTCTGGCTCGGGATGGCAGACAGCTCTTATCGCTTTCATGATAGAACACCCGGGAGGTATTACTGAAGATGAAGACGGACTCTATGGAATGGTGGCCATAGAAAGAATTCCCGAGTTAAAAAAAATGACTGAAAAGAATGTTTCCCATTACAGCTTTATTGAAAGGGGAGTAGTAAAAGTTATTGAAGGGGACGGTTCTCGTGGGCGGGAGGAAGATGCCCCTTACGACAAAATCATTGCCGCCGCCGCGGGCAACGATATTCCCAAAGAATGGAAAGAGCAGTTAAGAATCGGAGGGAAAATCGTCGCACCCGTTAAAAACAGCGTTGTTCTTATGGAAAAAACCGGCAAAAACGAATTTGAAAAGAAAGAGTTTTTTGGATTTTCATTCGTCCCCTTAGTCAGGGATTGAGGGTACGATTCCAATACGTGAATGTAGTACCGATCTGCGGATTGCTAATTCGTAATTATTATAAGATTGGTGGATTAAAATCGCTTTATTCAACATTGACAATTTCTTGTTTTTATTATATTATTGCAGACAGTTCGTTGATTTTTTTGTGGAATCGGGTTAAGGCGCAGACAAAAATACAACTCAGCCAAGCTGGGTTGTTGCTTGAGGTGGTATGCGAAAAGCGTCGCTAAAGCGGTATGTTCACCCGCCAAAGTTTTTCTCAGAAAAATTTAGGCGGGCAGGCGCGCACATGCGAATTCGCTGTAAGAACGATAAGGTCGCCGTCGCTGGGAGCTATGGCGATCGAAGGAGGATGCGATGAAGAAACTGTCTCTCGTGTTTGTGTTGGTGACGTTGTTTGTCATCGCTCTCGTGCCGGGCGCGATGGCCCAGACCTCACCTGCGGAGCAGGCGGAGGAGAACCAGATTCGGTACTGCCGTTTCCTGGAAGACCCGGTGCGGGTCATCGACTGGCGCCGGGGAGTCGATGCGAAAGCGCTCGACTTGGACTGGGCGACCAAGGCGGTGGTGGTGTCCGATACCGAAATGGATATCACCATGGTCGGCGGGTCCGGCAAGAAGTATTCGTGCCCTTCACCCAGGGGCGTTGCCTACGTGGTGAACAGGATGACTCGGAAAGCCGAGTCAATCCTGATTTGCTTGAACCCTTTGGAAAAACCGAAGGATTGGGCAGTATCAGGCCTCTTCATCACCAAGGAGGATCGCCTTGCCGGTGTCTGCGAGGAGCAGATGAAGCTTCTCCAGAAAGTCGATGCTGGCATCGACCGAGTGGAAGTACAACTCGGCCGAATTGAGGCCAAGATCGACAACTTGGCGGAACAGGAACGCCACCCCGAGCCTGTGACACAATCGCGCGTTCTCCCACCGACCGTTTTCGTTCTGGCTAAGATGAACGGCCAGGAAGTGGTTGGGAAGATCAAGCGCAATTCGGTGGTTACGATCGAGTGGAGCTCGACATACACTACCGAGTGCCGTTCCCTCACGGGAATTGGCTTTCACACCAACGGGCTGATCAGCGGGGTTGCAACTACTCCACCGCTGAAGCACGACGAGCTTTACACGGTTGAGTGTACCGGCCTGGGTGGCTCCGCATCCAGCCGGGTTTATCTGGACATCAACAATCACAACGGTCTATGGATCGGCGGGTTGACAGCTCTTCTCGCTGGGGCTGTCGTTCTCTCTGACGGAGATGGCGGAAAGGAACCAGTACGCGGACGGCCGCCAGTCTGATTCATTACATTGTACGCTTAGGGGATGGAAACTTCATCCCCCAACCCAAAGAAATTAAGTTTTTTGATTTTTTTGGGTTGGGTAAGAGGCGCGGAGTTGCCCAGCACCAGAACACAGCTCAGTGCTGGGCTGCACTCGGTAGAATATTTGAGAAGGCATTGCCAACCTTGACTTTATCTATGAAATATGCTAGTATTTCCAAGTTAAAAAATAAAAAATATAAGTATGTTAAAACACGTTTTTAGCAATAAAACACTGAAAGCTGTCGGATTGGCCGGTATTTTGCTGACTTCTCTTATTCCCTCCGCTTCATTTGCCACCGGGCAAGCTAGTTTTTCTTCTAGCGGAGCTTTTCTAGTGGGAGATCACACTCATTTTCCCGGATCCGACAATTGGGTTACTAGTTTGAGTAATATGCAGCCAGGTAATGAGGTTAGGCTTTTATTTACATTTTTAAATACATCTTCCGTTACTGCAATTGCCGCTCAATCCAGGTTTACGGCTGCGACCAATGGAAATACCATAACAATTACCGGAACTATCTGGGCTCAAAATGCTCCTGAAGTTTCAAATTCCGTAACAATTTCCGCCGCTCCCGGATATACCATCTCTCTTTCTCAAATGAGTGCCAGCTTTGGCGGAGTGGGAGATGTTTTGCCGGGATCTTCCAATATTGAATATTATGCCACCGGTTTATATACCATTACCGGACAATCTTCCCCTCCTGCTCCGACGGCTAATCTTTGGGCGGAATATCCCGAGGGGACAACTGTTACTCAAGTTCCTAAAGGAACGGCGGTGATAATGAAATGGAATTCTACCAATGCCGATAATTGTTCCGTTTTGGCTGGAGCCGGCTTTAACACCGGTGGAGCCACCTCCGGTTCTGATATTGTTTCTCCTCTGGCGGGGACGACTACTTTTTCCATTCATTGTACCGGAGCCGGCGGTTCCGTTCAAAAAAATTACACCGTGACGGTGATTGAAACCTCTTCCCTAACCTGTTTTCTTTCGGTTAATCCCAGTTCTGGAAACAGTCCTTTAAGCGCTTTTTTAAGCGCTTCGGCTTCCGGTGGTAATGGGGGTTATTCTTACAAATTTAATTTTGGCGACGGGGATATAGGAAGTTTTTCTTCCCAGAGTTCCGTTCAACATATTTATACTGTCAGTCAAAGCAGGACTTTTTCTCCTGCCGTAACGGTAAAAGATTCTTCCGGAACCACCTGTGATGCCTCTTCTTTTGTTTCGGTCAATTATCAGCAACAGCAGGGGAACGCTCCTCTGGTGACCACCAATTCGGCTACCAACGTCGGCCAGACCTACGCCACTTTGAACGGTTCGGTTAATCCCAACGGCGCCTCTGCTTCTTATTGGTTTGAATATGGCCAGAATTATTCTTTGGGCAGCGCTACTCAATCCCAATCCACCGGTTCGGGAAATTCTTCTCAAAATGCCTCGGCTTATATTTCCGGCTTGAGTCTCAACACTACTTACTACTTTAGAATTGTCGCTCAAAATCAATACGGTTCTGCCCAGGGAAGTATTCTCTCCTTTACCACTGGTGGTGGCGGAGGCGGTGGTTCGGCTCCGGCGGTGAACACCAATTCGGCTACCAACGTCGGTCAGAGCTATGCTACTCTAAACGGCCAAGTTAATCCCAATGGAATTTCTACTAGTTATTGGTTCGAGTACGGTCAGACCACTTCTTTCGGAAATACCTCTCAATCTCAGTCAGCTGGCTCGGGCAATTCTTTCCAGAATATCTCTTACTCTCTTTCCAATTTAATCTCTAATACTACCTATTACTTTAGAGCGGTGGGTCAAAACCAATATGGCGTTTCTTATGGGTCTACCCTTTCTTTCACTACCACCGGTGGTGGTGGAGGCGGTGGTTCGGCTCCGGCGGTGAACACCAATTCGGCTACCAACGTCGGTCAGACCTACGCCACTTTGAACGGTTCGGTTAATCCCAACGGCGCCTCTGCTTCTTATTGGTTCGAATACGGAACAACCACTGGTCTGGGAAATACTACCCAGTCTCAATCGGCTGGTTCCGGCAGTTCTTCCCAAAATATCTCTTATGCTATCTCCAATCTAGTTTCCAACACCACCTATTATTTTAGAGTAGTTGCCCAAAATCAGTACGGCACTGCCCAGGGCTCGATTTTGTCGTTCACTACCACTGGCGGTGGCGGCGGAGGCGGTTCAACCCCTTTGGTGATTACCAATCCTGCCAGTAACACCGGCCAAAACTACGCCACTCTCAACGGTTCCGTTAATCCCAATAATACAGCCACTTCTTATTGGTTTGAGTACGGAACGACTATGTCCTTGGGAAACACTTCTGCTGCCCAGAATTTAGGTTCGGGAAATTCTTACGTTTCTGTTTCCTACCCTCTTTCCAACCTGATTCAAAATACCACTTACTACTTCAGGGTGGTTGCCCAAAATCAATACGGCACTGCCCAGGGTTCGGTTCTTTCCTTTAACACTTATGGCGGGGGAGGGGGCTGTACCTACGGCAATGCTCCTTACGTTCAGACCTACTCCGCTTCCAACACCTATCAGAATTCGGCTACTTTAAACGGCTGGGTCTCTTCTTCCGGTTCCAACGCCTATGCCTGGTTTGAGTATGGCGTCAACACTAATTCTCTTAGCTATACAACCAATTCCAGATACGTCGGCGGAAATTCCAGCTTTTCCGAGTCGGTTTCCAATTTAGTTTCCGGAACAACTTATTATTTCCGATTGGTGGCCAGAAACGATTGTGGCACTAACTACGGAAATGTCTTAAGCTTCTCTTCCGGCGGCAGTTCTTACGGACAGATTCCTCTAGTGATTACCAACTCGGCCACTTTGATCTATCAGAACTCGGCTCTCCTAAACGGTCAGGTTAGTCCCAACGGCGGGCTGACTGATGCCTGGTTTGAATACGGCACGACCACCAATCTCGGTTCCAAAACCAATTCTCAGCCCCTGGGGTCATCCAATAACTATCTTAACTACTCGGCGGCGGTTACCGGTTTGTCGGCCAACACCACTTATTACTTCAGGGCGGTGGGTCAGAACCAGTACGGCACCGGCTACGGAAATATTTTAAACTTTCGAACTTCGGGCGGCGGAGTAATTATTCCGACAACGCCGACGATTATTGAAAGGCCGATTGTTGTCAGCGGCGGGGGGACCTCCTGTATCATCCTTGTTCCGGCTCTGGACGTCTCGATGCTCTCGGGCGGCCAGGAATTTACCTACACCGTCACCTACAGAAACGGCTGTAACTACAATATTTCCAACGCTTTCCTGAAAATTATCTTGCCTACCGAAGTGGAATTTATTTCCACCAACTATCCGTTCTTCAACCGCGACGCCAACGGTATCTCCTACAACTTGGGAGCGGTGGCGGCCAACTATCAGTCGGCAGTCAGCATTCGTGGCTTGGTAAAAGATACCGTCAAGAAAGGGGATTCTATTATCTTCTCGGCGGTGCTTAACTTCAACGATGCCGTCGGCCGGTTCCAATCTATCAGCGCTTACCTGACGGCGGTTGTCGCTTCCGAACAAACCCTGACCGCTTCTGTCTTTGACGCTTTTGCCGGACTATTGGGCAACTGGATCTTTGACTTGCTTCTGGTTGTCATTGTTCTCTTCCTGGTTTGGTGGATTTTCTTCAAGAAAAAAGAGGAAGAAGAAAGAATTGACGTTGCTTCCAGTGAAGTGATTATGTAATCACTTCACCTTGTCTTGTAAATGATCATTGAATATCGCCGATTGATGCGGATAACGAGCAACTCTTCTTTTGGATATAATTCTCTGTTTGGTGGTTTCTGTTGCTCGCGCTGATTGACGCTGATGAATAGAAAATAGAGATCAGAGATAAAATATAAAAAAGCGGGACTCTTCGGAATTCCGCTTTTTTGTTTATCAATATTTGCTTTAATCATTATTCTATAGAAAGGAGGTGACCCATGGTCACCACGCACTTGGTCCTAAAGGCGCGGAGAACGGTGGAGGCCTGCAAGAAATTCTGCGATGCCGTCCTACTGGTTCTCCAGAAAAGGTGTCCTCATACGGATCTGAGCTACTTCGGGGGAACCGACTACACGTTCTCCTGCAATTCCTGCGGGAGGGAGTGGTATGACGAGGTTCCGAAGCTCGTTCGCACTTTCTCTCATGGGGGTAAGGGATACCATCTCGACGGGGAAGGAGGGTGCAAGCAAGCGGCTTGATCTGGGATGCCTTTAACGCAAACGTACCTTGCTCGGCCGGGCTTATGCTCGGCCACACTTTTTATTGACATTGTTATGGTTGTTTGTTAGCATTCAAACTAAGATCTGCAGACAGTGCGCATCCGCTTGAAAGCGGAATAAGACACACCGAGGAACTATTCTTTCTTCTGCGGTCTTAATTCCTGGCCGCTTTTTTATAAAGTAAGGCTGGGTATCAAGGTCGATCGAAAGCGTAAGTCCGGTAGTAAACTTATATATTTTATCCGCCGCAGGCGATATAAGTTCTACTACTGGAGTCGTATTTTATTTTATCTACGGACTACGAATTTTGTACTAATATACTAATAATTCGTATATTAGTAATAGATTGGTAATTAGTAGAGAATTTGAAAAAACTTCTGGGAGATAACGGGGTTTTCAAAATCATCAAAAAGCGTCTTTTAAACCTTGTTCTTAAGGACAAAAACATTCCTCTGGATGCTAAAGCTCTTGGCCTTCAGGTAGGAACCGTTTTTGGCAAGGGAGACGTTTCCCAGACGGCTGGTTTGGTCTGGCGGTTCTTTAAAGGAAAAGAAAAAGAACTTCCTGAATTCAAAATGCTGGCTGGATTTGACCTGTCTTCCGCGACTCTTTTTGACGCCGTTCAAATAAAAAGAATCGGTCAATTACCTCCAAGAGAAATTCTTTTGGCGCAGCTTCTGGGAATGCTTCAGGCGCCGGTAAGATCACTGGCTTACACGCTGAGCGAAGTAGCTAAAAAGAAGTAAATTATTATTAATCAAATCAAACAAATATGGATAAAAAAATTGAAGATATCATTTCTCAAGTTGAAAAAATGACTGCTCTGGAAATCTCCGACCTGGTCAAAGCTTTGGAGGAAAAATTCGGAGTTTCAGCTGCAATGCCGATGGCTGCCGCCGGACCGGCTGCGGGAGCTCCTGCAGAGGAAAAAACTTCTTTCAATGTTATTTTGAAAGAAGGCGGTGGGCAGAAAATCAACGTTATTAAAGCCATTAAAGAAATTACCGGTCTTGGTTTAAAAGAAGCCAAGGGTATCGTTGATGGTGCTCCTAAAGCCATAAAGGAAAACGTTAAGAAAGAAGATGCCGAGGAAATGAAGAAAAAGTTAGAAGCGGTTGGTGCAGTGGTAGAGTTACAATAAAGAAATAGAAACCCCGACGCCTTTGGGTCGGGGTCCCGACCGAAGCGTCGGGAAAGAAATTGGAAGCCGTCGGCGCAGTGGTTGAATTACAGTAAACGCTGACTAACGCTGACCGTGCCCGCCGTGGTACCGACTTGTCGGGACAAAGGAGGGTAATAAAAAGCATTGTTGAAAAACGATGTTTTTTAGTTTAGGATATTGAAAATGGGCGTTTAGCTTGCCCTCCCAACTTTTGGACGGTTAGCTCAGCGGTAGAGCACTGCATTCACATTGCAGGGGTCACAGGTTCAAATCCTGTACCGTCCACTATTCAAAAGTTAGGAGGGTGAAGTAGAACGTCGCATTCACATTGCGAAGGTCGTAGGTTCGATCCCTACAGGGTGCACGCTATGGATTCTGAAACGAGAAATTGTCAAAACTGTCATAAAGATTTCGTCATAAAATCTGAAGATTTTGATTTCTATCAGAAGATGGGAGCTCCGGTCCCTAAGAACTGCTTCTATTGTCGACTTCAAAAACTCTTGGCTTTTTGGCCTTTTGCTAAGTTCAATAAGAGAAAGTGTGATTTAAGCGGTGAGAAAATAATTTCCATATACCCGGCCGGCTCTCAATTTCCTGTCTATAAAAGTTCCCACTGGTATTCTGACAAGTGGGAAACTCCTTATATGGACTACAACTTTAGCAAATCATTCTTTGATCAACTTTCCGAACTTCAAAAAAAATGCCCCATACCCCATCAATTTGGAACCAACAACCAGGATTGTGATTACTCTGATGATGTCTGGGATTCAAAGAATTGTTATTTGTGTAGGTCTTTGGCCAGTTGCGAAAATCTCTCTTATAGCTTTCGCAATGTCAGATGTCGAGATTCTTATGATTTGCTCTATTGCTACGATTCCGAACAGTCATATGATTGTATTTATTGTTTCAAGGTTTATAACGTTCATTATGCTTTTGACAGCCGGGACAGTATGGACAGCTACTTTCTTTACGATTGCCGTAATGTCAGAAATTGCTTTATGTGCTGGAATTTAAGGAACAAAGAATACCATATATTGAACCAGCCATATACTAAAGAAGAATATTTCAGGAAGATTGAAGAATTTAACCTAAGATCATGGACTGCCCTGCAAAGTTTGAGAAACCAGTTTCGCGAGCATATAAAAAACGATGCAATTCATAAAATCAATTTTAATGTAAAGACAGCTAATTCTGATGGAAATTACCTGACTGAATGTAAGAATTGCCACGAGGCATATTTTCTTGAGGAATCTGAGGATTGTTCTTATTACTGCAGAGGATTACAAAATAAGAATGTTTATGATTCAGCCGGTATCTATAAAGGGGAACTTGTTTGGAATATTAATCAACTTGCTGATGGGTATAATCTTAAGAGTTGCAACTACTGCACTAACTGCCGAGATTCAGAATACCTGAATTTCTGCTTTAACTGCGAAAATTGTTTTGGGTGCACCGGTTTGAGAAATAAGAGATATTGCGTCTTGAACAAACAGTATTCTGAAAATGAATATTCCGAATTAGTAAGCCAAATAAAAGAATCGATGGAGGAAGGGGGTGTCTATGGAGAATTCTTTCCTTATGACATGGTCTATGGGGGATATAACCTATCAACGGCTGGAATACTTTTCCCCAAAACAAAAGAAGAAGTAAAAGATTTTAGAGGTGCCTGGGAAGAATTGGAAGATTCCGATCTGTCCGGGTTAAATATCAGTGATTTTGTTGATAGCATAGACGATTTTTCCGGAGATATAACCGGAGCGGTTTTTGTTTGCCAAGAAAGCAGTCGCCCCTATAATATCAAAAAAGAGGAATTTGAATTTTATAAAAAGCATCAGATTCCTCTTCCCCGGAATTATCCGGATGTTCGGACTATGAAAAGAGTAGCTGACCTTTTCTATATCGTGGGTCGTAAAACTTCTTGCTATTTCTGCGGTAAAGAAATAATCTGCTACTATCCGGAAAGTATGGGATATAAAAAAATTGCTTGTGAAGAGTGTTATTTAAAAGAAGTAGTATAAAAACATTCTCATATTCTGTAGAATTACAGAATAGTTTTTGAAATAATATGTTCCAATCCGAAACCAGAACCTGTCAGAACTGTCCCGATAAATAATGATTTTATTAAATCATATATTTATCGTGGATCCACGATCCAAAGGATCGGGACAAACAAAACATGAACAGAGAATCTAAACAATGTCAGAACTGTCATCAAGAATTCTGGATAGAGCCGGAGGATTTTAGCTTTTACGAGAAAATCAAAGTACCTCCGCCGACATTTTGTCCGGAGTGTCGAGCCAAGAGGAGACTAATCCAGTGGAACGAACACAATCTTTTTAGGAAAAAGAGTTTTTTAGACGGTCAAGAGCTTTTTTCGACATACCCTGAAGATTCTTCTATAAAAGTATATAGCCATGATTATTGGTGGTCTGACAAATGGGACCCTATGCAGTACGGTCGCGATTACGATTTTAAACGCCCATTTTTTGAGCAATTTAGAGATCTTTTTTACGACGTTCCTTGGTCGGTGCAGTCGGTTCGCAATATGGTTAATAGCGACTATTGCAATCAGGCCAATGGTTTTAAAAACTGTTATCTCTGTTTTAACGGCGGTTACGGGGAAAATTGTATGTATGGAGTTGCTTTTAGAGACGTTAAGGATTCTCTTGATTTCCACGCCGCTATATCTTGCGAATTAATATATGAATGTTACCAGCTCGGAAAGTGTTTTAAGACATTTTTTTCTAAAGAGATTCACGATTCTAACAATGTTTGGTTTATGAATGATTGTACCAACTGCTCCAATTGTTTTGGGTGTATCAATTTAAGGCATAAACAGTACTATATTTTTAATACTCAATATACAAAGGATGAGTATGAGAAAAAAATAAAAGAATTTAATCTCGGTTCTTACAAATCATTGATGGAAATAAAAGATAGATTTGAGGATTTTAAAATCAAATTTCCCGTTAAATACATCCACTCAAATCATTCCGTTAATTGTAGCGGGGATTATGTTTATTGGTCTAAAAATGCCCGTTATTGTTACGAGGTGGGTGTGGTTGAAGATTCAAAATTTATCCAAAATGTTACGGCCGGAGTAAAAGATTGTTACGACTATTCCAATTGGGGAGACAATGTAGAACTTATGTATGAATCAATAAGTTGTGGGGATAAGCAAAAAAATATCAAATTTTGTTTTGATTGTTGGCCTGCCTGCCAAAATTTGGAATATTGCGCCAATTGCCACTCCTCCTCGGACCTTTTTGGTTGCGTTGGTCTAAGCAAGAAACAATACTGTGTTTTTAATAGACAATATACCCAAAGTGAATATGAATCGTTAGTGTCTAAAATAAAAGAGCATATGGATAAGATGCCATACACAAATAGCAAGGGTGTTATCTACAAATATGGAGAATTTATTCCCTCGGAATTTTCTCCTTTGGCTTATAACGAAACCAAAGCGCAGGACTATCATCCTTTGGACAAGAACTCCGCCATCAAAAACGGATATAATTGGAAAGATGTTAATAGAAGAGAGTTTGAGATATCCATCTCTTCTGATGATCTCCCAGATAACATTAAAGATGCTACTGACAGCATCTTAAAGGAAATAATTTCTTGCCAGAAGTGTAAAAGAGCATATCGTATTATAGGTGCCGAGTTAGAATTATATAGGCGTTTTAATTTACCTCTGCCTCGCTTATGCCATGAATGTAGATATTCAGAGAGATTAAAATCAAGGAATCCTCATAAACTTTGGAAGCGTCAGTGTCAGTGTTCTGGCCAGAAATCAGAAAACGGAATTTATCAGAACAATGCCAAACATTCCCATGGAGAAAAGAAATGCCCCAATGAATTTGAGACATCCTACTCTCCCGACAGACTGGAGATAGTTTATTGTGAAAATTGCTACAATAGTGAAGTTGCATAGGACAATTTTCATCCTGAGTCTGTCGAAGGGCGAAGTGACACAAATACCAGAAAACCTGCCTGAAAGGCAGTTTTTTATTGCCTTTACCTTGAAGTGGGGAAGAGTAAAAAGTTATCCACAGGCAGCCCCTTGTGGCAGGTAGGTTTGTGGCTCATAATTAAACCAAAGTGGGGAATTGTGGATAACTGTGTACAATCGTTATCTAAGAGCTTTAGCGATTAGTTATAACGATTAGTACCCAGCTCTCTTTAGAGGGCTGGGTACAAGGGTGTATGTATTTCGTTTATGTCATTAAAAATAGTAAAAAAGGTGATTTATATGTAGGTTATTCAAACGATGTTTTTAGACGTTTGAAAGAGCACCAGAAAAAATTTCCAAGTGACGAGATTTTTTACTATGAGGCCTATAAATTTGAGAAAGATGCCAGGGAAAGAGAAAGGAAGTTAAAACAATATGGCAATGCGTGGCGAGCGCTGAAGAAAAGAGTAAAGATTTAAAATTTCCAGCCCTCGTGGCGAGAGCTGGATGCTCGATGTTGTGATTATTATTTTTTTTACTCAACATCGGGTTTTATAAAAAATAATAAACAACATCGGCATGTTCCTTGGAGAATATTTACACAATTTAGATAACAAAGGCAGAGCCGCTATTCCGGCTAAGTTCCGCGAGAAAATTTCCGGCGGAGCAATTATCACCCGTGGTCTTGATCACTGTCTTTTTGTTCTTCCCCAAAAAGAATGGGAAGCGCTGGCCCAAAAAATTATTGCCATGCCTTTGTCCAAATCCGACTCGCGTGCCTTCGCGCGCTTAATGCTTTCCGGAGCCAGCGACGTTGAGTTTGATTCCCAGGGAAGAATTTTGATTCCCGAACCTCTTCGCCGGTACGCTTCTCTTACCAAAAAAATTGTCGTCACCGGTATCTATAACCGAATAGAAATTTGGGATGAAGGGGAGTGGGAAAAATACAAAAAGAGAACCGAAAGCGCCTCCGATGAAATAGCGGAAAAGCTAAGCGAGCTGGGAATTTAAAATTATGCCCCATCTTCCTGTTCTTCTGAAAGAGACGATAGAGCATTTAAATCTGAGACCGGGAAAGTTCATTATCGACGGGACGGTCAATGGCGGCGGACACAGCGCCGCAATATTAGAAAAAATTTTGCCTGGTGGGACTCTTCTGGCAGTGGACTGGGATGAAGGTGTTCTTAATGAGACAAAGGGAAAGTTTGCGGCGAATTCAAAATTCAAAAATCAAAATGCAAAATTAATATTTACTCATGATAACTATGTAAACATTCCACAAATTCTAAAGAAAGAAAAACTGCCTCCGGCCGACGGGCTGCTTCTGGATTTGGGTTTCTCTTCCTTTCAGATAGAGGAGGAAGAGAGAGGATTCAGTTTCCGGAAAGACGAGGTGCTGGATATGCGGTATGACACAAGTTCCGGAAGTCCGGCGTACGAAATTATCAACTCTTATCCCGAAAACGAACTGGCTGACATCTTTTATAAGTACGGAGAAGAAAGATTTTCCAGAAAAATAGCCAAAAACATAGTTCTGGCGAGAAAAAAGGAGAAAATAACCACCACCGGCCAGCTTGTCAAAATTATCAATAATTCAGTCCTGGGTTTTTACAAAAGAGCAAAAATTTCACCGGCCACCAGGGTTTTTCAGGCGCTAAGGATATTTACAAATCACGAGCTGGATAATTTGAAGGGTATTTTGAAAAATCTGCCAAAAATAATCAAAACCAAAGGTCGATGCGTTATTATCTCGTTTCATTCATTGGAAGATAGGATTGTTAAGAACTATTTTCGCAATTGGGAAAGGGCAGGAGCGGCCCGGGTTGTTTCCAAAAAAGTAATCCGACCACAGAGAGAAGAAATTATAAATAATCTCAAAAGCCGCTCCGCCAAATTAAGAACACTAGAGTTAGTATGATTCCAATATGCGAATGTAATGCTAATGAATGCTAATTGCGAATTGATCTTATTAGCAATTTGTAGATAAGCATAAAATTAGCATATTAGAATAATATTTATTATGACCGTAATCGAATTCGGAAAAAAAGATTTAAAAACCAATTTTGCCATCTCTCTGCTGATGATGGTTCTGGTGATTGCCTCGGTCTGGGGGATTTTAATCTACAACAGGTTAATCGGCCTGAGGCACGACATTGCTTCGGCCAAAGAAACCCTGGAAAACTACCAAGTCAAAAACGCCGAGCTGAAAAACCAACTTTATCAGATTTTAGACGGAGTCAACGAAGAAGCGCTCTTGGCTTCCAGTGGTCTGGTAGCGGATAAATCTCCCCAGTATCTGAAAAATAGCCACCAGCTTGTTTCCGGGACAGCTACCCAATAATTTTTTTGTCTGTATCACAGATCTACATGAGCACATTCCATTCTTTTTAGTATATTAGTAAAAAATTCGTAATTAGTAGAGATTCTCATGAAATTCTGGTTTATCCGCATTTTTTTTGTCTTAGTTTTCGGTGCGCTTTTAACCAACCTCTTTTTTATTCAGGTCCGGGAAGATAAATACTACGCCGGAATCGCCAAGGCCCAGGAAGATGCTTTTAATAACTATGCCCGTCCCAAAAGGGGGCTTATTTATTTTACCGATAAAAACAACAACCAAATTCCCGCTGTTTTGAACAAGGACTACCCGATCATCTATGCCGTTCCTACAGAGATAAAAGATCCACAAAGTGTCGCTCGGTTGCTTGGGCCGATTGTCGGCAAAGAAGAAACTTTTTTAACGAAAATTCTTTCCAAACCAGACGATCTTTACGAGCTTATTTTGGAAAAGGCCAATCTTTCTCAGGCCACTCAGGTAAAATCTTTGAATATTGAGGGAATATATATCCGCAACGAAAATTTCCGTTTTTATCCTTTGGGTATAACGGCAGCTCATCTTTTGGGTTTTTTGGCTCCTTCCGATAACGGAACGGTTGAAGGGCGCTACGGCCTGGAGCTTCAATTTGAAGAAAAACTCTCGGGGGTTTCTCAGGAAGAAAATGCAAAAGGCGACTCTTCTGAAGGAGAAAATTTAATTACCACTATTGACCGTAATATCCAAGCGGAGACGGAGAAAATTATCTCTTCTTTGGTCAAAGAGTGGAATGCCGAAGAAGGACTGGCTATCGTTCAGGAACCCTGGAGCGGCAAAATCTTGGCGATGAGCGCCTATCCTCCCTTTGATCCCAATAATTATTCTTCTTACGAGATTGATAGTTTCATTAATCCGGCAGTTCAGCTGGTTTACGAGCCGGGTTCGGTCTTTAAGCCGATTACCATGTCGGCTGGCATCGACAGCGGAAAAATTACTCCCCAAACAACCTACAATGACGTCGGCTATGTAAAAATGGACGGCTATACCATCAAGAACTGGGATGAAAAAGCCTACGGTCTTCAGACGATGACCAATGTTATTGAAAAATCTTTAAACACCGGCAGCATTTTTGCTGAAAAAACAATGGGGCATTCCATTTTTTCCCAGTATGTTCGTGACTTTGGATTGGGAGAAAAAACCGGCATCCAGCTTCCCGGAGAAATTAAAGGTAATCTTCGTAACTTGAGTAGTAAAAGAAACGTTGACTTTGCCACGATGTCTTACGGGCAGGGGATTTCCGTTACCCCCATTGGTTTGATAACTGCTTTCTCGGCCATCGCTAATGGAGGAGTTTTGATGAAACCTCTTGTTCTTTCCGATGAACAGCCTCAAGTGGTTCGCAGGGTAATTGAACCAGAGACGGCTAAACAGGTAATCGAGATGATGGTATCGGCGGTGGATAAAAATAAGATAGCTTATATCTCCCAGTATAATGTGGCTGGAAAAACGGGAACGGCTTTTATTCCCGATTTTGAAAAAGGAGGATACACCGATAAAGTCATCAACACTTATATCGGTTTTGCTCCCGCTTTTAATCCTAAATTTGTTGTTTTGATTCGGCTAAGCAATCCTTCCGGCGCACCTTTGGCCGGTCAGACAGTCGTTCCCGCCTTTCGGAAAATGGCAGAATTTCTGTTAAACTATTATGAGGTTTCACCGGATAGGGAAACGACTAACAACTGACAACCAACTACCAACTACCAACTACCAACTACTAACTACTAACGACCGATAACTATTAAAATGTCTCTCCAAAATCATCACCGGCCTCATTTAAAAAGAGATCTGATTATCATTGCTGCCACTATCGTTGCTGCTATTTTGTTAACCAATTTGGGGGTCTTATCTTATCTTTTGAGTTTATTTGGAGGTTCGATTATTTGGGCTGGTTTTCTCGCTGGTCTCTTTTTTGCCTCGGCTTTTACCGCCGCCCCTTCCATTGCTATCATGGTTGAGTTGGCCAAGTTCTATCCGGCCTGGGAAATCGCTCTTTTCGGCGGTATTGGGGCATTGGTTGGAGATTCGCTTATCTTCCGGTTCATCAAAGATTCTCTGGTGGACGATGCCATTGAACTGGTTGGCAAGAAAAGGGAAGAAAGAATCGTTCACATTTTTCATCCCCGGTTTATGAGATGGCTGATGCCTTTTCTGGGAGCACTAATTATCGCCTCTCCTTTGCCTGATGAAGTTGGTCTGGCGATTATGGGTTTCTCCAGGATAAAGGCTCCGCTCTTTGCATTTCTGTCTTTCTTTCTCAATTCTGTTGGGATTCTGGCCATTGTTTTGGTGGCTCAGGGATTATAACCCAACATCTTGCGAAATTTACGTCATCGCAAGATGTAAATATTTATGAAACGGCTGTTTATTAGAATACTTCGATTTAAAATCGGATTACTGGCTAAACTAACCATTTGGCGTTTTAAACCGTTCATTATTGCTATTACCGGCAGCGCCGGAAAAACTTCTGCCAAAGAAGCTATTTTTGCCGTTTTAAAGAATTATAAAAGAGTCAGGAGATCGTGGGGTAATTTTAATAGTGATTTGGGAGTGCCGCTGACAATTCTCGGTGACTTTAACGAAAAGGATTTGAACCTATTCAGCCGAAACATGCCTGCCGGCGCCAACAAGTTTAAAAAACTTACTTTCTTGCTTAAAGTTATTTTATCCGCGTTTATCCGCGTAATCGGTCTGCGTT
>Ga0076088_107_pt1 | contig 48654 bp, 39 predicted proteins | sample RifGroC1_FD_68227 | JGI IMG/M metagenome (GOLD analysis project Ga0076088, IMG submission 68227) | Parcubacteria (Wolfebacteria) bacterium GW2011_GWC1_43_10
AGGGGTCAAAGCTAGTATGCATTACGTATATGTTCTAAAAAGTCTGAAGGATAATGGCCTGTACATAGGCAAAACTAACAATATAGAGCGAAGGTTAGAAGAACATAATTCCGGTCACACTCCGTCGCTGAAAGGTAGACGCCCGCTAGTATTACTTGAGAAAATCGAATGCAAAGATGAGAAAGAAGCAATCAAATTCGAGCTAGAGTATAAAAAAGGATATAAGAGAGAAGAAATAAAAAGAAAATACGGGTTGATATAAAAATACGGAGAGGTGCTAGAGTGGTCTAATAGGACACGGTGCTAACGTGTTAGGCTCGCAAGGGCCTCCAGGGTTCGAATCCCTGCCTCTCCGCCTTCGCCACGCTGAAGCGTGGCTACGGCGTGATGAAATCCGCTATAGACACGCGAAAGCGGGATCTAGTTTATAAAAAACTTACGGCGTGACGCAATCCGCTATTAGTACGCCGAAACTTTAGTGGAGGCGATTTCTTTTTATGTATTACATTTATAGTCTAAAGTGTAAGAATAGCTACTATGTCGGCTGTACCGATAACCTCAAAAACAGGCTGGAAAGACATCAAAAAGGTCAAGTGCCAGCTACAGCAAATAGATTACCTATAAAATTAGATTTCTATTTTGTGACCCCTGATAAATACAAAGCCTTTGAGTTTGAGAAATATTTAAAATCCGGCTCAGGCAGAGCTTTTATTAAAAAACATTTTTTATAAGAACTTTTTACAGGAAGACCCGAGTGCCTAAAATCAAAAAACTACGACCGAAATATATGAATAAAATTAAAAAGGATCAAATTTTAACTGCGATTTCAATAGTAATGTTGTTATTTACGGCGCTGATAAATTGGACGATTTATTCTTGGCTAATTTTGGTTTCCGTAATTATAATTTTGTTTGCTTGGTATTTTAGAAAAACTTGAAATCGTCTCTCCTATCCCTGACCCGAGTGCCTCAATCTCGGTCTTTGTTCTAGCCCCAAAGAAGCCCTACTGCGTACTTTCTTAGCTAGAGCGAAGGAGTATAATACTCAATATCCGGGTCACTTGACCCGAGCGGCTCGCCAGTTAAAAAAATTAACATTAATAAACAAATAATTATGGAAAATACCTCTTTGTCCCAAAAAAAATCGCTTTGGAGCAATCGCTGGTTTCAAATTGTCATTGTTATTGCGGGTGTGGCGCTGCTGATTTTAGGGCTAACAAAACTATTATCCCCGGGTTCCACGGTCTCAGACAAATTTATCGACAAATTTAATGAACTGATAACGGTATCGCAAGAAGTGGGGGGTCAAATGACCGATATCGGGAAAAACATTCAAGAAGTTTGGAATAAAGAAAGTGCCGGTGATTATACCGGAGCTCTGAAAATGGTTGATGACTTTATCGCTCAAACCGACAACATAGCCAACAAGGCAAATTTAATGGCCGACAGAGTAATTGAATTTAAAAAATTAGCTGAAGCCGTTAAAGATCAGGCAGCTAAAACATCATCCTTAAAAGTTGCCGATAATCTGGACCAATTACAAGGATTAATGACAAAGGAATTAGCCACCCTGAAACAATTACTGTTGTTTTCCCAGGAATATTACTCCGACATCCTTGCCCAAAAAAGAGAAAATATTCTTTCCGAAACCGAGAGTGAGACGCTGACGGAACTGGTAAAAACCATGACGACGGATCAGCAAAAAGTGCAGGAGTTGGTAAATGATTTCCAAACCAACCGTCTGGAAATGGAGAAAGCCGCCGGTCTTGAAAGAACACCTTCCGAATAGATATTTTCATTCCCGGACCGTTTAAAAGATAAATTGCCGCCTGGCATTCTAAAGTCAAAACCCCCTAAAAGGGGGTTTTGAAATAAGAGATAATTTCTTTCTTACATCTGTGTCGGACCGGAACCGGAAGATTTGGAGTGGACCGGACAGGATCCGCACCAGCATTTGGAGTAGGCGAAGATAGAAAAAATCGCCGCCAGACCAATGAGAACATAGATAACTCTGGAAACTACCGACAAAGACCCAAAAAGATAGGCCACCAAATCAAACTCAAAAAGACCCCAGAGTCCCCAGTTAAGGCCTCCGATAACCACCAAGACTAAAGCAATCCAGCTAATAATTTTCATTTTAACTCTTTGTTAATTGACAGCCCTGAAAAATTCGACCTTTTGGAATTGAGACTGGTTACATTATACAGAATTCTCCAAAAATATTCACCTCCCAAGAGCGTTGTCAAAGAACGTCAATCTGTTGTATATTATCTAAAATGATTTCTCCCCAACAATATCTGGAAAATCTCGTCAAAAAAGCGGCAAGAAAACTGACCGCAAAATTGCCGCACTTCGAGATGGAGAGCAAGAACATCTCCCGATTCGGGGATTATTCGTCCAACGTCGCTTTTTCTTTGGCCAAAATTTTAAAAAAATCCCCCATCGAAATTGCCCGAAAAATAAAATCGGATTTGGAAGAGAACCGTTATCTAGACAAGATAGAAATCGCCGGAGGCGGATTTATTAATTTCTTTTTCAAAAAAGATTTCTGGCTGGAAATGTTCAAAAACCCGCTGGCCAAAATAAATCCGGGCAAAGGAAAAAAAGTGATCATTGACTATTCCTCCCCCAATATCGCCAAACCCATGCACGTCGGACATCTGAGAGCTACCCTGATAGGAGATTTTTTGGCGCGTCTTTACAAGTTCTTAGATTTTAAGGTGATTGGCTGGAATCATTTGGGCGACTGGGGCACTCAGTTTGGAATGCTTATCGCCGGATACAAAAAATGGGGAGATAAAAAGAAGATAAACAAAGAGCCGATAAGAGAACTCCTGGAAATATATGTGCGTTTTAACAGAGAAATAAAAAACAATCCACGACTGCTCAAACAAGCTCAAGAAGAATTTGCTAAATTAGAGAGACAAGACAAAGAGAACAAAAAAATTCTTAATTGGTTTTTAAGGGTCTCTCTCAAAGAATTTAACCAGCTGTATAAAAAACTGGGTATCCTGCCGTTTAGTGTCGTCAAGGGTGAAAGCGAATACGAAAAACAACTCATCCCTTTGATAAATGACTTAAAAAATAAAGGGGTGGCAATTTTAAGCCAGGGAGCTTATATTATTCCCCTCGAAAAATATAGCCTTCCTCCTGCTCTTGTTCAGAAGTCAGATGGCGCCACGCTCTATCTGACAAGAGAGATTGCCAGTTTGATTTATCGGGTAAAAAAATACCAACCAGATGAAATTCTGTATGTCATCGGCTCTCAGCAAAACCTTCATCTGAAACAGCTTTTTGCCATCGCCCAAATTGCGGGTTTATCGGGCAAAGCCAAATTAAGGCACGTTTCTTTCGGATGGGTGCTCGGTCCCAACGGAAAAAAACTGGCCACCCGGGAAGGAGAAATTATAGAGGCGCAGAAAATTGTTGACCAAATTATAAACACCGCCAGAAAAATCGTTTCCCAAAAAAGAAAGGATTTGTCAAAGAAAGAAAAAGAGAAAATCGCCCGGATTGTCGGACTGGGAGGACTAAAATACAATTTTTTAAAAGACGGCCGGAATTCCGACATCGTTTTTGACCCGAAAAAAGCGCTCTCTTTGCAGGGCAACAGCGCTCCTTACCTTCAATACACCTACGTTCGCCTCAAAAGCATCTTAGCCAAAACCAAGACGGGTAAAGGAGATTTTTCTCTGTTTGAAGACAAAGACATTGAAATTATAAAAAAATTAACCGCCTTTGAGGATGTACTCGAAAATTGTTTGAAGGATTCGTCTTCCCACCACCTGGCCGAATATCTTTTTGGACTGGCTAACCTGGCCAACAATTTTTATGAAACAACACCCATTCTCAAAGACAAAAACATAAAGAGACGGAACGCCCGCCTGGCGTTAATCAAAGCCGCCGCCGGCAATTTGGAAACCGGATTGGAATTGATGGGTATTGAGACGCTGAATAGAATCTAAATCACAATGCGAAATTAGCGAAATAACTATGCGAATACCGCGAAAATTATGTTGATTAGTTTTTTCGCATGATTCCTGCCTGCCGGTAGGCAGGAGCATAGTTAATTCGTTGTTTCGCATTAAATGATTATGTTTGCTACAATTTAAACTATAGAAAATAAAGAAGTGGCAAAAGAACAAACAAAAAACAAACCCACTATCAGTTGGGAAATAAAGAGAGTGGACGACCACCAAAAAAGCGACACTTTTTATTTCGTTCTCTTGGGGTTAATGGTTCTTCTCTTGGTCTTTTCCATCTGGCAAAGAAATTTTTTGTTTGGAATTTTTATTATTTTGGCCACCGGCACTCTTCTTTTTATCACCAGCCAAAGACCGGAAACGTTTTCTTTTGAACTGACGGAGAAAGAAGTGATTGTCGGAGAAGAAGAATCCATCTATGAATACGACAAGTTCTCCCATTTTGACATCTATGAATACAACGAGAATGACTACGAAATATTTTTTGTTTTTAAAGAAAAATTAAAGCCTGTTTTCCGGGCGCGGATCTGGAAAGGCGACAGGGAAAAAATTGAAGAGTTTTTGAAGACCAAGCTCCCTCAAAAGAAAACCGAACCTTCGCTGCTGGATATTGTTTCAAGAATATTGGGGATTTAGTGTGCTCCCGACAGGACTTGAACCTGTGCCACCTCCTTCGGAGGGAGGCGTTGTATCCAGTTCAACTACGGGAGCTTTTGTTATGTGTCCCCGAGAGGAATCGAACCCCTATCTGTAGCTCCGCAAGCTACCGTCCTATCCGTTGAACGACGAGGACAATACCCCAACAATTTAACCATCAAGCAATGTGTTTTTCAATAAAAACAGACAGGTACCTTCGGACACCCATTTTAGGAAACAATTCCCTTGGCCTTTTTTAATAAAGCAAACTCGTCTTCGACGGCTTTTTCTATTTTGTCGGCTAATCCCGGGACGGCGGCGGTTATTTTGGTGATTTCTTCTTCGAAATTGTTTCTCTCCAAAGCCGCTTTAAATCGGTCGACTTGATTGTCGTCCAAATTCAAAATAACGGTTTCAATAATCACTTTGTTGAAATGCTCCAACACGGTATTGATAACTTCTTTTTCTTCTTCAGGAGAAAGATTTTTTATTCCCAGTTCCTCAAGAATAATTTCCGGGTTTTTATCCAAGATAATTTGAGTTTTTGCCATAAATTTGTTTTATACGAAGAATTTAACGAAATCGCTCACCTTAAATTTGGATAAATCGACTTTCTTGCCGCCAATGGTTCCGTCACCCATCATTTTTTTCATAGCTTCCACCAGTTTCTGACGATGACCCAGTTCTTCGGGGCCTAATCCAGCTCTTGCGAAAAATCCAACCTTTTCCCCTCCATACTTTCCCATAAATTTAACGGCTCTGTCGTTGGCCACGCCGGCAAACTCCTTTTCATCAAAGCCACATGACTGAATCACGTTTCTAAAACGCCCAACGGACCTCAGATAATCCGGACTGTGTTCCAAAGCATTTATTAAGTTGGCAAAGAAAGTGCTATTTTTGCCGCCCGATATTCCCCTAAACTGCTGGATGAATAAATCTTTATCCAAAAGACTTTTTCCCGGGATGGAGTAATTCTTTTCGGAAACGGAATTCAGTAAGTCTTGTCCGTTTTGGCGGACAAAATTTTCAAGATAACCGGCTCCCGAAGGAGATTTCGAATAGTTGGCCAAATTTTCCATTAGCGTATTGGCTTTGCTGGTCAAATCTTGGTGCGGGACGCTTTCTCTCATTTCCTCGACAATCGGACCCCACTTTCTAAGGCGTGGGAGTCCTGATAATTTGTTTCCACTTTTGGCGGCCGCCGCCTGTTCGATTACCGTTTGCTGGGATAACCCGATTCCTTCAGGCAAATCCTTGGCTTCAGGAAGGCTCTCCATCTCCTCCTGATAACAAATATTTTCAAGAATGGAATTTGTTCCTTTAGAAGGAGGTGGAAGAACGTCTTCGACAGATACCGCGCCTGTATTCACTGCTTCCTCAACGGCTTTCTGAGCGGTTTCTCTTGCCTGACCGGCAGCTTCCCGGACAAAATCACTGCTGCCACCGGAGGGTTTGCTCCAATCAGTCATAAAAGAGCGGGTTTTTTCCATCAGTCCCTGGGTTACTTTCTTAACCAGTGTGTCTTCGGAGTAAACAAGTTGTTCAACGGATAAACTCTTGAAAGCATCAGGGTTAAGAGATTTCTGATTCACCAAAAAATCGTGAACGGCTCTTCTGGCCAGATGAGTCAGGCCATCACCTTTTTCAGCGGTTACATGAAAAATTTTCTCCGATAATCTTTGCTGGCTTTCTTCAAGAGATTTTTTAACCGCCTTCCCGGCTATTTCTGCAGATAAAACATGACTCCTGACAAGAGAAAACTCCTTTCGAGCTTCGGATACCACTTCTTGCGTTGCCCTGCCTCCTCCGGCAAAGAAATGGTCAGAAATCCAGCTGGAAATAGCTCCTCCTACCGCGCCTCCGACAGCCCCGATGACTGCTCCCTTGACCATAGCCCTGGCAATTTTTTTTCTGTCAATTTCCCCTTTTTGAAATTCAACTTGTTCTATCAATTCCAAAATTTCCTTTCTCTTCCCTTCGGCTTTGGGAACTTCTTCCCTTACTCCTTCAGCTATCTTCAGTATGTTTATTATTTTTTCTTTCTCCGACTGACTTCCCGTCATTTCCGCCTTGCTTTTCGAGAGAACTATTCCTTCCCTGACAATGTCGGCGAGTTTTTCCACGTCTTCTTTGGAGCCGGAAACACGCGTTTTATCAAGAACTTCTTTGGCTTTGGCGAGAGCAGCCGCTCTTTTCGCGTCATCAGAAGCACTTTTAATTTCTTCCAAGATACTTTCCGCAGTAAATTTTTTCCTTTGAGAAATATACTCCCTCACACCGCCGCTAGTGGCTCCGGCCACCGCTCCAGCGGCGATTCCCAATCCCAAGCTGCTGCCAAAACTGAGACGAACAGCGGTCCTGACCGCCGCTCCAGCCGCACCGCCAGCCACAAATTCTTTCCAGTTTCTCTTCCAACCCGAAAGAATAATTTTTCCAAACCCCTTAATCCTTTCTTTGAGAAGTAATAATTTTGATTTATCTATTTCCCCCTCAATCCCCGCCGCTTCGGCGGCTTCTTCGACGTCTCTTTTAAATTCAGGGTCTTCCATAATTTCTTCGGCAACTCTCTCTGTTTCTTGGTCGGGCTTTTCTTCACTCTCCGGTCTTTCCGATACCTTGGCTTTGGCCCTCTCAAAAAGCACGCTCGCCAAATTATCATTAATCTCAAAACCGGCTTTTCTAAACTCCTCTTGGATTAATTTCGGCGACGCTTTGTTTCCGGCAGCCCTCACAATCGCAGCAGCCACAATATTATCAAGTTCTTCCTGAGAAAAATTAAAGATTTTTCCTTCCCCAACCCCCGTTTTCACTCTGTCCGGTGTTCCGGTCCCGGCTGCGGCTTTCTTTCCTTGAGAGGAAGTTTTTTCCGGTCCAGACGTTCTTGTTTCTCCACTATCAAGACCCTCTTTATCCAAATTGGTTCTCACATAATTAAAAATCCCTGCCGCTAACTTCCTACCGACACTTATGCCAAGTTCATCTTCCAGCTTTTCCTGAAGCGATTTAATAGACGCTTTCTCTCCGGCGTCTCTTATAATCCCGGCGGATTTTTTAAGTATTTCTTTATAGTCTCTTAAAGCTAGGTCGGCAGATTTTTTTTCCCCTCTCCGCTTTCTGGCCATCTCTCCTTCAATTATTCCTTTCTTAATCAAATTAATCACATCATCAAGTGTTTTCTTCTTTTCAGCGGCTACTGGAGGGGTCAGATCTTGATTGGCTCCTTCTGGTTTTATTTCTTCCCTCTTCACTAATTCTCTCAAACCTTCAAGAGAATTTCTTCCCGCCCCTTTTAATGATGGTTCTCTTTCACTCATGATTTATACCATACAACAAAAATATGTTTTCCGCAAAGTAGAATACGGAAAAGAAGTCGTAATTTGTAAAACGAGGTTGGAATAAAATCTATCCACACCTTGACTTGAAAAAGTTTCTATAGTGTGATAGTATTTTAGACAGCGATCCTGGCTGGATAACCCGGACAGGACAGACTACTCCGATCTTGATCGGAGTAGAAAGAGAAAGGAGGAAGGTATGAAAAAGTTTTTCATCGTGGCGATTGCCCTCGCGATCGTCGCGGGATGGTGGGCCTACAACACCGGCTCGCCCGCGACCAGCTGGGCAAATCAAATCAAGGCGATGAACAGCTTCACCGAGATCATCATCGGCAACCCGGGCAGCATCCTCGCGGGCATGCAGGACAGCTTCCTGACCGTCCTCGCCTTCGAGGTCCGCTGGCACGCCAGCCCGGCAATCACCGCATGGGCTACGGCGACCAGCGGCTACACGCAACTCGCAACCGCCATTACTCCCACCACTCGACTGGCGACCGAGCTCAACCCATGGACGACGCCAGCGGAGATCCGTCCGGTCATCGACCGCGTCGCCCTGGTGCCGAACCAGTTCGCCCACTACTGTTACTGGAACGATCTCCGTCGCGGCGTGACCAATCCGATCCTCCGTACCTAAGCCGCCATCGGGCAGCACAACTGCCCACCTCTCCGAGGAGCTTCTAGCTCCCCAGCAGCACGCTTCACCCGCCTCGTGGTCTCCACGAGGCGGTGTTCATTTTACAATTACAAACCCCTAACAAAACATACAAAAAATCAAAAAACTCCTAAAAATTTATACCGTAATTACTAACCGATAGGACAATATTTACGGTATAAATTTTTTCTAACCTAGAGAGGCTGATTCTCCACAAACTCCTTATCTCTACATACCAAACACAATATACGATATACTAGATACATGCTTCCCTTCTCCACTCCCCTGACGGAAATAAAAGGCATCGGTCCCCGCATTGCCGATAAACTTGCCAAACTCAAGCTCCGAACGGTAAAAGACGTTCTTTATTATTTCCCCTTTCGCTATCAGGACTTTTCCAAAATTTCCAAAATTGCCGACCTCTCGGAAGAACAGATAGCCACTATTTACGGAAAAATAGAAAAGGTGAGTATCTACCGGACGCCCCGCCGGCATATGTGGATCGTGGAAGCGACCATTACCGACGAAACGGGAAAAATAAAGGCGGTCTGGTTCAACCAAAAATTTTTAATCAACACCTTAAAAGAGGGAAAAACTGCCAATTTTGCCGGAAAAACAACCGCCGATGGGAAAAAGCTTTCTCTGCAAAATCCCATGTTTGAAATGCTCTCGGATGAATTTCAGGAAACCAGACACACCGGACGGCTGGTGCCTATCTATTCCCAAACGACCGGAATTACCTCTAAGATGATTCGTTTCGTTCTGAGCAGAGTTATTCCTCTTTTTGAAGACGCTCCCGAGTTTTTGCCCGAAGATACAGTTGAAAAATTCCAATTTCCGCCGCTGGCCAGAGCTTTTACCGACATTCATTTTCCAAAAAACCTGGAGGGTGCCCAAAAAGCCGAAAGAAGGTTCTCTTTTCAGGATTTATTTTTACTTCAGTTAATCAACGCCTCCGAAAAATATTCTTTGTCCCAACAAAAATCATACAGCTGTGATTATTCCCCGGAATTTATCAAAGAGATTTTTTCCTTTTTGCCTTTTGAACTGACACTCTCCCAGAAAAAAGCTCTTTACGAAATTTTGGAAGATTTAAAAAAATCCTACCCCACCAGCCGGCTTTTACAAGGAGACGTAGGATCGGGAAAAACAATCGTCGCCGCTATCGCTGCTCTGGTAGCCGCCAAGAATCAAAAACAATCTGTTTTTATGGCACCCACCGAAATCTTGGCCAAACAGCATTATGAGACATTCAAAAAGTTCTTTGAAGAATTCAGTGATGGAGTAGCTCTTTTGACCTCATCCCAATCAGTTGCCTTTTACGGAAACAGTTTAGAAACTGAAACATCCAAGAAAGAGCTGGTTTCTCAAATCAAAAACGGAAAAATCAAAATTGTTATCGGCACTCATTCAGTCATACAAAAATATATTTCTTTCAAAAATCCGGCGTTTGTGGTAATAGATGAACAACACAGATTTGGAGTCAGACAAAGGGCAGAGCTCGTCCACAGTACTGAATTTATACCTCATCTACTTTCGATGAGTGCCACTCCTATACCGCGTACCTTAGCTCTGTCCGCTTTTGGAGACCTTGACCTTTCTATCATCAATGAGCTTCCTAAAAACAGAAAACCAATCGTTACCAAAGCGGTCAGCTCCGCCAATAGGCAAAAAGCTTATGATTTTATAGCCAAACATATAAGAGCTGGCAGGCAGGCGTTTGTTATTTGTCCCCGTATAGAACCACCAGATCCGGAGGCACCGCTTACTCCCCGCCAACTTTTTCAGCTGGAGGTAAAATCTGTCAAAGAGGAGTATGAAAAACTTTCAAAAAAGATTTTTCCCCAGTTTAAAATAGCTCTCCTTCATGGGCGGATGAAGTCAACAGAAAAACAAAAAACGATGCAAGATTTTAAGGACAAGAAATATGATATTTTAGTTTCCACTTCTGTGGTGGAGGTGGGGGTGGACGTTCCCAATGCCACCATAATGATGATTGAGGGCTCGGAACATTTCGGTCTTTCTCAACTCTATCAGTTCAGAGGACGGGTGGGTCGGGGAGAGTATCAGTCGTTTTGTTTTCTCTTTTCCGACATCAATTCCAGGTCCACCGCCGACCGGATGCGAGCGCTGGTCAATGCCAAAAACGGATTTGAACTGGCGGAAATCGACCTAAGGCTAAGGGGACCGGGACAATTCCTGGGGCAAGAACAGGCAGGAATGCCGGACTTGGCGATGAAAGCTATTCAAAATCCGGAGCTGGTCAAAGTTGCACGAGAAACCGCCCACGACATTATTCAAAAAGACCCGCAATTAAAAAAACATCCCTACCTAGCCGCTTATGTAAAAACCTTCAAGGAAGAAGTGCATCTGGAATAGACCGGGGTAATAGAATTCGTAAAACTATAAACTATCTAAAAACTATCTAAAAAATTACACCGTAATAAGTGACCGATAGGAGAATAATTACGGCATAACCTTTAGAACAAAAATAAACAAGACTATAGGATCTGCATCAAAAAACCGGGTTCTCACCCGGTTTTTATTGCCCAATATACTAAATACCAATCCCCATATACTATCCTAGTCCACCTTTATCTTAACTTTCTTGCTCTTGCTGCGATTAACTTTAGCAAGAACAACTTTCAAAATCCCGCCTTTCAAAGAAGCGTGGGATTTATCGGGGTCAATTTCCTGAGGTAAGATTACCGAGCGGGAAAATCTCCCCCAGAAACATTCCTGATAAAGATAGTCGTCTTTTTTAATCTTTTCCTTCTTCTCTCTTTTCCCCCTGATAGTCACCGATTCGGGAGTAATGGCTACATCCAAATCATCCGGCTCCACACCAGCGACAGCCGATTCAATAACAATGTTTTTATCGTCCTGATAAACGTCAATCGTCAGCTGACCCTCGGCATCGTCAAATTCCATGTCTTTAGACTCTTCTCCGCCCCCACCATCATCACCCGTCAAAGAGGCTTCTTTTAAAAGCTCTTTTTCCACCTCCTCGTCGTCATACTTGATACCGGCCAATTTTTCAAAAAAATCCTTGTTGTTGTCGCTCATAACTTTATTATATACGATCAAACAAAATCTATCAATAATTTTCTACAGTCTATAAATTTATTAGTATATTAGTAAAAATTAGTAATTGGTAGAGAAATCACCCCATCTTTTTCAGCTCCTCAAAATCATAAAGGACGAAAAATCCTAAAATCGCCAGAAAAGCCGTCGGATAGACCAAGAAATTATTGAATTCGGAGACCAGATAGTTGAAGATAATGTGGAAAATAGAGGCTAATACCAAACCGGCAAAAATAAATTTTCCTTCTATGTTGAATCTGATACCCCTGGCCCAGTAATGGCCGACAATAGCCGAGGAAAGAGCATGAAGAAGAGTGGCTCCGACAAACCTCAAAAGAATTACCAGAAAAATCGACTCTTGACCTCCGGAAAAGACCAAAAACAGATTCTCGGCAGCGGCGAATCCCAAAGCACCGGTAACCATATAAACCATGGCATCAATCGGCTCGTCAAAGTAAGGGCTCTTTCTCACCACCAAATAGATAAAGAAAAATTTAACTAGCTCTTCGATAACCCCAAAACCGATAAAAACGCTCAAATTTTCCTCTATCAAGCGAGGAAGAGTAATAATTACTTTCTGGAGCGACTGATTAACCAATATTTCCAGAAAAAGGGCGGCAAAAGCCGACAGTCCTCCAAAAATATAAGTCTTGGCGATCATCTTCCGCGGCTCAGGATGAACGTCTTCTCTCAAGAAAAAAGCTAGCCAGATTAAACTGGGAGCAAAACCCAAGACTAAAGCGATAACAGTGCTCATCTATTTAATCATACCAAAAGCCGGTGGCTGTCGGCAAAGGGTTGTTTCCATATCTACATCAGGCGCGGTGGTTTATTTTCCCTAAAATATTGTTTAATTAATCGGTTAAATTTCCTTCCCCGGTCAAATTCATTTTTGAATTTTTCAAAACTGGCGCTTCCAGGAGAAAAAACGATTATTCCCCGTCTCAAACCCGAAACAGCTTTCACTATTTCCTTTAAAGAACCGAAAACTGGTGGTTCTGATTTAAAATATTTATTCTTTCTCAGCCTTTCAACAAGTTTTCGAGTAGCACTCCCATTGAGAAGAAAGAGATTTTTGGTTTTAACATATTTTCCTATGTATTCAGATAGGCGCTTAAAATCTAGCTTTTTATCAGTTCCACCAGTAACTAAAATAAAATCGGGATTTTTAGAAAATCTTTCGATAGCAACAATGGTCCCTTCCGGGCTGGTGGAGGCTGAATCGTTAACCACAACCAGATTTTTCTTTTTTAAAATAATCTGCTGACGGAATAAAATTTGGGGAAGGTTTTTTGTTTTGAGTAAAATTTTCTTCCAAACATCATTCGCTTCGCGAATCGCTGATTTATGCTGATTTAAATATAAATATGAAGCCAGCATTGAAGCCAGAAGGTTATTTTTTTGATGAGGGCTGAGGTCGGTAAATTTAGAAATAAATAATTTTTTACCGTTTTCTTGAAAATAAACCTTCTCCCCGGAGAAAAACAATCCTTTTTTACTTTCAGGCAACGATTTTAGAGAAAAATAATAAATTTGTGATTGGGGTTTCTTCTTAAGAAAAGCAAGGGTGTATTTATCAAGAAAATTTAAAATCAGAAAATCATTTTTTGTCTGGTTTTTGAAGATGTTGGCCTTGACGCTCAAATATTTTTCTATGGTCCCGTAACGATTAAGATGGTCAGAGGAGAGATTGGTAATAACGGCAACATGAGGACTCCGAATTCCACCACCCTTATTTTTGTCAAGTATTGAACGATCGTTCAATACTTGACAATCTGGGTTGTTAAAACTGTTCCAATCGCCGACATATTCAAGCTGATAAGAAGAAAGCTCTAAAACTAACGGGGTTTTTGACGTGATTTTATCTATTATTTTTAGAAGTCCGTTTTGAGGAATATTTCCTCCGATTATTGATGGGGAAAGAATATACCCTATCCATGTAGTCACCGTAGTTTTTCCCCTAGTTCCCGTAATTCCAATATAACGACTTGCGATGTCGTTAGGTTTAGGTTGAAGAAGTTTTAAAAAAAGAGTGTAATCGTTATAGAACTCCTTTTTATATTTTTGAGCCAGTTTAACCCAGGGAGAAAAGTGGCTGACCGCCGGATTAAAAACAATAATATCGTTATTTTTAAAATCGGACTCTTTGTGCCCTCCCAAATGAAATTTGATATTAAAACCCTTTAATTGTCTGACTGATTTTTTCAGTTCACTTTCCGTGTTTAAGTCAGTAATAGTCAGTATATTGTCGTTTTTATATAGAAATGATTTTTGCATATAAAGAAGCCAAAAAATTACTTCCTGAAAAACTTTTTAATTATCTCAGCCACGGCAACATTAACAGCAACCATTCCCACAACTCCAATCATCCACTGCCAAGACAAAGATTGGGTTTTTAACAGTTGTTGAAGAGGAGGAAAATAAATTCCCAATATCATCATAATAACTCCTAATCCAACTCCCACAACCATGTATTTATTTGAAAAAATGTTATAGGACCAGATGGGCATTTTAAAATTTCTGAGAGAAAAGGCGACAACCAGAGTGTATAAACCAAGAGAAGCGAATATAAAAGTTCTCAGTGTATCAATATTAACTCCAATATTCTGTAAAATTACGTAAACAAGGCACAGAATCAAACTCGTTCCTAACCCAACTCCGGCCAGAAGGGTTTTAACTTCGGAATCAAATACTTTTTTTATATTTTTAGGAGATTCTTTTATGTTTTCCTGTTCCCTTTCAAAAGCAAAGGCGACGGCCGGAAAACTGTCGGTAAAAAAATTTATCCACAAAATCTGAGTGGCCAGCAAAGGCAAAGGCCAGTCGCCTAATATGGCGCTGCCAACTATCAGAATTCCATCCAAAACGTTAGCCAAAAGATAAACTATGGTTTTTTTTATGTTTCCCATAATATGCCTCCCTTCTTCAATAGCCAAAACAATTGTTTTGATGTTGTTGTCCAATAAAACCAAATCAGCAACGCTTTTAGCCACATCCGTACCGGAACCAACGGCAATTCCGATGTCGGCCTCTTTTAAGCTTGGGGCATCGTTTACTCCGTCTCCGGTCATGGCTACGGACTCTCCCAGAGATTTATAGAGTTTGACTATTTTAAGTTTTTGCTCCGGATTTACCCTGGCAAATATATTTATATTAGGAAGACGACTCTTTAAATCCTCCTCTGACATATTATCAAACTCAATCCCGTCAATAACTTTTTCATCCGACACCTGCCAACCCAATTGACGAGCCAGAGCCATGGCTGTTCCTTTGTGATCTCCGGTAGCGATTATTGTTTTAACTCCGGCCATTTTTATCCTATTAAGAGCTTCCACTGCCTCGGGACGAATTGGATCGGAAAAAGATATAAACCCTCCTAAAGAAAAATTCTTATATTCATTCACGGAAATTTTTCCCGATAAGGATACTTTTTTATAAGCAACCGCCAAAATTAATTCTCCGCTATTTGCCATTTCATTTATTTTCTGTAAAAGAATTTGTTTTTGGTCGGATTTTAATTTTGATTTACTTATTAGAACTTCCGGGGCCCCAAATAATAATAAAATTTTTTCTTTGCTTCTTAGGGACAGAATATCCAAGTCGCGATTCATGCTTATAATTTCGTGAATGGAAAATCTTCTTGACGGATTAAATGAATCGATCTCTTGAGTGACGGAATTCTTGCGGATATTTTCTAATTTTACTCCCCTTAAGGCACACTCATTGGCCAGAGAAACTTCCAGAGGTCTGCCCGAATAAATGAATTTTTTGTCAACTTCGGTAACCAATACCTGAATACCCATAAGAGCCAAGGATGCTAATTTCTTTTGTTCTTTGGAAAAACCCGTTTTTTTATTTAGAGAAATTGAAATATTTGAAATATTTTCAATCGGAATTATTTGGGCAAGTTTCATAACTCCTTGAGTTAAGGTTCCTGTTTTATCCGTAATAATAACGGAAGCCGATCCCAAAGCTTCGGCTGCGATTAATTTCCTGACAACTCCATTTTTCTTGGCCAACCTCTCAACTCCAACGGCAAAAACAGCTGTCAGGGCTATGGGGAGCCCCTCGGGAATAGCTCCCACGGCAAGAGCCACGGCAATAAAGAACATATCAACTGCCGGTTGGCCGCTGCGAATACCATTTAAAAATATGACCGCTACCAACAAACCAAGAATAAATGTCAGAAGCCAAGCAAATTTACCGATAGATTTTTGCAATGGAGTTTTTGTTTCAGAGGCGGTTCCAACCAATTCGGCTATCTTTCCAAACTCGGAATCAGCCCCAACTTCAGTCACAACAGCTAATCCATCTCCCTGTACAGCCAAAGTTCCGCCAAAAAGCATGTTTTTTCTCTCGCTTACAGGAACCAATCCCGATATTACGGAACTATGTTTTTTAACCGGCAGAGATTCTCCGGTAAGAATGGACTCGTCTATATTTAAATTTTTTTCCTTAATAATTCTTAAATCGGCTGGTATTCTGTTCCCGGAAACTATATGAACCATATCTCCAACAACCAATTCTTTAACGTCAATTTCAATTTCTCGGCCGTGCCTAATAACCCTGATTTTTTCCTGAAGATATTCTTTCAATTTGTCTAAAGATTTTTCGGCTTTATATTCCTGGTAAAAACCCAAAAGAGTGTTGACCGTTATAGCCATGATTATAACTATGGCATCGCTAAATTCTTTCAAAAATAAAGCGATGACAGCGGCAATAACCAATATAAAAATAAGCGGGCTTTTAAACTGGCTCAAAAATATACTCCAGGCAGTTTTTTGCTTTTTTCCATCAATAACGTTCGGCCCGTACCGTTGACGACGAGAAATTATCTCTTTTTCTAATAGACCGCCCTCGGAAGTTTTAAGAATTTCAAATATTTCTTTACTGCCTATGGAATACCAGGGCTGATTTTCTGTTTTATCAAAAAGATTCATCAAAATAATTCTATTGGAAATTATTATAAAAAGAAAGGAGGGGGCGCGTGGCTCCCTCCTAAAAACTGTTAAAATTTTTCAGCTTTTAAAAATCCAGACAATTTAATTAATTTCTTTTTTGTCAGAAGTATTGATATTTTCCTCTTTTTTTCTTTTATTTAATAGCTCTGGTTTGTCTGCTGGAATATTTTTGAAAATAAACGTCTTTTCTTTTTTATCCTCCAGAACACACGTCTTATTACGATGGTAATCTTCTTGACCAGGTAAAATAACACCACCACAGTATTCACACTCACCAGTCATTTCCATCTCTTTTTCTTTATTATCTTTATTATTTGGATCCCCTCCGTCCGGCTCCTTTCTTTTTTCTGCCATTAATCTTTCAAACATGTTTATATTTTTTACTTTTAACACACTTATTATATTTCCCGTTTTGCTATTTGTCAGTCGTAATAAAACCGCTGATTTAAAGCGGTTTTTGTTTGTATTTTAAAAGCCAAGCCGTATATCCGAACACCAACAAATGAAACAAATATGAGCTTTTAGTGTCTTAGGTGTGTGAGTGTAGCAAATACGAGTTCAGGACAAAGAGAGATATTTGTTTCATTTGTTTGAGAGGATATACAGGATTGTCAGTTTTAGCGCCACCTTTTTCTGACTAAAAAGGTGGCGAGAAATTACCATTCCTCTATCATCAAAAACTCCTTCTCTTTTTTAGGAAGCCGCTGATAAATGGCTTCGGTGACAAAGGGTATAAAGGGATGGAGAAGTTTTATAGATTTTTCCAAAACATAACAAAGAACCTGCTTGGTTTCCTTGTCCTCCTTATTTTTTGAATACTCAATATATTTATCGGCAAACTCGTGCCAGATAAATTCATAAATATCATGGAGTGCCTGCCCAAATTCGTATATCTCCATCTGTTTTTCTGACCGCTCTAAAAGTTTTTCAAATTTTTTAATCAATTCTTTGGCTGTAGCGTCGTCTATTTTCTTCGGTTTAGAAAAATCAAAGTCGTCTCCAACTTTAGTCAAAATAAATCTGGCTATATTCCACAGTTTATTGGCAAATTTCTTTCCAGCCAAAATATGTTCTTCGGCCCAATGAATATCCTGTCCGCCCATTGATTGCCATATTAAACCGAATCTCGTCGCGTCAGCGCCATGCTTTTCTATAAGCTCAAGAGGGTCAATTCCGGTGCCAAGAGACTTGCTCATACGCTTTCCGTCTTTAGTCAGAATGGTGCTGTGTATAAATACATTCTCAAATGGAACTTTATCCATAAAACTTAGACCTGAAAATATCATGCGAGAAATCCAGAGATGGATAATCTCACGAGCCGAGGTAATGAAAGAAGTTGGATAAAAATTATCAAGATCTTTTGTTTTTTCCGGCCATCCTAAAGTAGCAAACGGCCATAATGCCGATGAAAACCAGGTGTCAAAAGTGTCATTGCTACCTTCAATAGGAATGGGGTGCCCCCACCAAATCTGCCGTGAAATACACCAGTCTTTAACATTCTCAAGCCAATTTAATGCTATATCTTTCCATCTTTCGGGAGAATATTTTACTTTCCCGTTACGAATTGCCTCAATGGCCGGCTGGGCAAGGGGTTTCATTTTCAGAAACCATTGTTTGGAAAGCATCGGCTCAATAGTTGAATTACAACGGTAACATTTGGCAATGTTGTGAACTATTTCTTCCTCTTTCTCAAAAAGCCCGCTATCTTTGAATTTTCCAATAACTTTTTCCCGCGCTTCACTAACAGACAGATTATCAAATTCCACACCAACGTTTATTATTTCCCCCTTTTCGTTAATAACTTTTATAAAAGGAAGTTGATTTCTTTCCGCAATTTCACTGTCAGCCATATCGTGAGCTGGTGTTACCTTGACTGCCCCCGTGCCGAATTCCCGGTCAACACCCTGGTCAGCAATAATAGGAATTTCCCTATTCACGATGGGAAGAATAATTATTTTCCCTATAAAACGCTTGTAGCGATCATCTTTAGGATTAACGGCGACCGCCGTATCTCCAAGCATTGTCTCCGGACGAGTTGTTGCAACAACTACATGTCCGGACTTGTCTTTTAACGGGTAACGGAAATACCAGAGCAGAGATTTCTCCTCCGTGTATTCAAGCTCTAAATCAGAAAGAGCGGTTTGATCTTTAATACACCAGTTAATTACCCTCTCTCCCTGATAGATAAGACCTTTGTCGTAGTACTTTTTAAAAGCTTCCTTAACCGCTTCCTGATAATTCTCATCCATAGTAAAGCGAGTCCGCGACCAATCGCAGGAAGCCCCCAATTTCTTAAGTTGGTTTAAAATGATATCCCCGTATTTTTCTTTCCATTCCCAAACTTTTTCCAAAAACTTATCTCTTCCCAAATCGTGGCGAGAGAGTCTTTCTTCTTTTAATTGTTTTTCAACAACATTTTGAGTAGCAATACCGGCATGATCGGTTCCCGGAACCCATAGTGTCTTATATCCCTTCATGCGATAATAGCGCACAAGAATATCTGAAATGGTATTTTCCAGAGCATGCCCCATGTGAAGAGAGCCGGTGATATTGGGAGGAGCAATCATAATCGTATATGGCTCTTTTCTGTCTCCGGGCAAATTATCCGGGTTGAAAAAGCCCGACCTTTCCCAGTCCCAGTAAATTTTTTCTTCATTGTCTTTGAAATTATAGGGTTTTAAGAAATCAGAATTCATAGAGCGACACCAATTACAAATAACACGCGGATTTACGAATATCAAAAAAGTATAGGTTAATCCTATACTTTTTCGATAAAAAAGGCAAAGAGTTAGCTCGGCTAATCTTTTAACGACCTTATCGCTTCCGCCATTTCATCAAAACTGTACTGATAGCCGCCTTTTTCAAAACTTTTCACCCTAATACCGAATTTCTTGGCTTCTTCTTCTATACGACTGTTATCTCTGTTATCAGAACTATGAGCCACAATAAAAGCATTGACCCCTCTTTCTCCAAGCGCTTGGGTTATCTGCCACCCTTCCATTTTGTCGCTCCCTAAATTTCCGTCAATAATAAAGGCGAAGGGGGGTTTTTCTTTGCCAAGAGCTTCAAGGGCGCTCTCCCCGCTGCTAAAGGTTCTAATCTCAAAACCTTCCATTTTAAGAAACTCCCCCACGGTTTCTTGGATAGCAGAACTATCGTCAATAATCCAAACAACTTGTTTGGGTTTTTCTTTTTGTTCTCGATTTCCCCCTTCTATTTCCTTATCGCTAAAATTTCCGTTCATGTTCTATTTAATTACCTCAACAAACACCTTAGTTTTCCCCGTGTCAACCAAAAACTTCTGCTGGACTTCGGGAATTTGCCGGATTTGATTGGCCAACAAAGAGACCACCGCCTCTCTGGTAACAGAATCAAAATCTCCGGAAACGGGTACCCCCAAATAATTTTGGAGAGTGGCTACCGCCTGCCGGGTCATATCGTCAAAAAATCCGGTCGGTTGGCGATCCAACGCCCCCATTTCCAAAAGAAGAGATTGAAGGGTAGAAACTTCTTTTCCCGAGTCCCCCACCTTCAGGTCACGGGGAAAAAGAAAAGAAAAGTCGGTTATTGCCACTTCATAAATTTCCCAATCTTTGGAAAAGGAAATTTTAAACTCTTTGGATTCAAACTTGGGAAGATTGTCCAGAACCGTTGCCGAACCAGCCAGCAGTTCCCCATCTTTGTTGAAAATGAGAGTATAAATATTGACTGGGCTGAAGTCCGATTGGGAATGGTTGGTGACTTTCCCAGAAACATAAAGTAGATTGTCTTTGTAAGTTTTAATATCATCAGTATCAATCTCCGGCTTTTCCAACTGGTTTAAAGGAACCCACTGAGGGTTTTTTATTTTCAGATCGGCTTTAATGATTTTTTCCGGGTCAGCCGGAACATAGGATTTAACCAGATACTTAAGATCTCCGGCATAAATAAAAGATTTTTCTTCAAAAACCTTAGCCGGCACCCCCAAAGAATCCTTAAGAGTCAGAGTGTAATCAAACCGCCAAGCCGCCCAAGCGGTGTTGGGATTATAAATTTCGGCAACGACGCCTACTCCGTCAGCCGCTCGAAAAACTTTGACAAATTTAACTTCAATGTTTTTTAAGGATCTTACTTCACAAGAAATACAGGGACCGCCGCAATCCACATCAGACTCGCCCTGATTTTTTTTGCCGTCAAAACAGGAAGGATTGGAGGGGAAGAATGAAATCGAAATCAGCCAGATAAAAGCGGCTAAAACAAGTAGAAAACCGACACCATATACCAGCTGTTTGGCAAGACGCATATCAGAAAATTACTAATTTCCAATTACCAATATCTAATTAAAGATAAGAGAAAATACGCATATTCATTATACAAACAAAGAGAGAATAAAAAAAGACATCGGATTTATAAAAGATGTCTTTTTTGTTTTTTTGTTTCTGTAATAAAAATAGGAACTTTCATATGCTGGCATACCCTACTTTCCCCCAAAGGAGTATCATCGGGCCAATGAGCTTTCACTTCTCTGTTCGGAATGGGAAGAGGTGGGACACTCATTGGTAAAACACCAGCAAATGAAAGTTCCTATTTTTATACTTTTTTCTCAAACTAAATTGTGGAAAAAGCCACCGGAAATTATCCAGTACCTTCCTCCAAGGTGAAGACAATGTATGCGAACAGCGCGCCTCCGCACTCGCTTCGCTCGCACTTTGGCAATGCGAACGCGCACATGCGAATAATCGAGCTGCGCATTAAGACTCAAAAAGTTAAGGTTGAATGGGCTATTAGTACTCCTCGGCTAAAATTCTTGCGAATCTTACACCTGGAGCCTATCAAGGTCGTCATCTTCAACCGCCCTAAGATGCCTAATCTTGGGATGGGCTTCGCGCTTAGATGCTTTCAGCACTTATCCCTTCCGAACATAGCTACCCGGCGCTTCAGCTGGTGCCAAAGCCGGTAGACCAGAGGTTCGTTCAGCCCGGTCCTCTCGTACTAGGGCCAACTTCCCTCAAGCATCAACGCCTGCAGCAGATAGAGACCAACCTGTCTCACGACGGTCTAAACCCAGCTCGCGTACCATTTTAATTGGCGAACAGCCAAACGCTTGGGAGCTTCTCCACCCCCGCGCTATGGTGAGCCGACATCGTACATAATCTATTATCACTAATAGTGTGGACTATATCTTCATCCTCAAAAAAATTGAGGAGTTGGCGTGTTAGTTCTGATAAAAACCAGAACTCTGATTTGATGTGTCATCAAATCAAGTCTCTACGGGGTTATAACTCATTTATTTTCCATTATGAGTCAAACTTCCCACGGTATTGTCTATTTATTAGAACAAATAGAGTCCACCGTTATAAGCCAAATACTAAGGTTTAGATACCAGGCTACAACATTGCTGCTGTAGCACCCCGACATATTAAGGTGCCGAGCGATGCCGTCGATATGGACTCTCGGGCATCACCAGCCTGTTATCCCCAGGGTAGCTTTTATCCGTTGTCTTCGGCCTTCCTATGAAGAGTTACACATTAATTAAAACGTATAACATTGCCGTCGGGTCACTAAGTTCTGCTTTCGCATCGGCTCGACATGTCCGTCTCGCCGTCAAGCCAGCTTACGCCTTTACACGTCCAGCCCGATTTCCATCCGGGCTAAGCTGACCTTTAAACTCCTCCGTTACTTTTTAGGAGGATAACGCCCCATTAAAACTGCCCGCCAGACACTGTTCCCTGCCGTTTTTGCCGTCAAGGTTAGACTTTAAAATCTGAAAGATGGGTGTTTCATTGTCGGCTCCACTCTGCCCGAAAGCAAAGCTTCGAAGCCTGCCCACTACGCTACGCATCCAAACCCTAAAGCCAATATCAAGCTACAGTAAAGCTCCTGGGGTCTTTTCGTCCCGCTGCAGGTACCCCGCGTCTTCACGGGAATCGCATTTTCACCGAGCTCATCCTCGAGACAGTTCTCCAGTCGTTACGCCATTCGTGCGCTCCGGAACTTACCCGGAAAGGAATTGCGCTACCTTAGAACAATTATAGTTATTGCTGACATTGACGAGGGCTTCAACCACTCAGCCGTGAAGCGGCTTCGCACGCTGATTTACGCTGACAAATACGCTGATTTACGCTGATGAATTATATCTGCGTTTATCTGCGTTATAATCCGCGATAATCTGCGCGCCGAGTCGCTCCACGACCGGCGGCATTAACCTTCTCGCATCGGTCAGGCGTCACCCCCTATACATCCTCTTACGAGTTCGCAGGGAGCTGTGTTTTTAGTAAACAGTCGCCAGAGATACTTTTGTTGCACCCTTCACTTCCTTGCGGAAGTTCAGGGAGGCCTTATCCCGAAGTTACGGCCGCTTTTTTGCCGAGTTCCTTGAGGATGACTCACTCGTTCCCCTTAGGCTTCTCGCCTCACCCACCAGTGTCGGTTTACGGTACAGGCTCAATTCTTTTAACCTTAGAAGTTTTTCTTGGAAGTCGGCTTGAGAGACTGCTCTTTGATAATCGCCGAGTTGTTTTTACTCTGGGAATCGCCATTGAAGGCAGCGTTCCGGATTTACCGAGAACACGTCCTCGATCAAAAACACCAAACCATTAAGATGCTCTCTCTACTCAACTTCGTCACTCCATCGAAAAGAACTGAGGGGCCGGAATATTAACCGGCTGTCCATCAGCTGCGGCTTTCGCCATTGCCTTAGGTCCCGCCTAACCCTTCGCTGATTTCCATTGCGAAGGAAACCTTGGATTTTCGGGGGTCCAAATTCACATCGGACTTGTGGTTACTCATACCAACATTTTCTCTTCCTAGCGCTCCACCCCGCCTCGCGGCTGAGGCTTCATCGCTGCTAGGAATGCTCTCCTACCGCTATCTCGCCTGCGGCGAGAACACTGACAGAGCTGACATAACACTGACAGATTGGAAAAAGTTCCGCACTGTCCGTGTCTTGTCCAAAACTGTCTGTGATCTTGTCGCAGACAAGATAACCCGCGTCTTCGGTAATATGCTTAGCCCCGGTAAATTTTCGGCGCAGTCTGCCATCTAGTAGTGAGTTGTTACACACTCTTTAAAGGATGGCTACCTCTAAGCCAACCTCCTACCTGTCTCTGGCAGCGGCGGTCTGGGCTTTTTCCCTTGCGACTATGGAGCTTAGCCCCCATAGTCTAACTGCCCAGGCGATTTATTGAAGTATTCGGAGTTTGACTGAGAAGCCGAGCTTTCGCCCTTTACTTCTCAACCAGTGGCTCTACCCCTCCAATATTTTTCCTGGACGCTAGCCCGAAAGCTATTTCGGAGAGAACCAGCTATTACCAGATTCGATTAGCTTTTCACTCCCTACCTCGGGTCATCCGAAGGTTTTGCACAACCAACCGGTTCGGGCCTCCTCCCGCCTTTCGGCGAGGTTCACCCTGCCCAAGGTAAGCTCATCTGGCTTCGGGTCTTATGCACACCGCGGCCTCGCGTATAACGCGAGTAACTCACAACTTACAACTAACAACTAACGACAAAAATTAAATGTCGTAAGTCATGGGTCGTTGGTCGTCAGTCACTTGTGTTACACACAAGGCATACGCCCTTTTAAGACTCGCTTTCGCTTCGCCTACACTCCGTAGAGCTTAGACAAGCGATGCACATAAACTCGTTGGTTCATTCTTCAATAGGCACACGGTTGTCCTCATGGGACTTCCGTTCCTTGTAGACATATGGTTTCAGGTTTTATTTCATCGGCCTCGCCGGCCTGCTTTTCACCTTTCCCTCACGGTACTAGTTCGCTATCGATCACTAAATGTATTTAGTCTTTCCTGATAGTTCAGGATGCTTCCCCCGAAGCTTTCGTTCGTCGGGGTATTTAAGGACACATACTAGGAAGTTCTTTTGTTTTCGCCTACAGGACTTTCACCTTCTTTGGTATCCCTTCCCAGGGACTTCGGCTAACAAAAGAATTTGTAACTTCCCCTTATCGCTACAAGCGGACTGGCGCCAAAATTTGGCACTAGTCCGCGAGAGCGCCAGAGTATATACCTTCCAACACCCCGTCTTGTCATAGACAAAACAGGGTTTAGACTATCTCCCTTTTCGCTCGCCGCTACTGGGGGAATAGATCCCGTCAAAAACGGGATGTTTTTTTGTTTTCCTCCGCTTAATGAGATGTTTCACTTCAGCGGGTTCGCGCCCACGCTTTCTAGGCGGGGTAATTGTGGTTTACACAATTGGGTTGCCCCATTCGGAAATCCCCGGATTAAAGGTTGCTACACACCTCCCCGAGGCTTATCGCAGTTACGCCGCGTCCTTCGTCGCCATTTAGTGTCAAGGCATCCACCATACGCCCTTAGTTAACCTCAACTTTTCAAGTCCTTTTTGATTTTTTGTCTTCACCTTGCAGAAAAGTACTTTCGCAAGGAATTTTCCGCCGCACTCAAAAATAAAAATGGGACGGAAAAAATAATTTATACCTGCATAATGCTTGAATATTCTCTATGCAATTTCGAAAGAAACTTTTGCTTCCCCAAAATTGTTTTTTCAAAGGCCAGTCGTTTCTATCAAACAGAATTTCCAGGCAATTTTTAAAATAAAAAATCCGCCTTGAGGCGGACAAGCGACAACCCAAAAAGGGCGCTTTTTCGCTCATCCGCTTTGGAAATTATTTCGGCAATTCATATCCGAAGTATATAGAAGACGACCCGCACCTGTCAAGCTCCGGTAATCCTGCCAGCCAAGTAATAATAAGGGGCTTGTTTTCTACACAGATTGAATCTTCCTATACGCGTACCAGAAGATAAAAGTCAAAACAAAAACGGAAAAAATCCCGACCCCCATGACCTCTCCGGATAAAGACCCATCCAAAACTTGGGAGCTGGAAAGCGGCTGGGGAACAATTTCTCCAGAAGATAAATTCTCAGCAATCGCTTTGTTTCCATCCAAAAAACTTTCTCCATTTTCTGATTTTAAAAAGACGTTCTGCTCTCCGGGAGTAGGACGGTTGGTTTTCAAATAATTTTCGGGTAAATTGCTCTTTATCAGAGAAGTTCCCTCCCCGAGAGAATCTTGATAGCTCAAAGAGTCCACTAATTCCCCCGAACCGTCAAAAAGAGAAATCGTTTCTCCATCGTTGTTTAAGCTAATTTTAGTTTTGGAATAAGGAAGCCATAAAAATCCTCTCGCCGTGATGGATTCATTTTTAAAAAGATAGCTCTTGCCCCCCGCGTCTTTCAGGGACCAGCTTGCTAACGATACCTCTTTGTCCGAACTGTTAAACAGTTCGACAAATTCCCCCTCTGTATCTTTGCCAACAGGATTGGGTAGAGCTTCAGAAATAAAAACCATAGAAACTATTTTAAGGAAAGTTTTCTGAGAAATTTCTCCTCGTCCCAAATTTCCATTCCTCTTTCCCGGGCTTTCTGGTATTTGGAGCCAGGATTGGCGCCAACAACAACGATATTAGTAGAAGAGGTAATTTCTGAATTAAAATGACCTCCCTCGTTTTCAATAACTTCTTTAGCGCGCTGACGAGATATAGAGCTAAGAGTTCCGGTGAGACAGACATTAAAACCTGCTAGAACTCCCCGAACTTTTTCTTTGAGAGGAATTAATTCAATTCCTGCTTTCTCCAGATTTTTCAAAAGTTTTCTATTTTTTTCCTCTAAAAACCAGGAATGAATGCTCTGGGCAACTTTGGGACCGATATCCGATATTTCCCTTAACCCCTCTGGGGAAATTTTTTCAAAAAAACCAGCCAAGCAGGAAATATTTATCTTTGAGGAAGAGTTTTGAAATTTTTTGGCTAGCGATTTGGCCGTCTCTTCCCCGACATGCAAGATTCCCAAGGCATAAATAAATCTATCCAGGGATATCTTTTTGGATTTTTCTATCTCATCAACAATATTCTGGGCCGACTTCTCGCCGAATCTTTCCAGGGAAGAAATTTCTTCTTTGTTTGAGAAAAAAATGTCCGCTGGACCGGTAATCAACCCCTCATCCAAGAAACGATCGACGATTTTTTTCCCAAGACCCCTGATATCAAAGGCCGAGCGGGAGGCAAAGTGGATGATGGCTTCTCTGTTTTTCGCTCCGCAAGAAGGATTGGAGCATTTCAAAAAAACCCCCTCTTTTCTAACAGGCGCATTGTCTACCGGACAACGGCTGGGAATTTTAAAATTTCTTTCTTTGCCCGTTCTTAACTCTTTGATGACTCGAATAATTTTGGGAATAACGTCCCCGGAACGCGTAATAATTACCGTATCGCCAATCTTTACTCCTAATCTTTTTATCTCATCAAAGTTGTGGAGAGTTGAGTGGGTAACAGTCACTCCTCCCACCTCAACCGGTTTGAGGACCGCTACCGGAGTTAAAATTCCCGTTCGACCCACCTGAATCTTCACATTTTCAACGATCGTAGTCGCTTGGCGGGGAGAAAATTTGTAGGCGATGGCGGCCCGGGGAGCTTTACCGATGGTGCCGGCTTTCTCAAAAATTTTGTTATCGTTAATAATAACAACGATGCCATCAATTTCGTACTCCAATTTATTACGGTTTTTTTCCCAATTATTTCTGAAAACGAAAACTTCCTCTAAATTCTTTACCGATTTGTTATGAGGATTTGTTTTAAATCCCCAAGAGGCCAGTATTTTATGTTCTTCTTCGTGGTCAGCTTGTCCGACATCAGTGACAATATCGTATTGAAAAGAATCCAGTTTTCTAGAAGCGGCAATCCGGGGATCGAGCTGTCTAACCGAACCGGCGGCCAGATTTCTGGCATTGGCATAGGGTTTTAATCCTTTTTTTTCCTGTTCCTTATTAATTCTCTTGAGTTCTTTTTGAGTTATAAAGACCTCTCCCCTGACAACCAAGTGTTTGGGGATTTTGTGTTCTCCCAATTGCTCCAATCGCTGGGGAATAGCTCTGATGGTTTTTAAATTCTGAGTTATGTCTTCTCCAATAATTCCATCGCCCCTGGTCGCTCCTTGTTTTAACGTTCCATTTTCATAAATAAGTTCTATGGCCAACCCGTCGATTTTTAATTCGCAGTAGAATAGAGGGGATCTCTTGACCTGAAGTTTGTTCCCCAAGTAATTTTCCAAACGTTCCAGCCATTCTTCCATTTCTTGTTCCGAAAAGGCATCGTTAAAAGAAAGCATCGGACTGTCGTGCTTTATTTTAATGAATTTATCCAGGGGCTTGCCTCCCACTTTTTGGGTGGGAGAGTCAGGAGTAACCAGATCCGGGAATTTATGTTCCAGCTCCTCCAGCTCGTTTTTCAGAGTATCAAAAGCAGAGTCGTCGATTTCGGGGGCGTCGAAGGTGTTATAAAGAGTCCGATGGTAATCAATCAGCTTACGGAGTTTTTTAATGCGTTCTTTGGCTTCATTTTTATTCATGCCATTTTTACCTAAGAGCGAAGCGATTAGTTGTAAACCCCTGCCTGCCGGCAGGCAGGGAGCACCCCGTTAGATGGCGGCTCCGCCTATCTAACGGGGTAAACTTTTTATATTTGAAAATTCATTCGCTTCCAGCTCTTAATTTTCAAATAAAAACTTTATTGCTCAAAAAACACTCCAAAGGCCCGGGAGATATCTCCTGATTTTCCAACTGATTTGATAACTTGATAGACCCCGTCGGTGGTGGTTGCCACCTGAGCCGTTGCTCCGTTAGCCAAAGGACCGATATTCTCACAGAAAATATCGGGGTCTTTGGTTAATTTGTAAAAATAACACTCTACCCCGTAATCAGCCGCGTAAATTGCCTCGGCCGATTGAGTAATACCGGTGACTGTTTTAATTTTCTGAAGAGAGATGTAGCCAGCGATAGTGGTTACCCCCAGCATTGTCGCTCCCAGAATCAAAACCACCATCAAGATGGCCTGACCTTTTTGATTTTTGGATAGGAAAGTTTTTTTCATTTTGTATCTGCTGGTTTTTAAAAATCCGCAATCGGCACTATTATCACCCTACTCCGCCCGGGAGCTGATAACAGTTTGAAGATAAGTGTTAATTTCTTTAATTTTTCTCTCGGCCACTCTCACTCCGATATTTAGAACCACTCGAGAAGGACCGGCGGCACTGATGGCAGGTACCTCGGCATTAAAATAAGAAACGTCAACGTTATCGGCTGTCACCGGTCGGACAGCCGGATTGGGATCGTTGGGAACGGATTCTTCTTTTCTAAAAATTCTCCCCGAAGCAGTTGAGGTTTCTAGAAAGTAAGTGATAATTTTACCATCTGGGTTAATAAATTGAATTGAAGGACCGCCGCCAAGAGAAGATTCAATATTAGTAGAAACCCTGATTTCTCTGGCCATCTGTTCTAATGTCAAGCTGGCATTGTCCGTTGCCGCCATTAATTTGAGGAGTAATCTCTGGTTGGAAAGAATTTGAACAAATCCGGAAATGGCAACGGAAACCAAAATACTGAAAATACTCAGAGCCAAAAGCAATTCTACCAAAGTAGAACCCCGATGATTCCTGAAAATATGTGGATTTTTATCTGTCGTCTTATTCATTGTACTTTCCAGTTAAAAAAGGCGTCTTCCAGATTGATTTCGAATGTTCCACCGGCTCTGGCTTTCCAAAAAACTATTGAGTTAACCGCTATTTTCTCGGGGCTGTCAGATTGCTGGAGGCGAATAATTCGCTTAAAGGGAGTATTTTCGGCTCCACCACCCGACTGGTAAGAATATCTTTTGGAAGCCGGATCAAAGGATAAAGAGCGCGTCAGAGATTTAGCTTCTTCTTCGGCAGCCGAAATCAAAGACACTTCAGCGCTGTTCCATTCCACCTCAAAATAACCCTCCCCCGCTCCAAAACCCTGGCCGTCAGCTACCTTACCGTCAATAATGTTTTTTACCACTTCCACCCCTTCAGCCGCCAGGTAAGTGGCCACGTACTGATCAGCAATAACCTTATTTAAGCCGATAGCATAGGACAAAAGAGCCATCAGTCCCAAAAGTCCGATCACCACCATTGCCAAAGCCACCATTGTTTCGGCCAGCATCTGGCCACTTTCACCTTTTTTGTTTTTGACCAATCTATTTCTCATTATGTAAAAGTATCGATGCGAATATACGAATCTACCAATAATACTAATAATTCAGATTCTCCCCCATTTGTATAATTAGCACATTTGTATATTGGCATCGTTACGTTAATCCGAAGAAATCTGGCCGAACTTATTAACTCTAACGGAAAGATTAAGATTGGGAACTTCTTCAGAGGACATATTGATAACTGCCTCTTCCGTGTCCGGATATAAATAAACTTTTGGGTCGGGAGGAACAAAAAGAATATCAAGAGTACCGCCACCTTGGGACAGGTCCAATTTGGCTTCCGTCAGAAACAAGGACTCTAAAATAATATCATTATCGGAGTAAAGCTCTCCTGTAAAGTTCTTGCATCTTTCAAATTCTCCCTGTCCCTGGGGAGGAACATCCTTGAAGACAATGATTTGGCTTTTGGAAGAGTCGAGATGAACTCCCCAGCCGCAGCCAATTCCACCTTCTTTCCCCAGATAGGTGGAAAGAGCCAGAGACTTAGCCTGCTGAATCTTGGATACTATTTTCCCCTGTTCCCGGTATATGGAAATTAATTTGTCGGAAGTCCGATTATAGGAAGCAGACGCTCCGACAAAAAGCAAGGTCAGCGAGATGACGACAATTAATTCGACGAGAGTAAACCCTCCCAAGTTTTTTCTGAAAAATTTAGTGAGGGTAAAGCCATTATTATTCCTAAAAAAAGCATTTTTCATGAAAGAACACCCGCAACTTGTTAGAGTTGTCGGTTGTGATTTATTAGTTGTCCCGCTTCTAGCGGGATCCCGCCTTCAAAATTTTTCTATAGTGGCGGGATAAGTTAAATAACCTACATCCCAATTATACCAAAGTAGAGAGAGAGTAATCTAGCACCAAAGAAAAAGACTAGTCCCGCTGCCAAAACGATAAACGGGCCAAAGGGAACCAGATCAGATATTTTTTTCCTCCCGAGAGCCATCAGAATCAAAGAAACGACAGCGCCGAGGATGAAAGAGAGGAAAATAATCAGAACTATGTCCGGCCACCCAAAAAGCAAACCGAGAGCCGTAATCAGTTTCACATCCCCCATCCCCATCGCCCTACCCCGCGAGGCCAAAACTATCAGGAAGAAAAAAATTCCTCCGGCTGCCGCCCCCACCAGATGAGCCAACCAAATATTCCCTACAGCCGGGAAAAGGATATGAAAGTTTTTCAGAAACGAGCCATTAAAAGAACTGGCAAAAGTTCCCCCAAAAACTCCCAAAAGAATCCAAATTATTCCCAAAAAAAACAAAATAAGGCCTATGGTATTAGGGATGACATAGTGCTTCAAATCGATAATGAACGCCAAGAGGAGCGAGAGAAAAACCAGTATCCAAACCAGGGAGAAAGACAAAAAAATAACTTCTCCCCAAACTGGATTAAAATAAAAAAAGAATTTTTGCAGAAAAAGAGGGACGAAGAGAAAAATCAGTCCGCCTGCCAATTCCACCAAGGGGTATTGAAAAGACAGTTTTTTTTGACAATGGCGGCACTTGCCTCCCTGGACAAAAAAGCTCACAAGAGGGACTAACTCATACCAGGAGAGAACTTTTCGGCAGTGAAGACAAGCTGACCGTCCCCCGATATTGTCGGAGGCAAAAAGTTTTTTCCCGGGATGGTAGCGAAGAGTAAGAACGTTAAGAAAACTTCCAAAAGCCAGCCCCACGGCAAAGAGGATTAGATAGTAAAACCAATCTGAAGCCGGCATAATATTCTCTACTAAATACGAAAATATATTAAAGATTCATTTTCGTACTTTCGTACACTTTTGTATTTCTTAGCTAAATTTAAGAACCGGTACAATATCTTTTCATTCCCGTTTTTTCGGAAGTGTCGCCGCAGGTAAAAGTCGTTCCCGAGCAACCAGTTTCATTAACGCCGGGAGCGTCTTTAAAAGAGGCCGAACCCTCCGAGATTAAAGCGGAAGCAACGTAACCCTGGTCACCATCACAAACTTTATAGCCATAATCATAGGACTGACCGGCAAATTGCGGATCTTTAGGGATAGAGGTGATGCCGATACCGGCTCCGGCCAGAGCCGCTTCCAAGGAAGACCCTCCCACCGACCAGGAAGTAATGCCAGTAGGATAGGCCCGGTTTTTGTTGTAATAGATTTCCAGATAGCTCTGGATTCTTTGAAGGTCGGCCAATCTTTTAGAGTCGTAGGCGCTTCCGCGAAAACCTCTCAAACCCACCAAAAAGATAGATGCCAAAATGGCGATAATTGCCACCACCACCAACATTTCCACCAAAGTAAAACCTCTTTGATTTTTTATACTCATAATTTTGTTTTGCTACTTAATACTAAAAATTACTAATATACGAAATTATAGACCATTCTAGCACATCCGTAAACTCTCTATCTATTTGTATCATTGGTACCATTTGTATATTGGCATCGTGCAAGCGCCAGCGCTATAACTTAAACGATTGCGCCAGGTTATAAATAGGCAGAAGAATTGAGGCAAAAAGAAGTCCTATAAAAAGACCGATGACCAAAATTAATATTGGTTGGATTAATTCCGAGAGGTTAGCCATCATGTCATTCACTTCCTTGTCGTAAAAATCGGAGATTTTCAGCATCATCTCGTCTATCCGACCGGTAGTTTCTCCAATGGCCGTCATCTGACCGACCATCGGCGGGAAATATTTTTCATGACCGGAGAGAAGCTGGGAAAAAAGATTTCCTTCCCGAACACCGGTGGCTACCAGATCTAAAACCTCCTTATAAACAATATTACCGATAGTGTTGGCACCAATTTCAATGGCCTGAGCGATAGGAACACCACCCTTAATCAAAACGCTTAGCGACTGGGAAAAGCGGGCGATGTAAATCTTCCGAAAAAGTTCTCCAAAAACCGGCAAGACCAAAATTAGTTGGCTGGCAACAATCTTTCCTTCGTCGCTTTTAAAATAATCAATGGCGATAAACACCAATCCGACCAGAATTAAGAGTACTAACCACCACCACTCAACAAAAATATTGCCTCCTGACAAAAGAGCCTGGCTAATCCAGGGAAGATCAACTCCCGATTCCTCAAAGACCGGCTGAATTTTAGGAAAAACCACCACCACCATGACTATCGCCACTACCAAAAAAAGTCCCAGCAGAACCGCCGGATAAATCATGGCATTGGCAATCCGGCTCTTCCATTGGGCTTCTTTTTCAACGTAACCAGCCAGAAACAACATTGCCTCCTGAAGCCGTCCGGTGACCTCTGCCGAACGAACCATATTTACATAAAAATCGGAAAAGACTGATTTCTGCCGATCCAGCGCTTGAGACAAAGAGAGTCCCGACTCTACATCCTGCTGGACTTGAAAAACAGCTTCCCGCAAAATCGGATTTTTGGTCTGCTGATAAAGAGTCTTGAGGGCGTTGTCCAGAGGCATTTCTGATTCAATCAGGGTTGCCAATTGTCTGGTAAAAACCATTAAATCCTTGGTTCTCACCCGATTAAGAAAGGTAAGAAACCTGTCTCTAAATCCCTTTTTTTCAACCGAAATCAAGCTCAAGATAAAGAGATCGTGCCTCAACAGGGTATTGGCCGCGGTTTCTTGGCTGACGGCTTCAATGAAACCCGCCTGTAGTTCCCCGCTCTTGTTTCTGGCTTGGTATTTGAACTTTGCCATAATGTTGTGAATTTTAGAGTCAAAGGCGAATAAAATGAACCTAACATTATGAGCAACCCCGCTCTAATTTTGCTACTATCTTACCATAAGAAGCGCGGGGAGTGAATAACTCTACCCCTCTTTATGGCGAAGCGCTTCGCCTATAACAGGAGGCACCTATTTGATGCGTGCACTTCGCAAAATATACATCGGCAAAATTAGGGCGGGGTGAACTTTTTGTAGCTTCAATTACTTCGTAATTTCAGACAAAAACTTCATTTCTCCAACAATATCCTTAGCTCGGACGGATTGAGAGAATAGGTCTCGGCGTTTTCCAAACTAATTTCTCTCTGGCGGACCAAATCAGCCAAAGAACGGTTAAGCGTGACCATTCCCTCCTGGGCGTTGGTTTCAATAACCAAATCGATTTGATAGGTTTTCCTCTCCCGAATCAGGTTGCGAATGGCCGGATTGGCAATCATGATTTCGCAGGCCGGGGCTCTGCCCCCTTCCACTCGTGGAATCAATCTTTCCGAAACAATTCCCACCAGAGTGGCCGCCAGCTGAGAAGATACCTGGGCTTGCTGTTCGGAAGGAAAGCTGTCAATGATTCGGTCAACCGTTTGAGCCGCCGAGTTGGTGTGAAGGGTAGAAAAAACCAAGTGCCCCGTTTCCGCCGCCGTCAAGGCGGTAGCAATGGATTCGGTATCTCTCATCTCCCCGATCATAATCACGTCCGGGTCCTGTCTTAAAATGGAACGGAGGGCCTGGGAGAAATCAGGGGTGTCGCTTTTTACCTCTCTTTGAGAAACAATGCTCTTGTCCTGAACAAAAATATATTCAATCGGGTCTTCCACTGTAATGATATGCTCGGTTCGGTTGTGGTTGATTTCATCCAAAAGAGCTGCCAAGGTGGTTGACTTACCGTGACCGGCCGGACCGACAATTAAAACAAATCCCTGGGAGAGAGAGGTGAAGTCATGGAGGATAGGAGGCATCCTTAATTCTTCCAAAGTTCTGACTTTGGCCGGGATCAAACGCAGAGCAGCTGCCATGTAGCCTCTTTGATAATAAGCGTTTACTCGAAAGCGGGCTTTGTCCTCATAGGCGTAAGAAAAGTCAACCTGCCTTCTTAATGAGAGTTCTCCCTGCTGCTGCTCGCTGAGAAAAGAGGCGATTAATTGTTCAACATCCTGGGGCATCAGGATGGGATCGCTGGTCAAAGGTACCAGCGCCCCGTCGATTCTCAGGGTCGGATGCCGCCCGACAGCAATGTGAAGGTCGGAGGCCTCCTGCTTGGCACAGGTTAAAAGAAGTTCGTTGAGTTTTTGTTTGTAGTCCATGCTATTATTTTACAATATATATTTTCTTTTCGCTAGTAAGCGTCATTTTTCTTTTTATAGAAACTTAAACGTAGCGAGAATTTGATTGAAAACATCTTCGTTTTGTAAACAACATCTATATTGTTCATTAAACCTACTTGGACATTCCTGGGGAGAACTAATACTGCCGCCCTGCTTTAAATCATAAATTTTGTTTTCTCTGGGTGTAAAAATATTTATTATACACTCCATGCAACAACCAGATAATGCTTTAACTGATTTTATTCCCAACACAAGAATTGGCTCCGCGTTACTTATATAACGTCCTTCATAAATTAATCCCTGTTTTACTCCTTTATTAATATAATCTATCCACTCATCAATGTTTAAATCATTGCTATTATAAACAGCAATCTCAATCTCGGGATATTTTCTGGTAGACGAAGAATAAAATTCTAGATAAAACAAAGGCGAAACAGGTTTCTCATATCTATATCCCTCTAGGCGATCTTCCGGCACTCCCTCTTCCGAATCCCAATGAATCTCGTTTTCTTTGATAATATATTTTTTAGGATATTCTAATTTAAAACCATACTTTTTATTTCTATATGTTTTTATATCACTCAAAAACTTGAAGGTTGAAACAATTTTATCAAAGGTATCTTCATATCCTTTCCCGGCTCCAAGAATTATCCTTAAATCGTCCAATGGTAAAAGAATTGATATCCTCTGCACATTCTTAAGTTTGTAATCATAACGTTCTCCCGCAACTCCATCTATGTTTATGTCAGAAACCGTTTTATCTAAATCTTGGAAAGTGTAATTACCAAAATCTGGAGTTACTACGTTAAGTAGAATAGGAGAAAGGGGCTGATATGGTCCTTCCATAGGTGTAAGGATGAGGTTAAACTTACTCGAAACAGTTCGCACACTATTTTCTTCTATCCTCCAGTTTTCTGGATACCAAAACTCAAACCCCCATTCTTCATTGCGGTAGAGTTGGAGGCCATCTTTATCACTAGTATTGTTATTTGTTTGGTTGTTAGGTTGGGGCTCTACGGTGTCGCTTGGTGGGACAACAGACCTCTGGGAAAGCAAAACAAGAACAACAATTACGACGAGAAGTATCACTACGCCAACTATAAGAAATGAAATTCGTTTTTGTTTGAGAGTAATAATAGTTTTTATGGAACGATTCTCACGGAATCAAACCCTTTGATATTGCGACCATCAAGCAGAAATCCATTGAGCTCCGCTTGTACATCAGTTTCCGTCAATTCAAGAGCTTCGGTAACAACATGTATGGCTATATCATTAATGGAATCTTCATTCACGTCTTGATAACTTATTATTGGCTGACTGCTGCCTTTTAATTTAATTGAAGCATTGGCAAGCGTTATAGTGGCCGGGTCTATTTGGCTAACATCAAAAGTTGCCGTGCCAAAAACGGCAACTGGAACAGCTCCTCCCGAGCCGAGGTTAATACTATTAGGAAAACTGCCGGGCTTAATGTCTACTGAAACAGGAATGAACGGATTGATAATGCCACCTTCTTCAACAGCAACGCCGTATTTCTCACTTGGAATCTCGCTTATTGGAACGTCGTCTGCAAGGATGATTGTTTGGCCGCCAGCCCTAAACTCTAAATCGTAGGTATCTGTTGGTAAGCTACCGGCAGATGGAGAAACCCCAATGATATAGTTGCCATTTTTCATAACAGGAGAATACACATGGTCAATCGGGCTGCCGTCTGAACCTCGCTCCATTTCCAAGTAGTAGAGGATACCCGGAACTTCCCTTATGTACTCTTCATCCGAAAGTATGACAGAATTGGGAGTTATGACAAAGCCATCCGGATCGGTAACTATTAAATCAACTGGTGAGCCAGCAGCAATTTCTATCTCTACGTCTGCTTGGTGAATACGACGGAAGTTCTCAAAGCCAGCGAGTTGTTGCAGTATTTCTTTTGCCGCTATCTCAATACCAAAATCTGGGCTTCTAGCATTGACAACATTATACCCTCCACTTTCTCCTACATACATCGCAACGTGGTCAATATAGCTATCTTTGATTCCGTCCCATGTTTGCGTACTCTCGTTAAATTTTCCCCAGTCAAAAAACATTGCGCTACCAGGCAATAACTCCGCCTCGGAAATAGCATCGGATTGAAAATCACCATAAAGACCATTTGCATTTACATACTTTACGAAATTATTTACTGCAGGTGTAAAAGCATCAAATGCCCTATTAAACGCCCAAGCAATAAGCCCAGAGCAATCAACTCCGACTCCAACGTTCAATCCAGGCAGATTAGGATTATAGTATGTATAACCAGATAAAATGTTAGCTGACGAAACAAACTCAGCGAGATTGTAATCCCAACCCTTACCGCCCCACAGATACCCCTCTGGATGATTAGCGAGTTCTTTCGCTAAATTTGCTGCTTTAACATTCAGCGGTAATTGAACTTCAAAATCCATATTCCCCTCTGTTCCGAATTCCTGCCATTGTGAAACATTTCCCTGACTATCTATTACTCTCGCCCGCCATTTGTACTGGCCGTTTATTAAACCATACCTTGCGATAGTCACCTCGCTTCCTGAAGATACAAAATCACTTTCTAATAAATCCTGGCTGTCGAACGGCTGACTAAATTCTTTAAGTTCTATCTGAAGTTTAATTTGGTCGCTATCGGGATCATTCAAAACCGCTTTAAAAACAACACTATCCTCGGTAGTAATTCCATTTTCAGAGATTGGTGTCAAACCATCTGACTTATACTGATTTAGGTCGGAAAACGTTGGTGGTTGATTTTCCCATCCGTCTCTGACTTTCCAAGGGAAGTCGTCCTGTCCGCCCGTAAACATGTATGGGGAATCACATATATTGTCGCCACCGGCATCCAAACAACCTTCAGTCAGGGTGTCAAAATCACTCCAATAATTTCCACCTACCGGAAGAGGTTGGCTAAAGAGAATTCCGACTCCCGGATATTCAAAAACTTGGGTTGGATTATTAATAAAGTTATTATTATAAACCTTTACATTATAAGAGTCAGTGACTCTGATCCCCCAGTTGCTGCTAAAATTAATAAGATTTTCAGAAAGAACACTGTTGCTTACACTGCCCATAAGAATTCCCAAGTCGTTAGCAGAGAGAATGTTCTGAAAAATAACGTAGCTACTAGAAAACACAAATCCAGCTCCGACAGAACTATTTCCTTCAGAAATATTGTTTTTGATAATATCGGAATGGGAAGAATAAGAGATGATTCCCCAAGCATTCAATCTGGCAGAATTGTCAATAACGGTATTATTGTTAGAAGAATAGATTTGAATGCCGTCGTAATTGCCTAAAAGAGTATTCCCGGAAATTAAATTATTACTTGAGTTATGGAGACGAATTCCGGCAGTAAACCCGACAACGGTGACATTTTTGATAGTTACATTGCTCTTATTTGTCGCGGAAATTCCATACCCCCATCCACTGACAGAATGTCCCGCCCCATTCAGAGTGATACCGCTATCATCTATTTGAATAGATTCAAAAACGTCAGAGGTTAATGTGCAGGTTTTACTGGCAACATCCCAGGCTCCCATTGAAACACAGTCCCCGCCTGAAAAATCGTCTTTTATGAATTTAGTGCTTGCCCTTGATTGGATAAAAACGAAGTGAGGATTTGATATGTCTTGAGAATAAGAGTATTGCCCACTTTCGTCAGTAGTAAACTGAACAAGGTTGTGATAATCGTCCTCATACTTATAGTAAGTTGCTAGCGGATTTAATCCTCCGATTGTCAACCAAGATGAATTTATTTGAGAATCTGTCGGGGTAATAGCAATAGACACTGTTTCCGGAATAGATTCAACCCGCGCCTGAATTACTTGATCACTATCCAAGAGAATATTAAGATAATTACTGTCAACTACTTGAAAATGATTTCCGACCCCTTCCACAATCCCTCGAGATAATACGGAAAATGGTGTTTCTTGAGCATCAGCTATTCCGACAAAAATAAAGCCGCTGAATATAATAAAAACAGCGGCCAAAAATACTTTTATCGAGAAATCAACCTTGTTTCTGATGTCAAAAACAGGCAACTCATTGAGTTTTTGTTTGTAGTCCATATAAATTAGTATTTAGTAGTTAGTATACAGTATATAGGAAAAAATGCCCGGCACAAAATACTAAGTATCATCCGCTAATTTTAAAATTCTTCAGTTTCTCTCAAAACCATTTCAATAGAAACTTGTCCTTTGAGAGCTTTGATAATGCCGTCTTGCCGGAGTGTTGTCATTTTCTGGCGTTTGGCTTCTTTGATTATTTCCCCTTCCGATTTCCGGGAAACGACAATTTCTTCCAGTTCCTTGGTCATCTGAAGAATTTCAAAGAGAGCCACCCGTCCGCTGACGCCTTTACCCTTGCAAACCGGGCAGCCTTTTGATCCAAAAACCTGATAGGGAGCAGAGACACCGCTTTCTTTGACAACGGCCGGATCCATACTTGCCAAGGTATTTTCAATGATTGTCTTTACTTCTCCCGATGGTTCTTTTTTGGAAATACATTCCTGGCAAAGTCGGGAGACCAGTCTTTGACCAACCATCAGATTAACCGCCGCCGGCAAAAGAAACGGTTCTACTTTCATATCTACTAAACGGGGAATGACACCGGCAGCGTTATTGGTGTGGAGGGTTGAAAGAACAATGTGTCCGGTTAGAGCGGCGTGAATTGCCAGCCCGGCTGTTTCATTGTCCCGAATCTCACCCACCATAATAATATCGGGGTCCTGCCGCAATATTTGTCTCAAGCCCGAAGCGAAATCGTAACCGATTTCCGGATGAACCTGGGACTGATTAAGACCGTCAATGTAGTATTCCACCGGATCTTCCAAGCTGACGACATTGACCTCTTCTTTATTCAAAATCTGCATGATGGCGTAAAGAGTAGTTGTTTTTCCCGAGCCGGTGGGACCGGTAATCAAAACCATTCCGTAAGGTTTGCTGATACCCTCCTGAAGAGTTCTCAAGTTTTTTCCCAGAAGTCCGAGCTCTTCCAGTCCCCTGAGACCCACCTGCGGGTCCAGAACTCTCATGGCCACTTTTTCTCCAGTCGGTGTGGGAAAGGTTGCTACCCGGAAATCAATGTCTCTTCCCAAAAGTACCGTCCGAAATCTTCCGTCTTGAGGAACGCGAGTTTCGTCGATTTTCAGATTGGCCAGGACTTTGATGCGGGAGACAATTGGCTGGTAAAGCTCCAGAGGCATAGAACTCACCTCCTGCAATTCCCCGTCCAATCGGAAACGGATACGCAAGCGATCTCGCTGGGGTTCGATGTGAATGTCGGAAGATTTCTGCCAAACCGCCTCCTTCATTGTAGAGGCGACAATTCTGATAATGGGTGCTTCTTCCGCTCCTCCCCCCGACTCAATCTGAATAACTCTCTGGGGCGACGTTCCCCTTTTAGTCCCCAAAGAAAAAAGAGATTTGACGGCTGCTTCCACCTCACTGCGGTAAGGAGAATACCTTCTCAAAATACCATCCCACAAAGCAAGAGAAATCAGATAAATTCCCAAATTCACCTTGTGTTGTTTAGCAACAAATTTAATGGCTTCTTGAGCTTTAGCGTCATCAGGATTAACCATCCCCGCCACCAACAGGCCGTCTTGAGAGGAAAGAGGAACAACTTTAAAATTCCTGACTGTTTCTTCAGGAATCAATTTAATAACCTCTTCGGGAATCGATTGAGGGTCAATTTGCTTGAAAGGAACGTTCAGGATTTGGCTTTTGATTTTTAAGAAACTCTCCTCCGGTACCAACCTTCTTTCATAAATCATCTCTTCCACCGGTTTTTTGGAGAAAGAACTTTCTTGAAGAATTTTCTGGGCGATCTCCGGAGAAAGCAGTTTCTGTTCCAAAAGCTTGTCGGTAAGAATCTTGTTTTCCATGCCGTTTTTACCTAAGAGCAAAGCGATTAGTTGTAAACCCCTGCCTGCCCTGCCTACCGGCAGGCAGGCGGCAGGCGGGGAGCACCCCGTTAGATAGGCGGAGCCGCCATCTAACGGGGTAAACTTTTTATAATTCTAAATTTATTCGCTTCGCTTTAAATTTACAAATAAAAACTTTAAAACACGCCAAAGGGTGAGGCGTTGCCGGCAGGGATAATTGTCGGCGGAGGAACAAACTGCCTGGAAGAACGGAAGAATTCAGAAGAAACCACCTCTTGGGGATCAAACTGGAGCCGGGCCAGCTCGTCAATAGAACGGAATTTGATCGGTACTACCGCTCCGATAAGGTCGGGTTTAACGAAAAAAAGGTAATAGACGGCCACTCCTAAGATTGCCAGAATGATAAAAATAACGCCAAAGCCGAACCAGCGCCCTCCCTTTTCTTTTTCTTCTTCAATGACGATAGCCATAATTTTCTCTACTAAATACTATCTACTAATTATTCTGCCTGATAATAACTGGTAATAGAAACGGCATAATTGAGAGTTGGCGCTTCGCCTTTGGCCTGATAACTCTCTACTCTCAAATCACTCACATCCAAAAGAAGAATATTATCTTCCAGTTGCCTTAAAAAGGCTTTAAACCCGGAGTAGCTTCCTCCCAGCCGGCTTTCTGCCTTTAATCTCCCGACATTGCGAACAATATTTGACTTTGACGGCTGGATGGGAGCAATCTGGGTAGAGAGCGACTCCAGTCCCAGTCCATTGATTTTAGCCAAACCGATAACCTGGCTGGCCAGATAACCGATATCTTTACTGTTGGGAAGAATTAGTTCAGCTCTCTTCTGGACCTCGGGAGCATTCTGCAAGCTGTTTAAAAGAGATTGAACCCGGGTGAGAGTTTCTTGAGTTCTGTTTAAAGAATCGGTTTTAGAAATCAGCTCCGATCTTAAAGCGGCGACGCTGTCATAAGCGTCCCTAATCAAACTCGAATAGACGAAAGCCGCTCCCAAAAGCAGGGCCAGAGACAAGAGGATAAACATGATTCTTTTAGATGAGGGCCTCATTTTATTACGAACTGATTAAAAACTTTTTATTCAAAATAATTTTTAAGGAGAAAAATGTTCCTCCTCCGTCTTTAGCTTCTGCTTTTCTGGAAGTGTCCAGCGAAACGCTTTCCACGCTGGTGTTGTTTTTTAAAGCGCTGATTTGATTAGCCAGAGTTTCATAGTCGACTGCTATTCCTTCTATTCTCGTTTCTCCCGAAGCCAGGTTAACCTGAAGGTTGGAGAGCCGCACTGTCGGGTAAATAGATGATTCAATAAAATCAAAAATTTTGGAGGGGTAGGTGTGAGTGGCGGAAAGATTGCGGATATTATAGAGTTGGGAATAAAAACTGATAAAGTCTTTTTGTTGGGACTCATCAAAGGTGGTTGAAAGAGTGTCTAACTCGGCTTCCACCTTTTTTATCTCGGATTTAATATAAGGAGTGTAACCAAAACTCATCCCCGCCCAAAGCACCAACGTTAAACCAAAAACCACCAGAGCAATGACAAAAATTCTCCAAGGAAAACCGACCGAAGAGACTTCTTCTTTATGAGAACGAGGGGTCACTGATGAAAAATTAAGATCAGCCATAATTTACAAACTCATAACACATAACAGATAACATGTGAAATTTTTTGTTATTGGTTATTTGCCACCAGTTATCAGTTAAACCTAGAGAAACCCCTTAATCGCCAGACCGATGGCAGTGGCAAATCGGGTCTGAAGTTCTCTGGCGACAACATTTGTCTGCGAAGGAGCATTGATAAAAAGCAGACCATTTCCCAACACTACCGGAATACCCACTTTATTTTCAAAATATTTATCCAGCCCCAAAAGCTGGGCTCCCCCGCCAACCAATAGAATTCTCTGAATAGAAGAGCTGAAGCTGCTCTCAAAACCTGTCTTGGCTTTAACAACTCCGTCTATTATAACATCCACAAAGGGAATTTCCAATGTGGATAACTCGTATTCGCCCACGCCCCCCATAATCCCTCTTTGTTTTTTCAGTTCTTCCGCGCGCCGATAACCGATCCCTAATCCTTTGACAATTGCTTGAGTGAGAGAATCGCCGGCATAATCAAACTGGACGCTGGACTTCAGAAATCCCTCCTCAATGATACTGACACTGGTCGAGCGGGCGCCGATGTCGGCTACTAGTGTTGGTGTTGGATCGCCGCCGACAGTTGAGCGAGCGTAGGCCAGATTTTCTATTTCCAAAGCTCTCAAAGAAAGTCCGGCGTTTTTAAAAACGGATTTGTAGCGGGCAATCGTTTCGTTGGGTATGGCAACCAAAAGAATCTGCTGCTTTTCAAATCCGTTTTCGTCCTGCCGCTGACCCACTCGAATCCAATCAACGGCAATTTCGGTTAGAGGCAGAGGAATATTCTGGCGAATTTGAAAAGCCATGGTTTTATTTGTTTCCTCAACCGACATCGACGGCAATTCTATTAAAGTGACGAAGGAGGCAAAAGAGGGAATAGAAGCTACCGCCAGCTGGGTTTTAAATTTCATTTTTTTCAAGAGAATTTTAAGAAGAGCAGTCGTTTCCTTTTCCGAAATCTTGACGGCATTGGCTTGAATAACGTTATTGGCTCTTTCAAAATGCCCGAAGCTTTCCAAAAGAGCATAGTTGGAAAGCGTGGCATTGTTTTTGCTGCCGCTTAACTCCACCACCTTGATGGAGGTAGTTCCAATATCAACCCCGAGATAGGCGTTCGGTTTTCCCAAAAATCTGGAAAGAAAGTTAAACATAACTAGATAAATTAAAAATCTTAGTGTCAAATCCCTGCCTGCCGCCTGCCTGCCGGTAGGCAGGGCAGGCAGGAAATCCAAAATCCAAATCTTAGATGTTTTAGATTTCGGTCATTCGGTCATTGATTTGACATTGGGATTTTGTCATTTGAAATTATTACTGTAGTGTTATTATATCATTTTCTAGCCATCAAAAAAATGTCTTGGCGCAATTTTTTGACAAAAGCAAAGAATTTTGTTTTAGATGCCCTCTTTCCTCCTATTTGTCTAAATTGTTCTACTCCCATTCAATCCCAAAAAGATTTTCTCTGCCCGCTTTGTTTTGACTTGCTGGAAATCAATTCTTCTTTCTATTGCCCCAAGTGCGGAGGAAGGATTACTGACCCGTCTTTCTCCTGCCATCCTCAAACTCAATGCCTTTTGGCTCCCGCCGGCGCTTATTTTCCTCCTCTGCCGGCTCTTATTCATTATTTTAAATACAAAAAACTGGCCGGAGTTTCTAGTTTTTTAACCGCTCTTCTGATCGTTTATTTAAAAAGAATAAACTTCGAGATTGGCTCCTTCCAGATAACTTATATTCCTCTTTATCCGTTCAAAGAAAGAAAAAGAGGGTTTAATCAATCTCAGATTTTAGCCCAAGGCGTTGCTAATTATTTTTCCCTGCCGCTGGTAAAAGCTTTAAAAAGAATCAGAGACACCCGGGTTCAGGCAAAAAATAAAAATTCCCAGGACCGGCAAAAAAATGTCTTTGGTTGTTTTGTCCCCGCCGACTCAGAAACAATCAAGGGAAAAAATTTTCTTCTGGTTGACGACGTCTATACTTCCGGTGCCACTGTCAGCGAAGCGGTTAGAGTTCTAAAAGAAAACGGCGCCAGAAAAGTAATTGTTCTGGTAGCAGCTAAGGCGTAAAGAGCGGTGCATATTAGACAAAGTTCGAACATTTTTTGACGAAAATCCGAATTCTTAATTTTAAAATCCAATCGCTCGGACGGGCCCCATAGCAAAGCCTTCAGCTTGCTACGGGGCAAGCAAAAAGCAAGAATTTTTGCCTGACCCGTAGTTAAATCCGAAGGATTTATACTATCAGGTTTTACCCCGTAGGGAAACGAAGTTTCTCCTTCGGGGCCCGCCCTCGCTTCTTGCCCCGTAGCGTCCCGCAAAAGCGGGACTGCTTCTGGGGTTCCGTCGCCGCCGAATTTCGTTGAATGTATATGACCTAGAGATAATTTCACCTATTCCCGTTTGCGTCAGTTTTTATGATGTAGGCATCGTATCCTTCTCCCATGGTTAAGGGCGTGGGTTCTGTCGGACCTCTTGGTATGTCATGGGTATGTTTGTTTCCAGCAGCTATGATATACCCTCCGTCGGATGTTTGCCGTACCGAATTCATTCCACCCGGCCATGTTGTTGTCCATGTCCAGTCTCTGCCGAAACCATCCTCAAATATTCTTTCCCAAATCTTGTTCCCGTTTGAATCTGTTTTGATGAGATAGGGCTTGATTCTACCTCCCGCAGGGAGTTTAGATTTTTCGATGTCTTTTTCGATGACTTTTTCGAAGGGTTTTTCGATGCCTAGCTTTTCATACTTGGCTAGCAAGCTTTCGAAGCTTTCGAAGGGGGTTGTTGTAAATCCGGAAACTATATAACCGCCATCAGTGGTCTGCTGGACAGAGTATCCGAAGTCGCTCGAGTTCCTGCCGAATGTCTTTTCCCAGATTACATTCCCATTTGCATCAGTTTTTACTAAATAAACATCTGACCGTGCATCATTCCAAGATATTGCTCCTTCTGAATCAAGGACATGCCAGAATGTCTGCCCGACAATTATGTAGCCGCCGTCTGAAGTCTGCTGGATTGAATACCCGGCATCGCTTCTGTTGTTTTTCATTCCGAATGTTTTTTCCCATACCTTATTTCCATCCGCGTCAATTTTCAGCAGGTACATGTCTTCGGCGCACGGGAGCTCTCGCTCATTATCTATGTGTCCGCCTATACACTCCGCGTATATATAACCTTCGTCTTCGACGGCGAGGGCACCGGACGCTTTTCGATAAATATCCTTTTTCCCGCTCCATGAAGCTGTCAACCCGGCTACAATGTATCCTCCGTCAGAGGTCTGCTGGCCCGAGAATGCCATATCAATACGAGTCCCTCCGAATACCTTTTTCCAAACCTTGTTTCCGTTCGCGTCGGTCTTGATTAAATAAATGTCTTGCGGCGCCACCTGCCCCAGCTCTTTTGCAGTGTAAGGGCTCGCGCCGTAGGAAGTCGTTATCCCGACAATAAAATATCCGCCGTCTGAAGTCTGCTGGACAGAGCGTCCCATTTCATCTACTTCCTCTCCATCAAAAGTTTTATTCCACTGCATATTGCCGTTAGCATCTGTTTTAATCAGGAAAACCTCATCTCCTTTATCATATTCACTTTGCTGATGGTCTGTAAGTGAGGTCCTGTTATGCAGTTTGCCGGAATGGTACATCCCAGCAATTACGTACCCTCCATCCGAGGTCTGCTGCACAGAGTGTCCTGTAGCGTTGTCAAACAATCCTGATGGATTATTCTTATTCAGAGTACATATGATACTGTCGTCATAGCCCGAACAGACGGACATGGACATACCAGGTCCTCCAAATGATTTATTCCAAACTTCATTTCCGTTCGCATCCATTTTCACGAGGTAGACGGCCGTGCGTTCTAATGTTATCGGATTATTTGGGTTGTACGGATATACCGTGCCGGAACCTATCCATCCAGTAGCAATGTAGCCGCCGTCTGAAGTCTGTTGAACCGCATTCACTGCGCTATTAAAATCTCCTCCGAATGTTTTGGCCCATCCTTTCCTGGTTACTGACGTGTTTCCAGTAGGCGGGACGATGCCCTTGTCCTTTTGAATTTCTTCGGTGATATCTTTTTGTCCAGCCGCAGGTTCATTGAGCTGTGTTTTGGTTTTCGGTATTTCTTCTGGAATTAATTCTTGCGTATTAGATGGAGTAGGCATTTCTATAGTTGGTTTAGCTGGTTCAGTGTTTTCAACAAAGACAAAATAACCAGCCGTACCTAAAAGTATGACCATTACCACAACCAAAACGATATTCGCGAAACCTTTTTGATCCATCTTCATAAAGTTATTTTATTAACTCCTCTATTGAAACTCCTAACGCTTTGGCGATTTTCTGAACAGTGCCGATAGTCGGGCTTTGTATTCCACCCGATTCAATTTTGATAATCGTGGCGTGAGATATATCAGCCAATCTTGAAAGCTTATCCTGCGACAAGCCCCTTTCTTTCCTATGCTTCCTTATATTTTTAGCGATTGTTGAAATTGCCTTTGCCATTGTGATATGTTAATATCTATACTATAATATAGATAGTGTTCTATTGTTCGGCAATTATCTATATTATTATGGTACCGGATTTTAATAATTTAGTAAATGGGAGTTCCTTATTGTTGCCCGTGCACGGGAGGGCTGGGGCAAGGGCAACGTCTTTTCTTGCGGCGCTTTTTGCGAAGCAAAAAACGAAATTCGGCGGCGACGGAAAAAAATTGGAATCGGAAAGCGAGGGCGGGCAAAAGCTTGTCCCGTGCCACGACACGGGATTCCTTTTCGTTTTGTTGCGGAAGGTGGAGGATTCGAACCTCCGATCCCGTTTCCGGGATACCGCATTTCAAGTGCGGCGCATTCGACCACTCTGCCAACCTTCCAATACAAAGAGGTATGTTCAGTGTAGTTCTCCGAAAACCATAAAAATCCTAACGCAAAGGAAAACAAAAATCCAACCAGAGACACAAAAGAAACAAGGAGCAAGAAGGAGATCTTCTGTTCATTTAATGAGATATTTAGTGAGACAAAAGTAAACAGAATTAGCTCCTCTTCGCTGAAATTATCTCCAGTAAATCAAAGAGGTGATTTTTGGAATAATTTCCTCTGACAACCTCTTTAATTTTGTTTTTTAAATTCACCGGAAGAAATTTTTGAATCTCGTTAACCACATGGGATTCGGCAAAAAGATAGACCCGGCCGATTTTTTTGTCTTGAGAGAAGGGTTTGATTTTCTCTTTAAACACCTTGAGAAAATCGGAATTGATTTTCTCTTTGTCGATACTGTAAGACGGCCCGCCGCTGACGGCTTTCCCTCCGCTGGCGCGGGCAACGAAACCTTCCCGATCAGAATATCTCGGCTTGGTTATTTTAAAAGAAGCAACTTTGGTAATTTCACCCCCGAAAGCAATGTGAAAATCTGTTTCCAAACGCCCAGCGACAATGATCAGCGCTTTTTCTTTTTCAAATTGGGGAAATTTTTGAGAAATCTTCATAAATTTCTCTACCAATTACTAATTATATATGAACAGTGAGTCTAATTAGTATATCGGTATACGATTCGTAATTAGTAGCATTTTAGTGGTGTTCGTGGGCTGCGTCGGCTTTAGTCGGATGGATTGTCCCATCCGCATGTTCGGCTGGAGAATAAATAGTGTAAAGCTTCATCTCCGAATCGGAGGTATTAACAATGTTATGCCGGGTGCCAGCCGGAATAACTACCGCCCAGTCGTCTTCAATGACAGTTTTTTCTCCATCCAAAATTGCCTCGCCCTTTCCCGATTCAATCCGGATAAATTGGTCAACATTGTCATGAACCTCTTCCCCGATTTCTTCTCCGGGCAACAAACTCATCACCACCAACTGGCTGTGGGGAGCGGTAAAAAGTACTTTGCGAAAATTCTTATTATCATTTGTTTCTTTCTCTATGTTAGCGATATATCCTTTCATATTTGTAGTCAGGTTAATTATTATAACTAAATTTTACCCTTATTAACCAAAGATTTCCAATTAGCTTATGAGGATTTGGTTTGTACTGAGCTTGCCCGCAGTGAGCCTGTCGAATCTGTCGAAGCGTGGTCTATTCTTAAAGTAGTTCGGACCCCAGTAGTAAAGCAAAGCTTACTACGGGGCACAGCGCATTTCGCTCCGACGCAAGGTCGGAGCGAGAATCTGGCCAAAAATTCCGCCTGCCCGCCGAAACTTTAGTGAAGGTGGGAACCGGAGCGGAAAGGACGATTTCAAGTTTTTCTTTGGCGGCAAATTCTACTGAGAAACTATGGGCGGTTCTCCAGAAGTCGTTGAGGGTGGGCCATTCACAATAAGGTCGAGAAGATTAGCTGCGGAGTTAATGGCTCCGTACGCCTTCTCTTCACTGTTATGCAAATCAATTATTTGCGGTTCGACTTTAACATTTTCTGTCGGGTTGCCATTCACCTTAAAATTGCCGAGGTCTAGATTGGCCATTTTATCTCTTGCTGTTTCATAAAAT
>Ga0076088_101_pt1 | contig 42855 bp, 41 predicted proteins | sample RifGroC1_FD_68227 | JGI IMG/M metagenome (GOLD analysis project Ga0076088, IMG submission 68227) | Parcubacteria (Wolfebacteria) bacterium GW2011_GWC1_43_10
GCTCTTAAATTTATAAAAACTGATCTGAAAAAAGGAGATGTTTTGTTGACTATGGGAGCGGGAGATGTATACAAAATTGGCGGCAATTTTGTAAATTCAAAATGAAAAATAAAGACAAAAAGGTTTTAGTGGCTTTGTCCGGGGGAGTGGACTCTTCGGTGGCGGCTCTGCTTTTGAAAAGAGCAGGTTTTAACGTTGTCGGAGGATTTATTCGGGGATATAACGTTGACGGGTGTCAGGATAGGGATGCCGAAGATGCCCGTTTGGTAGCGGAAAAACTGGACATTCCTTTTTATGTCTTTGATTTTGAGGAGGAATATAAAAAAAGAGTGGTGAATTATCTCTTGGACGGATATCGGAAAGGAATTACTCCCAATCCGGACGTGGTCTGCAACAGCCAGATAAAATTCGGTTTATTTTACGATAAAGCGATGGAATTAGGTTTTGATTATGTTGCCTCGGGACATTATGTGAGGATGAAGGACATAGGGTTTAGGGGTAAGCGAGGAGTTTTTGAAGCAAAAGACAAAAACAAAGACCAGAGCTACTTTTTGTGGCAAATTTTTAGGTTTGGTGACTTTTTAAAAGAGCACATCAAACCGGAAAAAGGGGAAATTGTTGATACAAACGGAAAGAAAGTGGGCGAACATCATGGAGTTTGGTTTTATACCATCGGGCAGGGACATGGGCTTACCAATACTGCCGGCCGGCGATTTTATATTGTTGATAAAGATTTGGAAAACAACAGGTTGGTTGTAGCTTATGAGGGTGATGAGAAATTGTATTGCAAAGAATTCAAAATAACCAATTTGAATTTTCTCGATGGTAAGACGAAAAATGATTTTGAAAAAAGGAAAGAGATAAAGGTTTTAATCAGAACGCGCTACCATCAGCCACCATTCTGGGCAAAAATGTCTGCGTCGGTCGGCGTAAAATCCGCGACTGTCCGCGTAGCTGCTCCAATGCAGCTGATGCCGGCTCCGGGACAATCAGCGGTGTTTTACAAAAAAAATGGGCAGATGCTGGGAGGAGGAGTAATAGTATAAAGTTGAAAGTTTAAAGTAGAAAGTTTGGACAATCTTGACAATAAGATCTGTTTTTGTTATTTTCTTAATCACTTTCTTTCTGGCGGACGGGTGGTCTAAACGGACAGGGCGCCGCAGGTTGTAGATCACTCCTCCTTTCGCGGAGATGAGGGTTCAAGTCCCTTCCCGTCCGCCAACTGCACTCGAAATGAGGTTTGGTGCGACTGTAACTCAGTGGTTAGAGCGGCCGGCTTTCACCCGGCTTGTCGGAGGTTCGAATCCTTCCAGTCGCATCAACTCCCCACGCACTCAAGTGGGGGGGTTGTTTTGAGAAAGTTGGAGCTCCTCCGTGCCAAAAGCATAGGAGGGAAAAGAGCTGCCTGCCCTGCACCTAGCCGTCCGGGTCAATGTCGGAATGGCCTCGGGTAAGTCGGGGAGGGATAGACTGGCCAGCAAGCGGAGGGATGACAGCCGCCCATCCGCAGTTCCAACCCATCAGACAACCCCTCTTCTCTTTCGGCCCGCAAATCACCGCGGGCCTTTCCCTTTTTGAGAAACGAACAGTTGAGTATTTCCATCTCTCTTCCCACTTTAAACTTTCTACTTTTAACTTTATACTTATTTTATGATTGTCGTCTTTACCGGAAACGGAAAAGGAAAAACCACCGCTTGCCTGGGGCAAATGGTCAGAGCTGTCGGGCAGGGGAAAAAAGCAGCGATGTTTCAATTTATCAAAGGCCCTTGGATTTCGGGAGAATACAAATTCTTGGAAAAGAAAACATTTTTTAAGGGGAGATTGGAAATTTATCGCGGGGGAAAGGGGTTTGTTAAAATTTTGGGAGACAAACTCTCTTTTTCCGTTCACAGAAAAGCAGCTCAGGATACCTTAAAAAAAGCGGCCAAAGCCGTAAAATCAAAAAGGTGGGATGTGGTGGTTTTAGACGAAGTGAACGTGGCGGTATCGTTGAAGTTGATAAAAGTCCGTGATGTTTTGAAGGTTATCAAAAACGAGCCGCAAAAAATGATTGTCATCCTTTCCGGGCGCTCTGCCCCGGCAAGTTTCGTTAAAAGGGCCGATTTGGCGACGGAAATGAGAGAGATAAAACATCCGTTTAATAGAGGGAAGAAAGCGGAGGTGGGGTTTGAGTTTTAAAGTTTTTATTTAATAATTTGGAGCAAAGCGATTAAATTATTAACTATAAAAAGTTTACCCCGTTAGATAGGCGAAGCCGCCATCTAACGGGGTGCTCCCCGCCTGCCGGCAGGCAGGGGTTTACAGCTAATCACTTCGCTCTTAGGTAAAAACGGCATGACCTTGGGCAATAAAATATTTTGGCTCTTCCTATTTTTTATTGTCGGGGTTTTTCTGTCGTCCCTTGAGATAAAAATAATTTATCTGGTGCTGGGCGAGCTGGTAGTGGTACTCGCCTTTTTGTTTTTAGGCATTCATAAGTCGAGCAAAACATTTTTGATTTTGGCTGTTCTCTCCGTTCTTTTCTTGGTGGGCGCTGTTTATGAGAATGTTTTTGACTACTACAGATTTCAGAAAAATCTTCCCGAATATGACATTCAGAAAGTTATTGAAGGCAGAATTGTTTCTTATCCAAAATCAACCGGCAAATCAATCAGTTTTCTTTTGAAAACCGACGAAAGGAAAATTATCTCCGTGACCACCACCATTTTTGATAATTTTTCTTACGGGGATTCTGTCAGATTGGAGAGTGCCATCAGCAGGCTGAATGAGAAAAATTCGTACTTAAAAAAAGACGGTGTCGTAGGAACCGTTCCTTTTCCGAAAATTATTGAAAGAAAGGCGTCCCAAGAATTTTCTTTCAGAAAAGAACTTTTTAAATTAAGGGAGAATTTCGTCTCAGTTTTTAACAAAATTCTTAATCGAAACGAGTCCTCCTTAATGTCCGGAATTCTGTTAGGTCAGGAAAGTACCCAGTTTCCGTCGGATTTGAAGTTGGCTATGAAAAACAGCGGTACCACTCACTTGGTGGCTTTATCGGGATACAATATTTTGATTCTGATTAACGCCATTTATTTTGCCCTGGGTTTTGTTTTTAAAAGAAAGACGAATTTTATCGTTTCTCTTTTGGCGATCGTCGTTTTTGTGATTATGACGGGAGGAGAGGCCTCGGTGGTAAGGGCGGCGCTAATGGGAGCTTTGGTCCTTCTGGCCCAAAATGCCAATCGGGTTTATAATTTTAAAAATAGCGTTGCCGCAGCCGCTTTTGCAATGATTCTTTTTAATCCGAAGGTGATAGTTTTTGATGTCGGTTTTGTTCTTTCTTTCCTGGCTCTTTTCGGAATCGTTTATTTGGCTTCTTCTTTAAACGCCCTAGTTCTTTTTAAAAACGAGTTTTGGGACGGGGTGAAAAAGACGTTTTTTGAAACATTTTCCGCCCAAGTTATGGTTATTCCCGTATTAGCCGCTTATTTTGGCGGATTCTCTTTAAGCGGGCTTTTATCCAATGTGATTATTCTGTCGCTTGTTCCGATAACCATGCTAGCCGGTTTTTTAGTCGGTTTGGCGGGGATGATTTTTCTGCCTCTGGCAAAAATTGGAGGAATTGTTCTCTGGCCGCTGCTCTCTTTTGAAACAACAGTCATAGAATTTTTTGGATCGTGGTCTCTAGTTTCCGTGTCGCTGGGAGCGGCAGGGGTGGTCTTTTATTATTTGACAGCGTTGTTTTTCGTTAGAAAATTGTTTTTGAAGGCAAAAGAACGGGAATTAAATTTTGGGTTTGTATGAAAAACTGGAAAATTGGCATATTTTTATCTACTCTCTTCATCCTCAACTCGATTGTCTGGGGGGTAATTTTGTTTGACCACCGGGATTTCGGCGCCCAGGTTTATTTTCTTGACGTCGGTCAGGGAGATTCCCAGCTGGTGAAAGCAGATGGAGCCAATTTTCTTATTGATGCCGGGAGAAACGATGTCGTTCTGGATAATCTCGAAAAAATCTTGCCTTTTTATGGAAAAAAGATAGATTTAATCTTTCTCTCTCATGCTCAGCAGGACCATGCCGGGGGAGTTTTTGAGCTGATAAAAAATTACGGAGTGGGAGCTGTGATTTATAACGGAGAGAAAATCAGTGTCTGGGAACCGCTCTCGGACGTTTTAAACGAGAACAAAATTCCTTATTTTTCTCTGGCTGCGGGAGATTCTGTGGGCTTTGGAGAAAATGTCTTTAAAATCATCTGGCCGGAATCGGGTTTTTTGGAAGGGAAGCATGATGAAAACGATGCCTCTCTGGTAGTTAAATTTGAGAACGGAACTTTTTCCTCTCTTTTTGCCGGAGACATTTCTTCTAAGGCAGAAAAAGCACTGACAAAAATTTTAGCCGTTAAGGCGGATATCTTGAAGGTTCCTCACCACGGGTCTAAATATTCTTCCTCCGCCGAGTTCCTGGAAGCGGTTTCCCCGAAAATTTCGGTGATTGAGGTGGGAAAGAATTCTTACGGTCATCCGACCGATGAAGCATTAGAGAGATTGAAAAACGTTGGGTCACAGATTTTTAGAACTGACCGGGATGGAATCGTAAAAGTTTTTTATCAGGACGGATTTATCAAAGTATCCAACTCTTCTGTTTATTAGTTGTCATTTATCCGTCGTTTGATTACTTCCCTGTCCGACGGTCGTCAAATGAGGCAGTGAAGAGATTATTTTATTTATTCTTTTCCCTGTCTTTTCTTTGTTTTTTCGGATTTTTTTGATATTCTTTTGATATGGCAAAAATGTGGATAAAAGATGCAGTTGACAAAATTGGTCAGGAAATCGATCTTTACGGCTGGGTGGATAGCCGAAGAGACCATGGAAAGCTGGTTTTTGTAGATCTTCGCGACCGAAGTGCTATCTGCCAGGTTGTTTTTTCGCCTGCTTCGGGAGAAAAAATATATCAAGACGCTCAAAAATTAAGAAGCGAGTGGGTAGTCAAAGTTTCGGGATTGGTTAAGGAAAGACCGCAGGGGATGATAAATGACAAAATTCCCACCGGGAAAATAGAGATAGAAGCCAAGGGTTTGGAAATATTAAACGAATCCAAAACTCCTCCCTTTGATTTGGCCGGAGATGGTTATGAGGTGAGTGAGGATATCAGGATGCAGTATCGTTATCTCGATTTACGTCGACCGCGCCTAAAGAAAAATCTTGTCCAGAGAAACAGAATTATTAAGTTTTTCAGGGATTTTCTGGAAAAGAAAGACTTTGTCGAGGTAGAAACGCCGATTATTACCAAATCTACCCCCGAAGGAGCCAGAGATTATCTGGTGCCCTCCCGGGTTTATCCGGGGAATTTTTATGCTTTGCCTCAGTCGCCTCAGCAGTATAAGCAACTTTTAATGGTGGCAGGATTGGAAAAGTATTTCCAAATCGCCCGTTGTTTTCGGGATGAAGACACTCGAGGGGACAGACAGCCGGAGTTTACCCAGCTTGATTTGGAGATGAGTTTTGTGGGAGAGGAAGATATTTTGTCCCTGACCGAAGAGCTTTATTTGGCGATGGTCAGAACCCTTTATCCTCAAAAACAGATTACTTTAGATGAAAATGGAAAAATTCCCCGAATAACCTATCAGGAAGTGATGGAAAAATACGGATCCGATAAACCCGACATCAGGAAAGACAAAAATAACCCTGATGAATTAGCCTTCCTTTTTATCGTTGATTTTCCCATGTTTGAGTGGAGCGAAACGGAAAAAAGATGGGACGCGGTTCACCATCCTTTTACCGCTCCTAAGCTTTCTGACGGTTCAACCGATAAGCAGAAAATTTTGGAGGTGTTGAAAAAAGACCCCTCCGGTCTTCTGGCCAGGCAATACGATTTTGTTTTAAATGGTTGTGAAATCGGCGGCGGTTCTATTCGGACTCACGATCCGGATATCTTAGCATCTGTTTTTGAAGCAATGGGCAACCAACCGGAGGAGATTAAGGAGAAATTTGGACATATGCTAGAGGCGTTTTCCTATGGTGTTCCGCCACACGGGGGGATTGCTCCGGGAATTGATAGGTTGGTGATGGTTTTAGAAATTGAGCCCAATATCCGGGAAGTAATTGCCTTTCCTAAAACCGGTGACGGCAGGGATTTGATGATGCATTCTCCCGGCCCGGCTGATGAGAAACAACTAAAAGAACTCGGAATACAGATTATCAAGAAAGATAAGTAATGAAAGAAAGAAATGAGGGATTTATCGTTTCCAATATTTAAAACAAAAATTGAAGGAGTTAATCAAAGATTTGGTCTTGACGACCCAGTTGAAAGAAAGAAATACTTTACTCTAAAGGCAGGTAGCGAAATAGAAAAGGTTAAAGATTATCTCGGGGACGATACTTTTGTGGCCTTTCTTTTGGGTAAGAAAAATTCAGGCAAAGGAACTTATTCAAAACTTTTTGCTGAGGCGGTTGGGGCTGAACATGTAAAACACGTTTCTGTTGGAGATATAGTCAGAGACGCTCACACAATTTTGGAAGACGAAAGCAAGAAGGCTGACTTGATACAGTATCTGAAGCAGAACTATAGGGGTTTTATCTCTTTAGACGAAGCTGTCGATTCTTTGTTGGGCAGATCTACCTCAAAACTCCTTCCTACTGAATTGATTCTGGCTCTGGTAAGAAAAGAAATTGACGCGGCTGGGAGAAAAGCGGTATTTATTGATGGCTTTCCCAGGACTCTTGATCAGGTCTCTTATTCTTTGTATTTCCGTGATTTGATGGGATATAGAAATGACCCGGACTTTTTCGTTTTTATAGATGTTCCCGAAGCGGTTATTGATGAAAGAATGAAGTATAGGGTCGTTTGTCCAGTCTGCCACGTTCCCAGAAACACAAAACTTCTTAAAACGAAAAATGTCGGCTATGACCGGGAGAAAAACGAATTCTTCCTTATATGCGACGACCCTTCTTGTAATGGACCGAGAATGGTTGCCAAAGAAGGGGATAATTTAGGAATTGAAGCGATAAGAGAGAGAATAGAGTTGGATGATAATATAATGAGAACTCTTATGGGTTTGGAAGGGGTGCCTAAAATATATTTGAGAAATTCCGTTCCGGTTGGAACTGTCCCTGATGAGGTTGATGATTACGAAATTACTCCTGCGTATAGATATGAGTTGAGTGGCAGTGAAGTAAAAGTAATAGAAGAGCCTTGGACGGTTATAGATGAAAATGGGGAAAAGTCATACAGCCTGTTGCCACCTCCAGTGGTTGTCTCTCTTATAAGTCAGATGTCTAAGTTATTAGGTCTTTAGTTGTTTACATAATTTTTAAAAATGTATTATAATTTAGACAATAATTAATTAATAAATATATGGGAATAGGATCTTTGGGAGGGAATAAGTTTCCCGAGCATAAATTTGAAGCACCAACTATTTACCGCAAATATCTTAAGGGTGAACTGGAAGAGATTACGGTCGGGGAAGGAAGGAGATTAGTTGATTTACTGATAGAAAGAATATCAAAAGGGGACAAAAGAGTAGAAGAACAGCTTAGATTTGTCTGCGACCTTTTTGTCCATAATAGAGATGAGGCCTATAAGGAAATAGGGAAAGTAGAGGAAAAAAACAACCCTGATTTGGAAAGGATTCTTGTGGCTTTGGGGAAGATATTTGCAGGTGAAGATCCTGATGAAGAAGAGAGGAGAGAATTATTGAAAATTATAGAGAGCTAATAGCTTGTTTTGACTTTATTATCATGTCTTGTTAGTATTTTTGTGAGCCCTGCCGACAAGATTCTCGGATTAATCGTTTTTTTAAGGGAGGGCAACAGTATCTGTCTCTTTGGAGCCAGATTGAGCCCACCCACCTGGCGTTTAGCTGGGAAGATCTTTAGGTGGGGCTCTTGCAATTTAATGGAAAGTGCAAAGTTGAAAGTATAGAGCAGTAATTTATGCGTCAGTGTGAAATTTGTGGCAAGGGTTCTCTTGTCGCCAGAAAAAGAAATAAACTGAGAGGAAAGTACAACCCTACGGAGAAATCAAGAAGATATCCCAATCTTCAAAAAACGCGCCTCGCCAACGGCAAGCGGATTTTAGCCTGTGCCGGGTGTATTAAAAAACTGGCAAAAGCCGGCAAGTAGAAAGTTGAAAGTATAAAGAAGAAAGTGTTTTTGAAAATTGCCGTCGGGCAATTTTTGGTTTATACTCAAAACGCAACTCATGATTTCATTTCTCTTGGAAAAAACGAAGACACGCGACGGTCTTACTCTGGAAGGTATTTTAGCAAAACCAAAATCAGGAAATAAAACCGCCTTACTTTGGGTCCATGGGTTGACCGGCAGTTTTCACAGCGGTCTTCCCCGGGTTTGGGAACTGGCTCGTTCTTGCACGAGAAACGGAATCGCTTTTGCCTCTTTTAATACGCGAGGGTTTGCCGTGGCGGAAAAGTTTAGAAAGGGAAAGGAAAAAATTTTGGCGGGGGGAGGATTTGAAAAGTTTGAGAGTTGTGTCTATGACATCGCCGCGATTTTGAACCTTCTGAAAAAAAGGGGATACCGCCGTGTTTTTTTAGTCGGTCATTCTACCGGCGCCAATAAATCGCTTTACTATGTTTATAAAAAGAATGACCGGAGAATAAAAGGTCTCGCCTTGGTTGGGCCGATGAGCGATTTGGTCGGTCAGAAAAAAGCTTTGGGCAAAAAATTTGAACCGGTCTTGAAAGAAGTCAGAAAAATATCACGAATCAAAAAAAGAGCCAATTTGTGTCTACCTCAGGAGATTTTCCTTAAAAAAGGTTTGCCGGTTCTGATAATAAGCGCTCAGCGCTATCTTAGTCTTTACACTGCCGGGAGCAGGGAAGACGTTTTTCCGTATTCCAACTCCAGAGCCAAATGGAAAGAACTGAAAAGCGTAAAAATTCCGGTTTTAACGGTTGTCGGTTCAAAAGACGAATATCTAGACCGCTCGGCCGGGGAACTGACCAAGATATTTAGGAAAAACGCCGTCAATTCCAGACGATTTACTGCGGCGATTATCAAAGGAGCGGGACACGGTTTTCTAAAGAAAGAGAAAGATTTAGCGGAAGTTTTGGTTAGATGGATATTGGGGGTTAAGTAGATAATACTTTGCGATTGGAGATAAAATTGCCCGAGAGGCAATTTTTTGTTGAACTTACTCCGGTATTCGGTATACTGTATTTGATATTCGATTTCTAACGGGCTGTAGTACACCGGTAGTATACACGCATGGGGTGCGTGCGAACCGGGTTCAATTCCCGGCAGCCCGACTATGTCGGGAGAAAAATCCATTTCTGATTTAATCAAGAATAGAGTGGAGCGGGGGGACTCAAGAGAAAAAATCGTGGGTGATTTGATTTTGGAGGGCTATAACTATCGGGAAATTGAGGCTACTTTGCAGAGAATGAAGAGGGAAAATAAACTTCCCGAAAGTTTTTGGACGGAAGAGTGGAAAGGAAAAAGCCGGGCGGCTATTCCTTGGGGAAAATACAAGAGAATCAGAGAAGAAGTTGGGGCAGGGGCAGAACCCGTTTCCAGCGGGAGGTTCTTTAACTTTATCCGTCTTCACAAATTATGGTTTTTTGTCTTTTTAGGAATTGTTTTAGGAGCGGTGGTTTGGTTTCTTTTGTGGTATTTCCTCTATTGGCAATCATCACTCTCAATTTTTCAAAGGTCTTTTAGAAATCTGGCGGCGATTAATTCTCTTGGTTTTGAATCTTCGGCAGCGGTTAGGGTGGGGAATATAAGTTTTGGAGAAGATAAATATCTTGCAACGCTTCTGGAGGGAACCGATCAGAACAGTATTCTCAAAATAAATCTTTTGGGTTCGGTTGACCTGAAAGATGCCAACGTCTCTAAAAGAGCATTTTCGAGTACGGCCACTCTGGACGGCCATGAGTGGGAAATTTGGAGAGTGGGCTTAATCCAAATTAGTCCCGACGGTTTTTATTTAAACACTGGCCACTATCTGAACGAAGCCGCAAATCAACTAGAACCCCTTTCCGGCTTTCCTTGGGTTGATTTGGGAAGAACCGGACCATCTGATATCACCAGCCTTTTTCTTCCCCAAGTGTTTTTAAAAAGCAACCTGCTTTTTTATTCTCTTAACCTAAACAGCGTTTCCAATCTAAAGAATAATTTTTCCAACCGCGTTTTTTCCAGAGAAGATTTTATAGAGATAGAGAAACTTCCGTCGGAAAACGGATTTTATCACCTTTGGATTCTTCCCCGAGAAGAACTGGCTGATTCGATTTTTTCGCTACTGGAACCGCTGGTAACGACCGGGAGTTGGTTGGAAAAGAAAGACCTGTTGAAAGCCAGGTGGGAAATTTGGATAGGAAAAGAAGATCTTCTTCCCCACCAAGTTGGTTTGTATCTTACGGATAGCCCGGAGCCGGTGGTTCAGTTTGTTTTGAGGGATTTTAATTATCCGTTTGATATCTCCGAGCCGTCCCCCACCATTCTTCCCCAGGATGTTTTGAAAATTATTAATGCCTCTGAGCAAGATTTATAATGGAAATTATCCTAATTTTTCAGCTAGTTATTTTGATTTTTTCAGTGATTATCCATGAGGTTTCTCATGGGCTGGTAGCTTTGGGATTGGGGGATACGACCGCTAAAGACGCCGGCCGTCTGACTCTCAATCCGCTAAAGCACCTGGATTTTTTTGGTTCTTTCCTTTTACCGATTTCTTTATATCTGGTATCGGGGGGATCTTTTATTTTTGGCTGGGCCAAGCCAGTGCCCTATAATCCGTTTAATCTCAAAGATTCAAAAAAGGGTTCGGGATTAATTGCCGCCGCCGGTCCAGTCAGCAATTTTCTGCTGGCTCTTTTAACTTCTTTGATTCTGAGAGTCGGAAATTATCTGAATTTGGGATTTAACCCCGTTTTTTTGGAGATAGCTATTATTGTTAATCTTTCTCTGATGATTTTTAATCTAGTCCCCATTCCTCCTTTGGATGGTTCCAAAATTCTTTTTTCCCTTCTGCCAAGAAAATTCGACTATCTTTTTGGAGCGCTGGAGAGGTACGGAATGATGATTTTTATCCTTTTCATCTTTTTTGGTTTTGGGTTAATTATTCCTTTAATTAGCCTTCTCTTCCATTTATTGACATAGACCGGTGATTTTTGCTATATTTCAAGGGCTTTGTTTCCGCCGTAAGGCGAAATTACAAAACCTTGACCCCGCCCTAATTTTGCTTCTGTATTACCAGGCGAAGTGCGAGGAGTGAATAACTTCATCCCTCCCTGGGGCGAAGCGCTTCGCTCATAACGGGGTGTACCTATTCGGTACCCGCGCTCCGCAGAATAAACAAGGGCAAAATTAAAGCGGGGTGCTCAATATTGTAGTTATATTTTTAGCTCAACGTTGAGTTTCGCCAAAAATAATAAATAACATTGGCATGCCGACAGTTACCCAACTAATTAAAAAGGGAAGAAAAAAAGCGACCAGAAAGTCAAAGTCGCCGTCTTTGGAATTCTATTTTAATACGATTAGAAACCGACCGGTTCTTTCCCCCTCTCCTTTTAAAAGAGGGGTTTGTTTGAAAGTTTTTACAACCACCCCTAAAAAACCGAACTCGGCTCTAAGAAAAGTGGCTCGTGTGCGTTTGACCAATGGCTCCGAAGTGACTGCCTACATTCCTGGAGAAGGCCACAATCTTCAGGAACACTCGGTGGTGATGATTAGGGGGGGAAGAGTCAAGGACCTGCCGGGAGTTCGTTATCATATTGTCCGGGGACGGTTTGACATCACCGGCGTGGAAAAAAGAAAGCAGGAGAGATCAAAGTATGGAGTGAAGAAAGGAAAATAAAGTATCGATGCGAATATGCGAATCTACTAATGATACTAATGATTCAGGTCTTCTATTTGCATAATTAGCACATTTGTATATTGGGATCGATACGCTTTAGTCTATGAGAAAAAAGAAATCCAAAAAAAGAGAGATTAAACTGGAAACCAGATTTTCTAATCTGGCTTTGTCCCGGTTTATTAACTATCTGATGAAGGATGGAAAGAAATTGGTAGCTCAAAAAGTTGTTTATCAGGCTCTGAATAACATAGAAAAAAAAACCAAAACTAACCCCCTGGAAGTTTTTGAAAAAGCAATTGAAAATACCTCGCCCGTGTTTGAGGTTGTTTCTAAAAGAGTAGGGGGAGCCAACTATCAGGTGCCTCGGGAGGTGCGACCTCAAAGAAAGTTCTTTTTGGCTTGTAAGTGGATTATTGATGGAGCTTGCTCCGTCAAAGGAAAGCCGATGGCAGCCAAATTGGCCGAAGAAATCATCGCTGCTTTTAATAACGAAGGGTCGGCTATTAGAAAGAAACAAAACGTTCATAAGATGGCTGAAGCCAACCGAGCTTTCGCTCATTTTGTCCGCTAATGCAACGCGAAACAGCGGACTATTCCATGCGAATACCGCGAAAATAAATGAATTTAAATTTCGCAAAATTTGCATAGTTAATTTGTAATTTCGCATTTTGAATTTGTATGCGTTATCCACTAGAAAGATATAGAAATATCGGAATCATAGCTCATATTGATGCGGGTAAAACCACCGTCTCCGAGCGGATTCTTTTTTATACGGGAATTTCTCACAAAATCGGTGAGGTTCACGAAGGCCAGGCCATTATGGATTGGATGGAACAAGAAAGAGAAAGAGGCATCACTATTACTTCGGCAGCCACTACCTGTTTCTGGACTCAAGTCAGGGAGGTAAAAAAAGCCGCTGATGATTCTCAAAGAGCAAAATTAAAAAAGGAAAAAGAGCACCGTATTAATATTATTGATACCCCTGGCCACGTTGATTTCACTGCCGAAGTTGAGAGAAGTTTAAGAGTTTTGGACGGAGGGGTGGTTGTTTTTGACGGCGTGGCCGGAGTGGAGCCTCAATCGGAAACAGTCTGGCACCAAGCCGATAAATATAAAGTCCCCCGCATCTGTTTTATTAACAAAATGGACAGAATGGGTGCCAGTTTTGAAAATTCTTTCAATTCTATCTTAGAGAAATTGACTCCTTACGCGGTAGTGGTTCAGCTGCCTATTGGGTCGGAAGAAAATTTTCAGGGTGTTGTCGATCTTTTGGAAAAAAAAGCTTTTGTTTTCAAAGGTGATCACGGAGAGAATATTGAAGAGATAGAAATTCCTCGGGAAATGGTCGGGCAAGTTGAGCAGAAGAGAGCCCGTTTAGTTGAAAAAATTGTTGAGAAAGAAGAAACACTGATGGAAAAATATCTTGCCGGAGAAGAAATTGGTTTGGATGATTTAAGAAGGGTTTTAAGAAAAGCTACCATTGATAATGAGTTAGTTCCAGTTTTTTGCGGTTCGGCCTTAAAAAATAAAGGGGTCCAGTTTGTTTTGGACGGAGTAATTGATTATCTTCCTTCTCCTTTGGAAATTAATCATTTAAAGCCGATTAAAGGAACTAGTCCCAGAACGGGAGAGGAAATTATCCGCCAACCCAGCGACAACGAACCCTTAACAACCCTGGCCTTTAAAATTGCCACCGATCCTTTTGTCGGCAATCTGACTTATTTTAGAATCTACAGCGGAGTGATGAAAAAAGGAACTTATATTTTAAACTCTACCAGAAATAACCAAGAGAGAGTAGGAAGAATTGTCCGAATGCACGCTAATCACCGGGAAGACGTGGAAGAAATGTTTGCCGGCGATTTGGGGGCAATTGTTGGTCTTAAAGGTACCGGCACCGGGGATACTCTTTGTAGCCCAGAAGATCCGATTATCTTGGAAGGAATTACTTTCAAAGAGCCGGTGATTAACCTGAAGATTGAGCCGAAAACTAAAGCCGACCAGGAAAAATTGGGCCTGGCTTTAAGGCGCCTGGCTGACGAAGATCCGACTTTCAGAGTGACGGGGGATTTGGAAACGGGAGAGACTATTATTTGGGGAATGGGAGAGTTGCATTTGGAAATTTTAGTTGATCGGATGAAAAGAGAGTTTGGAGTAGAAGCCAACGTCGGACGTCCGCGGGTTTCCTACAAGGAAACCGTTCGGGCCAATGCCGAGGCGGAAGGCAAATATATCCGCCAGTCGGGAGGACGCGGACAATACGGACATGTTGAAATCAAAATCAAACCCTTGGAGAGAGGCAAGGGTTTTGTCTTTGTCAATCAAATTAAGGGGGGAATTATTCCTCAGGAATTCATTCCGGCGGTGGAAAAAGGAATCAAGGAAGCGATGGACAGAGGTATTGTTGCTGGTTATCCGGTGACCGATACGGAAGTAACTCTTTTTGACGGTTCTTATCATGAGGTGGACTCTTCCGAAGCGGCTTTCAAAATTGCCGGGTCAATGGCCTTCCAGGAAGCAGCCAAGAGAGCTCAGCCGGTAATCTTAGAGCCGATTATGAAAATTCAGGTAATTACTCCCCCCGATTTTTTGGGAGACGTTACCGGAGATTTAAATTCCAAGAGAGGTCGCATTGAGTCTTTGTCCGACAGGATTATGATGAAGGTGGTTGATGCCAAAGTGCCCTTGTCGGAAATGTTCGGGTATGTTACCAATTTAAGGTCAATGACTCAAGGGAGAGGAACCTTTACGATGGAATTTTCCCATTACGAAGAAGCTCCCAAAAACATCGAACAGTTGATTGTGGAGGGGAAGAAATAAAGTTTTTATTTGTAAATTTAGAGCGAAGCGAATAAATTCAGAATTATAAAAAGTTTATCCGCCTAAATTTTTCCGATGAGTTATTAAAATCGGTTGTCGGTGGGGGATTTGCAAGCTTTCCTAGCCTATCGACAGCACCACGGAAAAATTTTGGTGGATGCTCATAAAAATAAATTCATTTTTATCGCTGACACTCAAAATTTCATATTTTTATGGCAGATTACATCATTGATTGCAAAGATAAAAGATTTGGCAGAATAGCTTCGGAAATTGCCGTTATTTTGCAGGGGAAGAAGAACCCCGGCTGGGAACCGCGCTTGGCAGGAGACGACCGGGTAATCGTTAAGAACGTGAAACAGCTTTCTTTTAGCGGAAATAAGGCCAGCCAGAAAATTTACTACTCCCACACTACCCAAATCGGTCATTTAAAAAAGAGAAAACTAAAGGATGTTTTAGAAAAACACGGTTCTCAATATGTCTTAAAAAAAGCAGTACTCAATATGCTTCCTAAGAATAAATTACGAGCCAAGAGAATAAGGAGATTAATATTTGAATGATATAATGCGAAACAGCGAAATATTATATGCGAATGCTGCGAAAAAGACGGGTAATGAATAAGTTTTGCATAATTAACATAATTAATTTGCCCACCCGCCTGAGTTTGTCTCAGGCAAAGTCGGGCAGGTGATTTCGTATTGTAATTATATGGAAAAGAAAAAAACTACACATAAAAAAACAGTTGTCGCTTCAAAACCAGAAGAAGATACTCGCAGATACATTGAAGCGGTTGGCAGAAGAAAAACATCAACTGCGCGAGTGAGAATTTTTGAAAAATCCGAAGCTGGCAAGGAAAAGCACGAGGGTTTTTTTATAAATGGAAAACCTTTGGAAAAGTATTTCCCTATGCCTGCCTACCAGTCAGAGGCGACGGCCCCTTTGGAAAAAATTGGTCTTTTGGATAAGTTTTCGGTGGTAATTAAAGTGAACGGTGGGGGCATTTCTTCCCAGGCAGGAGCTGTTCGCCACGGGATTTCCCGGGCCTTGATTAAATTCAACGCCGATTGGAAGAAAAAATTGAGAAGTTTTGGATTTATTACCAGAGATGCTCGGATGGTGGAGAGGAAGAAGTACGGATTGAAAAAAGCGAGAAAAGCTCCTCAGTGGAGCAAGCGTTAGAATCTAGGTCTTTAATCCTTGACTTTGATATTGTACCGGCTTGTCTGTTGGTCAAGGATTAGAGATTTAAAATTGACAACAACTTCACATGGAGATTTCTCTAAAATCGGTCGTTGCTTTCCTTGTTGTTATAGCGCTTGTCTACATTCCGACCCTTATTTTTAGGTGGCATCTTGATTATTCTTGGATTGATGCTCTTCTTCACTTCCTAGGCGGAGCTTGGGCAGCTTTTCTTTTCTTTTTCCTTTTTCACAACATGTTCGTTCCGGAGATTGCCGGACATCAATGGGAAAAGATAAGAATCCTGATCTTGGCTGTTTCTTTTGCCGCTCTTTTGGGAGTCTTTTGGGAATTTCACGAATTTATTTTAAGTCAGTATTTTTTTTGGTATCTTCAGCAAAGTATCACTGATACTATGGGGGATTTTCTGATGGATATTTTGGGGGCTCTCTGTTTGAGTCTCTGGCTTCTCTTTACTCGGAAAAGTTTAAGCCGATAGCCTCCAAGGACGAGTTTTCAATAAAATAAATCTTATTTTCTTTGGGGGAGTAAAGAACGCTCCCTTTTTTGTCGCCGATAAAAAACTGGTTATTCGGTTCGTGCCTGGTCAGTTCTGCCAGATAGATTTGTTTGGGATAGACGACAATAAAGTGAGAAGAATCATCGGAGAAAAATATTTTTTCTATTTTTAAGGCGTCGGTAATTTTTACCCTGAGAGAATTATTTTTGAACGTTTCTAAAGAAATAATATCGTCGCTGAGAAGATAGACAAACACCTTGCCGTCTTTGTCCTGAAAAACAATTTTAGCGTTGTCGGGAGAAAACGACGCCTGTTTGGCCGAGTGGGCGATTTGGAGGAAAGTTCTATCGGAAAATTTATAGAGCCAAAGAGCACCGTTTTCAAAAAGCAGGGCCAGCAAGTCGGAAGAAGTCTTTAGATCAGCTACCTTATTTTCGGCTGCAAGCTTTTCTTGGGTAATTGATTTATTGAGAACCAAATCATAAATAACTATTTCTCTTGCAGTAACGGTTGTTTTGCCCTTCTGAATTTTGACAGCGTAAAGATTTTTGTCGGTAAAGGTAAAATTTTCTATTTCTCCTTCAATCAGGGGGCTGGCTTTTTGCTGTTTTAGATCCACGCCGTAAATTCCCTTGCTGGTCTGAACGATAAATTTATCCGTTTCTCCGGGGAAAAAATTGATTCGGGTTATTTTGAGCTTTAAAAAAGAAGCTATTTTTGATGTCAGGTTAGAAGCGACGGTGTTGGCTGGGTAAAGATAAAATATGTTTTTGGTCGTGTCTTGAGTGATTGTTTCCCGGGTGGGGAGTCTGTCAACAAGCAAATCTCCCTTAATCTCTTCCAAGGCATTCTCTTTCTCTATTTTTTGGGGAACAAGAAGAGCATTTAAGATTCTAATTACTTGGGAAGGGAAAACTTCCACATTTTTTTCATAATCATAAAAACCGTCCTTTTTTAAAATCAGGCGGTATTTTTTAGGAAGAACGTCGGAAAGAAGCGTTCCTCTTTGAAGAACCCCGGAATTATTCCGGTATTCTTTCTGGTTAAGAAAAATTTGCACATCTCGAGGACTAGTTTCAACATAAATTGCCCCCGTTTTCTGGATTTTAAAAGAGGATAAGTCTATTCTAAATCCCTGAGAATAATAAACAACTCCTGTTCCGACAGCCAGAAAAACAAAGACAAAAAAGATAAAAAGTTTCCTTCTAAAAGAAATGGACATGTTTAAAAATAAGAATTTTAAAATCCAAATGTCAAAATCCAAATAACTAATCAATGACTAAATGACCGAAATCTGAAAAACTTGGAAATTTGGGTTTTGGATTTCCTGCCTGCCCTGTCTACCGGCAGGCAGGCGGCAGGCAGGGATTTGATATTGAATATTTGCTTGCGGGCCGGCCCGCTTCGCTGGAGCTTCAGCCAGGTGAGCAGGCAGGAATTTGGGATTTGACGATTTTACATCTATCTGTTTTCGGATATAATCTAAGTATATAACAATCTTTACTCTAATGTCTAAGTTTTTAATGGAGGGAGGAAAAAAACTAACAGGGGAAGTAACTGTTGGAGGAGCAAAAAACGCCGCTTTAAAAATAATTTCGGCGTCGCTTTTAGCCGCCTCTCCTTGTGTTATCAAAAACGTTCCCCGAATCAGCGACATTGAAAAGCTTCTCGGGATGCTTTCGGGAATTGGAGCATCTCTAAAGTTTGATGGAAGCAGTGTTCTGGTAGACACAAAAAACGTTAATTCATCCCATCCCAACGAACAGGAGATGAAAAAATTAAGAGGGTCGATTATTCTCATCGGTCCTCTTCTGGCCAGGTTCGGAAAAGCTATTTTCAGCCAGCCGGGAGGGTGTCTTATCGGAACCAGGCCAATCGACGACCACCTGGATGTTTTTGAACAAATGGGGGTAAAAATTGAATATAAAGATGAGAGGTTCTATCTTTCCGGAAAACCCAAAGCCGGCCACATTGTTCTAAAGAAAATGAGCGTTACGGCAACTGAAAATGCCATAATGGCGGCGGTTTTTTCAGAAGGGGCGACCAAGATTCATGTTGCCGCCGCCGAGCCGGAAATAAAAGATCTGGCTGATTTTTTGAATAAAATGGGGGCTCGAATCAAAGGAGCAGGCACCCATGAAATAGAAGTTGAGGGAGTGACTCGGCTCAAAGGTGCCGAGTACGAAATTTTACCTGACAGGATTGAAGCCGGAACCTATATTATCGCCGGTATTTTGACCAATTCCGAAATTACTGTCGGTCCGGTAAATTCTTGCCACTCCGATCTTTTTTTCAAAAAGCTGAAAGACGTCGGAGCAGAGTTTGAGATAGTAAAGAAAGACGGCAAGGAATACGTGAAAACTTTAAAACACGGTAAACTCATTGCCCGGGACATAGACCCAAGACCTTACCCCGGCTTTCCCACTGACCTCCAGCCGCAATATGCCGTCCTGATGACTCAAGCGGAGGGGAGAACGGAAATATTTGACACGATGTTTGAGGGAAGATTTCGCTATCTTGAAGAACTGAAACTGATGAAGGCTGACGTCGATATTCTCAACCCCAACAGGGTTGTTATTGAAGGACCAACCGAACTGAAAGGAGCGGAAGTTTCCAGTTTAGATATTAGAGGGGGTGCGGCGGTAGTTTTAGCTGGTTTGATAGCCAGAGGAGAGACCGTTATCAACAACATTGAATTTATAGACAGAGGTTATGAAAATATGGACGGCCGACTGAGAAGTTTGGGGGCAGAGATTAAGAGGATAAATTAGTTTGCATATTTTTTGTGAAAGAATTAGTATAAAAACGTTTCTGCAAGAATTGTCCACCTCGCCCTTGCGGTAAGAGCGGGATGCTCAAATTTTTAGACAAATTTCAATAAGAATTTAAATTTACAAAAATTTGGCATGTTAACGACTAAGATCGGAATAGACCTGGGGACGGTCAATACAGTGGTCTTTGTTCCCCAAAAAGGATTTGTTATCAATGAGCCGACGATGGTTGCTTTGGAACTTCCCGAAAACAGGGTGATTGCTGTAGGAAAAGAAGCCAAAGAAATGCTGGGCAAAACCCCCTCCGACATCATTGCTTATAAACCTCTCAAGGACGGAGTGATTGCCGATTATTATATTACCAAAGCTCTGTTAAGGTATTTTATCCAAAAGGCAATCGGACCCTTTAATTTATTGATTAAACCGGATGTGGTCATTTCCGTGCCGGCCGGTATTACTCAAACAGAAAGAAGGGCGGTTATAAACGCGGCGGTTGAAGCCGGAGCCAAGAATGCCTATGTAGTCAAGGAACCGATTTTAGCGGCTCTGGGAGCGGGTATTCCCATTAACTCTCATTCGGGGAATATGATCGTTAATATCGGCGGAGGAGCTTTCGAAGTAGCGGTCGTTTCTTTGGGAGGAATTGTTTCCTGGGCTTCTTTGCGAATTGCCGGAAACCGTTTTGACCAGGCTATCGCCGATTATGTCAAAAAGAAATACGGCCTCTATATCGGTGAACAGACGGCGGAGAACGTTAAAATCGCTGTCAGTTCGGCCATTGCCACCCGTTCCAAAAAAGAGCATCAAATCAGGGGCCGGGATATGACCAGTGGCCTTCCCAAAGACATTCTTTTAAGCTCTAATGAAATTGCCGAAGCTCTTCATCCGTATCTGGTGGAAACCGCTTCGGCCATTCAGGAGGTTTTTAATCAAACTCCTCCGGAGCTGGTAGCTGATATTATGGAAAAGGGGATTATTCTTTCGGGAGGAGGGGCTTATATAGATAATTTGCCGGCTTTCTTCAAGAGAGCTCTGGGAGTAAGCGCTTATGTTGCCGAAGAACCTCTTTTCTGCGTTGCCAAAGGCACAGGTTTGATTCTGAGCCATTTGGATGTTTATAAGAGAACACTCCTAAGCAAGCTCTAATCAGCGACACCAACACGCGAATGCACTCGAACCTACGAATTTTTAGTATCATGAACCCTACGGGGACGGTTTAAGAAAATCGTACGTGTCCATTTGTAATCGGTGTCGGTTAAATATGATTTTTGGTTATGACTCTTTAATTTCCGACTTCAAACGCCTGGCGGACGAGCGTCGGCTTGCCCACGCTTATCTTTTTTTTGGAGACCCGGAAGTGGGGAAATTTCTTTTTGCCGAAAGTCTGGCTAATTATTTGGAAAACGATTCCTTTGAAGAACCCAAAAAAGATTTAAAAGAAGCTCTCTTAATTGATTTTGATGAATTACAAAAAAAATCTTCCCAATCCAATCAAGAGAGTATTGGTATTGATGCCGTCCGGGAAATAGGAAGATTCTTATTCCAGACGCCAATTGCTTCAGCTTATCGTTTGGCAATTATCAGAGATGCCGAATGGCTGACTGACCAGGCCCAAAATGCCCTTCTTAAAATAGTAGAGGAACCACCCCCGTCGGGAGTAATTATTGCTATTGCCAAGGACCCAGGAGTGTTTTTGCCCACTATTTCCTCACGTTTTTTAAAGATTTACTTCCCCCGGCTCTCTTCCGGGAAGATACTTGACTTTTTGTCAGAATATGGTAAAATTAAGGACGTTGACATGAAAGAGACAGCTAGCAAGGCCTTTGGCAGAATTGGCCGGGCTCTGCGGATTGTCCGGCAGAAAAAGAGTTTGGAAAAGATAGAGAATTTAATTTCCTCGGTTCTCTCAAAAAAAACACCTGCGGTCATTAATGATTTGACGGAGAAAATTCTTTCTTTGGGTGACAAAGATCCCCGGAAACTTGATTTGTTTTTTGAGGAGTTGATTTTAAAACTAAACCAAAATTTGCCTCAAAACAGTTCCACTATGGCTTCTGTTAACCAAACTCTTTGGCTCCTGAAAACTCTGACGGTCAATAAAAGAATTCAAATAAAAAAAATGTTAAGCGACATCTAGCATGCGAACAGCGCGCCTCCGCAAAGCTCCGGCAATGCGAACGCGCCCATGCAAATATTTCGCATAATTAGCATAATTAATTTGTAGTTTCGCATTATATTATTTATGGATAAAGTTATCGTTTTCTTTCTTATTATAGTTGCCGTTGTCGGAATTTATCTGGGACTGACTACCGGAGGCCAATCACTGGGCCTGCTTGGCGATTCTTCCCCGCTTTTTGCTTCAGCCTCGGCCATGGTAGAAACTGACTGGACCGAATCGGTCGGCGAATTTCTGATTTCTTTTGATAACTTTAAAAATTTTCACCGGGCAATTTTGGAGCCGAATCTTTCCATTAAGGTTTTTGATATGGACGGAGTTTTTCCGGGCAATTTGATATATGCCGCCACTGACAGGGGGCTTTTCTTGAGCCGGGACGGGGGACTGACCTGGGACCATTTCATCTCTTCCAATAATGAAATTAATTCCGGCTCTATCGTTTTTCGGGTGATTCCCGCTTCTGCGAGCGGAGAAGATTACTTTATTTCGGTATTCAAAGACAATCGGGGAGTAGTTTACCGGACCTATGACTACTTTTTCCACCTGGAAAAGTTAATGGACTTTGACGATGAAGCTGCCTACGATCTCTATCGATCGGGAAACTATCTCTATCTGGCCATTTCCAACGGTCAATTGATAAGATTCAACTTGGAAACTAAGGAAGCTAAAGTGGTCAATGCTTTTTCTTCTCCGGTAGTCAAAATCTATCGCTCTATTAATGGCTATTTCTTCCTTTTGTTTAAATCGGGAACCGTTGCCAGAAGCGCCGATTTGGAAGGGGAATTTAAGAAAATTAATCTTCCCGGGGGAACTCTCTTCTCTTCTCCCGGAGCCAAAAGATTGGATTTGGACCAAGTGGGAAATCTCTATCTTTTGAATCGGGACGGTCTTTTTGTCAGTCACGACGACGGCAAATCATTCGTTCCTTTTAAACATCTTCCCGTTCAGGAAAAGAAGTTGGATGCCTTTGCCGCTTATGGAAGAAAGATTTATGTGGTTGTCAAAAACAAAATTTACACCAGTTCTGATGGCGGAGAGAACTGGAAGATAGACGACCTACCCAATCAATTCCAAGTCAGCTCCTTTTACTTTGCCGGAGAGAGAGTAATATTGAGTCGGTAATGATTTAAAAAAACGGACCCTTGCGGTCCGTTTTTTTTTGTTCTTATATCATAAAATTAGCGCAGTTTGTCTGGTTGAGACGGTTTGTTTTTTAGCCTAACTCAGGGTATGATTGAAACATCTGTTTTTTCTTAAAATTGTACCTATGAGTAGTGAGATTGAGCAGAAATTTACTTTGGCTCTTGAGGGAGTCAAAAGAACGTTTAGGGAAGAAATGTCTTCAGTCAGAAGCAATCGTCCCACCCCGGCTTTAGTAGAGGATATTGCCGTCGATTATTACGGCCAGAAAGTGCCCATTAAACAGGTGGGCTCCATTAACGTTATTCCTCCCCGGGAAATTCAGATTTCGGTTTGGGATAAGGCGGCGGTTTCGGGAATAGTTAAAGCTATTTCGGCTGCCCTTAACCTTCAAGGAACGCCAGATGGGAATGTAATTCATATCAATCTTCCTTCCCTTACTCAGGAAAGAAAAGACGAACTGATAAGATTAATTAAAGGGAAGACCGAAGAAACTAAGATTAAATCGAGAACCTTAAGAGATGAAGCTAAAAAAGAAATCGGCGACAAGGAAAAATCGGGAGAAATAACCGAGGATGACAGATTTCAATTGAATGAGAAGTTACAGAAGCTGATTGATAAATTTAATGAAGAAATAGACGAACAGTTGGACAGGAAAATAAAAGAAATCAGCGAATAATCTATGTTTGTTGATATAATAATTTTTATCGTTGTGCTGGCGGTGCTGATTCTGGTCCACGAATGGGGTCATTTTTTGGCGGCTAGAAGGACGGGAATGAAGGTAGATGAATTTGGCATCGGATTTCCTCCCCGTCTTTGGTCGTGGCAGAGAGGAGAAACTCTTTGGAGCATTAACGTCATCCCTCTGGGGGGGTTTGTTAAAATTGCCGGGGAAGATGGCACGGACGCGGACCTGTGCGGACTAAACGCGGACCGACGCGGACAAAACACTGCAGTAGAAATCACCGTTGAAGAAAAAGAAATATCCGTTACCACGGATGGGGAAGTTATGGAAAAAGATGTGTTTGTAGAAGAAAAATTTTTTCCGACCAAGGAAGCTTCAGGCAAGAGCGGCTATTTCTCCGATAAACCCATCTGGCAAAGAGCAATCGTTTTGTCGGCGGGGGTGCTGATGAATTTTGTTTTGGGGTGGCTTCTCCTTTCGATTGTTTTTAGTTTTGGAACGGCCAACATTGTCTTGATTTCCGATGTAGCTGCCAATTCTCCTGCAGAGCTGGCTGGTATTGTTGCCGGAGACAGAATTTTGGGTTTCCCAGACATAGACAGCTTCACTGACTTCGTTAATAGAAACAAGGGACAAGAAATTTCATTTACCGTGGAGGGCGGGGGAGGAGAAAAAGAAATTAAATTGGTTCCCAGAAAAGAAATTCCCCCCGGCCAGGGCGCTATTGGCGTGGCTTTGGTTATGGGAGGAGTCCAGAAAATTCCTTGGTACCAGTCCATCTGGGAGGCACTGAAAACTTCCGTCGAGATTTTTGGATTTATTTTTGTTATGCTTTTTAGGTTAATTGCCGGTTTCTTTGGAGGAGAAAATCTTTTTGGGTATTTGTCAGGCCCGATAGGTATTTACCGGGCTACAACCCAGGCGGCTGGTTTGGGAATAATCTACCTTCTCAACTTAACAGCCCTGATTTCTCTAAACTTGGCGGCTTTAAATATTTTTCCTTTTCCGGCGCTGGATGGGGGAAGGGTAATTTTCCTGGCGATTGAAAAAATAAAGGGGTCTCCTGTCAGCCTCAAAATTCAACAGATTGTTAATGGAGTCGGTTTTGCTCTGATGATTTTACTTTTAGTAGTGGTCAGCGTTAAAGATGTTTTAAAATTATTGGTATGAGACAATCTCAACTTCCAAATTTTGTCAGAAAAGAATTTCCCAAAGACGAGGAGTCCTACAACGCCAAGATTTTGGTACGGGCTGGTTTTATCGATAAGCTGATGGCTGGCGCCTATTCTTACTTGCCTCTGGGCTTAAGAGTTTTGGAAAAAATAGAAAATATCGTCAAGGAAGAAATGAATGCTCTGGGCGCCTTTGAAATCCGGATGCCAGTCCTTTCTCCCAAAGAAAACTGGGAAAAAACGGGAAGATGGAAGAGTTTTGACGCTCTTTTTAAGGTTATTGCCCGGGACAAAAAAGAATATGCCCTGGGGCCAACCCATGAGGAAATAATCATTCCTCTTTCACAAAGAGCCGTTTTTTCTTACAAAGACCTGCCTTTTTCTCTTTATCAGATTCAGACCAAGTTCCGGGATGAAGCCCGGGTTAAATCGGGGCTTTTGAGGGGAAAAGAATTTCTGATGAAAGATCTTTATTCTTTTCATGCGGATGCCAAAGACCTGGATCATTTTTATGAGAAAGTTTCCCGGGCTTACTTTGGTATATTTAAAAAATTGGGATTGGATGCCTGGCGGGTGGAGGCGTCGGGGGGAACCTTTTCCAAATATTCCCACGAGTTTCAGGTCTTTATTGAAGACGGAGAAGACGAAGTGGTCTGTTGTCCCCATTGCCGTTTTGCCCGGAACAAAGAAATGTTTTCTTCCAAGCAAACGGGCAACTGCCCTGTTTGTAAATCGTCCCTTGAAGTGGCCCAGGCCAGTGAGGTAGGCAACGTCTTTAAATTAGGCACCAATTATTCCGGTCCTTTTTCGCTGAAATATCGGGATAAGAACGGCCAGGAAAAAAACGTGGTCATGGGCTGTTATGGCATCGGTATCTCCCGCTTGATGGGAGTTTTGGCCGAAGTTTTTCACGACAAAGACGGTCTTCTCTGGCCTTCTTCGCTGGCTCCTTTCCAGGCACACTTACTTTCCGTTTTTGGATCGGACGCGGCGGTTAATAAAAAAATTGGCAAGCAAGCGGAAGAAGCTTACAAGAAACTAGCTGCCGCTGGAGTGGAAGTTCTTTTTGATGACAGAAAGAATAAAACCGCCGGAGAAAAATTGGTGGAAAGCGATCTTATTGGAATTCCCGTCAGACTGGTGGTCAGTCAGAAAACAGGGGATAAGATTGAATTTAAAGAAAGGTCAAAAGAAAAAACCCAGCTGGTTGATTTCTCATTCATCAAGAACTATCTTGATCGGTAGCGATGCGAATATACTAATTTACTAATCATACAAATATCTGAGATTAGTATAATTAGTACATTCGTATATTTGTATCGAAACTATGTCTTTACTGGATAAATTTAAAACTGATGTCGGAATAGATCTGGGAACCGCCAATTCTTTGGTTTATCTCAAAAGTGAAGGAATCGTCTTTAACGAGCCGACAGTAATTGCCGTTAATAACAAAACCGGCCAGATTCTGGCTATCGGTGATGAAGCTCAGAAAATGATGGGCCGAACCCCTCCTCACATTACTGTTATCCGGCCACTGGTGGGAGGAGTTATTTCCGATTTCGCGATGGCTCAGGAGATACTGAGATACTTCATCCGCAAGATAAAAAAAGATTCTCTTTTCAACTATGTCCGGGCGGTGGTGGCTATTCCCACCAATCTGACGGAAGTGGAAAGAAAATCGGTTGAAGATGCGGTGGTTTTATCAGGTGCTTCCAGCGTCCATCTTTTAGAGGAGCCAATTGCCGCTGTTTTGGGGGCGGGGCTTCCCATTGATGAGCCGACAGCCAATATGGTGATTGATGTGGGGGGAGGAACGTCGGAAGTAGCCGTTATCTCCATGGGTGGGGTGGTTGTTTCTCAAAGCTTGAAAGTGGCTGGGGACAGATTCAATGAAGATATCATCCGCTTTGCCCGGGATAATTTTAAAATTGCTATCGGTGAGCCGACGGCCGAGAGGATTAAAATTGAAATCGGCTCTATTCTTCCGGGAGAAGACAAGTCGGAAATCATTGTCGGTGGCCGGGACCTTTCTTCGGGATTACCGCGGGAAATTATTGTTAAGGGCTCCCAAGTAAGAACCGCTCTCATTCCTTCGGTCAAACAGATTATTGACACTGTTAAAAACACCGTTGAACAAACTCCGCCGGAGTTGACAGGCGATATTCTCAAAAGAGGCATTTATCTTTCGGGGGGAGGAAGTCTCTTGAGGGGACTGGATGAATTGATTTCCCGAGAGCTGGCGGTTCGAACTATCAGAGTAGATGATCCAATGACTTGTGTTGTCCGAGGCATAGGTATTACTGTTGAGGGCATGGATAAATATCGTCATCTTTTTTCTGTCTCGGTTAAGCCGGTAAATATTGAATAGTGCGGTTTAAGTTTTATTGCCCGCATCTTACAAAGTGATAAAGATTTATCGATGAAAACGAAAACATTGGTTGTGGTTATCTTTACAGTTCTTGTGGCTTTAGCCCTGTCTGATTTTTTTGTGCCAGCTAGCTTGGGACCGGAGAATTTTCTGACCAATTTCTTTAAAGTTTCTTCTCTGATGGAGGAAAACATCGGTTTACGAAAAGCCAATCTTGATTTACAAAACCGTCTCATCCAGTCTACTGACAATAGGTACCAGCTGACCGACTCTCGCTATTTGGCAGCTAAAGTTTTTTCTCTCTACCCTTTTAATGTTAGAAGCCGGATTTATCTGAATATTGGTTCCGAGGACGGAGTGGCCGTAGGTAATTCGGTAATGTTCTCCGAAACGGTTTTTGTGGGAACAATCTCCAATGTTTGGAGAGAAGTAGGCGAAGCTTCCACCATTTTTGACCCTGATTTTTCCTTACCGGTAAGAATCGGAGAAAAGGAGATAGATGGTCTTCTGGAGGGAGGGCTTTCGCCTAAAATTGCCTTGGTGGACAGAACCAAGACAATTTCTCCCGGAGACGCGATTGTTTCCGCTTCCAAAGATATGCCCTACGGTCTTTTTCTGGGGAAAGTGAAAGTTGTCAGAGAAGACATTTCGGGAGCTTTCTGGGAAGCTCTTTTGGATTTGCCTTATACCCTGGGTGATTTAAGAGATGTTTTGGTATTGGTCGGAAATTAATTTATGGGTTTATTAACGTGAAGCCGCATTTTTGGAAAAGAGAAAATTTTTGGATTGGTTTAGTTGTTTTGGTGATAACTTTTATTCTGTCTTCTTTGGTCCGCTTGCTTGGCGGTGTTTTTCCCAATTTTGAACTGGTGTTGGTTTTGGCTCTCTCATTTTTTATTTCTGACTTCTGGTATTTTCTTATCTTTTTAGGAGTGAGTTTGGTTTGGTTTAAGTTTCTTCCATTTCTTGTCTGGGAACATCTGTTCTTCTTTGGAGTCGGATTTATCTCCTTTGTTATTCTCAGAACCTTTCTTTCTAAAAGGAGTTTGGTTGTTTTTCTGACACTGCTTCTTTTTTGGCAGATAATTTTTTGGGTTCTTTTCGGAAACGGACCGGGAACAATTATTTCCCTTTCCTTTCTGACGGAGTTTATTTACGGTGGGATTTTGGGGTCTTTATTTTTTATTTTAGAATCATGGGTAAAAAAGAGATTTTCTTAGAAGAGGCGGTCTTGGATGACCTCTCAGAAGGGTTAGAGGTAGTAGAAAAGCCGTTGCGGGAAAAGTTATTCAGATTAATTGGCTGGCTGACGGCTCTGGTTGTTTTGGTATCTCTTTTTCGAACTTTCTATATAAATGTTTTTTTGGGAAACGACTATCAGATGAGAGCACTGGCTAATTCCGGCCAGCAAATGATTTTAAAGGCCCCCCGGGGGATTATCTACGACCGCTATGAAAAAATATTAGTTAATAATCAACCCGGTTTTGACATAGTCCTCAACCTTTCCCAAATTCTTAAAGATGAGGGAAATATAGATTCGGTTCTGAAAAAAATTTTCGACGTTGTTCCTTTTGATGTCGAAGAATCAAAAAACCTGATTTTCTCGGTAAATTTGGAAAAGCAGGCCTACTTTCTCTTGGTGAGAGACATTTCCGTCTCTCAGACAATTGAACTAAAAAAAATAGAAGTTCCAGGGGTAATTATTGAGAGCAACTTTTCCCGCCAGTATTTTGGAGGAGAATCTTTTGCCCATCTTTTGGGCTATACCGGATTGGTGGACAGGGACGATTTGGAAAGGGACAAGAATTTGAAACTTAACGATGAAATCGGAAAAAGCGGACTTGAGTTTTCTTACGACGATTTTTTGAGGGGAGAGGATGGAGTTTCTTTGGTTTATCAGGATGCGCTGGGGGAGGTTTTGGAGGAAAAAACGGTAAATGTCCCTCTGGCCGGAAAAAATATTCAAACGACTATTGACGCCGATCTCCAGCAGTTCTTTTTTGAGACTTTGAGAAATCAAATCCGGTCACTGGGGGCAGCGGCTGGAGTGGGACTGGTAATGGACCCGGCCAGCGGCCAGATTCTTTCTCTCGTCAGTTTTCCCAGTTTTGACAACAATAACTTAAAGAGTGAAATTTTTACCGATGAAAGCCGTCCGACATTTAATCGGGTAGTTTCGGGGATTTATAGCCCAGGATCAACTATCAAACCCTTGGTGGCTTTTGCTGCTCTGGAAGAAGGAGTGCTTGACCCTTTTTTTTCCATTTTCTCGGCTGGCTACATAGAAATTCCCAATCCTTATTTTCCTGACCAGCCGTCCCGTTTTGTTGACTGGAAACCTCATGGCTGGGTGAATCTCTACTCAGCTTTGGCTCGCTCCAGTAACGTTTATTTTTATGAAGTCGGAGGCGGCTTCGGCTCTCTGAAAGGATTGGGTATTGAAAGATTAAAAGATTATTGGGAAAAATTTTTGCTGGACAAAAAAACGGGGATTGATTTGCCTTCAGAAAAAAGCGGCACTCTGGCTGACCCGGAAGAAAAAGAAAAAAGAACCGGGCAAATCTGGAGAATCGGCGATACCTACAACGTTTCTATCGGTCAGGGTGATTTGATGATTACTCCCCTGGAACTCTTAAGATATATTGTTGGTATTCACCGGAAAGGGAAACTACCCGTTCCTTTTGTGGTGGAAAATATCAAGGATGTGTCGGGGAAGATTGTTTATTCGCGGGAGCCGAAGTTTGATGAAATGAATTTTAAGGATGTCAAGAATTTTGAAGAGGTGGAGGCAGGAATGATTGACGCGGTGGAAAAAAACTACGGCACCGCCAACTCTCTGTCCGATTTGCCTTTGAAAATCGCTGCCAAGACCGGAAGCGCTCAGATTGAAAATAATACCAAAGTCAACGCCTTTTTTGTGGGCTACAATATTGCAGAGACAGGTACTGACATAACACAGACAGATCCAGACAGAATACAGACGGTAATAGATAACGGTCAGCTACTGTCCGTGTCTGGTCAGCAACTGTCTGTTCCTGGGCAGATTGCTGTCTTGGTGCTGATTGAAGACGCCCGCGAGGGAAGTCTAAACACCGTTCCGGTGGCAAGGGAAATTTTCCAATGGTACTACGATAATCGTTTGACAGAATAGGATTTGATACGATTGTTATTTTTGTAATACTGTACGTTTAGAACCGATCGGTCTATAATATAAGATATCAATAAGTATGAAATAAAAAATAAAAATTATGCCTAGGCATAAATACACATCTTCATTGGCTTTGTTGTCTGTCTTGTCTGATTCTTTAGATAAGTGGATGGGTCTTGATGATCTTTCTCTAAATAATCAGATTAGTAAGAATAGAAACAGGTACTATCAGATAATTAGGAGGCTTTCCGAAGACAATTTGATAGAAAAATCAAAAAAGGGAAGAAGCCTGTTTATTTCCATCACTCAAAAAGGTAGAAATTTTCTGAGGAGAATAATCAGCAGCAAGCACAAATCTCTTGATCCCTATATTTATAAAGATAATTTGTCAAAAAGTGATTCTGTTATAATTGTAGCTTTTGATATTCCGGAAAAATTAAGGTTTAGGAGAAAACAAATCAGGGAAGTCCTAAAATCATTGGATTTTAAAATGGTCCAGAAAAGTGTTTGGGTGGGAAAAAATAAAATTCCGGATGATTTCATAAAAGATCTTAGAGATTTAAAATTGCTTGTTTATATTGATATTTTCTCTATAAACAAGTCGGGGAGTTTAAAAAACATTTTATAATCCTAATTTTTCTTAGGATTATAAGTAGTGGCAATGTTTTTGATATTGTACAAATAGGACCGATCGGTCTTAAATGTCAGGTGTTGAAGTATCCCTGCAATATGTATACTGGCAAAGAAAGTTTTTCAGTGGTACTATAACAATAGAATAAAATAATTTTTATTCTATTGTTATAGTATCTGGTATCTGGTATATCGTATATAGGTTTCTAAATGCTATATACCATATACTAACTACTAACTACCAACTATGGATTCCGAGCTTCGCTATCATCAAACAACGGGAGAGTGGGTGCTGATTGCTCCCAAGAGGGGAAAAAGACACAATGAGCTGAAAAAAGGCAGAACTTCTAAAAGGAAACCTTCTCCCGTAAATACCTGTCCTTTTGAGAATCCTCAAAAAAATGGGAATCAAGTTCCTTATTTTTGGTTTCCTTCGGATAAATCTCTAAAAAATTGGCGAATCCAGGTTGTTCCCAATAAATTTCCCGCTCTTAAACACGGGCATACTTGTACTCCTCAAAAAAAAGGTGGCATTTATCTGGTAACGCAGGGAGTGGGCTACCACGACCTGGTTATCACCCGGGATCATTTTCGCTCTTTTACCGATTTGAGCGTCAGAGAAGCTACCGATGTTCTTTTGGCTTTCCAAAAAAGACACCGGGAAGTGGCCTTGGACAGGTGTGTTTCTTACGTTTCTATCTATTGCAACTGGGGTCTGACGGCTGGGGCGACGGTGTATCATCCTCACTATCAAATCATCGCTCTGCCGGTGATTCCGGCCAGCGTTGGTCGCTCCATCTCTTTTTCGGCTGATTACCGAAAAAAGAAAAAACGATGTATTCACTGTGACATTATTGCCAAGGAGAAGAAAGACCGAAAGAGAATTATTTTTGAGAACGGCAGTGTCATCGCCTTTGTTCCTTTTGCCGCCAAAGAACCGTTTCAGATAAATATTTTTCCTAAAAAACACCTTCCTTATTTTGAAGAATCAAGCAAGGAACTTCTGAAACATTTCGCCGAAGTTCTTCAAAAGATTTTAAGGTCAGTGAGAAAAAGGCTTTCCGATCCTGATTACAACTTTTTTATCCACACTGCTCCCGTCAGGGACAAGAAAAAACACGGTCATTACCACTGGCATCTGGAGTTGGTTCCCAAGTCGAACATCTCAGCCGGTTTTGAACTGGGAACGGGGATTGAAATAAATCCGGTGTTTCCGGAAGAAGCAGCAAAGATACTCAGGGGATAGGGTTTAAGGTAAAGGGTGTATTTTTAATTATGCTTGAATCTATTTTATTGTGGATTGCTAATGCTGTTATTTTGATTATCAATTCCACCGGCTACATCGGTGTTTTTGTTTTGATGGCTTTGGAAAGCGCCAATATTCCTATTCCTTCGGAAATTATTATGCCTTTTTCCGGATTCTTGGCTGCTCAAGGCAGTTTCTCTTTTTGGGGAGTGGTTTTTTGGGGAGCGGTGGGAAATCTTTTTGGGTCTCTGGTTTCCTATAAGTTGGCCGGATGGATTGTTCGCACCGGAGAAAAGTCAAAAATCGTCGGTTTCTTTATTCCTCAATCTCTGCTGGACAAGACCGGTCATTGGTTCTCCCGTTGGGGAGAGACGACCGTCTTTTTTTCCCGGCTTCTGCCGGTGGTCAGAACTTTCATCTCTTTTCCGGCAGGGCTGGGGAAAATGAACCTTCTTCGCTTTTCTCTCTATACTTTCCTGGGGTCATTTGTCTGGTCGGCCTTTTTGGCTTATATTGGATTCTTTTTGGGGGAAAATTGGCATTCGGTTAGTTATTATTTTAGAAAGTTTGACTATTTGATAGCGGTTCTCATTCTCGTCGGATTCGGCTGGTGGGCGATAAAGCATTTTGTTAGAATAAATAAGAAAGCAACCTGATTTATGAAAAAAATTGTCGCTTTTAACTGGAAAGAAAACCCGGATAATCTGTCCCGGGTTGGTGGTATTGTTCGAGCTGTTTTGCGATCGGTTCCCAAGAAACGCTTAACCATTGTTATTATTCCTCCCGCTCTTTTTATCGAAAAGGTCAGGAAGTTGATTGGTGTTAGAAAAGAAGAAGTTTTTCTGGGAGTTCAAAATGTCAGCCACTTGGAAAAAGGAGCTTTTACCGGGGAGTTCTCGGCGGCAATGTTAGGAAGCTTAAAAGTTACCCATGCTATTGTCGGTCATTCCGAAAGAAGATATCTTTTTGGTGAAACTGATAAAATAATTTCTCTAAAAATCAAAAGTTGCCTGAAAAATAAAATAAAACCGATTCTCTGTGTTGGAGAAAAGAAAAAAATGCCTCAAGAAAAATCTTGGAGTTTTATCAGACGTCAGTTGGAAACGGACTTGCCTAAAATCCCGGACCCTAAACTCCGCACCCTCATTGTTGCCTACGAACCTGTTTGGTCTATCGGCGGGAACAGAAAAGTAAATCCCTCCCACGCTGCCTATATGATTGATAAGATTAAATCCTTCCTATATTCGGTATACGGTAGACGATATTCGGTTTTATACGGTGGTAGCGTTGGTTGCAAAAACATCAAAAATTTTCTAAAATATCATCAGATAGACGGCTTTCTGGTGGGTTCGGCTAGTCTCCGCCCCGCTGAAATTCGTTGTTTATTAAAATTAATATGAAATGATTCCAATATGCGAATATAATGCTAATATGGCGAATTGCGAATAGAATTCATTAGCAATTTGTAGATTGGCATAAAATTTGTAGATTAGCATCACGTCATCTCATGGAACACTCCAATAAAGAGACTCTTTTTAAATCCCTGTCCGTTTTCCTGGTAATTATTACCTTGCTTTTAATCTACTCCGTTTTTTGGGGGCCGATCAGCGATTATGCCAGATCGCTTAACTCAGCTCGAACAGTAGCGGTCTCGGCTTCTGACAAAGTTACTGCCAAGCCGGACACCGCCTTTCTCTCTTTTTCGGTCGTCAATGAAGGAACCGATACTCAGAAAGTGGCCGATGAAAATAATCAAAAAATCAATCAGGTTGTTGTTTTCTTAAAATCACAGGGTATTGACGAAAAAGACATCAAAACAACGGAATACAGTTTGTCTCCGGTCTACTCCAGTCCCGGGGGAATTTATTCCGGAGAATTTATTCCCCGGATTGTGAAATATTCCCTGACTCAGACGGTCAGTATTAAAATCAGGGATTTTTCTAAAATATCGCCCATTATCGGAGAACTGCCCAAACTGGGGATTAATCGGATAGGAAACATTTCTTTTGGTATTGACGATCCGGAGGTTTTTTTGGCTCAAGCTAGAGAAGGCGCTTTCAAGAAAGCCCGGGAGAAGGCAAAAACAATCGCTGACCAGAATGGTTTGCGCTTAGGAAAAATAGTTAACCTCTCTGATTATTCAGGTGATTATTACCCGCGGTATGAAACAGCGGGTATGGGCGGAGGAATAATGGCCTCTCCCAAAGCAGCTCCCACTATTGAACCGGGAAGTCAGGAAATCAACGTGACAGTTAACGTTGTTTATGAAATCCGGTAATAAAAAAATATTAGCCTCGGTTTTGGTGACAGTTGTGGCCTTAATTACCATTGTCAGTCTTTCCGGTTTGAACTTTTTTACTCCTGTTTCTTCTCCGACGGTTGAGGAAGAACCGGATCTATCAAATATGCCCGAAAATCTCTTTCTCAAAACTCAGGACGGCAAAAATCTTGCCGCTGCTTACTTTAAAATTGTTAATCCTTCGGCTTGGGTGGTTTATCTTCACATGATGCCTTCCACCAAAGAATCGTTTACCAACCTGGCAACGAAGTTTTTGGGGTGGGGCTTTTCCGGGGTGGCTGTTGATTTGAGAGGGCATGGAAAATCGGAAGGGGGACCGAACGGCTACCAAAATTTTTCGGACCAAGATCACCAAGCCTCTTATCTTGACGTTTTGGCGGCGGTTGATTTTTTGAAGAGCAAAGGGGCAGCGGACGAAAAAATTTATCTGATCGGAGCTTCTATTGGCGCTAACCTGGCCTTAAAATATTTAGCAGAGAATTCGGAAACGGCCGGAGTGGTTCTTTTGTCTCCGGGAATCGATTATCGGGGAATAACCACCAAAGATTTGATAGTCCGTTTGACTGGAAAAAGCAAGATTCTTTTTGTCTCCAGCCGTGACGATGGTAATAATGCCGAGGAAGTGGAAGAACTGTCGGAACTGGTTCCCGCGGGAGTGAAAAAAGAAAAGATAATTTTTGACGATGCCGGGCACGGCACCGATATACTCAAAAACCATCCCGAACTTTATAACCAAATCGTCGCTTTTTTAACCAATTAACAATATGAACATTATCGGAAAAAAAGATTTTCTGGCATCTGTTCTGGCTGGTTTTTTGATTGGCCTTTTTTCCTTCCCGGTAACCGTCAATCTTCTGGGGGACAGAAAGCTGTTAATTTTTTCCATTGCGATTGGGCTGTGGGTCTTAACCGTTGTCGGAATTGGGGTGGCTGGTTTTTTAGGACGCTGGCTGAAAATTCTCTTTGAGATTGCCAAGTTTGGAGTGGTGGGGATTTTAAACACCCTGATAGATTTCGGGGTTCTCAATCTTCTTTCGTATTTGACCAAAGTTTTTGGGGGACTGGCTTTAATACCGCTTAATGTTATTTCTTTTTCGGTAGCGGTTGTCAACAGTTATCTTTGGAACAAACACTGGACTTTCAAAACCGGCGGATTAAGCCAGAAAGGGAAGGAGTTTGCTGGTTTTGTTTCCGTCTCGGTTATCGGGGCTTTTCTCAATACGGCGACGGTTTATTTGCTGACGACGCTGGTATTTTTTGACGGTCTGATATTCTCTTCGGAATTGCGCCTTAATCTGGCCAAATTGGCGGCCACTTTAGTTTCTCTGACGTGGAACTTTGTCGGATATAAATTTTTTGTGTTTAAATCGTCTCTTTCTCTTGACAAGAAAGGCGCTGGAGAGTATAATGCAGGCGAGTGAGTGTAAAACGATTCTGAGGCGATTTTCGACCCTAGGAGCGTTTTCCTCTGTTTTCCGGCCCCCGCAAGGGGGCTGGTTTTTATGCTTGCGCGCGAGCACCGTCATGATAAAATGATACCGGTGGCGGGAGAGCACTCACTTAAGTAACAAAAACAGGAGGTCACCCCCGCCACCATGAAAAATGGAAGGCATTAGGAGAAATGTTTTGTTAAAAAACTATAGTGGGTATAAAATCGGAGGACCGGCCGATTTTTTTTGTGAACCAAAAAGCCGAAAGGACATAATCTCAGCATTGAATTTTGCCAGCATTAAAAAAGTTCCAATTTTTGTGCTGGGTGGGGGTTTTAATGTGTTAATTTCTGATGATGGCTTTCGGGGATTAGTGATAAAACCTACATTTAATTCCATTACTTTCAAGGGACGGGAAATAATTGCCGGGGCTGGCGTCAATCTTGATAAATTAATCAAGACAACTCTTAACAGGGGATTTGTTGGTCTTGAAGATTTTTCCGGAATTCCTGGAACTGTCGGCGGCGCACTTTTTATCAATATTCACTACTATAAGATGCTTATAGGCAATTTTGTTAAATGGGTTGAGTGCATTAATTTTCAGGGGGAAACAAGAATTATCAATTTTGATGACAAAGATTGGAAATATGAATTTTCAAAGATTCAGAAAGATAAGCTAACTGTATTCAGAGCCTGTTTTAAATTAAAAAACGTCGGCTTTAGAGAAAAATGGAAAGCTATTGGCAAATCTGAAGAAATAATCCGGACCCGTCATTACAAATATCCTCAAGAGCCGTCGGCTGGAAGCGTTTTTCAGAATTTAGATAAGGAAAAGTTTTACGGTGCTCCGTCAATTTCCGCCGCTTACTATATTGACAGCTTGGGAATGAAAGGAAAAAGAATAGGGGGAGCGGAAATTTCCGGTCGGCACGCCAATATTATTATAAATAGAGGCGGCGCCACCGCTAAAAATGTTATTAAACTGGCCTCTATGATTAAAAAACGGGTAAAAAGGAAGTTTGGTATTGAATTTAAGCCCGAAGTGCAGTTTGTTGGATTTAAAAGCAGTCCTTTTTAAGAAAAAAATTTAAAAAAGAGAAAAATTTTTCACTGCTGTGGAAGTTATCCACAGTTTTTTGTTTTTTTTGTGGAGTAAATGTTCTATAATGAGAGTGAAAGGTATTTTTATTTTCTAGTGGTATAGTTGAGTGGTCGGCAATTGTACCGTCGGCAAAATTAATTTTTCTTCTGCTCTTGGGAGCGGAGAGACAAAAATCAAATGGCTAAAAGGAAAGCAGCCAGGAAAGCAAAAAAGGCTAAAAAGGCTGCCAAAAAATCAAGGAAATCCAGGAGAAGGAGATAATTTTCTTGGAACTTGACCGCTCCGCTCTTTTAGGAGAGTAATAACTTTCTCAAAAGGCAGGGCGGTTTTTATATATTGACTTACGACTTACTACTTACGACTAACAACTCTGTCGATAAAATTCATCTTGTTTTTCATTATGTCGTTGGTCGTGAGTTGTTGGTTGTTGGTTATCTTTATGTTACAATCCTCTTATGAAAATTATCATCAAAAGCACTCAGATTGAATCGTCCTCGGCTCTGGAGGATTATATTCAGATAAAACTGGCTCCCTTATCCAAACTAATCGGCAAGATTGAAGAGAAATTTAATCCTGTTTTGAATGTTGAAGTCGCTCGAAGCACCAAACATCACCATAAAGGAGAGGTTTATTACGTTGAACTGACTTTTATCCTTCCTAGGAAAACTATCCGGATAGAACAATATGATAATCAGATTCGGTCGGCGATTGATAAAGCCAAAAACAGATTGAAAGTTGCTTTGGACAACTATAAAGAAAAAAAAATAACTCGCCGCCGCCCAAGATAATATTATCAATCTCTAATCTCGTATTTTTATTGTACCCATGTCTTTTTTTGACAGTTTTTTCTCTCCTCTTAAAAAATACCGTCTTTGGGTTAATGAGATAAACAGCTTGGAAGAAAAAATTTCCAGGCTAACTGATGATCAGATAAAAAAATCTAGTGCTGATCTCAAAGAAAATGTCCGATCGGGAAAAAGTTCTTTACTCGAGACTTTGCCTTCGGCTTTTGCATTAGTCAGGGAAGTTTCCCGAAGAACTTTGGGTCAGAGACATTTTGATGTTCAGTTGACGGGAGGAGTGGTTCTTTTTGAAGGGAAAATTGCCGAGATGGCAACTGGTGAGGGAAAAACTTTAGCGGCGACCGCCCCTGCCTATCTTCACGGTCTGACCGGAAAAGGTGTTCATGTTGTTACTGTAAACGATTATCTGGCTCAAAGAGACGCTGTCTGGATGGGACAGATATACTACTTTCTGGGATTGTCGGTAGCTTGTCTGACACATGAGCAAGCTTTCTTGTATGATCCGGAATACACGTCCGCAAATTTAAAAATTCAAGATAGTGATAAAACGTCAGGAGATGAAAGGGTTAAATTAGATGAAGCGAGGGATATAACTGGGGGATTCAAAGTGATTCATGAGTTTTTAAGGCCGGTTCCTCGAAAAGAGGCCTATTTGGCTGACATTGTTTATGGCACCAACCACGAATTCGGGTTTGACTACCTAAGGGATAATCTGGCGTATAGTACAGATCAACAAGTTCAGCTCCGACGCTCTGTTTCGACAGAGGTCGGAGCCCCGACCGAAGCGTCGGGGGTTCAGAGAAAACATTACTACGCCATTATTGACGAGGTGGACAGTATTCTTATTGATGAAGCTCGGACCCCCTTAATTATTTCTGCTCCCGATGTCCAAGCAGCGGATTACTACAAGCTTTTTGCTAGAGTGGCCGGAATGTTGAAAAAAGACACTGACTACCTGGTAGATGAAAAAAATCGTTCCGTTCAGATTGTTGAGTCGGGAATAGATAAGGTAGAAAAAGTGCTTAATCTGGAAGGGCTTTATAGTCCCCAAAACATCCGACTGGTCCATTATCTGGAGGAATCGCTTAAAGCCGAAGCGCTTTTCTCAAGAGATAAGCGATATGTTGTTAAGAATGGAGAGGTGATTATCGTTGACGAATTTACCGGAAGATTGATGCCTGGCAGAAGATACTCTGGCGGTCTTCACCAAGCGATTGAGGCCAAAGAGGGAGTAAGAGTTCAGGAAGAATCAAAAACTTTTGCCCAGATTACTCTTCAAAACTATTTTAAACTTTATGAAAAAATTTCGGGAATGACGGGAACAGCCAAAACTTCCAGTGAAGAATTTGAAAAGGTCTACGGATTGGAAGTAGTCAGTGTTCCTACTAACAAGCCCCGAGTCAGAAACGACTATCCCGATTTAATTTTTAAGGGCAGGGAGATTAAATACCGGGAGATTGTTAGTGAAGTTAAGAAAAAAAGCGAGAGGGGGCAGCCAGTTTTAGTGGGCACTACTTCCATAGACGAAAACGAACTTCTTTCTTCTTATTTTTCCCAGTCGGGAATAAAACATGAAGTTTTAAACGCCAAAAACCACGAAAGAGAAGGAGAAATCATCGCTCAAGCGGGAAAGAAAGGAGGAGTTACTCTGGCTACAAACATGGCCGGAAGAGGAGTGGACATTGTTTTAGGAGGGTCTCCCCAAGATTTATCCGAAGCTGAGGAAATCAAAAAACTGGGAGGTCTTTTTGTGATGGGAACCAATCGCCACGAAGCTCGAAGAATTGACAATCAGCTACGCGGCCGTTGCGGGCGCCAGGGAGACCCGGGAGAAACCCAATTTTTTCTTTCATTGGAAGACGATTTGTTGAGAATTTTTGGAGGGGAGCGAGTTCAAAATATAATGACTCGCTTTAACCTTCCTGAAAACGAGCCAATTCAGTCATCTTTGGTTTCTAAAGTTGTTGATGAAGCCCAAAAAAAGGTGGAAGGAATCAACTTTGATGTCAGGAAACATCTTTTGGAATACGACACGGTTCTTAACAGACAGCGCCAGACCGTCTATCGCCGGCGGCAAAATATTTTGGAGAGGATTGAAAGAGGGGAAATCAAAGATATTCTGGAGGAAATTGTCCTAAATGTTTTGGGTAATATCTTTAAACAAGAGGTTTTAGAAGATAATTTTAAAAAATGGATGACGGAAGTCGGTTTGGTCAAAGACCCGGGCAGCTTTTCGGCGGAAGAAATAGAGATGCTTCGTCAAGGAAACTTGCCTGAGTTTATCAGACAAAGAATTGAAGAGGTAATTTCCTCGGACGATCGTGCCGGATTGAAAGTGCTGGCTTCTTTGGACACTCTCTGGACAGACCATCTGGAGAACCTGGAAGCGCTTTTGGAAGGGGTGAGAATCCGGGCCTACGGTCAAAAGGATCCTCTGGTGGAATACAAAAGAGAGGGGTTTGAGATGTTTCAAAACTTGGTGGCTAACGCCGAAACTTTGGCTTTGGTAAATGTCTTTAAGACACAGACGGTTACGGACACAACGCGGACAGTTCCGAAAAATAGTCGGCAACTGTCCGTGTCTGGTCAGCGTCAGTCCGTGAAGATAGGTCGCAACGATCCCTGCTGGTGCGGGGCAAAAAAACCAGACGGAACTCCAGTAAAATTTAAACATTGCCACGGTAAATAATTATGTTTATTAAGTCCTGAGTGAAGCCGAAGGACTGGTGCGGTTCGGGAAAGAAATATAAGCGTTGTCATGGCGCATGACAACGCGTAGTTGAGGAGTGAAGACGACGAAATACTGAGCACAGCAGTGCGAATGTGAAATGTCACGGTAAGTGACATTTCACAATCCTGAGCCTGTCGAAGGATAAGCATTGCCATAGCAGATAGTATAGTCACATACTATATGCAACTGTTGTGTAACTATTGAGGTTCAGCTTCAAGCGTAATACGAGAATGATGCTACCCAACTTTGTTATTAAATGTCGCTATCAGGCTTACTCAGGGCGTGCTTGTGAAGGACGCTCTGTTGGCTGCTTTCAAAATATCCGGACCACTCAGAGCAGATGAGAAGAAGCGCGGTGTTTCCATAATTCCGTCAAGCACATTTGTTCCAGCGCTGGTACTTCCGATGTATACCGTGGAAGCGGGGACGTGTACCGGAGCGTGGGCGCTGGTGATTTCGAGTGAGCCGTTAAGATACACCTTCGTCGCGGTAGCATCCCAGGTCACCGCAACATGGTAGAGCGTGTCTTTCTGAAGGACAGTCGTACCATACTGCAGGTCGTAGCCGGTGCCATATCCCGATAAAATTCCGAGCTTGCCATCTGTTACATTGGCAAAGAGGCGAATCGCGTTATTACTGACGTCTGTTGTGTAAAGAATGAATTGATACCATGTCCCCGATGCCCCCGGTGCGCGCAAAAACTTCACCCAGGCATCAAACGTGCCAGTTGAGTTATTGACTATGGTTCCTGGGATCGTCAGCGTCTCGGCGACGCGAGAAGTTCCCGGCAATTGGAAAGAGACGGGATACGCCATCTTCACGACTTGCGCACCATCAACCTTGAACGTGTGCGCCCCATTGTATCCGTTCCTGACGGATAGGCCGACTTGGTTCGTTGTCGCGGGCGCAGTCCCGGTCTCATACGCCCACTGCCAACTCCCAGTGCAATTGACCACCACCCCGACGCGGGGGAGTATCGTCGCGCCGTTACGCCAGTCAACGTAGAAGTTGAGCGTTTTTCCGGCCTCGCATTTCACCCACGCCGAGGAGGTCCACACCTCGCCAGGCGCAGCAGTCTTTCGGTCGGTGATGATATGAAGGTCGTCGTCGAGCGCGATGCACCGCACGGAGTACAGGCATACTACGTCGCGTGCGACAGCGACGAGCATCTGATTGGCCGCGCAAAGTGGCGGCGCGCGCTCACTCTCTACGCGCACTGCGCTGTCGTCTGCGAGTGGCCCGGCTACGACCCGACGCCAAAGCGCCTGCTGCTCAAGCCGTGGGCGTACAAAGAGGCGATCTGACCGTCATGACGACGGAGAAAAGGGAGAGAAGATGAACGCAGAGAGTTTGCTACGGGCAGAGATCAAGCGACTGCAGCGCGCGCTGGACGCGCTGACCGGGACGAAGGCCACGCGCAAGCGCGGCCCTGGCCCTGTCGCGGCCGCAGCGCTCGGAAAGAAGCGCGGGCGCAAGCCGAAGGGCGAGGAGCCTGTCGTCGAGTAGCAACGTCACCTCGTGGCGCCGTCGTCAGTGACGACGTCACGTGGAGACTGTGCTGCCAACAACGGAGGGATTATGATCAAGGGACTCGAACCTCGTCTCGCGGAAGCGGGGAAGATCAAAATCGGCGGGCTCGGCGAGACACGCAAATCGAAGGGCGGGGGGGAATATCGCGTGCCTCGAAAAGACGACCACTTCACAATCACAAAAACAAGTCGCGATGATGCAGGCGATCTTATAGAGGACGCCGGCATTATGGATCGCATCGGTCCGCGCCCACTTACTGAGATCCCGATCGTGCTGCACAGCGACGAGATCGACGAGGTGTTCCCGACGTCGTATGCGGTCTACTCCGGAAAGGCCATCGCGTGTCGTGGCGACGGAGAGAAGGCCGAGCGGCGCAAGCGCAAGGACGGCGTTGACGTCGGAGAGCGCGAGTCAGTTGCGTGCCCGTGCGACCTGCTGCGCACGGGGAAGTGCAAGCCACACGGGACACTGCACTGCACGATCCGCGTGCCGGACGTCGCCGTCGCGGGGGCTGTCTACAAATGGCGAACGACGTCGTTGATCTCGTGCCAGCAGATGGTGGGTTCGCTGCTGCAGATCAAGGCTGCGTGCGGAGTGCTCCAGGGTCTCCCGCTGCAGCTCGTGCTCCGCGAGATCAAGGTCGCGCCCGAAGGCAAGCCGACTACTGTCTACGTCTGTCACGTCGAGCTGCGGGCGCAGGACGTCGCGTCGGCACAGCGACTCGCGCTCGACGCGATCGAAGCGCGCGAGCGGCTTGGTGCCAGAGTCGAGACAGCGCGCGCGCAGTATCGCGCTCTGCTGACGGCGCCAGAGAGTGACGACGAGATCGCGGCGGTCGAAGAAGAATTTTATCCGCCCGAAGCTGATAACCCCGTCGTCGCGCTGCTCGAAGCGCAGTCCGCGCCGTCGCTACACGAGCAGATCGTCAGGCTCACGGCGAAGGTCGGTGCCGAGCGCTTCGTCTCGGCGTGCCGGGCTGCCGGCTCGGACGCCACGAAGATCAGCGCGGACGCTCCAGAAGACCTGCTGACGCGGGTGCTCGCGGGGATGCGGTCGTGACCAGGGCAAGGCTCGACGATGACGAGGTTTCGTGGCGGGGCGCGGCTAGGCCAGGCACGGCTGGTCCTGACGAGGCGAGTCGAGGTTTCGAGGAGGATCCCATGAGACCAGATTTTTATTGTGCTGTCTTCGACCGGATCATCGCAGAGTGCAGCAGCTGCCAGCGCGGACACGCCGTCGTCGAGATCGCAGGCGACTTCATCCGCGCACGCAGCGGCTCGACCATCCGCAAGATGACGACGACGATCGGTAGTGACGACGC
>Ga0076088_110_pt1 | contig 40416 bp, 41 predicted proteins | sample RifGroC1_FD_68227 | JGI IMG/M metagenome (GOLD analysis project Ga0076088, IMG submission 68227) | Parcubacteria (Wolfebacteria) bacterium GW2011_GWC1_43_10
GCGCTATCAGAAGTTCTCTCTATAAAGACGTTGTTGAAAAAGGGTATTTTACCCAAAACCCGTCATCCGTTCGTTTCCGCTACGCGATGATTGCGGTACTGATTGCGATTTTTGGTGTTTCTTTGACTGTGGCATCTTTTTCCGATTTGGCTTTACCGACAGCCGACGCTGCCGTCTTTCTCGGGGGACTGAGGGGACTGGGACTTTCTTTATTAGTGTTAAGCGTTGTTTTAGCCGTCGTCGGCGCCAAAGCCATGCCCCAGAGAACGGCTCTCGGGCATCAGCTCTATCGCCACATCAAAGGGTACGAAATCTTTATTGATAACGTGGAGAAATACCGTCAGCAGTTTTTTGAAAGGCAGAATATTTTTATGGATGTTCTTCCTTACGCCATAATTTTTGGAGCAACCAAGAAACTAGCCTCGGCTATGAAAGAAATGGAATTCCAGATAAACCAGCCCTCTTGGTATACCGGCGCCGGAGCTTTCTCGGTTGTCAATTTTGCCAACTCTCTTTCTTCTTTTTCTTCGTCTCTCAATTCAGCCGTTTCCTCGGGAAGCGGTGGTGGCGGTTCTACTGGCGGGGGAGCTGGCGGTGGCGGAGGCAGCGGCTGGTGATATTAGTCAGTTAACATATGTTAACTGTTGACAAGTCGGTTAACATAGATTAGTATCATAAAATATGGATAAAAAGTTATTTTCTACAAGCGAAGTAGCAAAGCTTCTCGGAATCAGTCGCGTGGCGGTATTTAAGAAAATAAAATCCGGAGAGATTAAAGCCCAAAAAATCGGCCGTAATTTTGTCATTGACAGAAAAGATCTGCCCTCCGTTTTAAGCAAGGTTTTGACTAAAGAAAAAAAGAATCTTATTGAAGAAGCTGTTAGAAAAACTGTTCGGGAATACGGCGAGACGCTAAAATTACTGGGACAAGAATGAAATCCATAAATATTATTGAAGTAGAATACGTAGCTTATCGTTTAGCGGCGGAGTTGATGAAATGGAATGAACCTATTCCCGATTTCGGCTCTCGGTTTCCCAATATCTTGGAGAGTTGTTTGGCTGTTCCCTTCCAATCTTTTGCCGGAAAAAATCTTTATAAGGGGCTGATAGAAAAAGCGTCTATTTTGTTTTATTTAATGATAAAGAACCATCCTTTTCAAAACGGGAACAAAAGGATTGCTATGACGACTCTCTTATATTTTTTATTCAAAAACAAAAAATGGCTCCGGGTAGATGAAAGGGAATTTTACAACTTTGCCAGATGGATTGCCGAAAGCAATCCGAAATTAAAAGAAGAAACCGTCAAAGCTATTCAAAAATTTCTCAAAACTTATATAACGGGATTGAAATCTTAGTATTTTCAAAGTAAAAATAAAAAAGAACTACCCCGAACTGCAGGGTAGTGTAGAGAGCGTTGCCCATGACCGGCTAAAGCTTCAGAGCCAGTCCCAGGGCGGAGTCCTTTTTTTCGCCGGCCCACTCGTGAGTTGCGAAAAAGTACCATTTGTCCGATATGGGCAAGCGCAAATCAATCCGCCACTCGTCGTTGGAGTGACCGAGAAGAATGCGACCTCCATCCTCCACGGCAAATCCAATTTCGTACCACGAGACTATGTCGGAGCGCTTGATCCATGTTGCCCCGTGAGGAATGTCGGTGCGGTAACCCAGTTGGTCAAACCGGATGCCGAGCCGCAGCGAGTCGAACAGCACGGCTCGTAGGGAAGCATCCCATTCCCAGCGGTGCCCCGTGGCTCCGTCAGGGTATTTCGCCTGGTTACTTATCCAGGCGCCGGCTTCAATTTCGACGGGGTGCCAGGTCTTGATGGCACGCAGGTCTAGCCGAATACCACTACCGAAACCAGTTGTGTTGGCTGGGGCGTATGCCAGACCAACGTGCACGTCTTGAGCGTTTGCTGGAGCGATGGCGAAAAGTGCGACAAGAACCAAAGGAGTAAAGTTCCTGACTCTCATTTCTTCTCCTCCTCTCCCTTTTTATTCGTAGTCGGTGTCTTCGTAATTAAAGCATACTTTTTGGATAATGTCAAATTATGGAAGCGAAGCCCCATAGTGAGCGAAGTTCTACTACTGGGATTGTTAGTCGTTAGTTGTTAGTTGTTGGTAGTTTGTGGTTAGTAGTTAGTTCTGTGTCTTCAGTCTTAAGTTTTGAGTTTTAAGTTATTAATTGTTGGTTGTTAGTCGTAAGTCGTTAGTCGTAAGTCATTTTAGACCACCCCTTGACTTCTTAGAAGATTTGGAGTACGGTCTCTTTACATACAAAAGGTCATTTTTGGCCGTAGAAGCCACCCAAAAATATAATTAATAAAAATAAAATAGCGGCCTTTGTCTCTTTCCAAGACGGTGCCGTTGGGGTGGATCTGGAAGTTAAACCGGACGTTCTTTAGTTGTGCCGGTTTTTTAGTATACAAATAGCGTGAGCAAGCTCTATGCGAACTCGCACATGCGAATAATTAGTAGAAGATTACAAAGTAAAAAACCCGCCAAAATTTTCTTTTACAGAAAACTTAGGAGGGTAAAAAAAACATGAACTACACAAAAAATATTATGAGTAAGCCGTTAGCATTAGTGACGGCATTGATGCTCGTTTTCAGCATTTCGTTTCCGGCGGGGATAGCTTGGGCCGCTACCGGAGGTCCTAACAGCGGGTCAAATTTTACTAGTGTCAGTTTTCCCGGTCCTGGAGGATCAGATGTTGTTTGGTCAAATCCCAGTAATACTCAATCTTCCGATGATTCTTATGCCACGGCTCTTATAGACGACAACGATGAGAGTGAATATCTAAAAGCAACTGGTTTCGGATTTAGTATTCCGGTTAATTCTGTTATTGACGGTATTGAAGTAAGTGTCGAAAAAAGCGCCTTGCAGGCGGGAGAAATTAGTGATTATAGAGTTCGTCTAGTAAAAGATGGGGTCACGGGTTCGACCGACAGAGCCGATACGAGTACGGAATGGGGAACGTCGGACATAACCACGACTTATGGGAACTCAACTGATCTTTGGGGAACCACTTGGTCAGTTTTAGATGTTAACAGTGCGGCTACGGGAGTCGTTTTTGCGGCCGGGCATGATAACGGAGGAGGGCCAGATACTGCTCGCGTCGACCACATAACAATGACTGTCTATTACACTTCTCCCACGCCCCTTCCTTTCACAGAGACATTCGGCACTTCTAATTCAACAACAGTCTCCGGATGGGTTGAGCATGAACCGACTATAATTACTGGTTCAACAAGTGGTCCTGATATAACACAAGATGGAACCTCATCTAATAAATTTGCAAAAATAGGAGAAGATAATGGCGGTCATGGTTACATTTGTCGGTATTTTGACGCTATCGGTAAATCAAACCTGCTTCTCTCTTATGCTTGGAATGGCGATCACGATGCTGAATCAAATGATTATGGAGTAGTTGAATATAAGACGTCTGGCAATTGTTCTGATAGTTCCGGGTGGACGAATGTCGCGTCATATGTATTAGACCAACCATCACATGATGAATGGCAATCTCAATCCGGCGTTAGTTTATCGGTTGATAATAGTATCTTCTTGCTCCGTTTTCGTAACGTTGCCAACGGTCCTGAAAATAATGAGTACTTTAGAGTAGACGATGTTATTATTCAAAGCGCCAGCGTCGGTTCTATCTCCGGTCAGAAATATAACGATGTTGACGGCGATGGTATTAAAGACTTGGAAGAAGTCGGGCTTCCTGGATGGACTATTAACTTATCCGGAACGACAAATAATTCTACAGTCACTGACCAAAGCGGAAATTATTCTTTCCTTGGTTTAGGAGATGGGACTTATAACGTTTGTGAGATTCTCCAAGCGGGATGGCAACAGATATTTCCCAGTTCTCCTCAATTTTGTCCGGGACCTTCAGCTGGTTACAGCATTTCAATCGGTGGTGGAAATGATGCCATAGGAAACAACTTCGGCAACCGCCAGATGGGAAAAATTGTCATTGAAAAACAAACCAATCCGACCAGCCAAGAAGTTTTTGATTTTACTGCCAGTTACGATATAGACGGATTTTCTCTGACTGATGATCAATCAAATGACAGCGGATTTATTCCCGCCGGAACTTATTCTGTAAATGAAAATAATGTTCCGGTTGGATGGGACTTAACCAGTGCCACTTGTAATGACGGAAGCTTGGTAAGTGCCATTGACGTCAGTCCTGGAGAAACCGTTACCTGCACCTTTGTTAACACCAAACGGGGCTCTATCACTGTTTTTAAAGATGTTCGGACTCCTGATCATCAGTCGTTAATTGGAGATAATCATCCTTTCACGGTTAATCTTAACGGCTCTGACCCGCAGGTTATCACTGATTCGGTTTCCTACGTTTATAACAATCTTGTTCCTGAAACCTACACCATAACGGAAAATCCTGATCCTAAGGGAAACTACGATTTCTTCTCTTTCTCTTCTGATGAAGATCTAAATCCTTCCAATGGAGCTCAAATCACTATCGCTCCGGGGCAGGCAATGACACTGACGATAGAAAATGCCCAAAAACAGGGTCAGCTGACAGTTTTCAAGCAGGTGATTTGGCACGGCATTGGAACGGAGGCATTTCCTTCCGATTTCACAATGAACGTTGATGGCATTAATGTTCTCCCCTCATCTTCTTTTCCCGGAAGTGAACAGGGCACACCTGTTACTCTCGACCCGGGAGAATACAGCGTCAGCGAGGATGGATTGGAAGGATACGCTATGTCTCAATCCAGTGATTGTTTGGGAACGATGACTTCAAATGGAAACAAAACTTGTAATGTTACTAACAGCGATATTCCGATAGGACAAGGAGCTATTACCGTCATAAAATATGTGAATAATGATAATGGCGGCAAGTTTGAAGCTGACAGTTTCACTTTAAGAATCAGTTCTCTTGAAGGAAGTGTGACAAGCGGCCAAGCAAATTTTGTAGCTCCGGGGAACTACACTGTGAGTGAAGACAATCCGAGCCAACTCGGATATAACAACACCGGAATTAGCTGTGTCAGCGGACAAACAACCGACACAGATGGACAAATTACCGTTGCTGAACAACAGGCCTGGGTTTGTACCATCACCAATGACGACAAACCGGTTTCATTAACACTTAACAAAGTAGTTACTAACGATAATGGCGGAACAGCAACAGGTTCTGATTGGACTCTTACCGCATCTGGTCAGGAAGGAAGATTGAGCGGTCAAGGTCCGACTGTTTCGGACAAGAATTTTTCAGCCGGTACTTATACACTCTCTGAATCAGATGGACCGGAGGGCTATACCGAAAGTAATTGGATCTGTGAAGGCGGTTCACTTATAGAAGATCAACTCACGCTTAATTTGGGTGAAAGCGCCACTTGTACTATTACCAACGATGATATTCCTCCTTTACTGACACTTATTAAAGAAGTTAACAATCAGGAAGGTGGAGAAGCTAACCCCTGGGATTGGACGCTGACGGCTACCGGTCCGACGACAATTTCTGGTTCCGGAAACGAAGGAGAATATGAATACAGCGTTCAAAGCGGTCCAGAATTCTCTGCGGGAGATTACACACTTTCTGAAAGTGGACAGCTGGAAAATTATTTTGACAGCGAATGGAACTGTGAGGGGGCTGAAAATGAAGGGGATTCTCTGACTCTCTTGCCCGGCCAGGAAGCGGTTTGTACTATCACTAACACCTATCATCCAATTCCTCCTCCCAAACTGACTGTTACCAAAGTTGTTGTTAATGATGATGGTAGAACCAAAACGGTCGCTGACTTTAACCTTTTTGTTGGCCAGACGCAGGTTGTTTCCGGTGAACAAAATAATTTTGAACCCGGAGAATACGCCGTTACCGAAAATCAAGACGCTAATTACACGGCAGCATTTACCGGGGACTGTGACCAAAACGGAAATATCGCTTTAGAACCGGGCGAAGAAAAAACTTGTACGATAACCAATGACGACATTGCTCAACAACAGCAACAACAGCAGGGCGGCGGAGGCGGAGGCGGTGGCGGAGGATACGTCCAGCCGGAACTTTCCATCTCCAATGAATCCAGCGGTGAGCCGACGGATGTTTCCGTTACCATCGGCTGGAACACAAGCTATGCCGCTACCAGCCAGGTGATTTACGCCAAAGAAGGGGAGAGTCACACTCTTGATTTGAACGATAATTCCGGAACGCCTCCCAAATACGGCTATGCCAGAACCACTCCCGAATATGATGTCAGTCCGCCAACGGTTACTCACTTCGTTACCGTTACCGGACTTGATCCCAACACCGTTTATTACTTCCGAACGGTCTCTCACGGCTCTTTGGTTTTTGGTGGGGAACACACATTCACTACTAAAGAAGCCGGCCAGGGAGGATTGGTCTTACTGACACCGACGGGAGGAGCGACTCCCACCGGCGGTGGAGTTACGGGAGGTGGAACAACCGCTCCCACTGGCGGGGAAGCCGGCGGCGCTCCTGCTCCGGAAACAATTCCTGCCGGACCGGAAGTGACAGTCACGGGCGGTGAGACAATTCCTCTCACTGCTGCTGTTGGAACCGTGCTGCCCGCTCCGCCCCCGGCTGCCAGCTTGCTTCTGGCTAACATCTTGAGTTTGGGAAGCGACAGTAACTGGGTCAGTTGGCTGGTTCTTCTCTTGATTCTCTTGTTGATTTATGGAATTTGGCAGACAATTCGCTCTTGGTCTAAGAAAAAGAATAAGGGAAACATTCAGGGATAGTTGAAAAACCTGACAAAAATCCGCCTCCGGGCGGGTTTTTGTTTCAAAAAATAATCCTGAATTTTGTGAAGGACAGGTTTTTCGTTACTAGTTGACATCATCTTTGAAAAATTGTATTATTCTTTCAGGTTTTCTAACCGAAGTTTTGCACCAAACTGCTGTTGAACAGAGAGGGCGGTGCAGAACACCGCTCTTTCGCAAAAAAGGAGGACACGATGTCCGGGAACCAGACATGTACCTGCAGTAATTGCGGATACATCTTCATCCCATCCTTTTCGTTCGACTTCTACCCGAAGCCGACCGAAGAGGACCCGAGCGCTGGCCTGTGCGAGACGTGCCTCATGCAAGGGGCGTTCCTAGGGCCGCCGGTTCCCATCCCCGACGGATACGAAGAGGCAGTGTGCAGACAGGGCGAGGGAGAAGCAACTTGCAGCTTCCTTGCCCGGGACGCCAATGGCCCTAAGTGCCTGAAGGGCAGTTCCATGGAGCCGAACATCATCGGAAGGAGGCTCCAGGGATCTATGAACGCCAAGGGGGATAACTGCTCCGGCCCGCCTCACTTCACGGTGACCAACGAGAAGCAGTCCTGAAGCCAGCACCGGCAACACGCAACACCAGCTCTCAACCGCGCCCAAGAGGAAGTTTTCTCTCGGGCGCATCGCTTTTTATCCCAAACCCCTCTTTTGATTTTCCCGCCCCAGAGGGATAGAATAAAACCATGAACTACTCAATTAATAAGGGCAATATATCCGTCGCGTTACTTTCAATAATCGCTCTCGTTTTTGCCATCGGCGGTTTCGGGTTAGGTTATTTAACTTTATCCAATCCATCTCCCGAAGAAGTTCTTCACAATATGATGGCCAGTGTGTCATCGCTTAATTCCTTTTCACCAAGTGTTTCTGTCAAAACGGAAACGGTCTCGGATAAAGAAAAATCAACGACCAGTTATAACGCATCAATTGACCTTGATATATCTGATCCGGGCAACGGCCAGTTTCGGGCATCTCTAAATTCTCAAGGTGGTTCGGAAGAACTTCCACTATCGATTAATGCCCAAATTATCCTTAAGGATAAAATTTACTATCTAAAAATTGACTCAGGGACATCTATTGGCCCATTCAGCTTGGATTCAATTGCTGATCAGTGGGTAAAGTTTGATACTCAAAAGGCCTCTGACAAATCAGCAATTTCCAGCATTGGTCTGGTCAACATTCCTACTTCGACTACTTTAGAAATTACATCCCAGGAAATGTCTCAGTTTAGAGAGCTGATAAAAAATGCCTTTATTTTTAAAGACATAGTTGATCTTGGTAAAGAGGAAATTAATGGGGTTAAAACTTATCATTACGGCTTTGTTCCTGATGACGCCGCTCTTGATTTGTTTACGAAAGAATCAGCCAAGCTTCTACACTCTGAATATCAGCCTAAATCGGCATCAACATCGGAAGATCTTTTTTCTCAAGCCAGGTTTGAGATATGGATGGGGACTAAAGATTATCTGCCGAGAAAAATGACCGTTGCGGGCCTGGTTAAAGATACTGAAAAAGGTAATGTTTCCGGTAGCGCGGTCCTGACATTCAGCAACTTCAACAGTATCCCTCCCATTCAAGCGATAGCCGACGCCAAGCCTATAGAAGAAGTACTGGAGTCACTTTTAAATAGTTTATTCAGCGGATTTAATACCTCCTCATCCAATAAACAATAAGATAAAATCAGTCTAAGTTTTTAGTTTTTAGTCTTAAGTCTTTAGTTAATCTTATTTTTTGAGCGGGGGATACCCATACCCAATTCTTGACATCTATTTTTCGTGGTAATATACTGAAATAGTCCATTTCATTTTTTTAATAATATGATTAAGAAACTGAAACGTATCGAAGTAGAAGAAAAGCTCAAATCTTTAGGTTTGGAAGTATTTACTCCCCGCGAATTCAGGGATGTTTTTGGCGTACCTTCAGAAATAGCATCTGTATTTATCTCTCATAATGCGGACAGTGGACTATTCCTCAAACTTCGCAATGGTTTCTACATGATAAAAGACAGCCATCCTTCCCACTATTTGATTGCTAATAAACTCTATGAGCCATCTTATGTTTCTTTAGAAAAAGCTCTTTCCCATTACAATATCATTCCGGAGGTGGTTTATTCCATAACTTCGGTTACCACCAAAATTTCCAGAGAGTACAGCACGCCACTGGGAGTTTTTAGCTATCAGCGCATAAAAAAAGAGGCCTTTACCGGATACAATCTGCAACAAATAGATCGTGCCAAGGTTTTATATGCGGAAGCGGAAAAAGCCCTGGCCGACTACCTGTATTTTGTGGATTTAAAAAAAGTTTCTTTGAATGACCGATTGGATTTAAAAAATGTAAATAAATCTAAACTGATAAAATACGTAAAATTGTTTGATCGCCCGAGGATGTTGAATCTTGTTAAAGAAATTTATGTTGAATATAGAAAACCTAGAAAAATTTACTAAACAGGCCCAAACTAGTTTGGAAAATGTTGTCCGAGAATACTGCCAGCATCTGTTTTTGTCATACCTTTATAAACAACCAGGATCGGAAGGGTTGTTATTTAAAGGAGGTACCGCTTTAAGGATTATTTTCCGCAGTCCTCGTTATTCCCAAGATTTGGATTTTACTGGCATAAACATCACTCAACTGGAAATAGAAGAAATATTCACAAACACCTTGGCAAATCTGGAAAATACCGGAGTCAAAATAGAACTGAAGGAAGGAAAACCCACCACTGGCGGATATTTAGGTATCGCTATTTTTGGGGCCTACGGTATGAAAATTAATGTCCAAATTGAGGTATCTTTGCGTAAAGGCAGGGGACTAAAAGGAATTAGAGAGATGATTGAAAATGATTACATTCCCGCCTATACACTTGTTCATCTGCCCAAAGAAGAAATTGTCGCAGGCAAAATGCAGGCCCTTATTAATCGCCATAAGCCCAGAGATTTTTATGATTATTTCTTCTTGCTTTCTGGCAACTATCAAATTACCAAGAAAAAAGAAAATTTGGACAAAGTGCTTGAGTTATTGGAAGAGGCCAAAGTTAATTTTCGCAACGAGCTTAAAAAACTCCTTCCGGCCAGCCACTCTATGCACCTGCGCAACTTCAAAAAGATTCTCAAACAAAAAATTTTAAGTTTTTATTGAAATTGATGCTCGCCACCCAAAGGACTTGAGTCTATTTATGAAGATTAACGTTGCTTCTCATAACAGGGTAAAAATAGAGGCGGTAAAGGAAATACTTCAGGATTATCCGCATTTGGCCGGCGCCCGGGTGGATTCCATTAAGGCTGTCTCCGAGGTGGATAATCAGCCCAGATCATTGGAAGAAACGATGCAGGGAGCGATGAATCGGGCTAAAAACGCTTTTAACGACTGTGATTATTCGATTGGTTTGGAATCGGGGATGATGCGTGTTCCCATGAGCAAGACTGGTTATATGGATGTCTGTGTTTGTGCTATTTATGACGGAAAAGAATTTTATTTTGGCCTCTCGTCGGCTTGGGAATTTCCCAAAAAAGAAGTATCGGACCTCATAATAAATAAAGGTTTCAATATGAGTCAGGCAATCAACCATGCCGGATTAACCAAAAATCCCAATATTGGTTCCGAAGAAGGCGCTATCGGAATTCTTACTAAAGGCAGATTAAACCGTAAAGAATATACCAAACAAGCTCTCCGAACCGCCCTCATCCATTTGGACGTAGAATAAAAATATAAGTAAAGCAAAAAATAAAGAGCATTTAATCGGCAAAGTTCACAAAAATAAAATCAAAAAGCCCCGCAAGTAGTTTTGACTTATCATCTTCTTGCCTTTTATTTCTTCGTTTGCTATCATTAAATCACAACTGAATATTGTCCTTATCAAGAGTGGCGGGAAGAGTTCTGGCTCTAAGATCCGCCCAGCAACCCTTTGAAGCGATACTTTGAAGAAGGTGCTAAATCCAGCCCAAGCCGCTCGTCGGCCGGTGGGGAAGATAAAATTAAAACTCTTTCCCCGTGAAAGAGATTTTTCTTTTATGAGCGCAAAAAATGTAAAAACCTGCGAATTCGTTTCTCCTAAGCATCCCGATAAGGTCTGTGATTTTATCGCCGACTCCATTTTGGATGCCTATCTTAAAAAAGACCCTAATTCCCGTACCGCCATTGAAGTTTTGGGCGGACACAAGCTTGTTAACATCACTGGTGAAATTTCCAGCACTGCCAAAGTTGATGTTGAATCAATCGTCAAAAATATTATCGGTCCTGATTATCAGATAAACATCAACTTTGCTGAACAAAGTCTGGAAATCGCCAGGGGAGTGGTTATCGGGGGAGCCGGTGACCAGGGGATTATGAACGGCTATGCTACCAGTGAAACGGATAATTTTATGCCTTTGGAATACGAACTGGCGCGGGACTTGTGCCAAAAAATTTACGAAAAATATCCTTACGACGGAAAAGTCCAGGTGACTCTTGAAGATAAAAAGGTAAAAACGGCTGTTGCCAGTTTTCAGAACACCTCAACCAAAGAACTGGAAGAATTCGTCAGAACTCTGATTGATTCGGAGAATTATCTCATCAATCCAGCCGGTGAGTGGCACCAGGGAGGTTTTGACGCCGACTCCGGCCTCTCCGGAAGAAAAATTGTTATTGATAACTACGGGCCGGAGATAAGTGTCGGCGGTGGTTCTTTCAGCGGGAAAGACGCTACCAAAGTAGATAGAAGCGCTGCTTATATGGCTAGAAAAATTGCCGTGGATCTTTTGAGAAAATACCAGGCCAGAAAGGTGAAAGTAAAATTGGCTTACGCTATCGGTAAAGCCGAACCCCTGATGAAAATCGCTGTCGTTGACGGAAGAGAAATGGAGATTGAGGGCTATGACTTAACTCCGCAGGGGATTATCAATCTTTTGGATTTAAAAAGGCCGATTTTTGCAAAGACAGCTATCTGGGGACACTTCGGCCGCGGGTTTAGGTGGGATAGATAAATAATTATTTTTTTACTCTTATGTCTTTTTGTTCATTTGTTCCCCAAAAGCTTGAGGTAAAACACAGGCCGGAGTTAAGTGTTTTTCCTCTTAACGTTTTGTTTGTAAGTTTCACTTCAAAAAACGGATTGCGGATTATGGGTAGTGCGACTTACGAACCGGACTTGGCTTCTTTTAAAAAAGAAGGCGGAAAATCTACGATGGAATACCATAATATATACGGCGGCGATAATCGGATTTTACTCATCCATAACGGCGAACAATGGTCTTATTCCGGAGAGAAATTTGTAAAAGGGAAATTAGTCGGGACGGCTTATGGCGCGGAATGGGATATGTTTTTCGTCCATCTTACGATGATGGGCCTTTCCGCCGGAGAGAGGTGCATGTTTGAAGAAATGGTTTAGTTCCAAAATCATAGCAGTTTTGACATTCTCCACTCATGGGGAGATAATTTGATATACGTAACTGATTATCTGGTTCTTTAATTGTTGGTTGTCAGCGTGCCCTGTAGTGACCTGACTTGTCAGGACTACTACCGGGGTTGTAAGTTAACTTGCCCCTCCCAAAATTTGATCGGAAGATAAACATAGATATTAGTATCATTAGTAGATTGGTGTATTAGCATCGATATAGTGCCTTCGGCCCGCTTTACAAACCCTCCCTCCGGAGGGATAATCCGATATACGTAACCAATTACGTAACTGATTACGTAAACTAATATGGTCAACAAAAACATAAGAAAACTCACAAAATTAGGTGGAAAATCCATCGGCCTGACTTTGCCCATAGAAATTGTCCGGGAGTTGAAATGGAAGGAAAGACAAAAAGTTGTCGTAAAAAAAATCGGTAGAAAACTTATCATCGAAGACTGGAAGAAGTAAGGAGTCACCGTTTTCTCCCAGTCTAATAAAAGAATTTGGCGTAGAGTATATCTTATGTTAGAAAAATATTTTCAAAATCTGTATAAAACTTATAAAGCTGGAGATGCTACTGAGGCAAGCTACTACCCAGATCTTAAAGGATTATTAGAGGACTTCTTAAGGTCAAAGGGTGTTGATCCTAGTATAACTGTTCAGCCGAAATTAACGAGAGCAGGTATTCCTGATTTTACTGTAAGAAAAGACAAGGAGTTGGTGGGTTACATTGAAGCCAAGGATTTATTAATTGAGTCACTAGAAAAGATAGAAGGCACTGAGCAAATTAAAAGGTATAAAGAAAGATTGCCGAATTTTATTCTGACCAACTATTGCGATTTTTGGTTGTGGCGTCGAGATGCTGTTGATGAAACAAAAGGCAAATGGATTAAAAAAGTCAGAATTGGACAGCCGACAATGTTCAGATTTGATGTACCTCCGCCACCTCAGAAATCACACGAGAAAGATTTCTTTGAATTACTACAAGCGTTTTTTTCTTTTTACATACCGGAAAGGAAAACTGCCAAATCTCTGGCTAAAGAATTGGCTAACCGTGCTAACTTGATTCCTTCCCAGGTTTTATATTTGCTTAGAGATGACAAGGAAGAAGAAATAGATAGAATTTACAAAGCTTTTCGAGAATATTTGATTTCAGATCTCTCTGAAGATGATTTTTCCGACATTTATTCTCAGACAGTTACCTATGGGTTGGTAGTGGCGCGTCTGCGACAAAATAACAAGGATCAGTTTAATCGTTTTTTAGCGGAATCTTTGATACCAAAAGGAATAAAAGTTCTTCACGACACCTTTTCTCTTATATCTTCAAGTGCTTTGCCGGAAGCAATAGCTGTCTATGTTGACGACATGGCTACAGTTTTGGATCACGCTGATGTAGAAAAAATCAAAAACGAACTCCATCGCAAAAAAGGCAAAGACGATCCTTTGATTCATTTTTATGAGACTTTTCTTGCTGAGTATGATCCCAAAAAACGGAAAGCGAGAGGGGTTTACTATACACCTTTACCGGTAGTTTCTTACATCACTCGGTCCATAAATCTCTTGCTCAAAGAAAAATTCGATAAGAGGTATGGATTTGCAGATGAGGGAGTGACACTACTTGACCCAGCTTCAGGAACTCTAACCTTTCCCGCCAATGCGGTCACTATTGCTAAAGATGAAGTTGATAAAAGTTCAAATGCTGGTTCTTGGCTTCAGATTGTTAAGAATCATATTCTGAATGATTATTACGCGTTTGAACTTCTTATGGCACCTTATATTATAGGTCATCTCAAAATTTCCCTTTTATTGGAAGATTTGGGATATAAATTTGAAAATAGTGATCGTTTTAAACTCTTTCTAACAAACACCTTGGATTTTGAAGAACATAAACGGAGTAGTTTACCGGGATTTCCTTATGCCTTAACTGAAGAGTCTAAAAGCGCTTTAGAAATTAAAAAGGAGACGCCTGTTTTAGTGATAATGGGTAATCCACCGTATTCAGTTAGCTCCTCAAATATTATCAAAGAAGGGTCCGATTTCTACGAACTTTATGAAAGTTATAAAGAAACTGTCCGGAGAGAAGAAAAAAACATTCAACCTCTTTCTGATGATTATATTAAGTTTATTGCTTTTGCCCATTGGAAAATAAAGCAGGCAGGTCGAGGGATAGTCGGAATGATTACAAATAATTCTTATCTTGATGGTTTGATCCACCGTGATATGAGACGGAAATTATCAGAAGATTTTGATGAAATCTACATTTTAAATCTCCACGGCAGTTCAAAGCGAAATGAAAAGGCTCCTGATGGTAGCAAAGATGAAAATGTTTTTGATATTCAGCAGGGAGTAGGGATAATTTTATTGGTTAAAAATGATTCAGAATACAAAAAAATTAGTTATTTTGATGTATACGGCTTGCGGGAAGAAAAATACGAATTTTTAGAAACGCATGACATTAACAGTACAGATTGGAAAGAATTGCAACTAAAAGAACCAAATTACTTTTTTGTGCCAAAAGATACAAAAGGAGAAAAAACTTATCAACAATTTATTTCTCTGAAGGACATTTTTAAAAAGTATAATGCTGGAATTGCTACGGGTAAAGATGATGTTTTGGTTGATTTTGATAAAGGAAATTTAGCAAGGAGATTATCAATTGCTGATAGAAACGCTTTTGAATTACTCATGCAAAACTACAAAATTGATGAAGATTTAGTTAAGAAGTGGTGTGAAAAGTTAATTGGGGTAAATATAGGTGAACAGATAAAGATCTATGACTACAGGCCTTTTGATAAAAGGTTTGTAATCTATAACTCTGATATTTTACAGAGAGCAAGGGGTGATATTATGAATAATTTTTTGAAAGAAAATCTAGGTATTGTTACCACTAAAAATAGCAAACTAGAAAATTTTGACGAGGTTTTCGTAATTAATTCTCTCACCGACAAACATCTAACTGGTCATCAAACATTTGTTTTTCCTCTTTTTATCTATTCAGATGACAATGGAAATAGTTTGTTTGAAAAAACTGGAATTCAGCAATCAAATTTTAATTCCGAATTTTGGCAAAAAGTTAAGGATACATTCATTGAAACGCTTGATCCTTACATAATTCTCAATTACATATACGCAGTTTTGTATTCCAATATCTATCGTCAAAAATATAATGAATTTCTCAAGATAGATTTTCCCAAAATTCCTTTCGCTGGGGATGCAGAAATTTTCTATAAAGTGGCTGGCATAGGAAAAGAACTAGTTGATCTACATTTATTGAAGTCGGAAAGACTGGAAAATGTAAGTGCGACATTTCCTGTCGTTGGTGATAACAAAGTTAAGAAACGAGAGTATCACGAGGACGGTCAGTTTTATATCAATGACATACAGTATTTTGGCATAATAACTCCGGAAGTTTGGAATTATCACATAGGTGGCTATCAGGTGTTGGATAAGTGGATAAAGGATAGGGTAGGAAGACACCTTTCAGAAGACGACGTTAATCACTTTCTGAAAATGATCACATCTCTAAACTGGACTGTTTATTTTCAAAAAGAAGTGGATAAGTTATATCCAGAAATCGAGAAAAGTTTAACTAACGATTAATCTCTACAACCCCCCTCCTTTGTTGAAACTACGGCGGGCAGGTACCCCGGAGGAGATTGAGATTGTTGGAAATCAAGGTTGAGGGTCTTGATTTTTTGTAAAAAGTATGCTATGCTTCCTCTAATTAATGGGATTTCAAAACTGGAGTCCCGACTGAGCAGCTACTTTGTAACTATCAAGCTGGGACCAACCCGGTTTTTAACGTTAAAGGTTGAAAAAATTTATTTATAACCAAACGTTATGAATAAATTCAACAGGACACAAAAATTTACCAAAACAAACATCGAAAAGGTGTCTGAGAGTAAAGCAATTGTCTATAAACTAAAAAATGTGACCGGAGAGAATCTCTATACGGGTATTGCTGGTCGTGGGCGTGGACAGGATAGACTGCTAGAGCACAAAGAATTAAAGCGCGAGATTATCCCTGGCGCAACTCGATTCCAGTTTGCCCAGGTTAAGAATAAAGATCGCGCTGAGCAAGTTGAAAAGCAAATAATCAGAAAAGAGCAACCAAAATTTAACGAGCAAAATAAATAGCCTCCAGCGACCCATTAGAAAATTACTATGACAATAGAACAACAAAAATTAGATGAGCGTCGCGAAGTGCTTAGAAAACTAGCGTGCTTTACTGCACCTGCCGCGCTTGGGAAAAATGAACTTCCACAATCAATTTTGGATAATCTCGTAGAGCATGCTTTATTTTTACAAAAAACGCCAACTCAACTAAGTAAAATTTCTGAAATTATTAAATTACAGTTTAGACTTAGTTTCGAATTTGACGAAATAAAGACATCTATAGAAAGACTGCTTGCAAAAAATTTGATTGTTGATAATAACGGAAATTATTCCCTTGAAGTTCGTAATCGTGCAGCGTTAGGAAAAACAGTAGATGAAAAGGTCAATCAAGAAAATCAGATACTACAAAAACTAGAAAATCATATAAAAACAAAAGAACCAGAGATGTCGACGGAGATGATTGAGCAAATAAAAAGCGATTTCCGGTTGTTTTTAACTAATTTTTTTCTTTTGTCGGGAGCCGAAGCTGTACAATTAATATATGGTAATCCTAAAGCAATTAATGAACTTATTGGTAAGGTCCAAAAGAAAAACATTTTTGAACTTTTACCTGCTAGAGACGAGCTATTGAAAAAGACTGAACAAAAGGAATTTTGTGAGTTTGTAAATTTGTTATCTGAACAAGAAAAACTTTACTTGCAGGATTTGCTCGATAGGAGTTTACAATATTTCACCATAACAGTTGATAAAAATTGCGAAGCTCTCTTAACTGCTGATTTTGCCAATTGGAATTTATTCGTTGACACAAATTTTATATATAATCTACTTGGTTTAAATACTGATCGATATGGCTTTAAGAGGAAAAACACTGAAAAAATTTTAGACCTCGGAAAAAGAGCAAAGATTAAGTTTTTTGTCTCCCCAGTTACCCTCGATGAATTTGCTACATCTGTTTCGAGAGCGAGGGAGTTGCTTTTAGGGGATAGAATATCCAGAAAATTATATAGAGTTGCCGGCGAAGTTACAGGAAATGCCGTCCTTTTGGCATATTACGAAGCTTACAAACAACAGGGGGTGAGTCCAAGAGATTTTCTAGCAAAAACCGACAATATAAAAGACGTTCTTAAATCATATGGAATAGAAGAAAAAACCGACTATTCTCAGTCCCTTAAGGATACTAAGGAGTTAAGTGAAGCTATCAGCAAAATGATTGCTCTAACTGGTAAAGAGCGGTATGTGGCAGAGCATGATGCTTTCCATTACTTATTAATCTTAAAATTGAGACAGCGAGAGGGGGCTGATAATACTTTTAAAACAAATAAATCCTGGTTTCTTACCCACGATGGATTGCTTGCGCCGTTTGATCGTGAAGTAAGAAAATCCGAAATTCCATTTTGTATAAGACCATATCAACTGAGACAAATTTTGCGACCTCTATTTAGTAGAGCGGATGACTTTGAGGGTGTTTTTATTGATTTCATAACCGAACCAACCGCAAGAGCATTTCCCGCTGTTTCAATCGATATAGCCATGAATGTTTTGGCAAGAGTAACCTACTTTGAGAAGGAATTTGATATACAAGACTCCCCGGAACTGGCAATTAAAGTTTTAACTAATCAACACTTTCTCAACCAACTTCATGAGCTTCGTTCAAAAGATAGCGAGCAAATCAAATCAATAGATCAAGAGATTAAACAGGTTGCTCAAATTTCAGATGAAGAAATAGAGGAAAAGACCCAGCCTAGCATAACTACCCCTAAAAACCATTGGAATTCTGTTAATCCTTTTTGGTTGATATGGCAGTTATTTAAATATATCGGCCGGCTGATTAGTAAAATCTGGGAAAGGGTTAAGCGATACATGACAGAAATAATTATAGGTGTCGTTATTACTGTCATAGGCGGAATTATTTTGAGCTTGATTTTATAAAATATTGGCCAACAAAAAATTAGAAGAATGAATTTTTTATGAGAAATTATAAAAACCAGTTTAAATTGTTTTTAGAAAAAAATGGGTTTTTGCCATTTAAGCATTGGAATTGCTTTAAAATAGAACATGGTAAAGAGACTATCTTCAAGAGTAATTTAGAGAAAATACGACAAAAAGTTAATAAAAGTAGTGGGATATATATCTATAAAAAAGGAAAGGATGTTTTATATGTAGATAAAGCTATTTCTTTATTTGGGAGGTTAAAAAGTCATAATCGAGAATCGTTTGAGCCTGTTCCCAGCGATAGGAAAGACGGTGGTTTCTATAAATTTTTTAGTGCAAGGAAAAATTGCGGAAAATTAAGAGTATACTGGATAGAAGTAAAAATTGAGGAAGAACGCGTAGTGTTTGAAGCGATGCTCCAGTATCTTTTGGAGCCTGACTTTAAATAGATCCAAATGTGGATATTTTTGAAAGCATATTAAATTTTATTCTTCGCTTTATTATATGGCCTATATGGCTGGTTATTTCCTTTATTTGGAAATTTTTTACCGATGTAATGAAACGCCTCTACGGCAAAATAGTAGCACTTGTTGCTACGGTCATTTTAATATATTTCCTATCAAGCCTTCTAAAATAGTTAATTAGCTTTAAGGATTAGCGATTTAAAAACACACTTTCTACAAAGAATACCTCTCGGTGTTTTTTGTTTGTTATGATATAATGTAAAATAAATTTATGAATCGTAAATATGAAAAACAAGAGTGGCGGGAAACTCGTCTAAAAGGAAAAATGGCTGAATCGTTGGTATATAATTTACTGCAAGAAGCTGGCAATGAAGTCTACGCGATAGGTTATGAAGAGATATTACCAGGACTTAGCGGGGAAGGGAGAAATAAGTTTGTGCGGGATACTATTGTGGGGAAGAAAATAGCTGCTATTCCCGATTTATTCGTTATTGATAAGTCTAAGCAGCCGCATCTTGTTGAAGTAAAGTTTCGTTGGTACTCTAAATGGCACGAAAATGATCCTGAGAGAATTAAGTTTCTTAAAGAAAACTGGAAAGAAGCTATTGTTATAATGGTCGGACGAGATCAAAAACCTTATTTTAGATTTTGTGTTCATCCGTTTGAAGACATAAAACCGATACAAAATTTCAAACCATTTAACATTTCTGATAGGAATATTGATGAATTCAGTGCTCTTATTGAGAAATATTTTCTTAAGAATGAGTAATCGCAACAACATTATATTTTTATCTCTCCGCTCCAAAAGAAAAATATGATTTCACAACAAAGAATTAAAGAATGGATTGATTTATATCTTAAGTATATTGAAGACATTACCCCCGAAGCGCACGTGCGTGATGAGGAAGGGTATAAATTTAAATCCGTCGATACATTCCAGCAGTGTTTTAATGCTGACGCTTCCAATTTGGCGGAAAATCTAGATGAAGCTATTGAACGAAACAATTTGGTTGCTGGAAGCATGTATTTTCCAAAACGGGTACTTACTATACTTGCGAGCGAGTATGAAGAAGAAATTCGTGACATTCTTAAGAATCTTTTTAATACAGAAAAAGATGTGTCGCAGCGTGTTAACGAGACGGAAAACGATTTCAATTGTTTGGTGGATAAGAGAAATAAAGAGCAAGACGAAAAATGGGAACATAGTTTTATAGGACTGCGGTTTTTGAGTTTACTTCTAGGGTTTCGTTACCCAAATAAGTATAATGCGATAAAACCGCGAGAGTGGAATATGTTTTGTAAGTTTATTGATGAAGATTTTCGTATTCCTCAGGGCACATCAAGTGGTGAGCGGTACAAAATACTTGAGCCATACATCGATGCATTACGAGCTGAGATTAGACAAATATCAGAAATACAAAAATTAAAAGAACAGTTAACTCGAGGACTTAATTTTGTGGATGAAGAATTTCGTTGGATGGCTCAGGATGTAATTTATGTTACGGCTTGTATACTAGCTAGCCAGCGCGGTGCGGAGAAGTCAGAGCAAAAATCGACACTGGTATCAGAAAAACCCATTGGAGTTTCGGAAGATATTGAAACGGATGATGAAGGGTCGCCAGCACAACAATACCCGACTTCTGAAGGATTTATCGATCTGCTTGCAAAAGATACCGATGATAATTTTGTGGTTATTGAATTAAAAAAAGGTAGAAGCAATCAACAGGTGGTTGGTCAAATACTTAGCTATGTTGGGTGGGTTAAAAATAATCTTGCAGAAAAAGACCAAAAAGTTCGAGGGATTATTGTGACCGCTGATGGTAACCAAGCCCTCCTTGATGCTGTTAGTACGGTAAGTGATTTTATTTCAGTAAAGTATTACTGTATGAAATTTAATTTTACAAATCCGGAATAGAAATAACTTAAAATATCCTCCCCTCCAAAAACGTGCAATTTATTGTTGTAAAAAAATCAAAAATCAATAAAAAAGGGGTATTTGCCAATAAAAACTTTAAGAAAGGAGAAGTAGTTTTGAAGTGGCATCCGAAAAATATTAAAAAATCTGATGTGGAAAAATTACCGGATAGCCAGAAACATTATGTTGATAAAGTTGGAAAAGGTGAGTATCTTCTTATGCGGTCGCCGGAAAAATTTGTTAATCACTCATGTAATCCGAACACAAAGATGAAAAATCATTGCGATGTAGCTGTTAGATATATAAGAAAAGGGGAGGAGATAACAACTAACTACGGCAAAAGCAATTTAATCCCATTCAAATGCAAGTGTGGCAGCAAGAATTGTAAGAAAACAATAAAATAGTAAAATACTCACCCCCACCCTCACTCCCACCCTCCACAAACTCAACCCCAAAACCCCACCTAATCCATTCTCATATTCTGCAGAATATGAGAATGTCTATGGTCTTATTCGTACGAATAGGTAAATAGAGATTTTTTGTTTATACGAGATGTTGTAAGATAGATATATGGATAAAAAAGATTTAACGGGAATTTTTAAGTTTTTGTCCAAGGCCTATAATGCCAATTGGACTTTGCGATGGAGTCATACACCGTATATGTCAAAAGCTTTGGCTAGCGGGAAAACCGAGAGCATATTGGGACATAAATGGGCAATGATGGAACTTTGGTATCAGCTAAGGAGAGTGTGCCCAAATTTGAATGCTGCAATCGACTCAAAGAAATTTTATGAAATAGTTTTAAACCACGATTTGGGGGAAACGTTTTTGGGAGATATTTCTGCTATCAGGCAATTGAATGGGGAAGGGCTAGATAAACACATTGCTGAACACCAAGAGCTTGAAAAGATGTCTACTGACCTACCCAAATATTCTGCCCGGGATATGTTGGATAGCTTTGATGAATTTGAAAAAGAAATTAATTCCATAGATGATTTAGAAATCCTTTTGGCTAAATTTATTGATATATTGCAGGGAGACCATTTTGCCCTTACATTTGGCAATGATTTGTCAAAACACGCAGATATTATACGGCGCATTGTGAACGAAAAATTTACTGCTTGTGTAAAAAGATTTGTAGAAGTACTGGAAAAAATGGGTAGGAGTGAAGCTTGCAAAGAGTTGTTAGAAATTGAGAGGTTCCATATAAATCAAATCAGAGAAGCCGGTATTGATATAAAGTAATTTTGAATAAGGTAGTGTAAACTAACCCCTATGCCTATCCAACCTACCTACACTGAAAAACCTGTTTATTGTGTAAATTGTAATTGACCTTTTTTACAAAAAGACCTATGGTATATGCGAAAGGAGGCCTGTATGAGCGCCGAATCGAATTTGGAAGTGTTTTTGAAAACCCAGAAGAGGTACTGCCCAGCGTGCGGTGGGGAACTGAAGCACGTGAAGGACAGCACCAGTGCTATCCCTCGTGAACAGATAGAGGTCCATGTCCTCTACCGGTGCGAGGGCTGCGGATCTCGGTTTCAGGAGGACCAAGATCTCCAGTGCAAGAGACCGCTCAACCTCACGGACATCATCCTCACGCGTCTCTAGTTCTTCCGCTGCCGCACATTACCGGTCAGGTGTCTCGCCTGACCGGTTACGCTTTAAAAACACCTCACATAAACCATTCTCATATTCTGCAGAATATGAGAATGTCTATGGTCTTATTCGTACGAATGGGTAAATAGAAAGAAATTTTCCAGTGGGGTATAATAAAATTATGGAAGAATTAAGACGTTTGGAAAAGATATTAAAAGCTCTGGCCAACAAAAGGAGGCTGGTTATTCTGAGGTTTTTAAAAAAGAATAAAAAGGCTTCGGTGGGGGAAATTGCCGAAGAAATAGGAATATCTTTTAAATCCACCTCTAAGCATCTTACTGTTCTGTCGGCTGTTGACGTTGTGGAAAAAGAACAAAAATCTTTGACGATGTTTTACTATATTTCTGATAATCAGCATCAGATTGTCCGTCTTATCCTCTCTATTATTTAGGCCATCTGATCCATTGTCTTATTCGTACGAATAGGTAAATAGCCCATGCGAATGGTTCCATAGGAACGCATGGCAGTGATATAAAATATGAAACCAGGTATAAGTAGAGACGGTTCTAAAAATAAAACAGTCTTAGTGGGGGTGCTGAAAAGTAAGCGTGATCTTGACATTCTTTTGAATAAAAACTGGTATCGGATACCGGTCATCTATGCTCCTAAGAAATCATTCGGCTACCTGGCTTTTTATCAGCCGGCTGTTTTTGGAAGACAAGGAAAGCGGATTAGGTATTATGCCAGAGTTTTGAATCGTCAGACTGCTAAGAGAAATAAATTAATTCCTGACGAGCTGAATCATCCCCGCGCCAACTCTGATTATTTTAGAATTTATGTTAGCGAAATTAAGAAACTACCTCATCCCGTTAGAAACACAACCCCCCGCCGCGTTTCGTTTGGCTTTACCACTCTCAAGCGTCTCTTGATGTCAAAAGATATCTTGCAGCTTTACAATGTTGTTCCCACAGAGCGAATAGTGGCTAAAGGCTTAAAGCAAGCCGGCATTAAAGTATTCCCTCAGTATCGTATTTCCAAAAATAACAAAAGATATTGTCTTGATTTTGCCGTTTTTTGTAAAAAAGGAAAGATTGTTATTGAATGCGATAATCAAAAAGCCCACGCCGGCTCTCTTCAGATAAGAAAAGACAGAATCAAAGATACTTTCCTCAAGAGAAATAGCTGGACGGTTATTCGTCTGACTGAGGGAAAAATCGTGTTTGATTTAAAAGGATGTCTTCTGAGAATAGAAAGGACCATTCAAAAACTGGGCGGTTTTCTATGAATAGGATATTTGTAGAAGGCAACTTTTTTGTTTTTAAAAATAGTGATAAAATTATTTGGGGTTAGCTGAGATTTTGATTTTTTTTGAGATATCTTCTAAACACATGGAAAAAGGATTTTTAGAACAGGGGATGAAAAACGAAGAGCGCTTCTTTTCAGAAAACGAGAAACTTAGGAGGGCTCGCGGTTTACTTAATGAAGAAAGAAAGGTGACAGTTAGGTTCCCTGACGGAACGATTGAGGAGGGATGGCGGGTTGCTCAGGTTATTCCTGAAGATGAGGAAGGAAAGCAGATAGTGGTAGTTGTTAACAGCGACCAGACAATGAGGAGAGCGGTGGCACTCGATGAATTTTTATCCTGGCAAAAATAAACTTTTTAAATAACTTAACAAACAAAGGTCGAGTACAAACATTTTTACTATGCAACTGAACAAAAAAGCTTTGGGATTAACGGCGGCAGTTCTCTCCGGCGCTTTCTGGCTGGTGGCGATGGTGTTTTCTCTTCTAACCAGCGTGGGCGAACTGACTTTGACCACTCTTGGCAGTTTTCATCCTTTCTTCAGTTATTCCTGGGGAGGAATGGTCGTTATTGTTGTCGAACATCTGATTTGCGGGTTTATTCTCGGCTGGCTCTTTGCCTGGGTTTACAATAAATTTCTCTCTCGGCCAGCTGTCTAGTTTCTAATAGTATTTTTTTCTACTTTCAGACGAATGGTCTGATGCATTTTTCCTGTGCCTAAAATAAGCGCCGGATTGGTGATTTACCGAAAAAACAACAACCGAACCGAAGTTCTCCTAGTTCATCCGGGAGGGCCCTTTTGGGTTAGAAAAGACAAGGGCGCCTGGAGCATTCCCAAAGGCAGAAACGGGCACGAAGAAGATTTGCTGGCAACCGCCAGAAGAGAGGTAAAAGAAGAAACGGGACTGGATTTTAACGACGACAGCAGTTTTGTTTCTTTAGGGTCGGTGACTCAAAAGAGCGGTAAAATTGTCCATGCTTGGGCGGTTAAAGCCGCCGATTTCCTGCAAAACGGGCCTAACCAGGTTCCGATTCAAAGCAACACGGTTAAAATGGGACTGTTGGAATTTCCCGAAGTGGACAGAGCGGAATTTTTTACCCTTGAAGAGGCAAAAGATAAAATAAATCCAGCTCAAATAGGATTTTTAGACAGATTAACAGAGCTGATTGTAGCCTATCTCTAAATATGCTATAATGTACCGGGTAGTAAAGCTCAGTTTTACTGCCCGATGTACAAGGTCGCTTATTAGTATTAACCCTTATTTAATTATGAAAAAACGTTTACTTAAGTATTTTTTAGGTGTTTTGACGGTTTTTATGCTTCCCGGTCTTGTTTTGGCCATTGACTTTGCTAACTTCACTTTGTCTACTCCCGAGACCGAAAGAACGCTGATTCTTCCTCAGCGAGCCGATAAGTCGCCGGTAGTTTATCTGGGAAGCAGTATTGATCCTAAAACCAAGGAAAGGGTAGAAGGGTATGCTTTTATTCACTATCTTCGTGGAGGTAATGCCGCCAAACCTCCCAAAGCATCATCTTGTTATACCTATCTTTCTAGCGGAGCTAAATGGAGAGGAGTAGAACCGTGGGTAGTTAACCCCTCCAATACCAAGGGACTGGACAGCAGCTTTGTTTTAGCAAATTTAGCTGGTGATATTGCTAAGTGGGAAGATGCAGCTGATGGCATTGTTGGCGGAGGCGTTTCGGTAGATATTTTAGGCGGCGGTTCCTCTATAAACGATGTTTTGGTGGCAGACATGATTAGTCCGGATGATAAAAACGAGGTTTACTTTGCTGATGTTTCTTCTTCGGGAGCAATTGCGGTGACCATTGTTTGGGGAATCTTCGGTGGCCCTCCTTCCCAAAGAAAATTAGTAGAATGGGATCAGGTTTACGACGATGTTGATTTTGACTGGTCAGCCAGCGGAGAAGCACGAAAAATGGATTTTGAAAATATCGCTACTCACGAGCTGGGACACAGCGTAGGAATGGGAGACCTTTACAATTCTTCCTGTTCCTTGGAAACGATGTATGGATATGCCAGCGAGGGGGAGATTAATAAAAGGGATCTCCATACCGGAGACATTGCCGGCATCAATAAGCTTTATTAGGAAAATAGATAAATTAATTCTAAAAAAGCACTTTCTTGGAAAAGGGGCAGTTTTCGTGGAACTTTAATGTTTTTTATTGTAGAATAAGTTAATTATCAAAAACTAGCATTTTTACGACATGCATCGAGATTTTGTGTCTTGGGAGCCGCGGGAGTTTAAATTTAAAATTGGAAAAACGCTGGCTTCATCTTTATCTGGATTTGTCGCTGGGGTGATTTTTGCCTCCATTATTTGGGGGGTGGCGTTGTTCCTACTGTCAATTTTTTGATAATTGATATTTTTCTCTAAACACTTAGACCGCGAAAAACGGAATAGGTGTTTTAGTTTGCGGACATCCTAAGAGTGGAGTATAAAAGTAAGAGACGAATATGACGATTAATCCCTTCAAAAACGCTTTGCACCAACTGGAGGAAGCCCGAAAAGTTATTTTTTCTTCGGACAAGAAAAATGTTGTTTTGGATGAAGTGATGCAAGCTCTCAAATCTCCTCAAAGAGGGATCAGCGTCAGCGTTCCTTTAAAAAGAGACGATAGTTCGCTTGATTTTTTTAACGGCTATCGGGTTCAGTACAACAATTTTCTGGGCGCTTACAAAGGGGGAATCAGATTTTCCCCCCAAGCCGATATGGATGAAGTCAGGGCTCTGGCTTTCTGGATGACAATCAAATGCGCTTTGGCCGGACTGCCTTGGGGAGGAGCCAAGGGAGGGATAGAAATTGATGCTCTCAAGCTTTCGGAGAAAGAGTTAGAATCCCTTTCCCGGAATTACATTCGTCTGATTGCCGACGTTATCGGCCCGGAAAAAGACATTCCCGCTCCCGACATGAACACCAATGCCAAGATTATGGATTGGATGGTGGATGAGTACTTAAAAATAAACAAAAATTCTTCCAAGCCGGAGAGTTATCTAAAGGCTGCTTTTACAGGAAAATCCATTGCCAATGGCGGATCGGAAGGCAGGGAAGAAGCTACCGGCAAAGGAGGAGTGATTGTTTTACAAAATTTTTTGGAAAAAATCAGTCTCAAGTTCCCTCGCGCCGCCGGCATAGCCTCTGGCGACGCACGGCTAACGGCGGCGGTTCAGGGGTTTGGCAACGTCGGTTTCAACACCGCCAAAATTCTCCATCAAACAGGATTTAAAGTGGTAGCCGTTTCCGATATCCGAGGCGGCATCTATTTTAAAGAGGGTTTGAATCCGGAAAGAGTGAAAGAGTGCCAGTTGGAAAAAGGAACTCTGGCCGGCTGTTACTGTTCAGGAAGTGTTTGTCAGACGACTGGCGGTCAGGTTATCAATAATCAGGAAATTCTGGAAATGGATGTTGATATTTTGGTCCCGGCCGCAATAGAAAATATTATCACCCAAGAAAACGCCTCCAAAATTAAGGCCAAAGTAATTTTGGAAATGGCTAACGGCCCGACCGCTCCGGAAGCCGACCCAATTTTGAAAGAAAAAAATATTTTGGTTATTCCCGACGTTTTGGCCAACAGCGGGGGAGTAACCGTTTCTTATTTTGAATGGCAGCAGAATCTGGCTAATGAGCGCTGGACCAAAGAACAGGTTTTTGAAAAATTGACTCAATACATGAATAGTGCCGCTACCCAGGTTTGGCAAACCGCTCAGGATTTTAATACCAGTTTACGAATAGCCGCCTTTATCATCGCTCTCAAAAGGATTTCGGAGGCCTATCAAAAACAGTCTCTAGAGAAATAGAATGAAAATTTTTGTTAAAGTTAAACCCGGCTCGGGAAAGGAAACGATTGAGAAAATAGACAACACTCATTTTTCAGTAGATGTCAAAGCCAAACCGGAAAAAGGAAAAGCCAATCAGGCGGTGATAAAAATTCTGGCGAAATATCTTAAAGTTTCCCGGTCACAGGTAAAAATGGTTTCCGGTGCCTTCTCTAGGCAGAAAGTATTTGATATAATTTAGAAGATGAAAAAAATCTCTAAAATACTGTTAATTATCATCTTAACCTTAGTCGGTCTGATTCTGGCTGCTCGGCTTCTGACCTCGGAAGATTCCTGGATTTGCCAGGACGGACAGTGGGTCAAACACGGCAACCCCTCCGCCTTGGCTCCAACAGAATCTTGTGACTAATAATAATTAACTACTAATAATAACAAACATGGCAGTTATCAAAAAGAAAATTTGGCCGGGTCAGTTTGACACGGTGGCTTCGGGGAAAGAAAAGTTCCAACTGCGGCTGGCTGATTTCGATATCGGGGAAGGGGACACTTTGGTTTTGGAAGAGTGGAATCCTCAAACGGGACAATACACCGGGCGGACAATGGAGAAAAAAGTGAGCGGCGTTCTCAAATTCAGACCGGATGAACTCCCTTTCTATTCCAAGGATAAAGTTGACCAATACGGCCTGCAGATTATTTCTCTGGAGTAATTACCTAAAACATACAACTAGCTACCGCTCATGGATACAGAAAGAGAAAATTCGGGAGTGAATTTTTCCATTCCTCTGGCGATTATTCTGGCCGGCGTTATTATTGCCGGGGCGATTATCTATTCGGACAGGCCAAACTTGGGAAATAAAGACACCGTTGCCAACCAGCCCAGCGCTCAGAATTCCCGCAGTCCGGAAAAGATAAAATCAGTCGGTCTTAAAGACCATATTCTCGGGTCGCTTAACGCTCCCGTAAAAATAGTTGAATTTTCCGATACCGAATGCCCCTTTTGCAAAACCTTTCATCCGACAATGAAGAAAATTATATCCGATTATCAGGGAAAGGTGGCTTGGGTTTATCGCCATTTTCCCTTGGATTCCATTCATCCTAAAGCCAGAAAAGAAGCGGAAGCCACCGAATGTGCCGCCGAGCTGGGAGGGGAAGAAAAGTTCTGGGCTTATCTTGACAGGATTTTTGAAATAACTCCTTCCAACAACGGCTTAGATCCCAACCAATTACCCGAAATCGCCGCTTATGTCGGTTTGGATAAAGACAAATTTGAGCAGTGTCTTTCCAGCGGCAAGTATGCTCAAAGAGTAGCTAGCGACCTGGAAGATGCCATCAACTCCGGAGGCGACGGCACTCCTTATTCGGTAGTAATCGCTCCCGGCAATAAAAAATATGTTATCTCCGGGGCCCAATCCTATAATTATGTAAAATCAATAGTGGATATAGTTCTTGGTTCAAAATAATGAAAAAAAAATATTCTTTTAAAGAAAAGATTCTAAAAATCACCGCTTCTATTCCCAAGGGCAAGGTGATGACTTACAAGGAAGTGGCTTTAGCTGCCGGACATCCAAAAGCTTTTCGGGCAGTGGGTAATGTATTAAAAACCAACCATAATCGTCAAATTCCCTGTCATCGGGTAATTCGCTCTGATGGAAGTTTGGGGGGCTACAACCGGGGCCGAGCTCAAAAAAAGTTTCTTCTTAAAAAGGAAGGTTTCTTTTAGAATTTATTAAAGTTATGAATCTTTTTCTTTTTGTCTCTTTTTTGATTCTCTGTCTGGCAGGAGTTGCGGATACGGCCTATATCTTCTGGCGCAATAAAAAATCGGCTCAAGAACCATTTATCTGCCCCTTGGGACACGACTGCAGCGTTGTCACTCAAAGCTCCTGGTCTAATTTTTTAGGAATCCGCAACGAAATCCTGGGGATGATTTTTTATCTTCTGATGTTTGTCGGGTCTATTTTTTGGTTTGGTTTTTCATCTTCTGTCCCGCTTCTTTCCTGGTTGATAACGGCCGGACTGGCAGTCGGGGTTCTTTTCTCTATTTTCTTGTTGGGGATTCAGGTCTTTGTCCTTAAAAACTACTGCTTTTACTGCTTACTCTCTTTCTTAATCACCCTTCTCCTGTCCATCGTCGGCTGGTTTTTGATTGTTCCCACTTTGGGAGGCTTCGGCGAAATAATCAACTCTGTCGTCTGGATTTCGGCCTGGCTGCCGAAAATATTTCTGTCGCTCTCTTTCCTGTTGGCTGTTTTTCTTCTCTACAGGTTTCGGAAAGGAAAATTGTCGGTTTCTTTGGGATCGGTCGTAAAAAAAATTTCTTGGGCGGTTGTTGTTTTCTACGTTATTTTCGCCCTGTTCCTGACGGCGGTTCAGTACTACCTTTGGTTTCAAGATAATCTCACTAAATCTTTTCTGGAAACACCGGCTTTCATTTCCGGCCAATCGGCCTCTTCCGGACTGGGTCAATGGCTGTTTGGCGGAAAACTTGGGTATTTTCTTTTTTATTCCTGGGGAAGATTTTGGCTGGGAGCTTTGCTCTCTTTGGCAGCGGCTTTTCTCTGGCGGCTATTTCTTGGTGTGCTTAAAAATCACAATGAGAGATTTTTTGAAGAGGGGGATATGGAAATCGGTTTTTTGGGAGCTCTGGTCTGCGGTTGGCCTAATTTTCTTTCTTTTTTGGTGTTTACGTTTATCTTGGTTGTGATTTTCGGATTTCTCCGGCTAATTTTGGCTGGAGAAAAATACACTACTTTAACCTGGCCGTTTATTTTATCTGTCCTCATTACTTTGGCTGGCGGTTATTTCTGGATTAGCTCTTTCGGGTTCGGGGTTTTGGTTGTTTAAAGGACTTTGTCTCCATTCTGACGGAGGTATAAACTGCTCATAAATAAAATTGGCATGAATTTTTGGCAGAAACTGAAAAAACCCTTTTTTGTCTTGGCGCCGATGCATGAAGTGACCGATTCGGCTTTTCGGCAAATTGTCGCCGGTTATCAGAGACCAGATGTTTTTTTAACCGAATTTATTTCAGCTGACGGTCTTTGTCATCCAATCTCTCGGGAAAAGATAATCCGCTATTATTTGGGTTATTCCAAGAAAGAAAAGCCAATCGTTGCCCAGGTCTGGGGTTCCCGTCCTCAAAAAATATTCGAAGCCGCTAAAATCATTGCCGAACTTGGTTTTGACGGGGTGGACATCAATATGGGCTGTCCTGATAAAGCTGTTGTTAAAAGCGGCGGGGGAGCGGCTCTTATCTTAAATCCAAAATTAGCACAGGAAATTGTTTTAGCCGCCAAAAAAGGTGCTCCTAACCTTCCGGTTTCTGTTAAAACCAGATTGGGTTTTAATAAAAACATTGTTGAAGATTGGATCGGCTCAATTATGAAAGCCAAACCGGAGGCGGTTATCATTCATGGGCGCCTTAAAACTCAAAATTATCAAGCTCCGGCTGACTGGGATTCTATCGGTAAAGCGGCCAAAATCGTTCAAAACAGCGGTGCTTTAGCTATCGGTAACGGAGACGTGAAAAATATTTACCAAGCCAGAGAAAAAGCAAATCTTTACGGACTAGACGGAGTAATGATTGGCCGGGGAGTTTTGGGTAACCCCTGGTTTTTTGATGAAAAGAGATCGGTTTCTATAAACAGGGAAGACAGATTAAAAGTCGCCATTAAACATTCTCGTCTGTTTGAGAAAGTTTTTAAAAATATCAAACCCTTTCACCACATCAGAAAACATTTAGCGGCCTACATCTCTAATTTCCCCGGTTCAAAAGAGCTTCGCTTTCAATTGATGTCAGCCAAAAATTCCAAAGAAGTCAGAAAAATAATTATAGGTTGTTAGTTTTTGGTCGTTAATTGATTTTATCCCCTTGCTTTTTGTTGTTATTTATTTTACTTTTAACTTTATACTTTTAAAAATATTTGCATGTGCGAGTGAACTCTACCAAGTGGAGCTTCTGCATAGAGCTTCGTTCACGCTGTTCGCATACCATGGATCATCTCGTTCCTTCCAAAATGTTTTTCACTAAGGGTGTTGGTCACCACAAGGAGCATCTCCAATCTTTTGAGATGGCTCTGCGGGACGCCGGCATTGCCGAATTCAATTTGGTGACTGTTAGTTCTATTTTTCCTCCCAACTGCAAAAGGGTTTCCCGAGAAGAAGGTAGGAAACTTCTTTCTCTAGGGCAGGTTGTTTTTGTAGTTATGGCCAGAAATGCTACCAATGAGCCTAACCGCTTAGTTTCAGCTTCTATCGGATTGGCTCAGCCATCTGACCCAAACCAATACGGCTATCTTTCGGAACATCATCCTTTCGGCGAAACAGAACAGAAAACCGGAGAATATGCCGAGGATTTGGCGGCCACGATGCTAGCTTCAACTCTCGGACTGGAATTTGATCCCAATACTGCCTGGGACGAGAGGGAACAGGTCTATAAATCTTCGGGAAAGATAGTTAAAACTACCAACATTACCCAATCGGCCGAAGGCCACAAAGAAGGTCTCTGGACTTCGGTGATAGCGGCAGCGGTCTTTGTTTTTGAGCAATAGCAGTGCGCTACGAAATACGAAATGGTGCTTAAATCTCTAAAAAATAAAGAAATTGTAGATTTATTGAAGAATGGCGGGGTTGGTGTGATTCCCACCGATACTATTTACGGCATTGTCGGGTCGGCGCTTAATAAAAAAACGGTAGAGAAAATTTACCGTCTTCGCCGCAGAAATTCCAAAAAACCCTTTATTGTTTTAATCTCTTCTTCGACCGAATTAAAACTTTTTGGAATAAAAGTTGATTACAAAGTCAAAAAGTTTATTAGAAAAAATTGGCCTGGAAAAGTAAGCGTTGTTTTTTCCTGTTCTTCAAAAAAATTCTCTTATCTTCACCGGGGAACGAGAACTTTGGCGTTTCGCCTGCCGGCCTTAAGACCTCTGACTTCTCTTATAAAAAAGGTTGGGCCGCTGGTAGCTCCCAGCGCCAATCCGGAAGGAAAAAAACCGGCCCCTAATGTAAAAGAGGCAAAAAAATATTTCAAAAACAAAGTTGATTTTTATATTGACGGAGGGAATCTTAAATCAGCTCCTTCAACTTTGGTTGCTTTTAGAAGAGGAAGAGTCGTAGTTCTTCGTCAGGGAGCAATCAGATTAGTAGAAAGTTTAAAGTAAAATGTTTCTATTTGTTTCCGGCTTTATGCTTTACACTTTCAACTTTTAACTAATTCATAAATTGCTTCAATATCTGAAAATCTTTCTTCAGGTCTTCTTTGGTATTGGCGTTATAGACGGAGACAGCCGGATGATAGAGAGGAATAATTTTTACCGACGGTCCCAGCAGAGGATTGGAAGAAAATATCTGGCCGTGAATTTGACCGATAGGCTTGAGTTCGCTTTTTAAACCGAATCTTCCCATAATGTAAGCCATAGAAAATCTTCCCAAGGGAATAATCACTTCCGGCTGGATAATGTCAATTTGCCTGTCCAAAAAAGGTCCGTAGATTTTTATCTCTTCGGGTAGGGGATCGCGATTCTCGGGAGGGCGGTCTTTTAAAATATTGGTAATATAAACCTCCTGACGGGGAAGATTGATGCTTGCCAGAAGTTCATCTAAGATTTTTCCGGCCGCTCCGCAGAAAGGCACTCCGGTTTCCGCCTCGTTCCTTCCCGGTCCCTCTCCAACAAACATAATCTTAGCGTTGTGGCTTCCCTGGCCAATAACGGGGTAATAATTATTAATCACCCGGTACTCATAGAGCGGGGATTCTTTTAGATTAATCACCTCATCCCTGATTTGTTTGAGAGGCTCTTCTTTTGTCTGATTTTCACTCATTACCTCAGCATAATAAAAACTTCTATTTTTGGCAATGAATCGTGTATAATAAATATAAGATACCACTTCCCGCTGTTAGAGTCGTTTTACATACTATATACTAAATACTGTACACGATATACAAAATACGATATACGGTTTCATGACTACCTTAATCAAAAACATTATTCTTGCTGACGGCAGCGGCCGCAGTCTCCAGAAAGCCGATGTTTTAATCAGAGACGAGAAAATTGCATCCGTCGGAAATTTTTCCTCTTACAAGGCCGACAAAATTATTTTTGGCAACGAACTTTACCTCTGCCCCGGTTTTATTGATTTAAACTCCAGTTCGGACAGATATTTAACTCTCTTTTCCTCGCCTTTATGCAAAGATTTTCTGATTCAGGGGGTAACCTCCATGCTTATCGGACACTGTGGATTTTCTTTGGCGCCTTCTTTTTACGGCTCTTTGAATCATTTCTGGAGCTGGTCAAAAACAAACCATATTAATTTGAACTGGAAAAAAGTGGGGGAATTTTTGGCGGTTCTGGAAAAACAAAAAAAAATCGGGGTCAATTTGGCTACGCTGGTCGGTCATCGGGTGATTCGGGAAGATATCGTTAAAGACCCTCATGAATTTAGAAATTTGACTGCCAACGAGTTGAGAGTTTTTCGTTTCGTTCTTACTCAAGCTCTGAAAGAGGGAGCTTTTGGAATGTCGACCGGGCTGGGATATTTTCCTTATCAGGATACCGGTTATCACGAACTGCGGGCTCTGGTGGACGTCGTTAAGCAATTCGGCAGGATTTACACCACTCACTTAAAAAACGAAAAACATTTTATTTTAGATGCAGTCAAAGAGACTATTCGCCTCAGTCAGGAAATGGGAATGACAACAATTATCAGCCATCTAAGACCATTCTTGGGATTTGAAAAAGATTTTGAATCGTCTTTGAAACTAATCGAAGAAAAAACAACCCAAGCCGATGTTTATTTTGACGTCAATCCTTTCGATGCCAGCGCCGTTCCTATCGATTCCCTCATTCCCGACTCTCTCAAAAATTCCGACCGCAATCTTATTATAGAAAAACTGAAGGATGAGAAAGTTGCCAAAGAAGCCAAAAAGGCTTTTCCTCGACTGAAAGCGGACGAAACTATTATTTTAAATGCTCCCGGAATAGAATCATTAAACGGAAAAACGTTATTGGAATTTGCCCAGAACCGGGATTTGAAAGAAGGGGCGGCTTTATTGGCTCTCATGGAGGCCACTCGTCTGCGGGCAGTTATTTTCTATAAAAATCTCAATCCCCAGGAGATAGAAAAATCTCTTCTTTCTTCCCGTTCTCTGATTTCTTCCAATAGCCCCAATTTTGACGATTTACCCCTGCCCTTTAAACCGGAAAGGGCTTACAAGAGTTTTCCTGTTTTTCTGAAAAAAGCGAGTAGTTTGGGAATGAATATTGAAAAAGCTGTCCACAAAATATCCGGCCTGCCTGCCAAGATTTTGAATCTGGAAGGGAGAGGTTTTGTCAGTGACAATTATTTTGCCGACTTGGTTTTGCTGGACAAGGATTTTGATGTAAAAATGACTATGGTCAACGGTAAAATAGCTGTGGAGGAGGGGAATATCAATCCAGCCTTCGCCAGCGGAGGGCGGGTGCTCAGGCATCGGAAAAAATAGTATGCGAAAAGCGTCGCTAAAGCGGTATGTTCACCCCGTTAGACAATCATTCTGTCTAATGGGGCAGGCACACACATGCGAATCTAAAATTAATGTTTAGGAGAAAGTGGTCTTTGTTATCCGGTCATAAACCCGACTATTGGATTATCGGTGTTCTCTTTTTTTTGGTTTTGGGCGGGTTCTTTTTCTTAGCATCGGCTTCTTCGGATTTGGCTAAAATTAAATATGACGACACCTATCTTTTTTTAAAAAATCAATTTCTTAAAGGATTCCTGCCGGGGATAGTCGGTTTTTTAATGACTTATTTTATTTACTACCGCCGGTGGAAAAAAATTATTCCTCTTGTTTTTTTTACCAGCTTGATTTTATTGGCCGCCGTTTTTACGCCCTTGGGTTATCAATCCCACGGTTCTTTCCGCTGGGTTGAAATTGGTCCTATTTCTTTTCAGCCGTCGGAGATATTGAAGATAACTTTTATTCTTTATCTGGCTGTTCTTCTTTCCAGTTCTCAGGTAAGAAGTTTAAAAGGAGGTTGGAAAACATACGGGCTTTTTGTTTTTGTCTCCATCATAGTCGGCGGGCTGATTTTCTTTCAGCCGGCAACGACTACGGCGGTGATTATTCTGGGAGCGGGAGTGATTGTTTATTTTTTCAGCGGCGCTTCTTGGAAACAGATTCTTTTAACGGTTTTGATTGGTCTTCTGGCAATTGCTCTTTTGGCTTTCGTGACTCCCTATCGTTTTTCCAGAATTGCACCTTATTGGAACACGATTGCTCAAAATATCTCTCCGTCATTGGTGATTAAGGACGTCCAGCCGGACAGTTTTCATCTGGAACAATCGTTAATCGCCATCGGCACTGGCGGTCTTTGGGGAGTGGGGTTTGGAAAATCAACCGGCAAATACAACGTCTTACCCGAACCGATGGGGGATTCTATTTTTGCCGTCATTGCCGAAGAATTCGGCTTTCTTGGCGTTTCTCTGGTTATTTTGGCCTATTTAATCTTATTTTGGAGAGGAACGACTCTCATCAAAAGAAGTCATGATGACTTTGCCAAACTTTGCCTTTTGGGGTTTGTTTCCGTTATTTCTCTTCAGGCAATCGTTCATATTGCCGCTAATTCCGGGCTCTTGCCTTTTACCGGGGTACCTCTGCCGCTTATCAGCTACGGCGGCACTTCTTTTGCGGTAACTTTGACGATGATGGGAATGATTGCTAATATTTCAAGGTATACATCAATGATTTAATTTAAAATAGTATCGATACTAATATACGAAAATACTAATTATACAAATATTGATATCGTTAACTGAAACGTGAATTAATAGGAATTAAAATTAGTATCATTGGTAAATTAGTATATTCGCATCGATACTTTCTATGAAAAACATAGGAATCGCTTTCACCGGAGGAGGAACCGGCGGACACATCAATCCGCTGCTGGCGGTGGCTGAAGAAACAAAAAAAGTTTTTTCTTCCCTGCCTGATGTCAATTTGAAGATGTGTTATTTTGGCAATCCGGGAGCTTTTTCCTCTGAGTTTGGAAAATTGGAGATTGAAATAGTCCCGGTGATTAATGTCAAATTTCGCCGTTATTTTTCTCTGGAAAATGTTCTCGATATTCTAAAAACTCCCTTTGCTTTGATTGTCGCCTTCTGGAAGGTGTTTTGGAAAATGCCCGACATTCTTTTTTCCAAAGGTGGACCGGGAGCTTTGCCGGTAGTTTTGGCGGCTTATTTTTTCAGAGTGCCGATTTTTATTCACGAATCCGACTCCATTCCGGGAATGACCAATTCTATCTCGGCTGGTTTTGCCAAAAGAATCGCCGTTTCCTTTACCAAAGCACTGGAATTTTTTGACGAAAAGAAAACAGCTTTGGTGGGGAATCCTATCCGGCCGTTTCTTTTGGAGAAAGAGGGCGACTTAGACCAGACAAAAGCCAAAAAAGTTATGGGGTTTGACCCAAATTTGCCTTTGATTTTGGTCTTGGGAGGTTCTCAAGGAGCGGTGAGAATCAATGATTTTATGCTGGATAACGCCAAAGAATTCGTCTCCCGCTATCAAGTGCTTCATCAGACCGGAACGGCTAATTTTGATGCCTTTAAAACCGAGCTGGCGGTAGCTACCAAGAATTTTATCGCCGAAGAAAGAAATCGGTATAAAATCATTGATTTTTTCCGGGGCGATCTAAAAGAAACATTAATTGCTTCCAATTTGATTATTTCCCGGGCGGGAAGCAACTCTATCTTTGAAATCGCTTACTTCAAAAAACCGTCCATCCTTATTCCTTTGAAAGAAGCAGCTCGCAACCACCAGTATTATAACGCTTACGAATACGCTAAAAGAGGGGGCTGTCTGGTGATTGAGGAGGATAATTTAAAACCGTCCATTTTCTTCTCCCAGTTGAACACTATTCTCTCCGATAAGAATAAATACCAGTCAATGATTGAGAAAATAGGGGATTTTGCCAAACCTCAGGCGGCAGCCATTATTGCCAAAGAAATAGCCAGAATGGTGGTTGGTAGTTAGCAACACCCCTTCCTCTTCAAAAACAGCTGTTTTTGTGCTAAAATGGAAAGATGACGGAAAATGTTTCTGTCAGGGTTAGATTTGCCCCGTCGCCGACGGGTTATTTGCATTTGGGAGGTATTAGAACCGCTCTTTTTACCTATCTTTTTGCCAAAAAAGAGGGGGGCCAATTTATCATTCGGATAGAAGATACCGACACCAAGAGATCCTTGCCTGTCTACGAATCAGATATTCTGGAAGGTTTTAAGCTTTTAGGGATTACCTGGGACGAAGGGCCGGATATTGGCGGGCCTTACGGACCCTATCGGCAAAGCGAGAGAAAAGATATATATAGAAAGTACATCCAGAAGCTTTTGAAGGAAAAAAGGGCATATTGGTGTTTTTGCTCCCAAGAAGATCTGGAAGAAGAGAGAAAGGCGATGCTGGCAGCCGGTATGGCTCCCAAATACAGCGGCAAATGCCGGAACCTTTCTTCATCCGATGTGGAAAAAAAGAAAGAAGAAAGCCAAGGAGGAGTAATCCGTCTAATCACCCCTTCCAATCTCTCTTTGGAATTTACCGATCTGATTCGGGGGAAAATAACGGTCAATTCCAACACCATCGGCGATTTTATCCTCGCTAAGGACGAAGAATCACCCCTGTTTTTCTTGGCCAATGTCATTGATGACGGTTTAATGAAAATCTCTCACGTCATTCGGGGAGAAGAACACATTTCCAATACTCCCAGACAGATAATTATCCAAAAAGCTCTGGGTTTTGAAGATTTCAAGTATGCTCACCTGCCTTTGATTTTGGCTCCTGACCGAAGCAAGATGTCCAAAAGAAAAATGGAGACCTCTTTTGTTGAATATCTAAAAGAGGGGTATCTTCCCGAAGCAGTTTTGAATTTTCTAGTGCTTCTGGGGTGGCATCCAGAGGACGATCAGGAAATATTTTCTCTGGAAGAAATGATCGAAAGTTTTAGTTTAAAACGGGTCCAGAAAGGGGGAGCGGTTTTTAATGTCGACAAACTTGATTGGTTTAACTCTCAGTACATCAAAAATCTTCCACTGGACGATTTGATGAAAAGAATAAAGAAACTAATTCCTTCCTCCTGGTTTTCCCAGAAAAAAGTTTTGAAAAAAGCACTGGTTGTTGAAAAGGATCGAATGAAAAAACTTTCCGAGTTTAAGGAACTGGCTGATTTCTTTTTTGAAATGGGGGAGTGGGAAGCGGAACTCTTGAGATGGCAGGGAATGTCTTTTGATAAAGTAGTAATGAATCTGAAGAATTTTCACTCGGCTGTCGAAAAGATAGATGAAAGAGATTTTGAAGCGGTCAAGTTGGAAGAAGAATTAATGCCGCTGGCGGAAACTCTGGGCAGGGGAGAGTCCCTTTGGCCTTTGCGGGTAGCTTTATCGGGAAAGAGAAATTCTCCCGGGCCGTTTGAAATTATGTCGGTTTTGGGCAAAAAAGAAACACTGGCCAGGATTGACGAAGCTATTAAAAAAGCCTCCTCTTTTCTTGGAGTCTAGAAAATGAAGAGAATATCCTTCCTTTTTAAATTGTCGTTTTTCGGGGGAATAGTCGCTATTTTAACGGGTAGCATGCTAATCAGCCGGCCTTTTTTTGCTTTTGCCCAAACAGCTGACAAGGAAGCATTAAAATCCCAGGTTGACGCCAAAACTCTGGAGCTTCAGAGGATTAACAATGAAATCTATGAGCAGAGAAAGAAACTGGAAGAAACTCAGTCCCAAAAAAGCACTCTTTCTTCGGAGTTAAAAAAGATAGACACCAATATCAAGGAAATTGATTTAGGGATTCGTTCCAGCAAGGTAACGATCGAAAAACTGGATTTGGAAATGGGTTCTTTGCAGGAGGATATCTCCGATTCTGAAACGGGACTTGAAGTTAAAGAAAGGGCCCTGGGGGAAGTTTTAAGACAACTTCAGCAAAGGGAAAATGAGAACATTCTCTTTCTTCTTTTAAAAAATAAAACGCTCTCGGATGGAGTTTTTGATATTCAATCGCTTCAAGACATGAACAGTGATCTGCTGGTCAGAATCGACGAGTTAAACCAAGCCAAAAACAATTTGGAAGTGGTTCTGGGAAAAACAGCCAGCGTCAAAAGCCAAAAGGAAGTGGAACACCAGACACTTCAGAATAAAAAAGTTATCGCTGACGATTTAAAACAGGAAAAGAACCAATTTTTGGAAGAAACCAAAAATAAAGAAAAAATATATCAGGAATCACTCAAAGAATTAGAAGAAAGACAACTGGCCATTGCTCTGGAAATAGAAAAGATGGAAACGGAACTGCGTTCCCAGATTAACTATAAAAACCTTCCTAAAAACATTCCCGGATTTTTGAGTTTGCCGGTGATTAATTTTTCCTCGGTCACTCAAGAATACGGAGCAACCAAATTTGCTCAAAGAGCTTATAAGGGAAAATGGCATAACGGTCTTGATTTTGGGGCTCCTTTAGGCACACCAGTTTACGCAGCCCAAGACGGGCTAGTAGTGTCCGTGGAAAACCAGGACAGATACTGTTACCGGGGAGCTTACGGAAAATATGTGGCTATCAGACACTATTCAGGACTGACGACTCTTTATGCTCACCTTTCGATGTATGTCGTTAACGAGGGAGACAAGGTGGAAAGGGGACAGGTGATTGGCTATGTAGGAAAAACCGGCTATGCTACCGGCCCTCATCTTCACTTTACCGTCTACGACTCTTCCACTTTCCGGGTTGAAGGCAGCGCTTCTTGCGGTCCTAAAATGCCTCTCGGTGGAGACATCAATCCGAGAAATTATTTGGCTCTTTAACTTTTTGTTGTATAATATGATGGTCAAGAATATTTAAGAAATTTATCATCTATGAATGAGTTATTTAATTTCAAACAATTCCTGGCGCTGGTTTTTACTCCGGTAGTCGACTTTCTGAAAAAAGAAGGCGTCTGGGATGAATTGGTGATTATTTACAATATTCTGGCCGGTCTGTCGAAAGCCGCTTTTCTTTGGCTCAATTCGGCCATCGTGGTAGGAGACGTTATCCAAGTCGTTCTGGCTTTCCTAAAATTTATCGTCCGGCTCTTCATTATTCTCTTTAACGTTTTAATAGACATTTTCACCTGGATTTTTAATTTATTTAAATAACTAGCAGTCTCA
>Ga0076088_103_pt1 | contig 38972 bp, 33 predicted proteins | sample RifGroC1_FD_68227 | JGI IMG/M metagenome (GOLD analysis project Ga0076088, IMG submission 68227) | Parcubacteria (Wolfebacteria) bacterium GW2011_GWC1_43_10
GATGGCCTCTGATAAAAATCTGCGTAAATCAGCTATTGATCAGCGGCAATCTGCAGTTTTGCCTATTATAGGTAAAACACTGGGTAGAAAGGACAGAAAGATGATTTATTCTTCCGGTGCCAAGCCGACCAAAATTGTTTATACAAGTGAGAACGAAAAAAATAAGTTCACTTTGAATGACGAAGAGATATTAACTTTGGCCAAGTGGGGGACGGCGATAGAGGAGCACTATACCAAAAAACACAAAAAGTGGACGCCGATGGACATTGAATGGGCCAAAGACGGAATTTCCGGGGAACTTTTCATTGTCCAGGCCAGGCCGGAAACAGTCCAAGCCCAGAAGGATTTTTCGGTTATCAGAGAATACAAACTTCAGAGCTCAAAACCTAAAACTTTGGTTAGTGGGGCTTCAGTGGGAAATAAAATCGCTTCCGGAAGAGCCCGGATAATTTTGGATGTTAAAGGAATCCATTCTTTCCAGAAAGGAGAGGTTTTGGTAACCGATATGACGGACCCGGACTGGGAACCGGTGATGAAAATTGCCTCGGCAATTATCACCGATAAGGGGGGAAGAACTTCCCATGCGGCGATTGTCTCAAGAGAATTGGGCATTCCCTGTATTGTCGGGTCGGTAAACGCTACCAAGAAAATAAGAACCGGTCAGATGATAACGGTAAACACTACCGGTAGTGAGGGATATGTTTACGAGGGAGCCGTCAAATTCAAAGTGACGGAACAAAACATAAGAAAACTTCCCAAGATTAAGACGAAAGTAGCAGTCAATGTCGGCACTCCCGAAACGGCTTTTGAAAGTTCTTTCCTGCCGGTAGGAGGAGTGGGGTTGGCCCGCGAAGAATTTATTTTGGCTTCAGGTATTGGCATACATCCTATGGCGTTAGTAGACTACGCTAAGTTGAGAGTCGAAAGCAGGAAGTCAAAAGTTAAAACAAAAATAGTAAGAGAGATAGAAAGGAAAACTGTCGGATACAGAGACAAAACAAAGTTCTTTGTTGACCAACTGGCTTACGGAATCGCCAAAATCGGGGCGGCGTTTTATCCCAGAGAGGTGATTGTCAGATTTTCCGATTTCAAAACCAATGAATACCGCCAGCTTGTCGGGGGAGAACTTTATGAGCCCCACGAGGAAAATCCAATGATTGGCTGGAGAGGAGCATCCCGCTACTATCATCCCTCTTTTGAAAAGGCCTTTGCTTTGGAGGTAAAAGCCATCAGAAAAGTCCGGGAACAGATGGGACTGACTAATGTTTCGGTAATGATTCCGGTTTGCCGGACTGTTGACGAAGGAAAGCGCGTTCTCGCCTTATTGAATAAATATGGGCTCAAACGCGAGTCGAAAGTCAAAAGTGAAAAGTTGAAAGTGTATGTCATGTGCGAAGTTCCCGCCAACGTTGTTTTGGCCGACCAGTTTTTGGATATTTTTGACGGAATGAGCATCGGCTCCAACGACCTGACTCAAATGACTCTGGCACTGGACAGGGACGGCAACGAGAGAATCAGGAATATCGCCAACGAAAATAATGAAGCGGTGAAGAGTTTGATTTCCCAGGTGATAAGAAGATGTCGTGCCCGGAAAAAGTATATCGGCATCTGCGGCGATGCCCCTTCCACCTTTCCTGAATTTGCCAAGTTCTTGGCAAAAGAGGGGATAACCTCCATATCTTTGAGCCCCGATGCGGTTATTAAGACAATTTTAGCTCTATCTAAAAAGTGAAAATAAAAGATATACAGCTAAAAATCATTTTGGATTCTCGGGGAAATCCGACACTGGAGGCGGAGTTTTTTCCAGAGACGCCGACTGACGCGGACTTGACGCGGACTAACGCGGAAAATAATCAGAGTAGTTCCGTGTTGAGTCGGAGTAGTTCAGTGGTCTCCTCGGTGCCGGCGGGGAAAAGTAAGGGAAGTTATGAAGCGGCTGTTTTGGAGCCGGAGCTGGCGATGGAAAAATTTGGCCAGATAAAAAAGTCAATTTTGGAAAAGGATTTCAAAGACCAGAAAGAATTTGATTATTTCTTAATCTCTCTGGACGGGACGCCTACCAAGAAAAATCTGGGGGGTAATCTGATTTTGGTTCTTTCCATGTGTTTTGCTCGGTTATTCGCTCGCCACAATAATTTAGAATTGCACGACTATCTTCGCAGTTTACTTTCAACTTTCAACTTTCAACTTTCAACTCAGTCTTTTCCCCATCCTATCTTCAACGTAATAAACGGCGGCGCTCATGCCAAAAGCAGTTTGGATTTTCAGGAGTTTCAGATTATTCCCCAGTCGGAAGATTTTGCCATTGGTTTGAGTTTGGGAGAGGAATTTTACAAGAAACTTCAGCGGATTTTGGAAGATAAATTCGGAAAAGATAAGGTTTTGTTGGGAGATGAGGCCGGGTTCTCCTGCCCTTTTTCGTCAAACGAAGAAGCACTGGAGGTTATGTATGAATTAATCGAGAAAAATAAATATCCTTTAAGAATCGGACTAGATACCGCCGCCACTCAATTTTTTAAAGAAAACAAATATCAAGTTGGCGGCAGCGGATATTCTTCCGAGCAGATATTTGATTACTACAAAAGTATTATTAACAGGTACAATATAATTTCTCTGGAAGATCCTTTCAGCGAAGATTCTTTTGATGATTTTGCTCATTTAGAAAAAGAAATGGGCGGGGCTGTCTTAGTGATAACTGACGACTTAACAGTTACCAATAAAGAGAGATTGAAAAAATCTATTGAAACCAAATCAGGCAATACAATTTTGATTAAACTGACTCAAATCGGAACGGTCAGCGAAACATTGGAAGTGGCCGCTCTGGCTTACGAAAATAATTGGAAAACGATTGTCAGCCACCGCAGCGGGGAAACGCTGGATGATTTTATTGCCGACTTGGCAGTAGGCATCGGCGCTTGGGGAATTAAAGCCGGCGCTCCGGCCAAGCCGGAAAGAATGGCAAAATACAACCGGCTTTTGGAGATCTGGCAAAGTCAGTTGAAAGTATGAAAAAGATTTATTATAACAAACTAATAAGAGATAAGATTCCTGAAAGAATAAGAAGAAGTGGTGGTGATTATAAAGTAAGAACTCTTGGTCAAAAAAGTTTTTGCAGAGAGCTTATTAAAAAAGTTGGGGAAGAAGCTGACGGACTTTTAAGCGCAAAGAATAAAAAAGAGCTTATTTTCGAACTCGCCGATGTCATCGATGTTATAGATGAAATGAAGAGAATTGAAAAAATAAAAGATAGTCAAATCAGAATGGCTCAGAAAGAAAATTTTTTGAAAAAGGGCGGTTTTAAGAAAAAGATCTACCTTATCTGGTCTTCTGATACTGGATATAAAACAAACGAAAGAAGGTATAAGAAGTGATTCGTTCTACCGGATTTTTATGGGAAGAAAATTAATAGTAGCCGTTTTATGCGGGGGACCATCTTCGGAATATGAGGTTTCTCTCAATTCGGGGAGAAATGTTTTTAAATTTATTGATAGAAAGAAATTCTTACCGACGTTAGTCATTCTCCAAAAAGATTTTAGTTTAAGGATTGGCTCTCAAACACTTCCTTTTCCTTCCGGATTAAGAAGATTTGACGTTGTTTTTAACGCTCTTCACGGACAATTCGGAGAAGACGGTGTTTTGCAGTCAATTCTTGATTTAATCCGCATCCCTTATACCGGATCGGATACCGCTTCTTCTTTTATCGGAATGGATAAATGGCTCAGTAAGTTATTCTTTAATAAATCTGGGTTAGTTGTTCCCTCCTCGCGTCTTTTTAAACAGAAAGAATTTCCTGAAAAAGTAAAATTTCCTTTGGTAGCTAAGCCTCGCCGGGGAGGTTCTTCGGTCGGAGTGGAATTGATTTATTCCCGAAAGCAGCTCAAAAAGACTTTTGAAAAGATATGGAAATCGGGAGATGATGTTATTTTGGAAAGATATATTAGAGGAAGAGAGTTAACGGTAGGGGTGATTGAAAAGAAAGGGAAAATTATTTCCTTGCCGGTGATTGAGATTGTTCCTAAAAAGAAACATAAATTTTTTGATTATCAGGCAAAATATTTACCCGGCCATTCTGACGAGATTGTCCCTGCCCCCATCAGTCGTTCTTTGGCTGGAAGACTTCAGCGATCTGCCATACAAGCCCATAAATCGTTAGAATGCTCAGTTTATTCACGTTCTGATTTTATGGTTTTGGGCAAAAAAATTTATATTTTGGAGGTCAATACTCTTCCTGGGCTAACCCAGAATTCTCTGGTTCCTAAAGCGGCTCAAGCGGCCGGGATGTCTTTTGGGGATTTAATTACTTTGATTATCAAATCTTCTCTAGAAAGATTTTGATGTCTCTCTAAATGTCAACCGTCCCGCTAGGCGGGACGGTCGGAGTGCGCAAAGTGTACTACAAATCACTTTTTGGGGTGGTGGTCAACCCAGAGACCGATGATCATCGGCCCGCTGTTGTTGGTGGAAGCAGTCTTCTCTTGTATCTTCCAGTTAACAACTTCCCACCCCGGGTGCTTGTCCTTAAACTCCTTGAGGACGAGCAGTATTTCCATGATGTGCTGGCTCGGTTCCCCTTTGAGGTAGAGGGGAACGAAAGAGTGACCGTCGACGGTTATGACAGAGGAAAGGTCAACAACACACTTCCCTCCGCTTGAGCTGACGATGACCGACGGCGGTTTGGAACACCCACATCCGATCATTGCCAGTGCCAGAATGATCATTGCCAAGGCAGCTCTTTTCATTGTCGCCCCCTCCTTTCTCTGGCATTATCTGTTATAAAGCCAAATTGTGTCAAATGACTCCGCGGCTTTTCTTGGAATGAGCCGTTTTTCTGTGATAGTATTATTTCAATGGCTAAAATTGACGAGCATCTCTTAAAACATCTTTTTGCTCTGGCAAAAATTGAGGAAGAAAAAAGTCCGGCGCGGCGAAAAAAACTCCTTAGTGATTTGGGGAAGATTTTGGATTACTTCAATGAACTCCGGGAAGTAAGCACCGATGGCGTTGAGCCGTTGGCGGGAGGAACTTTTTTAACCAACATTTTCAGAAAAGATGGGGAAAAGAATCTGTCCGACGAGGAAAGAAAAAATCAGAGAGAAAAATCAACTGAACAATTTCCCAGAAAAGAAAATAAGTTTCTCAAGACTCCTCCAGTGTTTTGATCGCCATTAAAATGTTTACAAGGAATTTTACAATCAAAGATTACCGCCAGGGACTTGTGGGGAAAAAATTTTCTGTGGCCGAGGCCATCGGAGTTTTTTTTGATTTTCTAAAAAAAGAAGATGACAAATTAGGAGCGTTTCTGGCGGTTTTGGAAGGGGACGGCAAAGAAAAAGCCAAAGAGCTGGATAAAAAATTATCTCAAACTAATCCTGAAGAGCTGTCGCCCCTTTTTGGCGTACCAATGGCCATTAAAGACAATGTTTTAATCTCCGGATTTGGAACTACAGCCGCTTCCAAAATTTTGGAAGATTACGTTGCTTCTTACGATGCGACAGTTATCAGAAAACTGAAAGGAGCGGATGTTGTTTTTTTGGGAAAAACCAACCTGGACGAGTTCGCTATGGGTGCTTCTACCGAGTATTCGGCTTTTAAGCAGACGAGAAATCCTTATGATCTATCGAGGGTTCCGGGAGGTTCTTCGGGAGGGTCGGCAGTGGCGGTGGCGGCCAATATGGCTTTAGGGGCTTTGGGGTCGGATACGGGAGGATCGATCAGACAGCCGGCCGGGTTTTGCGGAGTGGTGGGCCTCAAGCCAACTTACGGCGCCGTTTCCCGATATGGCGTGATTGCTCTGGCTTCCAGCTTGGATCAGGTGGGTCCCTTTGCCAAGACCGTAGCCGACGCGGCTCTGATTTTCAGGACCATTGCCGGCCAGGATAAGTTCGATGCCACTTCGGCGGACGTTGATTGGATAGCGGTAGACGAATATCGACCTGAAGAAGCTAAAAAACTTAAAATCGGTGTTCCCAAAGAATATTTTATTGAGGGCATTGAGCCGGAGGTGAAGAAAGCGGTTTTGGGAGCAATCGATAAGTTCAAAAAAGACGGATTTGAGATTAAAGAAATTTCTCTGCCCCACACTAAATATGCCGTTTCCTGTTATTATATAATTTTGCCGGCGGAAGCCAGCGCTAATCTAGCTCGTTACGACGGTATCCGCTACTCTCCGGTGGCCGGCATTGATAAAGAGAAAACTTCTCTCTGGGATTATTATCTGAAACAGAGGAGTAAGGGCATTGGCGATGAGCCGACCAGAAGAATTCTTCTGGGAACATTTGTTCTGTCTTCGGGGTATTACGACGCTTATTATGCCAAAGCCCAGAAAGTAAGGAGATTGATTTTGGAAGACTTTGAAAAAGTTTTTGAAAAAGGAGACAGGGGAGTGGATGTTATTTTAGCCCCTGTTTCTCCCACCAAGGCCTTTGCTATCGGCTCCAAGTCGGACGATCCGCTTTCCATGTATCTGGCCGACATCTTTACTATTCCGGCTAATTTGGCGGGACTTTGTGCTCTTTCTTTGCCGGCGGCCGATCCGAAAACTTTCAATAAGGAAAACCTACCGGTTAATTTCCAGATAATCGGCCGGCATTTTGAAGAGAGAAATATATTGGGATTGGGGAGGTATTTTGAGGAGGAATTGAGGAGCTAGCTCAAGAACACCGCAGGACTGGTTAACGGTGTTAAGTTGACATAAACCCTTGGAGATGTAGAATAATCCTGCTCTTTGAAAAGCAAATATCGCGGGATGGAGAAGTAGTATCTCGCCTGGCTCAATTTTACGGGCGTCTTTATTGGAAACGATAAAGAAGATTACTTGCCAAATTCGGGGAAGCCCACGTTGAAAAAACTAGGTAATCCCGAGCTAAGCTCTGATGTTTTGTATCAGAGAAAGTGTAGAGACTAGATGGTAAGCACCGTCATTAAATAATGATTTACGGTGAAGGGATAGTCCAGACTACAAACTGTTTTTATCAGCAGGGCAACGAAAGTTGTAGTAGTAAGCATAACCAGGAGATCGGGGGTGCAAATCCCCCTCCCGCAACATCAAAATAAAAATCCCACCTGATTGAGTGGGATTTTTTGTTATTTATTGGCGGACCGGACGGGATTTGAACCACGTGGGTCGCACTGCCCCCATTACGTTGATTTTACTTGGTTTTTTCTTTATCCCGAAAGTGAGCAAAGAGTCTTAAAAATTCTTTTTCATAACGATTAACCATGAGTTCCGTCGTAAAATTTGCCTCAACCCGTCTTCGACATTCCCGACGATCAATACGATCAATTTTCTTCAGCGCGTCAGCCATCTCACTCACAGAGTCAACGACATAGCCAGTTTTGCCGTGATCTATTACTTCCGGCACTGATCCTCTGCGGAAAGCAACTACTGGCGTACCCGTTGCCATTGATTCAACCATTACTAGACCAAAAGGCTCTTCCCATTGAATTGGCACAAGGGTTGCCTTGGCGTTTTTGTAATATTCATACAGTTCTTTGCGGGATACTACGCCAATATGGCGAATCTGATCGCCAAGGTACGGCTTAATTTTTTCTTCCCAGTATGATCCAGTTGTCTCTGGACCGAGAATAAAAAGTTTTTCTCCAGTTTTTCGAGCCACCTCGACTGCTTCGGCAACGCCTTTTTCAGGGGTAATTCTTCCAACAAACAAAAGGTAGTCACCGTGCTTTTCGGAAAACGGAACGTCAGCAAGATCAATGCCATTGTAAATGGTTGCAAGATAGTTGAAATCGGGGGCTGGGACTCGCTGCGCATCACTTATGGAAATATAATACTGGTTGGGACTTGCGAACATCTGAAACATTTCTGCGCGCCAAGGATAAATGGGGTCGTGCAACGTATATACCGTAGGAACTTTTCGCGCTACATACGCCAGCGGCAGCGCTCTATCAACGGGATGGATATGAAGAACGTCAAATTTGCTTTCAAGAGCTTCTTTATACATGAGCGAGAGAAGATACTGGTCCCAAAGATTAAAAACCTTTGACACTTCCGCGCCGCCTACTTTTTTATCCTTTAAGATGGGAAGTCCTCCATTTTGCTGCAACGGCTTGAGACCGCCGCTCTCTACTCGCAACACTTTTATATTTGATCCTTCGGGCGCAAAAAACGTGACATCGTGCCCGCGACGCTGAAGTCCCTCGCTCACCGCAACCGCGATGTCCATGGGGGCGTAAATCACTCCGAACGGCGGCGGAGTCGTATAGTGACCAGTGACCATTGTTGCGATGCGGAGTTTTCTCATTTTTCCAAGATAAAATTTAATAATGCGCCGCTTGCCCATGCTTGAGGAGAGCACGCGACCGGAATCTTTTCTATTTTTCCCTCGATTACCGCGTAAAGCTCCGGGATTTCACCGATTGCTTGATAAGCGTCAAGAAGAGCCATTTTAACTTTTTTATATTCGCGAACATATCCGTACTTCTTCAATCCCTGAGCAATAATCCAGTTGTCATGCGGCCAGATAGAACCGAGATGGTAACTCATGGGATTGAAGTCGGGATTTGATTCAGCGTGAGTACGGATGCCGTACGGCGTCCACATATCTTTTTGAAAAAGACGATCCACCACCGCTTTAATTTTATCATCTTCGTCGTCAAGAACACCGCTAAAAAGAAGATGGCCGGGATTGGAAGAAACTCTTTCATCTGGAAATTTTGACTCCGAAAGGGCGAAGGCAAAAAGATTTTTTTCGGGAAGCCAAAATTCTTTTATGACCGCTTCCTTTAATTTTTTAGCACGCGCGTTAAGTTTTTTTTCGAGAAATTCGTTTTTTAGCATTAGGGCAAGTTCCGCCGCCTCGCGAAGCGCGGCATAGTAATACCCCTGCGCTTCAATGAGTTCTACCGGCGGCTTAAGCCCCAAGTGATCCATCCGGCTGTCTTTCCATCCTTGATGCAGAAGGCCAGCGGGATTTTTTCTCTCATACTCAAGAAGCGCGTCTCCGTCAAAATCTCCATAGTTCTCGCACCACTCAAGAGCTGAAACAATATGCGGCCAATATTTTGCAAGCCACTCGGTATCCACGCTTTTTTCATAGTAGAGGCCGTAAAGATATATGAAAAGCGGGGTTGAATCCACTGAACCGTAATACGGCAAAGGCCACTGTAACGATTTATATTCCGATGGATTCGGGTGCCACTCATGAATAATTTTCCCGGGCTCCTCTTCGCTGGCGTTATTAATTTTTTTTCCTTGTAATTCAGCAAGCAACTCAATTGTCCGCCGGGCAATCGTAGCGTCGTAATCAATTAATTGCCAAGAGACGATACAAGAGTCCCTGCCAAAGAGTGCGGCAAATCTTGGGAGCCCAGCGCGAATATAGCCGAGTTCCGGGTCTCGCAGTATCTCAATGTTTTCCTCCAACTTCGGCTTGATATTTTTAATCGCTATTTTATTTTGGGCAGAGTTCATAGTAAAGTTTTTCATACTCATCGGCCATTCGCTCTTTGCTGAAATTATTTTCTACATGTTTGCGAACCGCACGGCGGTCAAGCTGATTAATTTTTTTCATCGCCGCAACAAGTTTTTCGATATCGCTTTCAATAACAAATCCGCTTTTGCCATCTTTGATTAGTTCTTCCATTGAACCGCGGCGATACGCGATGACCGGGGTTCCGCAAGCCATTGCCTCCGCAACCACAAGGCCAAACGGCTCCTCCCATTCAATGGGATATAAAAGCGCTTTGGCGTTACCGTAAAAATCCGAAAGCTCATTATCTTGCAGTTCACCCATATATTTTATGTTTTCATTAAGATGCGGTTTGATGATCTTATCAAAGTACTCTTGCTGTGTCGGATCAATGCGGCCAGCAAGAAGAAGTTTTGTGTTGAGCTTCTCCGCGGCGGCAATCGCATTCTCAACCCCTTTGTGCTTGTTCATCCGCGCTATCCAGACAAAATGTTCGCCGCCTTTCTTATTGAAACGAAAATGTTCGAGATCAATGCCGTTGTAGATTACCCGGCTTTTAGGAATATCTATCATTGCAAGTTTACGCGCCGATTCGCTGATGAATACGATATTGGTGCGATGTGCCTCTTCGGTGAAAAGACGCAATCGGTCATCCTTGGTCGCGTCGGCATTCGTACGATAAAGCGGATTATGCATCGTATGGACTACCGAGACGCGCGAGATACCTTGAAAAAAAAGCGCCCATAGGTCCAAATGGCTATGAACAAGGTCGAACTCGCCCTTCTCCGCCATCTCAAATGCCGTTGAAAGGTTTCTTAAATTCCAAATAGGATTTGACCAAGGGATATTTGCCTCGCTGAGAGACCTGTCAAAAACTGAGACGAGTTTTGCGGAAGTTCGAGAACCGGGAGACGCAAAAAGCGTTACTTCATGTCCTCGGCGCGTAAGTTCTTCTGTAAGCATCGAAACGATGCGCTCAATCCCGCCGTAGCCTTTCGGGGGGATAGTAAACCAAAGAGGCGCTACCTGGGCAATGCGGAGTTTCTTTTGTTTTTTATGCGAGTTTTTCATAAATTTTTTCATATTTATCAACCATTTGTTTCAAAGAAAACCTCTCTTCTACCGTCTTGCGGCATATCTTTCGGTTAATTTCCGGCAGCCGTCCTATCGCTTTAATCATCTCCTCTGGCGTATCCGCAACGAAACCAGTTTTTCCGTGTTCTACTATTTCGGGCACCGAACCTTTTCTAAAACCAATCACCGGGGTTCCGCAAGCCATTGCTTCTATCATAACGAGGCCAAACGGCTCCCGGCGATCAATCGGAAAAAGAAGCGCTTTGGCGTTTTTCAAAAGTTCAACCTTCTCCTGGAAGTTAACTTGCCCGCGAAAGGAGATATTCTCATCATTGAGGCGCGGCTGGATTTCGTGCAGAAAAAAAGACCATTCGGCATTTCCTGCGCTGTTTCCGGCAATAACCAGCTTCTGCCCCGCGGCTCTAGCAACTTCGATAGCGGTCAGCACGCCCTTTTCCCTGTTAAGGCGGCTCAAATACAAAAGATAGTCGCCGGGAGAATCGTCGAATTTATAACGCGTGGGATCGATGCCGTTATAGACCACGCCGCACACGGGAACGCCAAACTCCTCCATGCTTTTTTTATGATCTTCGGAAATCGCCACAAATTTTATTTTGTTGTAGGCCTTCATTACTTCGGCGTACTGCTTGTCCACTGGCCGATGAACGGTGGTTAGAAATTGCGGACAGTCGAGGCGAAGCGAAAGCGGAAACATGAAAAAGTTGAAATGGTTATGGAGAATGTCAAATTCGTAAAACCGATCGAAAACTTCTTTCAGCATGCGCATCACCGGCGCATGAGGATTTTTCAATTCATGATCAAGCCAAATCGCTTTTTCAATAGTAGGAACGAATTTTGCGGATGTTTTTGAATCGTCCGAGGCAAAAAGCGTTATATCATACCCTCGCCTCACCAGCTCTTCGGTGAGTTCAGAGAGCATAAGCTCAATCCCGCCGTATGTTCTCGGCGGTATCGGGATCCACAAAGGGGCGAGTTGTGCAATGCGAGGTTTTTTCATGTATATAAGTATTAATATCAAAAATGACGTCTATTCGGATGTTTGCTTTTCGTATAAACCTATTTTATCAAAAATTTGCTTATACCGATAGGAGGTGATAGTTGCTACAGAAAATAATACAGCAGATTCACTGCTGTATTATTTTCAACTTATTTTACCGAGGTACTCGGGTCGCACTGCAGCCTCAAGATATTAGGTCATGCCGATAAAAAGTTGTCAATGCGGACCGGACGGGATTTGAACCCGTGATCTTCTCCTTGACAAGGAGACATGTTAACCAGGCTACACCACCGGTCCAAAAACGTTATTAATATACACTTTGGCGGAAGGTTTTTCAAGAATATAAAAAGCGCAACCGCTGGGACTTTGGACAAGTGCTCCAGCGGTCTTAGTAGCCACGGCTGTTTCCGTGTCTTGTCGGAGGTCATTTGCTGACACAGGAACGGATGGCCGCGGCTGGAGGGCGGTTTGCACATGGTGTCGACGACGTTTTGGCGGGACGTGTTTAGCGGGGTATGTTTGGCGGGATTTTTGGGGGAGGCGCCTTGTTAAGCCCCTAATAAAAGGAGGGAATTTCTGTGGTGGGCGTCGTCTACCAGAGGTGCAGCGAGTACGTAACTTAAATATACCACAATCGTTTTAAAAGCAAAGGGTCTGGAAATTATTCGCATGTGCGCTTTCGCTAACGCTTTTCGCATACTATAATTTATCTATGTCCGGAAAAAGGAGCGTTGACGCTAAAAAAATTACCGATTTTGCCAAAAAGTTTGTCGGTGTCCCTTATAAATATGGGGCTACTATGAAAGAAGCTCCTAAATTTTTTGATTGTTCCAGTTTTGTGAAATATGTTTTTGGGCATTTTGGGGTTGAGTTGCCCAGAAGCACTATTGAACAAGCAGAGTTTTTAAAAAAAACAGTCAAAACGAAGAGAGGTTTAAAAATTGGAGATCTTCTCTACCTCCATGGAACTCGTGGTTATTACACAAAAAAGTTTCCTCAGGGAATTGGCCACGTTGTTATGTACATAGGCAATGGTAAAGTAATTCACGCTGGCGGGTCGGGGAGGAAAGCTGGTGTTAAAATTGGTATTCTTTTTAAAGTTATAAAAAAGGGAAAACCTCTGGTGGTTATAAAGAGAGTAATCTAGTTTCCCTTGCCACTTTTTTCCTTCTAATTTATACTCTTTTTACGCCGGTGTAGCTCAGGGGTAGAGCAGACGTTTCATAAGCGTCGGGTCGCAGGTTCGAATCCTGCCACCGGTACTGATGGCTAAAATAAAGAACAGATTCTCCAAAAAAATATTTTGGGAAGGGGTTTCTATACTCTTCCGGGAATTAAAACCTCATAAAAAAACGGTCTGGTTTTTGGTAATTTTGAGCACCTTGGGAGCGGTTTTTGAAGCCTTTGTCCCGCTGATGGCCGGAAAGATTTTTGATGCCATTATAAAAATTGTTGAAAACCCACTTTTGTCTCTTGTCAGTATATTCGGAATTATTATTGTCTGGTTTGGTTTGAAGTTTTTAAGCGATGTTCTTCATTGGAAGATAGGTCTTAGCAACCAAAAATTGGGAGTTGTTCTTGAAGCGGAATATACGGCCAAAGGTTTTGGAAGATTATTTGAACTACCCATCGCCCTCCACAAAGAAAAGAAACACGGCGAGATAGGCGACAGGATTATGAGAGCGGCCGGACGGTTGGAAGAAATAGTAACCAGAGTTTCCGTTAATCTTTTGCCGAGCTTTCTTAGTATAGTCGTGGCTTTGGCAATAACGTTGTTAATCAATTGGCAGCTGACAGCGATTTTACTAGTGGCTATTTTGTTGTACGTGGTGGTGTTGTGGAGATCAGTTCCTCCTTTGGCCGGCATCCAATCAAAAATGCACAAAGCCTACAACCGAGCTTTTGGCAAAGCCTGGGATTCTCTGGATAATATCCAGGAAATAAAACAGGCGGCGACCGAGGATTACGAACAAAATAGGATAAGAGAAAGTTTTTTGAAGAAAGCGGCTCCTTTATGGGTGAGGATGATGGATATTTATATGAAATTGGATTTTGTCCAGAGGATTTTGATTTCTCTCTGTCAGCTTTCAATTTTTGTTCTTTCGGTGTTTTTTGTCAGAGACGGTCTGATTACTCCCGGTCAGTTGGTGGCCTTCAACGGATATGCGGCGATGATATTCGGGCCGTTTGTAATTCTTGGACAAAATTGGCAGGTTGTCCAAAATGGCTTTATTGCTCTGACAAGAGCTGAAAGAATTATTGAACTGCCGGCAGAAGAATACATTCCGGAACAATCAACTCCTTTCAAGGAAATAGGCGGCGATATTGTTTTTAAAAACGTTTCTTTTTCCTACAAAACATCAGAAAACTATATTTTGAAAGACGTTTCTTTTGGAGTTAAGCCTGGAGAAAGAATGGCTATTGTTGGAGAATCGGGTGTTGGTAAAACTACCCTGATAAACCTGCTTCTCGGGCTCTATTTTCCTCAGAAAGGAAAAATTTTCGTGGATGGAAAAGATATCCGAAAAATAGATCTGAAATCTTATCGTTCGAGAGTGGGAGTGGTTTCGCAGGAGCCGACTCTTTTTAACGACACCATAGGAAGAAATATTAGTTACGGGAGTTTCGGCAAATCTGGCAAGGAAATTGTTAGAGCGGTCAATCGAGCTCATGCCGACGAGTTCATTGATAAGTTTCCCAAGAAGTATAAACAGCTGGTTGGTTGGAAAGGAATAAAGTTGTCTATTGGCCAAAAGCAAAGAATCGCCCTAGCCAGAGCTTTTTTGAAAGATCCTGATATTTTAATTTTAGACGAGCCAACCTCGGCCTTGGATGCCAAGTCGGAACAGCTGATAAAAGAATCTTTAGAGGAACTGATGAAGGGCAGAACGACTTTTATTATTGCCCACAGATTGAGCACGATCAGGGAAGCAGATAAAATTTTGGTTTTTGATAAGGGAAGATTGGTAGAACAAGGCAAGCACGATGAATTAATGGGAATAAAAAACGGTGTTTATAGGGAGTTTTACGAATTACAGAATAAAACCAGTTAAGTTCTAAATATTCCGGCTATAGAGCACAATAACTAACTTTTTATTTCTGATGTGCTATAATTAGCTACCAGGAGTGATTCTGGGCTTCGGATGTGTTAAAATTACATCAACATATAAACGGTATGAATGGATACGAAAATTGTAGTTGTGTGCGAATAATAAAAAAAAGAAGAAACAACAATCAGGTTATTTTATCCCGAACAGAGATATCGGGAGGAATAACCGTCGCCTATTGCTTTAGCATCACTACTATTATTACCGGAATCGTTAAAAATAATAATTTTAAAACAGCTTCTTTTTGTTAAGGAGCTGTTTTAATTGTAAAAGGTCGTATCCTAGATAAGATTCCTAATTTCTAATTTTCTGGTTTTTATGAGTAATAACGGGAAAATTAATCATCTTGAGAACGGAGACAGAATAAAAATGGGCGACCGGGCCAAAGTAAAACTACCTGACGGAATTGTCAGAGAGTTTAAGCTGGTTTACACTAAGCAGATTAATCCGGAAGAGGGGCTGATTTCCGACGAATCTCCCGTCGGTCGGGCGCTCTTGGGAGCGATGGTTGGAGAGAAAAGAAAATATCGCGTCGGTGACAGAGAACTTGAGTTGGAAGTTTTGGAAATATTTCCCCGGGAAGAAAAGAAGAAAATAAACATGGATTAACCAAAACCATGGACCTACAAAGTCCACAGGAATAATTTTTGCCTTGGCCCCATTTATAAATTCCAAGTACTATAGATAACCGACCGTAATGGTTGATACGAAATTAATATAGAGGAGCGGTTATCTTGGAAAAAACATTTCTCAGGGTGACCGCGTCTTTTTTAGATATCTTTTTTAAAACAAACTCCTCGCTTTTTTTTCTTACCTTTTCTTGCGGTGGACGAATCCCGATTTTGATTCTCCAGAATTTTTGAGTTTTTAGGATGTTGATAACCGATTGAACTCCCTTATGACCGGCTGAGCGCTGGTCAAAGGAGGTTTTATAATTTCCCAAAGTCATATCCGAGTCGTCGTGGGCGACGGCAATTTCTTCCGGTTTTAATTTGAAATAAGAGACAGCTTCCCGCGCCGCCATTCCTGACTGATTCATAAATAACAATAACTTGATAAGAATCAAATTGTTCGCAGATTTACGCTGATTAGGAAGCTGATTGACGCTGATATTGGACAAGGGCAATTGGATATATTCAAAACGCTTGCCGGAAACTTTTTGGAATTTCGATCCGTCGGCCAGAAAATCAATCAGATTTACTCCGACATTGTGGTAGGTATTTTGATGTTCTGGGGCGGGATTGCCTAGGCCGAGGACAGCTTTAATTTTCAAATTTGACGTTTTCATATTGTGCTATATAATAGCACAAACATAACGCTAATCCACGAACATAGACGAATACTATTAATAATACCAAGTTCTGTTCGTGGCACTTGTGCCATTGGTGTTAGGTCATTATGCGTAAATTTTTGTTTACCGTCTGGGAAATCGCTGAGGTCTTTTTAATCGCCCTGATTGCCGTAGGGGCAATTAAGTATTTCCTGATTCAGCCCTTTATCGTCAACGGCGCCAGTATGGAGCCCAGTTTCTACGACGGCGATTATCTTTTGATAGACGAAATCAGTTACCGAATTAACCCACCGGCCAGAGGAGACGTGGTTGTTTTTAAGTCGCCGTATAACCCTTCCACTTATTATATAAAAAGAGTCATCGGCCTTCCCGGCGAAAGAGTGGAAGTTGAGAACAGCAAAATAAAAATATACAACCAGGAAAACCCTAATGGATTTTACGTGGAAGAGTCATATCTTTCCGACTTTCGCAACGACTGGTCGGGAGAGACCAGCTTCTCTTTGAAAGACAATCAATACTTTGTGATGGGAGACAATCGAGCCAACAGTTTGGACTCAAGGTATTGGGGACCACTGGAAAAAGATTCCATTGTCGGCTTAGTTCGTTTAAGACTCTGGCCTATTCCTGATATGAAGGTGTTTGAGAAAACAATGTACAGCCAGTAGTAGCGACACCAATACGCGTTCGAATTCTTATTCGACCCCGTCAGGGATTATGCACTCGAATAAGGCAAACATTTTTAAATTCGTAAATTAGTCTGTTATTAGTATATTAGAGTTGCTAAATTCATGATTAGAATCCCCAAAGCCAAAAGAAAGCAAAAAAAACCGGAATCTTCCAGAAAATCAAGAAAGTTTCCTTTCCAGTCTCCTAAAGGAATGCACGACATTTTACCGGGCGATTTTGTTTATTTTGACAGGTTGGAAAAATCTCTCAGAAAAGTGGCTTGTTTTTTTGATTTTTCCAGAATTGAACCGACGGTCTTGGAAGATATCCGGCTTTTTGAAAGAGGAACGGGAATGACCTCGGAAATTGTTAAAAAGCAGATGTTTTTGGTCAAATCTCGCTCTCGCAAAGAACCTTCTCTGGCTCTAAGATCTGAATACACGCCGGGGGTTTTCCGGGCCTACATTCAAAGCGGTCTTTCTCACACCATGACCCCAGCCAAGTTTTATTATTTGGGTCCCGTTTTCCGTTATGAACAGCCCCAACATGGACGTTTTCGGCAGTTCTACCAGATGGGATTTGAGATACTTAATTCCACCGATCCGGTCTATGACGCTCAGATTATTTCGGCCACCCACAAGTTTTTTAACGACCTGCGTCTTAAAGGACTGATAATTAAAATAAACAGCATTGGCTGCAGGGTTTGCCGTCCTGCCTATGTCAGAAAACTAAGGGATTATTACAAAAACAAATCCTTCAAAATTTGCCGGGATTGCATTAAAAGGTTGAAGGAAAATCCTTTAAGAATCTTAGATTGCAAGGAAGAAAAGTGCCAGCCCTATAAAACTAACGCCCCCCAGATTTTGGACCATCTTTGCGGCGGCTGTAAAAATCACCTCAAAACAGTTTTGGAATATCTGGATGAATCCAAAATTCCTTACATGATTGATCCGGTTTTGGTGAGAGGTTTGGATTATTATTCCCGGACGGTATTTGAAGTTTTTGCCGAAGGGGTGGACTTTGCTTTGGCAGGCGGGGGAAGATATGACTATCTCTCCGAAAGCCTTTGGGGTTCGCGGATGGGAGCAGTAGGAATATCACCGGGAGTAGAAAGAATTATCGAAGCGATGAAACTGCAGGAGGTCTCTCCTCCTTCCAAAAACCAGCACAAACTTTTTTTGATTTATATGGGAGAGGAGGCCAAGAAAAAAGCTTTCGCTCTGATGGAAAGTCTTTTTAAGGAGGGAATTATAATCAAAGAGTCATTTTCCAGAGAGTCACTGAAATCTCAACTCAGGCAGGCCGACAAAGAAGGAGCCGAACTCACTTTAATTCTCGGGCAAAGAGAAGTTTTTGAAGACGTAGTGATTTTGCGGGACATGAAAAGCGGCAATCAGGAAACGGTGCCGATAAAAAGAGTGGCGGAGGAGTTGAGGAAGAGGATGTAATGAATAACACGATGCGAAACAGCAAAATAGTTTGTGCGAATTCTGCGAAAGTGGGAAATTGTTTCGCATAATTCCCGCCTGCCGGCAGGCAGGAGCATAATTAATTTGTAATTTCGCATTATTGTTTTTATGGATTGTCTCTTTTGTCAAATTGCCAATAGGAAAAAATCGGCCCATGTTATCTACGAGGATGACGCTGTCGCGGCAGTGCTGGACGTCTTCCCGAGAGCAGTCGGGCACACTTTGGTCTTGCCCAAAAAACACAAGGAGACGATTCTGAACTTTTCGGGAGAGGAGCTGGGAAGAATTTTTGACGGAGTGAGGAAAACAACCGAGCTGTTAAAATCAAAACTTAATCCCGAAGGCTTTACAATCGGCATTAATCACGGTAAAGTGAGCGGACAATCAATAGATCATCTTCACATTCATATCCTTCCTCGTTTCGCCGATGATGGCGGAGGTTCGATTCACAGCGTCGTTGATTGTCCTCCTAAGGAAAGTTTGGAGGAGATTAAAAATAAGATAATAAGCTAACTAACGTGATTGAAGTCAAGCGCAAAGAAGGGGAATCAGTCAGTTCTTTTCTTTACCGATTCACCAAAAAAATCCAGCGATCAGGAGTTTTGAAAGAAGCCAAGAAAAAAAGATTTAAGCAACGAGAGCGGAACAAAAGAGCCAAAAAAGACTCGGCCGTTTATCGTTATCACAAAAAAGCGGAGATAAGTAAATTAATGAAGTTGGGGAGAACCAGGTAGATTTTTTATTCCGATTCTTTCGGCATGCTTTTAGAAGATATTCAAAAAAAACTCAAAGAAGCAATGGTGGCTAAAGACGAGGCCTCGCTTTCTGTTTTGAGAATGCTTGCGGCGGCCATCCACAACAAGGAAATAGAAAAAGGTAAAGATAAACCTCTTTTAGAAGAAGACGTTTCGGATGTTTTAAAGAAAGAACTTAAAAAAAGGAATGAAGCCGCCCTGGCCTATGTTAATGGCAATCGGCCGGAATTAGCTCAAAAAGAAAAACAAGAGGCGGATTTTATCGCTAAATTTCTTCCCGTCCCGATGTCAGAGGAGGAACTGATTAAGACTATTGAGGAGGTCTTGGCAAATTTTCCCAATGCTACTCAAAAAGATTTTGGAAATATAATGAAAGCGGTGATGGCGAAAACGGATAGCGGCGCTGACGGTGCGGTAATAGCTCGAATGATAAAGGAGAAGCTGGTTTAGCGACACCAATACGCGTTCGAATTCTTATTCGACCCCGTCAGGGTTCATGCACTCGAATAACACAAATATTTTTTAATTCGTAAATTAGTGTGTCATTAGTATATTAGAGTCGCTATGATGAATCGCATTGCCGTTTTCTCTTCCCGGAAAAAATTAAAAAAGTATGAGCGTCAGATTTTAGCCCTTGCCCAGAGGGTTTTCTTTTTCCTGAGAAAGGGTAATGTGGCGGTGGAATTTTTTCTTTTAGACGAATCCCAAATGAGGAGAATCAACCGCCGTTTTGGGAAAAAGGACAAAGTGACCAATGTTTTGAGTTTTGTTGAGCCGAAAGATTTTATTTACCCTCCGGAACTTTTTTCTAAAAAAGTTGGGAGGGTGAATCCTGCCAGCCGGTTTAAAAGAGCGGGAGAGATTTATCTTTGCCCTGATTTCATAGTAAAAAAGAAACAGAGTTTTGAATTAATGGTGGTTCACGGCATTTTGCATCTTTTGGGATATGGCCACAGAAACCGAAAAGAGAGGGCAAGAATGGAAAGAAAGGAGGAAAAAATTCTCAAATTTTTAACCGAGAAGCGGTTTTCTTGAGGAATGGATTTTAAAAAGAGCAAATATATTGACGCAGGCGTTTTTATTTGGCCTGTTATTTTTTATGGTTTGCGTCCGGGTGGTTTTTCTCATAGAATAAAAGCAATAGATAACCAACTTTTGTAAATCTTGTTTGTTAAATAAATCCCGCCCTCGTGGCGAGATCGGGATGCTCAAATTTTTAGACCCCGTTAGATAAATATATAGTCCGCTTTAAATAAGAACAACTATTCATTAAAATTATTAAAACATAGAAACATCCCAAAGATATATTGTTTTATCTAACGGGGTAAAAATTTGGCATGTATTTAACCGCTGTTGATCTCGGGTCTTCCCAAATAAAAGCCGTAGTGGCTGAGCTGAAAAAGGACGGCTCTTTGGTGGTTTTAAAAACCATCAAAAGAAATTCGGCTGGCATCAAAAAAGGAGAAATTATCTATCCCGAGGAAACGGTCAAGGGACTTTTTGATGTTTTGGGAGAAATCAAACACTTTGACAAAAAGTGCCTGAAGAACATTGTCTTTGGAATTTCCGGAACTAAAACCAGATTTAACATTTCCCGGGCGGCTGTTTCTATCCCCCGGCCGGATTTCGAAATCCTGCAGGAAGACATTGACCGGGTGATTCGGGAATCCATGGCGGTCAATCTCCCGGCTGGCTGGCAGATTGTCCATTCTCTTCCCCGGGAATTTATTATTGATGATATTGAAGTGGATGGAATGGATGTTATCGGTCTTTCGGGAAGGAAGTTGGAAGCCAATGTGGTTCTTATTTCGGTTTTTTCTTCTATCTATAAAAATTTTTTGAAGGTGGCTAATTTGGTTTTTGGAAAAAAGGGAGATTTTGACGGTAGTTTGATTTTTTCTCCTTTGGCGGCAGCGCGGTCGGTTCTTTCGCGCCACCAAAAAGATTTGGGAGCGGTTTTGATTGATATTGGTTTGGGGACTACCAGTTTAACTGTCTGGCAAGACGGCCGCATTCTAACAGCCCGAGTATTGCCGGTTGGTTCGGGAAATATCACCAACGATTTGGCTATCGGCCTGAGATGTTCTCTAACGGCGGCTGAGGAAATAAAAATTTCTTCGGGAGCGGCTTTGGCCCGGGAGGTTTCTTCAAAAGACAAGGTGACTATTGAATCGGGAGGAGGAAAAATTATTGAGGTCTCCCGAAAGTATATCTGTGAGATTATTGAGGTAAGAGTGAGGGAGATATTTGCCATGGTCAATGAAGAATTAAGAAATATGGGCCGGTCGGCTAAACTGCCGGCGGGAGCGATTATTACCGGCGGGGGAGCCAAAATGGACGGGGTCTTGGATTTAGCCAGGCAGGAACTGAAGCTTTCAGCCCAGATTGGACTCCCTTCCTCGGAAGAACTTGAGACTTCCGGCCCGATTATTGGCGATCAGATTGATGATATAGAAATGGCTGTTGCCTGCGGCCTTCTTTTGACTAAAGTTGATTTATTAAAGAAGGGCGGGGCTATTAAGAATGCTTCCGGTCGTCTCCAGCCTCTTAATGAGTCTTGGCTGAGAAAATTTTTTAGAGCACTAATGGCTTCAGATTAAAGTTTTTATTTCCGATTCTTATCGGAACTATAAAAAGTTTACCGAGCACATAAATCATTATTTATGTGCTCCGGTGCTCCCTGCCTGCCCTGCCTACCGTCAGGCGGGCGGCAGGCAGGGGTTTACAGCCAATCGCTTCGCTCTTAAACAAAAAAAGCATGAAGAAACTCAAACCAAAAAAGAAACGAGTCATTTCCAAAAGAAAGACTGTAAAAAAATTCAAAAGACCTAGAAGAAAAAAAGCGGCTCAGTCTTCTCTTTTTAAGAAGAGAGTTAAAATGCGAGCAAAAAGACAAAGAAAGCAGAAAAAAAACGTAAAAACTGATTCCACCAAAATTTCTCGGAGAAAGAAAAAAAAGAAGAAGAATATAAATCTGAAGTTTTCCAAAAAGGGAACCAGACGTTTTGCTAATATAAAAGTGATTGGCATTGGCGGGGCGGGAGGAAATGTTATCTCTCGCATGTTCGAATATTTTCCCCGAGGGGTGGATTTGGTAGCTATCAATACCGATGTTCAGGATTTGGAAAACTGCTCGGCCAAAAAAAAGGTGTATATCGGTAAACAAGTAACCAAGGGTCTGGGGGCGGGGATGAATCCGGAACTGGGAAAACAAGCCGCTGAAGAAAGCAGGGAGGAAATCGCCAAAAGTTTAGATGGGGCTGATTTGGTTTTTTTAACTGCCGGCCTTGGGGGAGGAACGGGCAGCGGCGCCTTGCCGGTGATTGCTGATATTGCTCAAGACTTGGGAGTGCTGACGGTGGCGGTGGTGACCAAACCGTTTTCTTTTGAAGGCGCTCAAAGAAGTCAGATTGCCCAGGACGCTCTTGCCAGAACCAAAGACCGGGTGGACGCTCTCATCACTATTGCCAACGACAGAATTTTTTCGGTTATCAATAAAGAAACTTCACTCCAAAAGGCATTTGAGGCGATCGATGAAATTCTAAAAAACGCGGTGCTGGGGATAACTGAAATTATCGTCTCACCCGGAGTGATTAATGTTGATTTTGCCGACGTTAAGACCATTATCCAAAACTCCGGGCCGGCTATTATCGGAGTCGGGGTTGGCCAGGGGAAAGAAAGAGCTTTGGCGGCGGCCAACTTGGCCTTAAACTCTCCTCTTTTGGAGACCTCTAATGACGGAGCCAGGGGGACTCTCTTTGCCATATCCGGCCATCGAGATATGAAAATGCACGAAGTCAATGAAATTGCTAAACTTATTTCAGAAAATGCCGATCCGGGTGCTAAAATAATATTCGGGACCTATTATGACCGGCGGCTGGCTAAAGGCCAGATAAAAGTAACGCTAATTGCCACCGGATTTGGATCTCTTCTGGGAAGAAACACCTCCCTCTTTGAAGATTTTGGGGCAAGTGCCGGAAACGAGGGTCTTCCATTTCAAAAACAGTCGGTTAGAATGAATCCAGGCCTAAGAAAGGAAAGAGGAGAGGAGAAAACCTCTCAAGAAAAGGAGTCGGCGAGTGAATCTGAAGAAGACATCTGGGATATCCCGACTTTTTTGAGAAGAAAAAGAAGAAAATAGCACGATGCGAATTTGCAACAAGTAGCGATTCGAATATACTAATCTACTAATGATACTAATATTTGTATAATTAGCATCATTTGTATATTGGTATCGATACTTTTTACATTGTTTGATACTCTAGGAATAAAAAAATAATCTTTTACGTTTCATGGTTACTAGAATCAGAAAAGATTCTGTGGTTCGCAATAAATATTCACTTCCTCTTTCCCGATTTTTTACCAAAAAAGATATTCATCCCTTTGATGAAGTCCGTTGGGTAAAGTATGACGCCGAAGTTGGCGGTTTTGAGCAAAAAGAAACAGAATTTCCCGATTTTTGGTCGGAGAATGCCGTTAACATTACCGCTTCTAAATATTTTCGGGGAAAATTGGGAACGCCCGAGAGAGAAACAAGCTTGAGGCAAGTGATCAAACGGGTGGCAAAGACAATCCGGGAATGGGGAGAAAAACTTAAATATTTTTCCGGCTCTGCTCAAGCCCAAATTTTTGAGGATGAACTAACGCACCTGCTTCTCTACCAAAAAGGTTCTTTTAACAGTCCGGTCTGGTTTAACGTGGGAGTAAAAGAAAAACCTCAATGCTCCGCCTGTTTTATTCTTTCGGTGGAAGATGACATGAACTCAATTTTGGATTGGATTAGAACCGAAGGGATAGTTTTCAAAGGCGGTTCGGGAGCAGGCATCAACCTTTCTAACCTCCGCTCTAAAAAAGAGTTTTTGTCAGGAGGAGGAGCGTCTTCCGGTCCGGTTTCTTTCATGAGAGGAGCTGACTCGGTGGCGGGAATGATTAAATCCGGCGGGACTACTCGTCGTGCAGCCAAGATGGTGATTTTGAATATTGACCATCCGGACATTGTTGAGTTTATTCGCTGTAAAGCCGACGAGGAAAAAAAGGTTAAAGCTCTGATTGACGCCGGTTTTGATATGTCGGACTTGAACAACGATGCCTGGACTTCCGTTCAGTTTCAGAATGCCAACAACTCGGTTCGAATTACTAATGACTTTATGAAGGCGGTGGAAACCGACGGCGAGTGGCGAACGCGTTTTCGCGTCAGCGGAGCCAGCGCCGATACCTATCGGGCCCACGATCTTTTAAACGAAATTGCCCAGGCCGCCTGGGAATCGGGCGATCCGGGGGTTCAGTTTGACACCATTATCAACGATTGGCATACCTGTCCCAATTCCGGCCGCATTAATGCTTCTAATCCTTGCAGTGAATATATGCACCTGGATAATTCTGCTTGCAATCTGGCCTCTCTCAATCTTTTAAAATTCTTGACCGATGAAGGAAATCTTGATATCAAAGCCTTCAAACAAGCAGTAGATATATTTATTCTGGCTCAGGAAATTATCGTTGACGGTTCCAGTTATCCGACTCAAAAAATTACCAAAAATGCTCATGATTTTAGGGAGTTGGGACTGGGGTTTGCCAACTTGGGAGCGCTTTTGATGACCAAAAGTCTGCCCTACGATTCGGACGGGGGCCGGTCTTGGGCAGGAGCGATTACTTCTTTGATGTCGGGCGAGGCCTATCGGTTTTCTGCCGAAATTGCCAGACGGATGGGACCGTTTAAAGGTTTTTCTGTTAATCGCGAACCGATGCTGCGAGTTATCGGAAAGCACGGAGTGGCCGCCCAAGTCATCGACGGGTCGGTTCTGGACGACAAGATACTCTTAAAAGAAGCTCAAGGCGTTTGGCAAAAAACTTTAACTCTAGGAAAAGAAAACGGATTCCGCAATTCCCAGGTAACAGTCATTGCTCCGACCGGAACGATTGCCTTTATGATGGATTGCGATACCACCGGAGTGGAGCCGGATTTCTCCTTGGTAAAAATGAAACAACTGGTTGGCGGCGGCTGGATGAAAATTGTCAATACCAGTGTTAAGCGGTCTCTTTTGAGTTTGGGGTATGGTGAAGACGTCAGCGATGAGATTGTTTCTTGGATTTATGAAAAGGGGACGGTTGAAGGAGCGCCTCAGCTAAAAGAAGAACATCTGTCGATTTTTGACTGTGCTGTCAGACCAGCGGCAGGGACGCGCTCTATTTCCTGGAAAGGACATGTAAAGATGGTAGCGGCTGTCCAACCATTTATTTCTGGAGCTATTACTAAAACTTTTAATATGGGCGCCGAAACAACTAAAGACGAAATTGCCGAGGCCTACTTAATGGCTTGGAAGGTGGGCATTAAAGCTTTTGCCGTTTACCGCGACGGTTCCAAAGCGGCCCAACCCTTAAGCACTTCAGCTAAGAAACGAGGTAAAGAATCGGGGAAAAAAGAAATTTCCGTTGTTCGTCGTCACCTTCCGCCAACACGACACTCGGAGACCCACAAATTTTCCATCGTCGGTCATGAAGGGTATCTGACATACAGCACTTTTGGAGATGGCTCTCCGGCAGAGATATTTATCAGAATGGCCAAACAGGGAAGCACCCTAGCCGGTCTTTTGGACGCATTCGCCATTTCTGTTTCTATGGCCCTGCAGTACGGTGTGCCTTTTAAAAACCTGGCGCGGAAGTTTATCTACAGCCGTTTTGAACCCTCCGGCTTTACCAAAAACCCGGATATTCGTGTGGCTACCAGCATCGTTGATTATATTTTTCGCTATTTGGCTTTGAGGTTTCTTGCAACCGATGATTTGATTGATTTGGGGATGTCGCCGGCTTTGGAAAACGGCGGCAGCGCCAAAGCCAGCGAAATTTTAAAAGAGATCGCTGAACCGGTTAAGGTGACGGTCGGGAACGGAGACAGTAATAAGAATAACCAACCTGACTCTTTAGATAAGGAGGAAAATATAGTTTCAGGAGACTCAGTTTGCCGCAATTGTGGGGGAATGATGGTTCGCACCGGTACTTGTATGACCTGTCTCCAATGCGGCGCTTCTTCGGGGGGATGCTCGTGATTTAACCTGCGATTTATAACCAACGACTTTTGAAATTAAAAAAACCTGTTTTCTTTATGAGAAATAAAGAACTTATTCTTGTTCTGCTTTTGTTTCTGTCCGCTGCCGGCCTTGTAAACGTTTCTCTTGTTTTCTGGAAAGTGTCAGGTCAGGTAAACGCTCCTTGTGTTATTTTTAAGGGTTGTGACTATGTTATTTTTTCTGACTACGCAAAATTTCTGGGTGTTCCCTTGACTTGGTGGGGGATGAGTTTTTATTTTCTCTTATTTGTATTGACTATTTTCTATTATCGGTTTTCCAATTCTTTTTTTTGGCGATTACTTGCTGCTCTTGTCCTTGTCGGTTTTCTCTTTTCTCTTTATCTTCTTTACGTCCAATTATTTAAGGTTAATTCTCTTTGTTCTTATTGCTTGGTGTCGCTATTGGACACATCGGTGATTTTTTTGCTAACCTTTTCAACTCTTTTTAGAAAATTCCCCGCTTAAATTTTTTGTATTCATTCGCCTGCCTGCCGGTAGGCAGGTATTATTGGTATCGTAGTCTTGTTTTATTTGTTTTTTTCTGGTATCTTAAAAACCAATGAAAAAGCGAACGGCATCAATTTTTTTGGTAGCGGTTCTCCTAATTAGTTTGGCGGGCGCTTTTTTTGTTTATCCCAATAGTTTGGTTTCTTGGTTTAATAAAGTCAGTCCTTGGAAATTGGGACTGGATATTGTCGGAGGAGCTCATCTAACTTACCGAGTGGATACCTCCCAACTGACGGAAGTGGACGTTGGCGATACTATTTCCGGATTAAGGGATGTTATTGAAAGGAGAATCAATCTTTTTGGGGTAAGAGAACCGCAGGTAGCCGTCTCTCAGACGGGAGGGGAATACTATATTGTAGTGGAACTTTCGGGAATTTCTGATTTGTCCCAGGCGATCAATGAAATTGGCTCTACACCTTACCTTGATTTTAGGGAGGTGGTGGGAGAGGGAGAGAGCGCCCAATATGTTCCCACTGGCCTTAACGGGCGGCACATCAAATCGGCTCGGCTGGATTTTAACCAAACTACCGGCCAATCCCAAGTGGCTTTGGAAATGAATAAAGAAGGGGCCGATCTTTTTGAACAAATTACCGAAAGGAACGTCGGCCGGATTGTGGGGATTTTCTTGGATGGTTCTCCTATCAGTCAGCCGCGGGTGAACGAAAAAATAACCGGCGGTCAGGCGGTCATTACCGGAGATTTTACCCTTAAAGAGGCAAAAAGTTTGGTGGAGAGATTGAACGCCGGAGCTTTACCGGCTCCGATTACTTTGGTTGACCAGCAGACGGTGGGAGCCAGCTTGGGAAAGAACTCTCTTGAAAAGTCCATCTACGCTGGGATTATCGGGACCGTCTTGGTTGTTCTTTTTATGCTTATCTACTATCGTTTTTTTGGATTAATTGCTTCCCTGGCACTTTTAATCTATATCATTCTCTCTCTTTCCATATTTAAAATATTCGTTACTCTTTCTTTGGCCGGTATCGCCGGATTTTTGCTCTCTATTGGAATGGCGGTGGATGCCAATGTTCTTATTTTTGAAAGAACTAAAGAGGAAATTAAAAAAGGGATGGGCCGGATTTCCGCTATCGCCGAAGGATTTCGACGGGCTTGGCCTTCAATCCGGGATTCAAATATCAGCACTATTATTACCTGTCTGATTCTTTTTAACACCACCTCCGGATTTGTTAAAGGATTGGCTCTCACTCTGCTTTTGGGTGTTCTTATCAGCATGTTTACGGCGATAACGGTAACGAGAAGCTTACTCACCATATTCGTTCGTGATAAACGATTTGAATAACATGCTTAACATTATCGGAAAAAAATATATTTTTCTGTCAGTCTCGGGAGTTTTGATGTTGGCAGCTTTGATAGGTGTTGCTGTTTTTGGTTTTAAACTGGCAATTGATTTTACGGGCGGCACCTCCTGGCAAGTTAAATTTGAAAATCAAGAGATAAACGAGGGAGAGATCAGAGATTTTTTCTCTTCTGATTTGAAGGTGGAATCTCCCATGGTTTTGGAAGAAACTTCCTCAAACTCTTTCATTGTCCGACTGCCCCACCTTTCGGAAAATCAACATCAGGAATATTTGACGGCCATGACCGGAAAATTTGGAAAAGTGGAAGAAATGAGGTTTGGCTCGATCGGTCCGACGATAGGAAAGCAGTTAAGAGACAGAGCAATCATTGCCACCATTCTGGTTCTTTTGGGAATCTCTCTATATATGGCCGTCTCTTTTAGAAAAGTTTCTTTTCCAATCCGTTCCTGGAAGTATGGGGTGGTCACCCTAATCTCTCTTTTCCATGACGTTCTTATTCCGGCGGGACTTTTGGCTTACCTTGGTTATTTTCGAGGGATAGAGATGGATGCTAATTTTGTCGTGGCTCTTCTGGTCATTGCGGGATTCTCGGTCCACGATACAATTGTTGTTTTTGATAGAATCCGGGAAAATCTTCTTTTCCGCCGGGGGGGCAACAAGTCCTTTGCCGAAACTGTCAACGAAAGCATTAATCAAACCCTGGCGCGTTCGATTAACACCTCCCTTACCTTGGTTTTAGTGCTCTTGGCTATGTTTTTCTTCGGCCCCGTCTCTTTAAAGCTTTTTGTCTTGGTTATTCTTGTCGGAACGGTGGTAGGAACCTACTCCTCAATCTTTATTGCCAGCCCGGTATTGACTATTTGGCACGGATCTGGTAAAAATAGATAGGTTAAAGATGCCAATATACAAATGGTGCCAATGATACTAATGGATACTAAGTTTTTTTCGTATTAATTCGTATCATGGACCCGACGGGGACGGATTAGAGTCCGTGCGCAGGTATTGGCATATTAGTGTCGCACAAGCGTAAGTATATGAATCTAGTTGAAACTTTAGACAAGATACTGAATTCTCTTGCCAGGCGCCAGAAGGAGGTAATCAATCAGCGTTTTGGATTGAAAACCACTCCTAAAACTCTGGCCCAGCTGGGGGAAAAGTACGGAGTCACGCGAGAAAGAGTCCGCCAAATTGAGGCGGCCGCTTTAAAGGTTTTGAGAAAATCAGTTGAAGAGCATCAACAGCTCAAAAAATCTTTTGAATTGATCGTTAACTATCTGGAAAATTTGGGAGGAACCCGCCGGGTCGAGTTTTTAACCGAAGATGTCCGACTTCTCTTAAAAGATCCTCAGATTTCTTTGTCGCACCTGGAACTTCTTTTTGCGATTTTTAAAAAACCCATGCTTTTTTTGGAAACCAAGGACTCTCATTCTTTTTGGTATCTTTCCCCGACTTCTCTAAAAGATAATCAAGAGTTTGTTAAAAAACTTCTTCAATTTCTCAAAAACAAAAAAGAGGATGTTATTGAAAAAAAACAATTTGACTATCTCTTTTATCAAGTGATCAAAACTCATTCCTTAAAAGATTTTGCTGCCCTCAACTTCGTTCAGAACTCCAAAAAATTTGCCGTTAATCCTTTTGGTGATTTCGGTCTGACTGAGTGGAGAGAGATTCTTCCTAAAACTGTTCGTGACAAGTCCTATCTGGTCTTGAAGAAAAAAAGAGAACCGATGCATTTTCGGGAAATTGCTCAGGAAATCAACAAGACTAAATTTGATATTCGCCGGGCTCATCCTCAAACGGTTCATAACGAATTAATCAAAGATCCTCGTTTTGTTTTGGTGGGCAGAGGGCTTTATTCGCTCAGGGAATTTGGTATTATCCCGGGAACAACCAGAGAGATTCTCAAAAAAATATTGAAAGCCAAAGGTCCTTTGCCTCTAAACAAAGTAGTTGAGATGGTTTCTCAACAGAGAGTTTTAAAGCATAATACAATTCTGCTTAATTTAGCTAACCGGAAGCATTTTAAGAAAAGCCCGGATGGGATGTATCGGGTGGCTTAAGTTAGCTACGGAATACGAAAAGGTACGAAATTACGAGAGCAGGAAAATATATTAAGATAGATAAAACAGCTCAAGCAGGGCTGTTTTTTGATTGTCGGAAAGGATATACTATTATAGATAGTGGGTTTTGAATTTCTACTACCTGGTATGGGAACCGAACCTTCTAAAGACGTTATTTATTTCGCCAAAACCGATTTTCGCAATCAGGATCGGCTTTTTGGCATTGACCGAAAAGACCGTCGCCAGCATGTCTATGTGATGGGAAAGACCGGCACCGGCAAATCGGCCATGCTCTCCAATATGATTATCCAGGATATCGCCAACGGCGAGGGAGTTTGCGTAGTTGATCCGCATGGGGAACTGGTGGAAGGAATAATCAAGAACATTCCTGAGCATAGAAGAGAAGACGTTATTTATTTCAATCCGGCCGATACCGAGTATCACATCGGTTTTAACGTCTTGGAGCTTCCCGACTTTAAATACAAACATCTGGTGGCTTCGGGGTTGATGGGAATCTTTACCAAAATCTGGTCTAACGTCTGGTCAGCTCGAATGGAATATATTTTAAACAACGCTGTTTTGGCTTTATTGGATACTCCCGGAACAACTCTTTTAGGAATTATTAGAATCTTGGTGGATCAGGAATACCGCCAGCAGATTATTGCCAACATCAAAGATCCGGTGGTCAAAGCTTTTTGGATTCACGAATATGAACAGTGGCGCGATCAATTCCGTAACGAAGCCATTGCGCCTATTCAAAATAAGGTTGGCCAGTTTCTTTCCACCTCTATTATCCGCAACATCGTTGGCCAGTCCAGGAGTACGATAGATATCTTTAAGATAATGAACGAAAAAAAGATATTCTTGGTAAACGTTTCCAAAGGAAGAATCGGCGAGGACAACTCGGCGCTTCTTGGGGCGATGATTATCACTAAAATTCAACTCTCGGCAATGGAGCGGGTAAGAGTTCCCGAAGAGGAAAGAGAAGATTTTTATCTTTATGTGGACGAGTTTCAGAATTTTGCTACCGATTCTTTTGCCGGGATTTTGTCGGAAGCCAGAAAATATCGTCTCGACCTGACTATTGCTCACCAATATATCGGCCAGCTGGTGACTGATGTCTCTACTAAGGTAAGAGATGCGGTTTTTGGAAACGTGGGAACGATGATTTTTTTCCGGATAGGTGCATCCGATGCCGAATTTTTGGAAGAGGAAATGGCTCCTGAATTTACTCCTCAGGATATGGTTAATCTTCCCAACTATCATATCTATCTTAAATTAATGAGTCGCGGGGTGACCTCTAGACCGTTCTCGGCCCGAACTATTCCGCCGCTGGTTTTAAAGGAAAAGAAGGTTGATACGGAAGATATTATTAATGAATCTCGGAAGAGATATGCCCGGCCGCGGGCAATCGTAGAGGACGAAATCAATCGCTGGAGCGGAATGATGGGAATAACCGCCTCCTTGGAATCTGGTGAGGAGACGGAGCTTCATCGGGAAGTTTGTGCCCAGTGCGGCAAGGTGATGCTGGTCCCTTCCGGCGCTAGTGGGGAGGGTCCTCCTTACTGCGACGAATGTTTGGAAAAGTTGGGAAAGAAGATAGAACGCTCGGGCGAATCCAGAGAAGAAAGAGATGTGGGTGAGGATACGGAAGACTTAGCTCTTTTGGGAATAGAATTTTCTCCTTCCAAGAAACCTAAAGGGAAAAGAAAACCGGTTGTTCAGGAAGAAGCATCGCTCTCCGGAACCGCTCCTTCCAAAAACCGAGGAAGAGAAAAAAGACAGGTGGACATTTCCGGATTAAAAGAAATTTTGAGAAAGGCCATCTCTCATGAAGAAGATTAGAATTGTGTTAAAATAATCCTATGATTTGGGAGGTAATTTTAAACGCTCTGGGGTCAGCTTGGTGGCTTATTGCCTTAGTAATTTTGATGCCCTTAGCTCATAATGCTTGGATTGCCTGGCGCCAGGAGCTTTTTAAGTCAAATGTTAAGCACGTTCTTTTGGAAATTCACATTCCTCGCGAAATTAGAAAAAATCCCAAAGCGATGGAACAGGTTCTGACTCAGATTCATTCTCTGGGGAATTATCCTAATGACATAAAAGAATATAATTGGGATGGGGAAATAACTTTATGGCACTCTTTTGAATTGGTCAGCTTGGGAGGGGAAATTCACTTTTATATCCGGACTCCTAGAAAATACCAGGATATTGTTGAAGCGGCCTTTTTTTCCTATTATCCCGACGTGGAAATAACCGAAGCCGAAGATTATCTGAATAAAATTCCGGAAACGATGCAGGAGGTCTATAAAAAGAACTACGAATTGTGGGGAACGGAAATGGTTTTGGGAAAAGATCCTGCCTATCCTTTAAGAACCTACGAGGACTTCGAATCTCCTTCTGAAGAAAAAGAATATGATCCAATCTCCGTTTTTTTGGAGGTTTTGAGCAAGGTGAAAAAGAGCGAGTTTGTCGGCATCCAGTTTGTCTGCGCGCCGACTCTGCCTCCCAGATGGAGAAAACGTGGGGAAAAATTGGTTGAGGAGTTGAAAGAAAAGACATCCGGAAATATACGGGAAGTGGCTGAGGGAGCGGCCGATATTACCAAACAATTTCATCTTCGTACTCCCGGGGAGATAGAACTTATTAAGGCTGTTGAAAAGAACATTGAACGGCATGCCTTCAATACTCTTGTCCGTTTTATCTATCTCTCTCCCAAAGACACTTTTTACGAAGGATTCCCCCGGCGCGGAATCAGGGGAGCTTTCAATCAATATTCGGCTTTGAATCTCAATTATTTTATCAACAATTATGCGGTAGAAACCCGTACCCGGATTTGGAACTGGCCGCATATTTTACCAAAGTCCAGAGTTCGTTACCGCAAACAGAGAATGATTTATAATTACCGTCGCCCCAAACCCCCCCCGGAAACCTTTATAGGAAAATTAATCAGTTCTTACTTCTTTAACTGGAATTTTGGCTCCAAATCCTACTACCTTAATACTCAAGCGATGGCAACTCTCTTTCATCCGCCGATGTACTATGTTTTGACCGCTCCTCATATTAAACGGCTTCCCAGCCGCAAACTGGGAGCGTCGGCAGGACTGTCTATTTTTAGTGAAGAAGAAAAGGGGTTGGAAAAATTTGAACTCAAATAATTTTCAAAAAATTCATATGGAGGAATCTATCATCTCTTTTTCTTCGGGAATTCTGGAGGTCACTCGCCTGGTTGTTATTGTTTTGGACGTTGTTTTTTTTCTCTTTTTTATTTATGCTCTTTTTAAAGTAATTCCCTATCGCCCCAAATTTGTCCGCAATCCGGAAAAGTATGCTTCGACCATCACTGCCAGAAAAGATTCTTTGATTTTGAAAGAGTGGGGGAAAATTCTGTTGCTCTTTAAAAAAGGAACCCCCGAGGCTTTTCGGCTCTCCGTTATTGCCGCCGACAGTTTAGTGGATCAGGTTCTAAAGAATATGGGTTTGGTTGGAGAGCATTTTGCCGACCGACTCTCCCGATTAGGAGGGGAAGAAATGAGAAATATCGACGGTGTCTGGGAGGCTCATCGCCTGCGAAACGATTTGGTTCACACGCCCCATCTGGGAATTTCTTTAGACGATACCAAAAAAACTCTGCGGGATTATTATAATTTTCTGAAAGAATTGGGGGCGTTAGATTAGAAAAACAAATTTTTATGGCTCAAAGAAGCAGAATCCAAATAATCAAATATGCTCCGCCGCCGCCAGATTTGCCGATTTACGGAAAGGTAGACCCTAGGGAAGTAACTTTTATCGGCCGCACTAATTACGTGGCCGCCTTGGAAGAAAAGAAATTTATCTTTGGCGTCAAGCGAGCTGACCGGCGCCGCCACCTTTATGTCGTCGGGAAAAGCGGCGTAGGTAAAACCAAGCTTCTAGAGTTAATGATTCGTCAAGATATTACTTATGGCGAAGGGGTTTGTTTAATTGACCCTCACGGCGATATTGTAGATGCTACCTTGGATTTCATCCCCCGGGAAAGAATAGAAGACGTAGTCATCATTGATCCGGCCGACGATAAATTTCCCGTTTCTTTCAACCCGCTGGCCAATATTGACCCGTCTTTTAAACACCAATTGACCCAAGGTTTAATTGAAGTGATGGAAAAACAGTTCGGGGCCAATTGGACTCCTCGTTTGGAACATGTTTTTAGGTTTACCTGTTTAGCTCTTTTGGATTATCCTCACGCGACTATGCGGGGGATGATTTCTATGCTAACCGACAGAAATTATCGCCAGAAGGTGGTGGAGTACATTGAAGACGATATGGTACGCCGCTTCTGGGCGATTGAGTTTGCCGACTGGTCAGAAAAGTTTGATACCGACGCCATTATTCCCTTGGTTAACAAACTGGGGCAATTCCTCTCTAATCCTTTACTGCGCAATATTTTCGGTCAGAAAGAAAATAGAATCGACCTGGATAAGCTGGTTAAGGAAAAGAAAATAATCCTCATTAACCTTTCCAAAGGAAAACTGGGAGAAGAAAACTCCAGCTTTTTCGGCTCAATGTTTATTACTAAAATTAAACAGACAGGAATGGCTCGGGCAGCTCTGCCGGAAAGAGAGAGGGAAGACTACTATCTTTATGTGGATGAGTTTCACAATCTAGTCACCGAAACCTTCGAAAATCTTCTCTCCGAGGCCCGTAAATACAGTCTTTGTCTGACAGCGGCTCATCAGTATATGGGTCAGTTGATGCCCCGGGTTCAAGCGGCTGTTTTGGGAAACGTGGGAACTATTATTATCTTTCGTGTTGGCGGAGAAGATGCCGAAAAACTTGAACCGGAGGTGACTCCGGTCTTTAGCGCCAAAGATATGGTCAATTTAGGGATTCAGGAATTTTACATTAAAATGATTATTAACGGCGAGGCCTACGATCCTTTTTCCGCCCAAACTCTAAAAGTTCTTCCTCCCACCCATCCTTCTTATAAAACGGAGATTGTGGAACATTCCAGATCCAAATACGCTATTCCCGCCGGCGCCGCTAAAAAACTAATCGAAGAAGAGGAATCTTCCATTATCCGGAGTGCTCAGGAAAAAGCCATCATTGAAGGCGGCAAGAAAGCTGGGGAAGCAGGCGCCGGAGAAGAAAAGAATGCCGAACCAATGGTGTGATCTCTACTAATTACGAATTAGTACGAATATACTAATATTTGTGTATTGGTAAAAATTAGTAGCTTGTAGAGAGATACAAAGGTCGCCCAGTATTACAATGTAAAAAATATGGTTCTTATCTACACCACTTGTCGGGACGAGGAGGAAGCCAAAAAAATCAGTTCTCTCTTGGTGGAAAAGCATCTGGCGGCTTGCGTGGATATGTGGCCGGTCAGCTCCTGTTACCGGTGGGAAGGGGCAATTCGGTGCGAGAACGAATATGAATTGCTGGTTAAGACCAGCGAGTCCAAACTCCAGGATATTGAAGATATGATTGCTGCCAACCATTCCTATTCGGTGCCTTTCATCGGAGCGGTGGATGTCAGGAGAATCAACCGCCCCTACAAAGAGTGGATGGTTCAGATGGTGGAGTGACAGATAGAGAAAGGGTTTAGGGTGTAGGGGATCAGGAAAGAAAAATCCCCGAGTTGTGGTTTTTTGAATAGCTATGAGCGAGGAGTCGCGAAGTTGCCAAAACTGTAAACAAAACTTCACTATCGAGAGTGAAGATTTTGATTTTTATAAAAAAATAGATGTTCCGCCTCCCACTTGGTGTCCGGAGTGCCGGATGGTAAGGAGGTTTTTATATAGAAATCATCGTGTCCTTTATAAAAGAAGAGATGACCTTACTGGCAACTTAATTTTTTCAAATTGGAAGCATTGGAATATGGGGGAAAATATGATTGGAGTAGATCGTTTTTCGTTCAACTAAAGGAGTTAATGAGCAGGGTTCCTTGGCCCAGTCGGAATGTCAAAGACATTGTTAGAAGTAATTATTCAAATAATGCAGCGAACCTTAAGGAATGTTATCTAGTCTTTAGTGCTGCACAAGTGGAAAACTCTGCCTATTCCAGTGACTTGGTAGAATCAAGTCATTGTTTCGATAGTGAACACGTAGGAAAATGTGAAATTTCTTATTTTAGTTTTCAGAATACTAAATGTTTTAAATCATTTTTTTCTCAACAGTGTGAGGAATCTCAGTATATTTGGTTTTGTCGAGATTGCGTGGGAGTAAGTAATTGTTTTGGGTGTGTTGGATTACATAATAAATCGTACTGTATTTTTAATCAACCCTACTCGAAGGAAGAATATTCTGCTAAATTAGAAAGATTTAATCTTGGGTCATATAAAAATCTTATTGATGTTGTTGAAGAAGTAACGGACTATCATCAAAATTTTCCAGTAAAATACATGAACGGAAGACACAATGTTGATGTTAGTGGTGATCTGATTAATAATTCAAAAAGTGTCAAGAATTCCTTTTGGATTTATGAGGGAGAGAACCTAAGACATTGCCAGAATATAGACGTCGCTGGAGGAAAAGACTCCTACGATTATTTTCTTTTTGGTGGGAATAGTGAGCTAATCTATGACAGTTTAATTTGTGGCTACAATTCTTCCAGAATAAGGTTTTCATCTACTTGTTGGCCAAACTCTACTGATATAACTTATTCCATACTCTGTCCTTCCTCCTCCCATCTTTTCGCCTGCGTCGGTCTTAGAAACAAACAATACTGCATCCTCAACAAGCAGTACACCAAGGAAGAATATGAGGAATTGGTACCTAGAATAATCAAGCACGAGACCATCGCCCAGGAATACTTCCCCCTGACCAAGGAAGAGGCCCTCAAACAGGGATACAGATGGAAAGATCCTGAAGAAAGGAATTACACCATAGACATCAAATCAGAATCCCTCCCTGACCATATCAAGGAGGTAAATGACTCTATTATTGGAAAAGTCATAGAATGCAAAAACAGCTCCGACGCTCGCCAGAAGGGACGAGGTCGGAGCCCCGACCAAGATGCGTCGGGGTGTACTGAGGCCTTCAAGATTATTGAACCTGAACTCCAATTCTACAGACAGATGAACCTTCCCTTACCTCGTCTCTGCCCCAACTGCCGTCACTACCAACGCCTGAAACAGAGGAATCCTCTCAAGTTATGGCATCGGAAGTGTATGTGTCAGGGAACGTACTCACAATCCAATATTAGGACATCCGATGTCCCAAATATTGATCAGAGTAATCTTCGGACATCGGATGCCCCTAAATACCAAAACACTATCAAACACTTCCATGGAGATTCTTCCTGTCCCAATGAATTTGAGACATCTTATTCTCCCGATCGTCCAGAGATAGTATATTGTGAGCAATGTTATAACTCCGAGGTCGTCTAACAACATTCCAACATTTTCCCTCCTTTGCCTTGATTCTCTCTTATTTTTTGGGTTATAATGCCTCGCGTGTTTGTAATTAGCAGAAAAACGTATGCTTTCCTATAACGAATTAAAACCCGGGCATCTTATAGAATACGAGAATTCTGTCTTCCAGATTTTAGAGGCCAGTTTTCTCAGGATGCAGCAGAGAAAACCGGTGATGAAGGTGAAGATGAAAGATTTAATCAGCGGTAAGGTCAAGGAAACCTCTTTTCAGCCCAGTGACCAGCTGGAAGAAGCCGATTTGGAGAGAATAAAATCAAGATTTATCTATGAAAGTCGCGGCCAATACTGGTTTGACGAAATAGGAAATCCTAAAAACAGATTCTCTTTTACTCAGGAGACCTTTGGAAATTCGGCTCAATTTTTAAAACCCAGCCTGGAAGTTGTTGTTTTAAGATTCCAGGACAAAGTTATCAGCGTTGAACTTCCGATAAAAGTTGATTATGAAATCAAAGAAGCGCCTCCTTCCATTAAGGGCGATACCGCTTCCGGCGGTTCCAAACAGGTAATCTTGGAAACGGGGGCCAAAATCTCAGTTCCTTTTTTCATTAACCAAGGAGATATTGTTAGGATTAACACTCAAACGGGGGAATACGTAGAGAGAGTGCAGAAAATGTAAGATTTAAAAATCAAAAATTTTACATTTTAATTTTACATTTTGAATTATGGCGCCGATTTGTGGTAAGTTTTTGATATGGAAGAATCTTTGTTGGAGTCAGCTCGTAAGATCCACTGCATCGGTATAGGCGGTATTGGCGTATCGGCTCTGGCGCGGATGTTTTTATTGGAAAGAAAAAAAGTTTCCGGCTCGGATGTTGTCCCTTCTTTTATCACTGATGAATTGAAAAAAAGAGGGGCCAAAATTTTTATCGGTCATCGTGCCAAGAATTTATCGGGTGACACGGACGTCGTTATCTACACCAAAGCGGTTAAAACCGATAATCCGGAGTTTAAAAAAGCCAAAAAACTTTCCATCCCTCTTTTGTCTTATTCTCAGGCGTTGGGAGTGGTTTCGGCTAAAAAGTACACCGTTGCTGTTTCCGGATCTCATGGGAAAACTACCACTACCGGGATGATTGCCTGGGGGTTGATTAAAACCAATAAAAAACCCACAGTGGTGGTGGGAAGTTTTCTGAAGGGTTTGAAAAGTAATTTTATAGCAGGGAAAGGCGAACATTTCGTCGCCGAGGCCTGCGAGTACCAAAAATCATTTTTGGACCTCAACCCCCAAATTATTGTTATCACCAATATTGATAACGACCACTTGGATTACTATAAAAATATCCGTAATTTAGAAAGAGCGTTTCTGGAATTTGCCCGCAAGCTTCCAAAAGACGGGTATTTGGTTTGTAACCTGAGGGACAAAAGGGTTAAAAGAATTGTCTCAAAAGTGAGGGCTAGAGTCATTGATTTTTCCAAAATTCCGATAAGATTTCCTCTGAAACTTGTGGGTCAACACAATATTCTCAATGCCCAGGCGGCTGCGGCTGTTTTGAAAATTTTAGGGACCAAGGATAAAAATATCAGTAATTTCTTGTCCTCTTTTTCAGGAACCGCTCGTCGTTTTGAATATAAAGGAAGGAAAAACGGAGTTCTGGTTTACGATGACTATGCTCATCATCCAACGGAGATAAAAGCGACCCTAAAGGCTGTCAAGTCAACGTTTAAAGATAAAAGATTAACCGTTATCTTCCAGCCCCATCTTTATTCAAGGACCAAACTGCTTTTTAAAGATTTCCTCTCCAGCTTTTCCGGCGCCGACACGATTATTTTTCTCCCAATTTATGCGGCCCGGGAAAAGCGGGACAA
>Ga0076088_114_pt1 | contig 33426 bp, 36 predicted proteins | sample RifGroC1_FD_68227 | JGI IMG/M metagenome (GOLD analysis project Ga0076088, IMG submission 68227) | Parcubacteria (Wolfebacteria) bacterium GW2011_GWC1_43_10
TAAATTTTTCTTTGACTTCTTTTATGGTTGTGCATTGCGTCGCTAACTCAACAGAAATTTCCAAAACCGATTTATCAACACTTTTCGAGGCAAGCCCTTGTGGATAAATTATGTCCAAAAATGTATTTATATCTTGTCTCCATAACGTGCCTTTTGGTATACCAAGAAAGCCGGCCCTAAAAATTGCTATCTCTGTTTGAGTAAGAGAAATTATTATCTTATTACCATCATCAAGTTTAATCTGGGAAAAGGTTCCTCTCGGGGTGCCGTCTTGATATGTTTGTATTTCAGCCATAGTTTTTAAATGTATCCGTAGTTATACAGATAAACGATAAAGTAAAGAATTCCTAAAATAAGTCCTGTTACTGCCATCCACCGACCAGTTCCTGGTTTCTTAGTTTTGTTGATACCGACGGCACTCAAAACAGTCGCGACAATTGGTGGCAAGCCCATTCCCAAAAACACGCTGGCAATTCCAACAATAAACCCCCATATTGCAAATGGGTTTTTCTTTGTTTTGGTCCCTACTTCTTGTTCGTTGTGTGTTTTATTCTGTGCTCTGTTAAAAATGTTTTTTATCTTCTTGTTTGTTTCCTCTTTACTCAAACTATTTGAGTAGCAAACATTACAAATTCCATTGTGTAAAGGATTGCCGTTTCTTTCGCCACATTTTGTACAGGGTTTACCCGTTGAGGGGATTTTGACTTTATCCATACATTTTTTGTTTTAGTAATTTAATAATAATTTACCTATTGTCTCCAAATTCTAAATATTATACTCCCAATACGGTTGCCATTTGAAGGGAGTAGATACTAACTCCTCAAGAGATTTGTTGTTTATTAATTTTCTTTATAACCTCTTTTATATCTCCAGACATGTGGTTTAGCTTTGTTTTTCTAAATCCAATCTTTTGATACCAACTGGCTGGTTTATTGTAGGCGACAAGTTCGTGAATTCTGCATCCTTTTTTATAAGCCGTTTTCATCATTTCAAGATATAATTTTGTGCCGATTCTTTTACCCTGAAATTTAGGGTCAATAAAAATCTCTCCTTCAGCAAGATGCTTTCCATCGCACCATGGTTTTATATAAGAAAAGAACGCTCCGACTATTTTTTTATCAACCAAAACAGTTAAGCCAATAAATGTCTTTACGTTGTAGTAAAACAACAAAAGAGATTTTGCTTTTTCATAATTCCAAGTCTCTCCAACTTTTTCTTTATCATAAACCTCTTTATATATTTTGGATAAAGTCTTTATATCGGACAATTTTGTCCTTCTTATTTTTATCATATTGCTGTGACGCCACCGGGATTTGAACCCGGGTTACAGGGATGAGAACCCTGCGTCCTAACCAGGCTAGACGATAGCGCCGTCTGTTCTCTTAAATCATCACAAATTTTAAGGGGCAGGGAACACGATTTACCCCATAGTAAACTTCGCTTTACTATCGGGGCGTCCTAGACCGGGCTACCTGCCTGCCGGCAGGCAGGGACGATAGCGCCGTTTTAGCCGACTTCTAACTAATAACTTATAACTTACCAATTTTGTTGTCAATTAATCTTCATCTGTGTGAATCAGCTATCATCTGTGGTCATCCGAGTAACGCGCAAACACCCCGCAAGGTAAATTTCTCCCCCCGCTTTTTTCGGGAATTTGAAGTTCCCCGCATTCGATTTTTTCCAATGGCAAAATATCTCCCAGCATATTTTTGATGACGGTGGGGGAGTAGCCCAGGGAATAACTGTTAATCAGAAAGAATAAGGGTTTAGAGTTTAGAGCTTTGGAAACCAAATCTAAAATCTCCGGGACGTCTTTTTCAAATTTAAAAACTTTTCCCTTGGGATCTCTGCCAAAAGAAGGCGGGTCCATTATTACGGCATCGTATTTCACCCCTCTTTTTACCTCTCGGGCGACAAATTTCTTGGCATCATCCACAATCCATCTTATAGGGGCTTTCTCCAGTCCGCTTAACTTCTGATTTTCTCTGGCCCACATCACCGACGGTTTGGAAGCATCCACGTGAGTGACCGCCGCTCCGCAAGCCGCCGCATATAACGTTGCTCCACCCGTATATCCGAACAGATTCAAAACATTGGGTTTGTTGTCAAGTATCTCACGATCGTGAGATACTTGACCAACGGACTCTATAAGAGAGCCGAACCATTTCCAGTTCTCTATCTGTTCAGGGAAAACCCCCACGTGCTTAAAAGGCGTCAATTTCAGATACAGCTTTACCCCCACACTAATTCTATTAGTGTGGGGGTTTATTTTATCGAAGTTGAAAACCCACGGCTCTCGAACCGATTTATTATTCCAATGAGTTGACCCGAATTCCCTTTGGGAATTCGTCCTGAACTTTAGTGAAGGATTTTCTTTATTCGCGTCAAAAATGGCATCGGCTTTTTCCCAGAGCGAAGAATTTCTCTTATTCCACAAAACATTCGGGTCGGGTCGGGAAATTATGTATTTACCGAATCTTTCCAATTTGTACCCCTCTCCCGAATCAATCAATTCATAATCCTTTACGGATTCTAAAGTCAGCGTCAGCATATTTTTATATTATCTCTTTTTCTTGGTTTTTGGTAGCTTTCATTGAGCAGCTCTGTTATTCGCATGTGCGTGTTTGCATAGAGCTTCGCTCACGCTTTTCGCATACATAGATTTGTCTGATTGGAAATTATCGGTTAAAATATTTATGTGTCCAAGCATCTGAAGAATTTTCTTGAAGACAGGTATATACTTTTCCCCCTCATTGCCGGGGTTGTTTTTTGGATAATCTCTTTGGTTTTGTTTTTCCTGAAGATATCGGCTCTGGAAAAGAACGTCATTATCCACTTCAATCCGGGAGGAGTAATCGATTTGGCGGGAAGCAGTTCTACCGTTCTTTTGATTATTTTTTATTTTCTCGTCTTTTTCCTGATGAATCAGGCGCTGGCTTATGTTTTTTACTTCCGGGAGAAAGTTCTTTCCTACCTTGTCTCCTACGCGGCTGTTTGGATTATTTTCTTGGGAATGGTTTTGATGTATTCTCTGACGGTTATAAATTAGGTAGCTTTATCTTTGACATCTCTGCTTTTATTTGGTAGATTTCTTCTTGTATAAATTGTTATTTATTCGCATGTGCGCGTTCGTATTGCCGGAGCTTTAGCGGAGGCGCGCTGTTCGCATACTATGTTTGCTGTCATCAAAACCGGGGGAAAACAGTATCTGGTTTCTCCTTCGGATAAAATTAGAATAGAAAAACTTGCCGGGGAGCCGGGCTCAAAAATAATCTTTGATAAGGTTCTTTTGACGGCCGACGATACTAAAACCGCTATCGGCAATCCTTATCTTAGCGGTGTGGTGGTGGAAGGGGAGATCTTAAAACAAGCCAGAGACAGAAAGAAAATCGTTTTTAAATATCATTCCAAGACCCGCTACCGAAAGACCAAAGGCCACCGTCAGTATTTCACCGAGGTTAAAATTACTAAAATATAACTTCGTTCGCGGATTTTCACTGATTCTTATCCGCGGTAATCGGCCATTAATCCGTGTAAATCTGTATCATTCTCTCCTTTGGAGAGAATGAGTGAGCGTTTCCTCATCAGCAAATTCTATTTCTCCTCCGGTAGGAATGCCTCTCCCCAGACGGGAGATTTTTTGGGCGTGGCTCTTTAGCTCTTTTTCAATTAAAGAAGTATTTAGATCTCCGTAAGTATTGGGATTGAGAGCAATGATGATTTCTTTGGCTTTTTTTGACGGTAATTCCTGTTCAATGATTTTTTTTAAAATCCCCAGCCGCAACTTCTGCCAGCTTTCCAAAACGCCGCTTTTGGTCAGCTCTCCCAAAACCAGATACAAGCCGTTGTATTTTTTTGTTCTTTCAATGGTGATTAAGTCCGTTTCCTTTTCCAAAACCATAAAAATGTCTCTTTGGCGGTTTTTGTCGACACACCGTTGGCAAATATCACCCTCTCCCGAATAAATAAAAAAGCACCTGGAACAGGTTTTTATTTTATTCAAATCAAAAATAGCCCTGGCAATTTCTTCGATTTTGGCTGTTCCCAGGGAGACAAAGCGGAAAGCCAATCTGGTTGCTTGCCGGGGGCCGATGGAGGGAAGTTTTTCAAAAATCTCAATGAATTTTTTTATTTCTTCGGGAAGCATGCCAATTTTATTTGTGAACAGAGTGAACAACTATAAAATTGAGCACCCCGTTAGATAGAAAATTATGCATCATTTTTCAGTCTATTTTTTAGATATCTCTTACCCCAAGCAGTTTTTAAATACTTTTCTCTATGTGCAGCATCTTTTACATTATTACTGGCTTCACAATACACGAATTTTAAAGGTCTTCTATCTCTTGTGCTAGGCACTTTTCCTTTGTTATGTTCCACGATACGATTTTTCAAATTTTCTGTTCTTCCTACATACAATTCTTTATCCTTTAAACTTTTCAAAACATACACGTAATGCATAATTTTCATCTAATGGGGTAAACTTTTTGTACCTCCGATAGGAATCGGAGACAAAAACTTTAGAATTCCTCCGCCATTACCTTCTTCTTCTCTATCGGCCGGAAGGTCACTTTCTCCGGATCAAATTTAACATCCACTGTTCCCGTCGGTCCGTTGCGGTGTTTGGCGATGATAATCGATGTCGTATTTTCTTCTTCCAATGCCGGCTCCAAACGATCCCGGTCCTTGCGATAAATCAAAAGAACCACATCCGCGTCTTGTTCCCAGGAACCGGTTTCTCTCAGGTCCGAAAGGCGGGGAACTTTTATCTCTCTTTGGTCAACCGATCTATTCAACTGGGAGACGGCCAAAATGGGAATGTTTAATTCCTTGGCCAGAGATTTTAAGCCGTGGCTGATTTCAGTAAACTGTTGAACGATATTGTCGGAGTTATTTAACGACATAATCAGCTGAACATAGTCGATAATCAAAAGACCCAGCCCGTGCTCGGCTTGCAGGCGGCGGGCAATGGAACGAATCTGCATAATATTGGGAGCAGGAGAGTCGTCTATAAAAATCGGCACCCGGGAAAGACGGTCTAAAGCCCCTTGAATCAACTCAAAGTCAATATCGGCGCTTAGTCTTCCGGTTCTTAAGCGCCACAAGGGGACTTGGGCTTCGGCGGCAATCAAGCGGTCAACGATTTGTTCTCTGGACATTTCAATGGAGAAAATGCCCACCGGCACTCCTCCTTTGGAGGCCGCCGCCCGGGCAATGTCCAAAGCTAAAGTTGTTTTTCCCAAAGAAGGCCTGGCTCCTAAAATAATCAGGTCCGATCGCTGGAATCCGGAAAGATAGTTGTCCAAGTCATCAAAACCGGTGGTTACTCCTCTTAACCTCTTCTCTCCCTGGTGCAATTTTTCCATTCTTTCGTAGGCCTCTTTCAATTCTTCTTTGATGGGGATAAAATTCCTGTCTGACGATTTTAGGGAAACAGAAAATATCTTTTGCTCTGCCTGGTCTATCAGATTTTCGGCGCTGGTTCCTTTCTCAAAAACCATCTCTTGCAATTCGGCTGAGATGCTAATCAAATCCCTGAGAACCCTTTTTTCTCTGACAATCTTGGCGTAGTGTCCGATGTGAGCCGAAGATGGAACGACGTTGATTAAATCTCCCAGATAGGACGATCCGCCGATCTCTTCTATCTCTTTTTCTGTTTTTAAGACGCTGGTGACGCTTAAGATATCAATCGGTTCATTCTTATTGAATAAATTCAGAATAGCCCGGTAAATTTTTTGGTGAGCGGAAGCGTAAAAATCCTGGGAAGACAAAATATCGGCCACCTTGGAAATGGCGTTCTTGTCTATCATCAAGGATCCCAGGACGGATTTCTCCGCGTCTAAATCTTGTGGCGGTAATTTGATTTCAGCCATTTTTGTAATTTGGATTTTACTGTTTCAGAATTATCGGTCCCAAAGCTGTATCGTCTACTTTATATCCTAGAGCTTCAATTTCTTTTCGCAAGACGTCGGCCTGAATAAACTGTTTATTTCTTCTTACTCCTTCTCTTCGAATGGCTATTTTTCTAATCTTTTGGGGAAGGGAAGCAGCTGTCTCTTTCTTGAGATTTAGACCCAAAACCTTGTCAAAATCCAAAATCAACCTTTTCTTGTCTTTAAGACCGATTTTTTCATCTCTGATTGCTTCCCAAAGTACCGCCAGGGCTTGAGGAGTATTTAGATTGTCGCCGATGGCCTGGGAGAATTTTTCTTTGTATTTTTTTATATCTTGAATACCTTTTATTTTTAAGGGGTAAACTTCCACTGACTTTAGTATTTGTTTTATACCGCTTAGGGCATTTTTGGCCGCTTCTATTCCTTTCCAGGTAAAATTAAGCGGCGACTGATAATGTCCTAGCAAAGACAAATATCTAAAATCCATCGGCCCAAAACCTTTTTCTCCCAAATCGTCTAAAATAAAGAAATTATTTTTGCTCTTGCTCATTTTCTCTCCTTCCACCACCAAAAATTCTCCGTGCAGCCAAATTTTAGCCAGGGGAGTGCCGAAGGCGGCCTCGCTTTGGGCAATTTCATTGGTGTGGTGAACGGGAATATGCTCCCGGCCGCCGCAGTGAATATCAAAAGGTTGTCCCAGAAGTTTTCGGGAAATAGCCGAACACTCGATGTGCCATCCGGGAAATCCTTCTCCCCAGGGGGAAGGCCATCGGAGAATGTGATTTTTGTATTTTCCTTCCAAAAAAAACCAGAGGACGAAATCCTGGGGATTTTTCTTTTCTTTGTCTATCACCACCTCTTGGCGGGCGCCGGTTATCTTCTGGCTGCTTTTCTGGGGGCTTAATTTTCCGTAATTCTTTAATTTGGAGGTGTTAAAATAGACGGCTTGTCTGCTCCGATAAGTTAAACCCTTCTTTTCCAGTACTTTAATAATAGCGATTTGATCTTTGACGGTTTCAGTGGCGCGGGCGATTTTGGACGGCTTTTTGATGTTCAGTTTTTTTAAGTCCTCAAAAAATTTCTTTTCGTATTTTCTGGCAACTGCCAGGGGAGAAATACCTTCTCTTTTGGCTCCTACTTCCAGCTTGTCCTCGCCGGTATCTTCGTCCGAAGTCAGATGTCCGACATCGGTAATGTTCATCGCCTGTCTGACCGAAAAACCGAGATATTTCAGGGTTCTTATTAGAATATCTTCCCAAAGATAGGTTCTCAAATTTCCGATATGAGCTCGGTTGTAAACCGTCGGTCCGCAGGCGTAAAACTTCACCGTCTTGCCTTTCAGCGGTTTTAAAATCTCTTTTTTTCTTGTCAGGGTATTATAAAGCAACATGATTTTTCTACTAATTACGAATCACTTACGAATATACTAATCGGTTATTATTCGTATATTAGTACAAAATTAGTAATTGGTAGCTCATTACAGCCATTTCTTTCTCTTGAAAATCACTCCCATGGTTACTGCCAAAATTAAGATGATTCCCGCCAGAATCCAAAAGTCATTTGGCGTTTTTCCGATTAGCGGTCGGGAATGAGTGTCAATTGCCAGAAGGGCCAAGACCACCATTAAAGGAAAGGTCATAAAAGCCAGCACCGAAAATCTTTGGACAACTTCATTGGTTTTGATGGTCAGAAGCTGAGAGTTGGTGTTTTCGAAGGCCTCTACCGTTTCTTTATAGTTTTCGCAAAGCTGAAGAATTTTCAGGAAATCTCCTTCCAGGTCGGAGAAATAAATTTTTGACTTCTCCCCGAAAAAGTCGTTGCCTACCTTGTTAAGGGAGTTAAAGATGCTGATTTGAGATTTAGTTATCAGGTAGTAGCTTAAAAGGTCTCTTTTGATGTAAGAAATTCTTTTAAGCATTTCCTTTTCCCTGTTTTTGAAAATTTCATTACGGACGTCTTCAATTTTTTCATCGATGTGTCTTAATTGTCGCAAACTGAAAATAAGGCAGGTCTCAATCAGGTAATAAAGCAGGCGGGCGGTATCTCCTCCCAGCACTCTTTCTTTGTAATGGGTGTCCGCGTCTATCTTTTTTTCAATAGTTTCAATCGGTTCCAGGCTCTGGTAGACGACCGAAATCACCGAGTCTTTGGTGATGAGAAAATCAACCTCTCCTTTTTTGGAGACCATTTCGCCCCGGTCAAAAATCGGCAGGTGATAAACGATAAACATGTAATTCCCGTATATCTCCACTTTCGAGCGGGCCGAAGGGTTTCTCAGTTCGTCAATAATAATCGGATGGAATCCGTATTCTTTTCTTAATGACTCCAGCTCTTTGTCGGTTGGTTGAAAAAGATGAGTCCACTTTACTTTTCCTTTTTTGATAAGCATGCTGTTTTTTATTAAGTATTATATCAGTCATTATAAGGCTTTTTTCGGCCGGTGGAAATAGATAAAAAAAGAGAAATGGTCGCCGGGGGAAGAGTGGAAAATCTGAAAAAAGACGGGAAAAGTCGTTTTGTCAAGTATCTCACGATCGTGAGATACTTGACAAAGCAAGGGACATGAGTATAATTATCGTCAAAACAATCAAAACAATGAGAGGTGAACTGATGTTTAAAATTCTTTCCGCTTTGGAGGAGGGTAAAGACGGAATGGTTGATCTTCTGGACAACTATCTTTTTGACGGCATTGACCGCGGTCTTCGCCGGGCTGATGAACCAAAAAAAGAATTGGACGAATGGGAAGAAAGTGAAAAGAGAGAAAAGGAGGAGCAAAGACAGATGTCCAGGAGGTTCTATGCTCTGGTTAGTTATCTGGAGCGCGACGGTCTGGTTAGAAAAACAATGGTTTCCCAAAGTGTTTTTATCAAAATTACCGGTAAGGGAAAAGACAAACTGGAAAATTTAAAAACTTCCATTGAAAAGGCCCTGCCTTCTCCCAAATACGGGAATTCTCCAGTTTCCGAAAACAAAGGAGTTACTATCTTTACTTTTGATATTCCCGAAAAAGAAAGAAACAAAAGAGATTGGTTAAGATGTGCCCTAAGATCCATCGGCTTTGAAATGATCCACAAAAGCGTCTGGACGGGTAAGGACGGCATTCCCAAAGATTTTTTAGAAGACATTAAGAATCTGAAACTGGGAGATTATATTGAAATATTTCAAATCACCAGGGCGGGCAGTCTCCGCAAACTAATGTAGTAAGTTGCTGATGTTCCTGTTTGCTAAGTGTCTCACGATCGTGAAATACTTGACAAAAAAGGAGATGGGGTAATATTATCTTGTTTGGTATTCAAAAATAATTAAAAGGTAATTGAATTTTTAAAAACATGGACGAACCGGAAAAAAAAGAAGAGGAAGCAAAAAATAAAGACGCAACTCCAGCCAGCCAAGCTGGAAAAGTTTCCGAGAGTGACAAACTGGCAAAGGAAAGAGACGAATATCTTGACGGCTGGAAGAGAGCCAAGGCCGATTTGATTAACTACAAAAAGGACGAAGCCAAACGCTTTGAAGCCCTGGTCAGGTTCGCTAATGAGCAAATAATAAGGGATTTGATTGTGGTTCTCGATAGTTTTGATTTGTCCATCGCTTCTTTGGGAGGGGAGTCTAAGGCGGAAAAGGGGATTTATCTAATTCGTTCACAACTGGAAGATGCTCTCAAAAGTTACGGACTGGAAAGACTTTCGGTTTCCGTCGGACAGAACTTCGATCCATCGGTGCACGATGCCGTTGTCTCGGTTGAATCGGATAAACCCTCCGGAACAATTGTTGAAGAGGTGGAGAAAGGATATATGTTAAACGGGAAGTTAATCCGGCCGGCGAGAGTGAAAGTGGCGAAATAAAAATTACCAATAACTAATTACCAATTTCCAATGAAAATTCAAAATGTCCAATTTAGGAATTAAATCATTTCATTGGAAATTAGATATTGGAAATTAGAAATTAATTTTAAAAATTATTATGGCAAAGATACTGGGTATTGACTTAGGAACGACCAATTCGGCGATGGCTATTGTCGAAGGCGGAGAGCCTAAGGTTTTGGAAAACGCTGAAGGCAACCGGACAACGCCTTCGGTAGTGGCTGTCAGTAAATCCGGTGGAAGATTGGTCGGGCTTTTGGCCAAACGCCAGGCGGTGGTCAACCCCAAAAACACTATTTTTTCGGTCAAGCGTCTCATCGGAAGAAAATTTTCCGACAAAGAGGTTCAACATGACGCCAAATGGCTTCCTTTTGATATGCAAGCATCGTCTTCGGGAGGAGTGGAAGTTAAAATAGGAGACCCTTCAGCCGGTTCAGGGCAGGTTAAATGGTATAAGCCCGAAGAAATTTCAGCGATGATTTTAGCCAAACTTAAAGCTGACGCCGAAAATTATCTGGGAGAAAAAATAGAAGAGGCGGTCATCACCGTTCCCGCCTATTTTGATGATTCTCAGCGCCAATCCACCAAAAACGCCGGTGAGATTGCCGGCCTTAAGGTCCGCCGCATTATTAACGAGCCGACTGCCGCCGCTCTGGCTTACGGACTGAATCGCCAAAAGAACGAAAAAATCGTCGTTTATGACTTTGGCGGAGGAACTTTTGACGTTTCCGTTCTGGAAATAGGGGATGATGTGGTGGAAGTCAAGAGCACCGGTGGGGACACTCATTTGGGGGGAGATGACATAGACAAGATTATTATGGATTATCTGGTAAATGAGTATAAGAAAAACGAAGGAATTGATTTATCTAAAGATCCCTTGGCTCTTCAGCGTCTCAAAGAAGCTGCTGAAAAAGCCAAACACGAATTGTCAACGGTAGTGGAGGCGGAAATTAACCTTCCTTATATCACTTCCGACGCCAACGGTCCCAAACATTTCTTAATGAAGCTAACCCGGGCGAAATTGGAAGAATTAGTAGTTAAACTGGTTGATAAGTCCGTTGACATCGTCAAGCAAGTGGTTAAGGATTCGGGACTTTCTCTTTCCGATGTCAATGAAATAATTTTGGTTGGCGGCCAGACCCGCATGCCCCTGATTCAGGAAAAAGTTAAATCTCTCTTTGGCAAAGAACCTCACAAAGGCATCAATCCCGACGAAGTGGTAGCTGTTGGCGCCGCTGTCCAGGCCGGTATTTTCCAGGGAGACGTTAAAGACGTTCTTTTACTGGATGTTATTCCTCTTTCTCTGGGGATAGAAACCTTGGGAGGCGTTTTTACTCCCATCATAGAGAAAAACACCACTGTTCCCACCTCCCGTTCTCAGATTTTTTCCACAGCTGCCGACAACCAGACATCGGTTGAAATTCACGTTCTTCAGGGGGAAAGACCAATGGCTACCGATAACAAAACGTTGGCCAGATTCATTTTGGACGGTATTCCGCCCTCTCCCCGCGGCCTTCCTCAAATTGAGGTTACTTTTGATATTGACGCCAACGGTATCCTGCACGTTTCTGCCAAAGACAAAGCTACCAGCAAAGTTCAGTCGGTAAAAATTGAGGCCTCTACCCAGCTTTCTAAAGATGAGGTAGAAAAACTTAAACAGGAAGCGGTCGCTCATGCCGAGGAAGACAGACAGAAAAAAGAACTGGTGGAAACGAAAAATCAGGCCGAGCAGATTATCTATCTGGCTCAAAAAAATCTGGAAGAGTGGAAAGACAAAATTCCTCCCCAAACAAAAGAATCTATTTCCCAAAAAATAGAAGATTTAAAGAAATCTTTGGAGAGCAATGACCGGGAAACCATTCAATCAAAACTCAGCGAGCTTTCCTCGGAGCTTCAAAATATCGGCAAGGGAATGTATAATCAAAAAGAAGAACCATCCTCCGGCGATACCGGAGAAGAACAATCGAAAGAGTAAAATAAAACTTCTATTTAATAATTTGGAGCAAAGCGAATAAATTGTTAACTATAAAAAGTTTCACCCCGCCCTCGCGAGGAGGGCGGGATGCTCAATTTTATAGTTGTTCACTTCGTTCACAAATAAAATTGGCATGTTGCCTTCTCAAATTTCCCAAGAAGCCAAGAGCAGTATTTACCAAGGACGCTTTTCCTACTGGAAGGCCTCTATTTTGTCGGTGCTGGTGGTGATAGCCGCCTTCTTCACCGGATATTTTGCTGACAAATCATTTTTTGATTTTTCGGGGTTAAATCTGAAATCTTCTCTCGTTCTTCTCGCTTGTTCGGTTATTTTTTTGGCTCTCTTCCTTCTGGTTACTCTGTTTATTGAAAAAAAAGGGCTTTTGGCGGCTATCGTTGTTTTAAGCGCCCTGGCTTTTTTTGTTGTTTTTCTGCCGGCTTTCAATCTGATAGTGGCTTTAAGCGGCCTGGTAACGATTATTCTCTTCTTGTCGGCTGTTTTAGCAGGAAGAGCGGAGCTGGAAGCGCTTTTTCTGACAGAGATTTGGACGAAAATAATCCCTTGATTTCCCGGGGCCTTTTTGAGGGCACTCTCAGCGCCTCTTCAAAAATATTAAAACCGTTGATGGGGGACTTGGACTTTTCTCTGAGCCTGAGGGAAATCAGCACCCGCCTGGTCGCCGACCAGATTAAAAACCAGCCTTCTTTGATCGGGCCTGTGGTTTCTCTGGCCCAAAAAGAATTGACCGAAAGATCAATTGCCGGTTTTCAACAGCAGTTTAAATCCATTTTTGGTATTTCCATTAATCCCGACGCAAAGCTCTCCGTTGCCCTCTATGATGGTTTTCTTTCTAAAATTAACGGACTTAAAAAAGAATCAAGAAATCTTCTAATCGGCGTCTTTGCTTTTCTTCTTTTCCTGACCGTTCAAGCTCTTTCTCCTTTCATCCGTTTGATTGCTACTGCTCTGGCTTTTATTCTCTACGAGCTTCTGATGGTTTTTGGGTTTGGTGCCTTGGTTTTTGAATCTCAGAGCAAAGAAAAAATAGTACTGCCATAGTATCGATACCAATATACGAAAGTACTAATTATACAAATAAGTAATTCGTATCATTGGCAGATTAGTATATTGGCATCGCTACGCTTTAGTATATGAAGGATTACTACGAAATTTTGGGTGTCTCCAGAAGCGCTTCCGAAGAAGAAATTAAGAAAGCCTTCCGCCGATTGGCTCATCAATACCATCCTGACAAGAGCGGGGGAGACGAGAAAAAATTTAAGGAAATTAACGAGGCCTATCAGGTTCTTTCCGACAAAAGGAAGAGAGTTCAATATGACCGCTATGGAAAAACCTTTGATGGTCGAGGTTTTGATGCTTCCGGATTTGAAGAGGCCTGGGGGCCTTTTGGCGGAATTAATTTTGAAGGATTTGATTTTTCCAATCTGGGAGGCTTTGAAGACGTCTTTGGAAGTTTTTTTGGAGGAAGAACCGCTCATCAAGGAAAGCGCAAGGGGAGTAATATTCAGGTAGTTTTGGATATCACCCTCAAAGAGGTTTTTTTCGGCGTCAAAAAAGATATTTCTTTTAGGATTTTTGTTAAATGCAAACATTGCTCCGGGTTGGGCTATGACAGAAACGCCGGTCTGGAAAAGTGTAAAGCTTGCAGCGGTTCGGGGAAGATAAGACATCAGCACAGCTCTTTTTTTGGGAGTTTTGTCCAGGTCAGGGAGTGTGATAAGTGTTTTGGGTCCGGTCAGTCTCCCAAAAAAATCTGCGGCGAGTGCGGCGGTTCGGGAAGAATTATGTCCAATAAAATTGTCTCGGTGGAAATCAAACCGGGAATTTACAATGGTCAGCTGATTAAAATTTCCGGTGAGGGAGAAGCCGGACTGCGGGGAGAAAAAAGCGGAGACCTGTTCATCAAAATCAATATTCTGCCCGACAAAATTTTTGAACTGGACGGGGATAATCTGGTGGTCCGCAAAAAAATTGGCTTGAAAGACCTCCTCCTGGAAAGAAAAATAAAAATGGAAGGCATCGACGGCAACGAAATTTCTCTTGAAATTCCCTCTGATTTTTCTCTGGATGACACTTTAACCATTAAAGGAGAAGGGATGCCGAGGTCGGGAGTTTTTGGTTCTTCCAAAAGGGGAGATTTGATTGTTAAGTTTAGTCTCAAAACTCCCAAAAGATTGAGCAGTAAAGCTAAAAAACTGGCCCAAGATTTAGCCGACGAGCTTGAAAAATAACAATAGCTGTACTATTCTATCACCGGATAGCGAGTTGTAGCTGACGTCGTCACCGCCTGTATCGTGCCGTAAAGCGTCATCTGACAATTCCCCCGGTAGCTCAGTTTGGTAGAGCAGCTCCCTTTTAAGGAGATGGTCCTAGGTTCAAGTCCTAGCCGGGGGACTATGTTAAAAAACATCGTAAAATTTTTTGATAAGCTGGAGGACAGAGTCAGATACTCTTTAAGTAGGCGTCCTATTGTTTATGCTTTCATCGGCGGTGCCGGTATTGTTCTTTTTTGGAGAGGAATTTGGCACCTAGCCGATGATTACGGGATGACCTCTTGGGAGTCCCTGATTGTTTCCGTTATCGTTCTTTTGCTGACAGGTACTTTTGTTTCTTTCTTTATCGGAGAGCAGATACTGATTTCCGGACTAAAAGAAGAAAAGAAAACCGACGAGAAAACCGAAGAAGAGATAGAGGAGGAATCTCATCAGCTTCGAAAAATAGTTCAAGAAATCGACCAAATTCGCAAAGACGTTGCTGAAATCAAGAAAAAGCTCTCTAACGCAAGCAAACCCTCAAAAAAGAAAAATAGTTCCTGACGGTTGAAAGCTATCGGAAAAAGGTGGGACGGTCGTCTAACTGATAAGTGATAAAATAAAATATGATTGTCCTCCGCCATTTCTATAAACTATGCTCTCGGGCGAGACTGCTCTACTTTCTGGATGTTTTTTTCCGTTTTCTGGTTATCGGCGTTTTTATTCTGATTATTTTAATGATTGTCGGAGCCGGAGTTTTGGCCCAAATCGTTTTGGCGGCTGTCTTGCTTATTTGGCTGATTGTTGCTTTCTCCCGTTCCAGTTATTTCGGTTATGAGTTCATGAATGGCGGCCTGATAATCCAATGCGGAACTTTTTCCTGCCGTCAGGATACCGTTCCTTATCACAAAATCGAGTCGGTTTATCTGACCAGAAACCACTTGGAAAAAATCGGCGGGCTGGCCAAACTCCACGTCCAGCTCTTTAAATCTTACGTGGTTGGCAGTGATGCCGAGAGTTTTTACTGCATCAACCGCATTAAGGGAGAATTTATTATTCCTTTGCCTAAAAAAACAGCCCATGAAGCGGCTGTTTTAATTCTCAAAAAAGTTGAAGAAGAAAAAGAGAAACATCCCAAACCTGAAAGCGAATCTTTGTAGTTCAGCTACAAACTACTGACTACTGAATACTAGCTACTATTTTATCCACTTGCCGGTAAGTTTCTTCTAAACTGCCGTTGTTGTCTATCTTGAAATCGGCGATTTTTGCTACTTCTCTGATCGTCATTTCTGTTTCGTATTGAATATCTTTTTGAAATTCTTCCCAGGTTTTTTTGGTGTCGTCTGGATTTTCTCCTCTGCTGTTGAGTCTTTCGAAACGGATTCTCTCGTCCGCTTCTATGGCTATAACATAAAATCCGGGGATGTTTTTTAAATAAGCCGTATCTTCTATTCTCCTGATTCCATCCAAAACGATAATTTTTGAATCAGATGCCTGAATGTCTTGGGAGATTGTTTTTGAAAGAATATCCTGGCCAAAAGTCTCTCTTAATTTTGTTGAGAGAATTTGCATGTTTTCTCTGGTGTCGGGAAGATAGACTCTTTCTAAGATATCTCTCAAAATAGTGGAAAACCTAAAGGTCTTGGCATCGTATTTTTGCTCGATGTATTTTGTTAGAGTTCCTTTCCCTCCTCCTATCTCGCTGACAAACCCCAGAATGATCTTATTGGTTTTCATAGGCCTCAATAGTGTCATCGAAATAATCCAGCTTGACTCCGGCTTGGCTTAACATCTCTTCGGTTTCTTTTCCTTGGTGATATTTTTTCTCGCAGACCACTCTTTCGATGCCGGCATTGATGATTATCTTGGCACAGGTGGAGCAAGGAGTCATTTTGCAATAAAGTGTTCCGCCATTGATGGCCACTCCCAATTTGGCTGCCTGAACAATGGCGTTTTGCTCGGCGTGAGTGGTGCGCATACAATGCTGGCTCTGGGTTCCATCTTCGTGAGTGACAGTTTTCATCTGGTGCCCAACCTCGTCGCAGTGAGGAAGTCCCTTGGGAGAACCGACATATCCGGTAACTAAGATCTGTTTGTCGCGGGCAATGACGCACCCTGATCGGCCTCGATCGCAGGTAGCTCTCTTGGCTACCGCTCGGGCGATTTCCATAAAATATTCGTCCCAAGATGGTCGTTTATAATTTGCCATTTTTCTTCAAGAGCAGAGCGATTGACTAGAAAAATGAGCACCCCGCTCAAATTTTGCCATCGCTTACTCTAATTAATATTAATTCTAAATAAAACCTGGAAAATTTTCGCAATTTGCGAGTGCCGAATAGGCACATACCGTTTAGGGCGAAGCGAATTGCTCTCTGTGGCACTTCGCAAAATTTGTGTGGGGCACCTTCCTCAATATATACTAAATTAATTTATTCGCATGTGCGTGCCTGCCCCGTAGACACTGAGTTTACCGAAGTGTTCTACCGGGGTTTGCTAATGCTTTTCGCATACTATTTTTAATTAAAAGTTAAAAAAGGCCTTTTTTTAATTTTATTCGCATGTGCGCGTTCGCTATCGCCGTTCGCATACTTAAATACTAGCACTTATAGGAAATATTTCAAAAACTCACTAGAATGTTACTTGTCTTTGGCAATTATATTTTCTATCGGAATGCCAAAATAAATCGCCCTTCGGTAAAGAACTCGGGGCGATTTATTTATTATATTTTTTTTCAGAGCGAGTTGTGTTTTATTAATTTAAAATCTTTGTGTGACTAATTGGCCGGTGGATGGATGAAGGAGACACTCCGGATTTCAAACACTTCATAATACCGACTGCTTCCAGATAATTATCTACCACGAATAATTTGTTTTTTCCAAATGGCAACTTTGAAAGATCATTCTTCATTCTGTTTTTATTTCCTCTGACGGCGATGACGGGAATGTTTTGTTCCAGACAAGCAAGTGTGGGTAGCCCTACGCACCTGTCAGGAATGATAAGACAGGAAACGTCTTCCACGGTTAATCCTTGATTGCTCGGAACTATTTTTGGACTTCTATGAAGTCCTTTTAAAATGCAATGCAGATAAGTGACTGAAGCGGTTTCCGGGGCTTTTCTTGGATCAACAATACCGAGTTCCAGATTTTTTTCTTCCGATGAGGCCATAGGAGAGTGAGCGCAGGGAATACCGAATGTTTCTGCTAAACTATGAGTTAACATGGCCTCAATACCTCCCCAAGGATTGACTATATTGTCTTTTTCAAAATATTTTTTAAAATAATCCTTTGGAGTTTTGATGAAGGTAGATAAACCGATGGCATCATAGCCGTTTCTGTATTTCTTAACAACTTCAAACAAATTTTCCAATTGCTTAATTTCTCCTATAGCTCTACCTGATTTGGAGTAAAAAGAGGTGCTTTCTAAATGATTTTTCATCTCGTGAACATCACAATCCATTCCCAATGTCACTCTGGCAGAAGAAACAGCGTTAATAACTTCTTCGTTAAAATATTTATCTTCGTGGCTATCCATTAATACCAAAACCTTGTTGGATCTGACTTTTTGCAGACCTATTTGACCGGTCAGTAGGCGTGTCAAAATACTGCCCTCCACATAGAGAGTGTTTTCCGTCATCTCGTTAATATCAGAGGCGTTTACGACGTTGGGGTGAGTTATTAAAACATCGCAGGCGGAGGCAATTAATCTTGCTACCGGATTACCGTCTCCGCAGTGCCCTCCGATTTCAGCGTCAATTCCTGTCGGTATTACAAGAACGGCAACAAATTTATCTGTCCTCTCGTGGTTTCTTTTCCTGTATTCAAAGATGTTATCCGCGTGATTTAAAAGAAAATCAGAACTCTCTTTCTGATTAAAAACAATTGAGTCGATTTCGCAATTGTATCCTGATTGACTTGTTTTAGAAACAACAAAACGGATTGGCTTATAAAAAAGATTTTTGAAGTTTTGGGACAGACGAGAGGCAAAATAGCTTCGGAGGTTTTCTAGTCCCTCTAGTTTCAAATCACCTCTGGGGACAAATAACTCTCGAGTAATTATTTTCATTTTCTTTCAATTACTTTGTAGTTTACTATGTTTCCTCTAAACCATTTTTTTGTAAAATTCATTGCTTTATGGGCATCAAAATTTTTACAAGAGAAAATATTAATGTAAACGTTTTTGAGTATGTCAAGCGTATGTATAACAATATTACTGGTCATTATAAATTGAACGGCAGACGTTCCTTTAAGATGAGGCTTGGTTTGTCTCTTTTCTGGCGGCAATCCGTAATCGTCCCACCAATACAATTCACATCTCTTCATGTCTATTAGCTTGCAGAGTTCTTTAAAATATCTTCCGATTATTTTACGGCTGAAAGTTGATGGATCACAATTATGTAGATCGACAATCAACTCTTTCCCGTAATTTTTTGTTTTTTTCATATTTAATTTAAGGACTAACCTGAGCTCGGTATTTTATTTAATTCTAGAACTTTTATCCTTCTAGGTAAATAGTTAGCTGTGCATAAGTGAGCATTGAAGAACAAAATGGTTTGGTTGAAAATAAGAAAATAATTTCGTATCGGTCTCAAATGGTACAAAGATTCCGACCGTCTCCAAACTCGGGGATATCTCTATCAAAAAATCGCCCTTCTGGCGATTTTTTGGCTTTTATTGGGTTCGTTGAAGTACTTCCCGGGTCTTGCTTCGCGTAAAGCTACGTACAAATACGGTAGAAATTACTATACTTTTGAAAAATAGATATTTCTCACCCTGCCTAGTTGTTCTAATATCTTTCTTCGAACCTCTTCCGAACCGGAATCTCCTATGTTCTTTGCAAGATCTTCCAATATTTCAAGAGCATAACCAAGAAAACCGGCGGATTCATATAATCGCGAACGCCACAAATCAAGCTTCAATTGGTCATCAATATCGGGACCGCATTCGGACTCTTTTTTCGCAATCAATTCGTTGAGAAGTGTCCGGGTTTCAGGATCCTGGGGACTTCTCGTCCTTAACATTTCTATAACCTTCCTTTCCAAATCAGGCTCCTGTTCCGGTAATGATGGTTTTTCTGTCATAGGTTTATTGTAGATTAGATAAAAGTATCTTCTTTTTACTCCGAGCCGTGAGAGAAACTCGAATCATCATCTTAGGTGGCTGCCTCCCTGTCAAGGCCTTAGCGTAGGAGGAGAGGTCCTATCATTTATATCTCTTTCCGCTATTTTGTCGTCAAAAAATCGTACCAGGGAAAATGCTCTTCCAGTAAGTTGCCATTTTCTGCATCCGCGGTTACGGTCTTTGAAATGTTGAACGGAATAAATCCGAATAACTTTCTTTGCTCCCCGATTTTCATACTGTAAACCGCCTTGGCATTTTCTTCTTTTAACTCAATGGCTTTCGGTGCCAGGCCGAGATTCTCCGCCACTTGGCTGGCCGACATCCTCACTTCGACGCCGCCAACGCTCAATATGTTTTCCTTAATCATAACTTCATCTGTTTCCACCTCCAAACCTTTATCCCTGATGAGTACTTGGCTTGCCGTCGGCTCGATGCTCACGGACCTGTCTCCCAGATTGACGAGCATTTTCTTCTCCGTCGTCTTGACCGTTATATTGTCGGCTTTGATTTCTCCCTGACTTACTTTTACTTCTTTTACCAAAGTATTTAGTTCGCTTACCTCCAGTTCTTTTCTGCTTTTTATGAGGTTGGAAATAAGCCCGTCTATTTCGTTTCTTAATGTTTTCAGCTCTTCTATTTGTTTTTCGGTCCCTTCTGCGGAAGCGGCTTTTTCAAGTTTGGCTTTGTAGTAGGCGCTTATCTCTTGTCCCGATTCAACCACCACCGGCTTGACTGATTCCGTAATAGGCAACGAGCTTGACGTTACCGTCGGAGCAGTAACCGTTCCCCTTTGATTACTGCACTGCACTCTTACTTTTTCAAGACCAAGTGAAAGTTCCTCCAGAATTTTCTCGATTTCTTCCCGCGAAAAACCCTCTTTCTTCAAATCGGCATCGCTTAAACTGCCAAGTTTTTTATAGTAACTGATTTTATTTTCCCACTGGGTGACTTCGCCGCAGCGATTTACCGGCACGGCAACCGGTTTATTTTCTATCGCTATCGGCGGAGCCAGCGGCACCGGCTGGGAAGCCGTTGTCACGGTCGGTTGGGGAGCGTTAAGGCATTCTTTTTGCTGTTTTTCAATCTCTTGCTTCAAAGCGATTATTTTTTCGGTTATTTCTTCCGCCTCTACCTTATCCGATTCCGCTTTTTGCAGTTCCAGAATAAGCCCATCATATTCCTGCATCAGATTGTCGCTCATATAGCACACGGAAATTGACGAAGGTTTTGAAATAACCTTCAGTTCTTTTACGGATGAACAGCGATTTGCGCACACGTCTTTGGCATATCCCTGCCATGTTTCGGAAGATTTGCACGAAGTCGCATCTCCCAGGGTAGTTTCGTAACCGTCGTAACATTGAATATAGACACTCTTGAAAGCTCCGGCGCCGCACTCATTATTAACGGCAAAAGTATTCACCCCGCATTTTACGGTCGCCGCTGAAATAGAGGTTGTTTGCGGGGCAGTGACATTTGTGGGAAGCGGAACTTGAGTAGTTGAAGTTTGTGCCAACCCGATGGCGGGGGATATCACTAGACCGACGATAAATAAAATTGTTGCGATTTTCATACTATTATTCATTTAAAAATTACTTTACTTTTGACCAATTGTTTTTATTATACATCCCCGTTGATAATCAAGCAAAAGCTTAAACAATTCACCCTTTGCCTTAGAACTAAAATTTTTTGCGTTCAAATAAACAAAAAGAAGAGATTTTCGCCTCTTCAATTTCGAATTGACTCCCTGCCTGCCCTGCCTACCGCCTGCCTACCGGCAGGCAGGCGGTAGGCAGGCGGTAGGCAGGCGATTGATAGACAATATTGGAACTCATCGAGCCTGAGGCTCTCAGACGTTCGTCCCGAGGACTCAGTCCCGAGGGAGCCGAATGGCCTGTTTAGTAAAATCGGTAGCTTAATCTACCCTACCCCGCTACTCACTATTGTTTGGAAACAAAAAACTCCTATTGAGGAGTCTTTTGTTGGATTTGAATGGTCTATATTTCCATTCTTAAATGCGGGATACATTGACCGCGTTTGGTCCTTTATCAGAGTCGGCTTTTTCGAAAGATACTTTATCACCAACTTTTAGCTCTTCATAGCTTACGCCTTTGAGCTCATTCTTGTGAAAAAATAAATCTTTTTCTTCACCGTCAACAGCAATGAATCCGAATTCTTTACCTACAGGGAGGGATTTAATTGTTCCTTCCATAGTTATAAAGTTAATTTAATTAATGTTTTAAGGTTTTATCCTAAAGTTTAGTTCCCTGAATAAACTCGACTAAATTTTTATTAAGTAACTATCTTACTTTCTGTAAGTAATGCTAGCATCTAAAAACCAATTAGTCAAGCTAATTAAAATTTGAAATTTGGCTCCCTGCCTACCGGCAGGCAGGCGACTGATAGACAACATTGAAACTCATCGAGCCTGAGGCTCTCAGACGTTCGTCCCGAGGACTCAGTCCCGAGGGAGCCGAATGGCCTGTTTGAGAAAAAAGGCCGACATTAAGTCGGTATATACTCCGAGGAACCTATTCTCCTCTTTTGTATTTAAAAGAAATATTCGGATAAGCTTTAATTAATTTATCAAGAGAATCAGCATCTCCCAATATTCTCAGAACTTCCCCGAATATGGGTTCGTCGCTCATTTGACTGTGGTGATATTTCACATCTTTAGGCTGGGTATCGCTGCGTAGTATTTCATACAATACAATCTTTGGATCGAGGACATCTTCTGAATTATTTATTTCAATCCCCACATGTCTTGCTATTCCTGATACCCGTCGTATACGAGTTCTTACTTGCGGATCCTTTCTGTCGAGTGTGCGTGTTTTACTCATCCTATCAAGGGCGCTCTGATAATCTTTTTCATTGATAATCCCCCCTAATTCCAGATAGCGTTGGTAACTGTTTTCGAGGTTAGTTCCTTCTTTGATACCTTGTGTATCCACGACTTTATTTTCAAAACTTTCCTTGCTCATGCTTATTCCTTTCTAAATAAAAATGAACTTATGGTATATTATCACAACCGCTTAGTGATTACTACTTAGACGCTCCGATGGCTGGATGACGTTAGAACCATGATTCAGCAATCGGAGAGGTTTTATTTACCAAATTTAGAAATTTACAACACTAATAAAATTTGTAAAAATTTAATCATTAATAAATAAACTGTGCAAAGGAATAAAAAGAATGGCAAGCAACCCTATAATGACTGATATATAGACAAGAATAGAACGCTCTTTTTTTATTATGGCTATTATCCCTAAAATAAAAGCAGCGATAGTTGCAAGGACTAAAATTGGAACAGTTACATCCCACCAACGGTCATCAAAAGATAGTATTTTAAATACCTTAACAAGCATAATGGAAATAAAAATTACCACCAAGAAGAAGGCATTTAATCCTACTGACCATTTTCCTAAATAAGTTTTTGGAATAAAATTATTCTCCATATTAAAATTATATCACGTCAGTTCGTAATCTCTAAAAATGCTCGGGCTGTTGGACGAAGTTGGAAATTATATTCTTGAAATTTCTGTCAATTTATTGTAGGTTGTAGATTGTCAGTTAATTTAATATTCCCCGGTAGCTCAATGGTAGAGCGGATCCCTGTTAAGGATAAGGTTGTAGGTTCGAGTCCTACCCGGGGAGCCAGATAGGATGATACGAGTTTTCCGCCTCGGGGCTTCGCCCCTCGGCAGGCAGATTGTATAGTATTTGCCAAGATTTTTTGGGTTCAATCGCCACCTTTTGCGAAAGCAAAACGCGGTTCGAGCCAATCCTTTTGAGAATCGGCCTTTTTGTTGATGAGTTTTTCTTTCTTAGCGGTGTATTCCTCTCGCGAAATTGTGCCGTCCAAATGAGCGTCCAAAAGTATGTCGAGCTTTCCTTCCAGTTCCTTAATTTGTGTTTTGAGATTTTGAGCGAAAACGGCACCCGCTTGGGCGGCTTCCGCTTCTTCCTTGTTGAGTTCGCCTAACATCCACTCCGCCCAAGCGGGAGGCAAAGAAACTTTTTGAATCTCGTCCGAAATCTGCCGTGCCAAAACTTCCTCGCGGATATATTTTTGTGAACATGGTTTGTCGCGCTTTTTGGTACAGCGATAATAGTTATGTCCTTTTTGCGTTTCGGAAGTGATGGCACACCCGCACTCGCCGCAGTTGAGCACATTGCGGAATGGATATTCTTTTTGGCTCGGCTTTTTTGGGCGGGAACGGTCCGCCATCACTTTTTGGCACGCTTCAAAAAGTTTCTTTGGAATCATTGGCTCGTGCTTTCCGTCATAGAGTTCGCCATTGTAGCGGAATACGCCATAATAGAACGAAGTGGAAAGTATGCTTTGGATATTGGAAACGGAAAGCATATTTTTCTTTCGGCTCAACAAGCCGGCGGAAGTTATTAACTTCCGCACATCTTTCAGAGAATAATTGCCGGTTGCGTAAAGTTCAAAAATTTTCTTGACGAGGCGAAATCTTTCGGGGTCTTTATAAATTGTATGTTTTAGCAAATCGTTCAAATATCCAAGCGGAGCGTAACCGGGCAATTCACCTCGGCGTAATTTTTGACGCAACCCTCTTTTGGTATTCTCTGAAAGATTATCCACGAAGTATTTTGATTGCCCAAAAGCGATATTCAACATGAATTTGCCTTGCGGGGTCGGCTCAAACCAAAATGTCGGGGATTTCAGCGCTTTAATTTTTCCGGTATCAACAAGAAAAATAATCCGTCCGCCGTCTATGCTATTTCTTGCTAATCTATCGGGGTGCCACGCTAAAATCCCCTCGGCTTCGCCGCTTTCCATTCGTTTTAGCATATCGTTGAAAATCGGTCTGCCCGGTTCTTTGGCGGTTTGCGATTCGCGAAAAGTAGCGGCGATCAAAAGATTTTCCCGCAAGGCAAATTCTTTCAATTCCGTTTCTTGCGCTTCCAACGACAAAACTTGTCTGTCGTCCTCGTCCGTTGATTTTCTGATGTATAAAAAATATTTCATACTTGTAGTGAATTTATTGAACTATCGCTTTTGAGCAGTTAAAAATTATCGCTTGACTTCTCATCTATACTATGCTATCATATGACCAACCTGAAAGGAGGCCACAAATGAACAGGTATCGCCAAGCTTTCGGTGTTTGTCTTGCTGGCGGGCCCATCATGACCGGCTCGATGCTGCTAGGCGGGAACGCACTGTCCACCAGTCTCATCTTCGGATTCGTGACGGTGGTCATCTCCCTGTCGGGCATGCATCTCGGCCTCTGGACCAAGAGTGCTGCCTGATCAGCAAGTGCCATCCCGGTTCTCGAGCCCAACTCTTCGGAGGAGGGCTCATTTTTTTGCGCTCGCAAGCGATTTGCTTTGAACCCAAAAAATCTTGGCAAATACTATATAATCTGCCTGCCGAGGGGCGAAGCCCCGAGGCGGAAAACTCGTATCATCCTATCTGGCTCCACACCCTGAACGAAATCCGAACTTTTTTTAGCGAAAATCCGAACGCTGAATTTTGAAAAACTTTTAAGCTCGGGCGGGCAAAAAGGAAGGGGGTTGGGGGGAAGGCGCGCAACATCAAGGAACTCCCTTTTTGTTTGCCAAATTTTAATATTTTTGATACCATTGTATTAAGCAAGTTGACATACACTCAATATAAGTAGTGTATTATAATAGTTTAACAAAGTCAAAACAATATGGCAAATTCAGTAAGCGAAAATATCCGCAAATTGCGAATCAAAAAGGGAATCTCGCAAGATCGCCTCTCAAAAGACGCTGATTTGGCGTTAAATACCGTTGTTAAGATAGAAACAGGCGAAAGCCCGAATCCCACCGTGTACACATTAGAAAAAATAGCCAAGGCCCTCGGCGTGCCGACGGCAGAATTGTTTAAATAAAAAATATGCAAAAAATAATAGACGCAAACGAGCTAACAATAGAAGGCCTACTGAACAGATCTGCTGAGGCATATAGAGTTCCTCGACATCAGAGGCAATTTGAATGGGCCAAAGAACAGTGGAATGATCTGTGGGAGGATGTTCATATTGGTCAGATAGATGAAAGTCATTTTCTTGGCTCAATCGTAGTAATACCCGAAGGTAGGGCTAGCGTTGAAATAAACTATTATGAAGTGAATGATGGGCAACAACGGTTAACAACTATTCTAATTCTACTTTCAGCAATCCGGGATCGTGCTGAAGAATTAAAAAATGATGAATTTGCTAAACATATTGAGGAGCATTATTTAACTGCTAATTATTTTGAAGGAGGTTCAAAAAAAATTGTTCCAAAAATGACACTTGGAAAACTTGATAATGAGGAGTTTGGGGCTATTCTTAGAGGAAAATTACAACATGAAGCGAAAGAGGGTCATCGCATCTTTGAATGTTATAACTATTTCAAATCTCAAATAGATGAGTACAATCTTGGTGAGCTGGAAAATTTAAAAAAGAGAGTCGTTAATAAAATTATTGTCGTACATATTAATGTTGCAGATCAATTTAACGCCTTTAGATTATTTGAAACCCTAAATGATCGCGGGTTAGCACTTTCTGCTGTTGATTTAATCAAAAATCACTTACTAATGCGTGCAGCGAGTACTAGTGTTGGCGATGATGCGGTAGTTGATACTATTGTTGAAGAATGGCAAGAGATGTATGAAAAAATTAGAGAATATGATCCCGTCATATTTTTTCATCGATTTATGTTGTCCGAATATTCGGGAAAAATATCAGCAAAGCAACTTTACGAGGTAATCAAACAGAAAGCCAATAATGAGGAGTGGGATGCTAAATATATTTATGAATTTACAAATAAATTAAAGAAGGCTGCAACCATATATACCGAGTTGATAGACGCAAATATTGGAAATACTAAAATTAATCGCAGGCTTTCCGATATTAAGCTTTTCGAGGCAGGACCAAGCTACACGCTATTGTTAAAAATTACACCACTATTTAAGAGTGGGTTATTGGACGAGACCCAATATCTTAAGGTTATTGATCTAATTGAGCTATTCCACATTAGGTGGGGTATCACCGGACAATCAACCTCCAGATTGACCGAGATATATAATCGAATGTGCAGTAATATTGTCTCTGCGGAAGTCGGTCAAATAGCAAATATCATAGAAAATGAATATCTATCTTGGGCTTCTTCAATTAAAGACTCGGTGTTCCACTCCGCTTTTCAGGAAGCATTTGGAAAACCAGCTGACACACGAACGAAATTTATTATTTGGAAGTTAGGGAATCCAGCTGGCGAAATATCACTGAATTTTGATGAGGTTCACACCGAACATATTATGCCGCAAACACTTAGCGATGAGTGGTTCACCGTTCTAGAAAAATCATCAGGGTTAGATCGAGACGGCGTAAAAAAGACACACGATAATTTAGTAAATAAAATTGGGAATCTTGCTCTAATTAAGGGTGAGTGGAATATTAGTATGTCTAATCGCCAGTTCTCTGAAAAAGTAGATTACTACATAAACTCAGAAATAGGATCAACTAAAGAACTTGCGAACAGAACGGATTGGGCATTCGATGATGTAGTTGATAGAACGAAAGAACTTGCCGACAAAGCCATTCAAATATGGAAGTTTAGTAAGCCGATCCCGGAAGCTGATCTCGCCACCGAAAACATAAGATTTAGACGTAGAGAATATAGTATAGATAGTGACACAAAACTTTTTTGTAAGGGACCAGCAGCTGACGCGACGGCAAGCATTGTCGATAGCAACACCGTAAGAGTTCAAAAAGGATCACGAGCTAGATTGGAGGATGCGCCAAATTTCAAGGAGCATAATTATAAAAAACTTAAAGACCAACTCGTGGAAAACGGGACTCTTAAAAAAGATGGCGAATCACTTGTATTTACTACCGATTACGATTTTGCAAGTGCTAGCGCTGCGGCTGCTATTACGCTTGGGAGATCCGCAGATGGACCATCTGAATGGAAAGATATAAATGGTAAATCTATTTACGAATTATCAGAAGTTCCAAGCGGCACACTCGATAACTTTGATGAAAAATTAGAAATTCATACAACATATTCAAAAAATGATATTGAAGGAATTTTTAATACTGATTTTGGAGCTCGCATAAAAGGTATTACGCTGCGCAGGGATTCAACCGGAAATCAGTACATAATACTATTCCATGTTACAGGTTCTATTTATAAAGACTCAGGGACTAAAGAGAATTTTATTTATTTTGGCGAGGGTGTAAGGGGAGACCAGGAATTGACTGCTGCCAATCAGGCGTTAATTGATGCCATAAATGATAGAAGGCCTATTTATGGATTCTGGCAAGAGGGCACCACAAATGAATATGAATATATCGGCCAGCTCAGAGTGGGTAAATATAATTATGAATTAGAAAATGATCGAAAAGTGTATCGTTTTGAGATATCAAAAATAGATTTATAACTGTAATAAATATCGAATAGGCGGCGCGCCAATGAAATTGGCACGAAATTCGGCGGCGGCGGATCAAAATTCAGCGTTCGGATTTTCGCTAAAAAAGGTTCGTATTTCGTTCAGGGTTCGGAGCGGATTTAAATAACCAGATGTAATACTGGTTATTTTTATACCTAGATAGGATATCGGAACTCTGCTAAAATATAAAAATGGAAGAGGATTATTCTAAATTCCTTATCAGGGATTACAAATATTGGTTAGTTAATATTTTTGAAAACCAAGGCAACTTAGGACGTTGTGTTGTTTGGTGTAAAAGAAATGATGCTCTAGATCTGTCTGATGCTACCAAAGAAGAACAAAAAGAATTGTTTGAGGTCTTAAAAAAACTAAGAAAGGCTTGTCAAGATATTTTTCAACCTGATTGGTTTAACTACGCCTTTCTAGGCAATAACACAAGACACTTACATTGTCATTTTATTCCTCGGTATGCAAAACAGAGAGTCTTTATGGAAATTACTTTTGAGGATAAGCTCTATGGCCATAACTACAAAACAGACCATAGTTTTGTAACCCCTGAACCAGTTTTGTTGGAAGTTCAGTCTTTGCTCAAGAAAGCTCTTGATTGAATCTGATAAGATAGTCTCAGAAAGGTTCTAACATCGTTCAGCATGCGGAGCCAAATTGGTATGCCGAGCTCGTGAAGCCGGCGCTGAATCCTCCAAGCTGGGTTTTCGGGCCCGCGTGGACTACGCTTTACGCGTTGATGGGCATTGCGCTTTTTCTTGTCTGGAAACAACATTCTCACATTCTCAAGAATGTTGCGGATGTGGAAAATTGGTATCGCAGCGTTTTTTGTTCAGCTTTCCTTGAATTCTGTTTGGTCAATTATTTTCTTCGGCCTGCAAAATCCCGGCTGGGCCCTGGTTGATATCGTTCTTCTCTGGCTCGCAATCGTCTGGACAATTGCAGTATTTTACAAAATATCAAAGCTGGCGGCGTATCTCCTCGTGCCGTATCTTCTTTGGGTCAGCTTCGCCTCGTATCTGAACTATTCGATTTGGATGCTGAACTAATCTACCAATAATTCACTATCTTGAAAGGCGAGATGTTGCCGGGAATCTGCCAAATTGCGGTTCGGAATGCGTGAAGCGCGCGGAGCACTGATATTGACACCCTATTTGTAAAGTTATATTGTATAGCTAGGTTTTGTTAGTCGAAGTTTTGCATCCAACCAACGAAAGAGCGGTGCGAAACATTGCTCTTTCATACCACAAAGGAGGAATACTATGCCCAAGGAAAGACAGTTCATCCTCGATGGGTCTCCCTGCGAGGACAACTTCTACCAGGACGGTCCCGAGACCGTCGCAGAGGCGAGAAAAGTAGGTCGGCAACGTTGCCCTTACTTCTCGAAGTGCGCTGGTGGTCTGCTGAGGAATGGATACCAGTGCGCCATGTACTTCGGGGTCGAAATCGCTCGCAACGCCCTGAAGGGGGGTCACAGCGTGGCGATCGAGATGCTGGACTTCCGTCGCGAGATGTCCACGGGCATGAAGCAGATGGCTCGCAAGGGCATCATCTGGTCCCCGGACCGAAAGATCTTCGAGTTCATCACTAACTTTGAGGAAGGCATCAAGAAGATGGAACAGTTCGCCGGTATGGTTTTGGAGGAGGGTGCCGAACCCAAGCTCGAGACCAGAACCAAGGGAGACACCAGTCGTTCCTTCGAGCAGTTGGTGGTCGAAGCCACCGGCAAGGACGGGGTTGTCGACCTCGCCAAGATCGAGGCCATGAGCGAGGGCAGACAGCACGATGTCACCAGCGGTCCCTGCAAGTGCGGGGCGTGGCACTAGAACACCAAGCAGTTCCAAGGTCATAAAACAACGAGAGTCTGACCAGCTCTCTTTTCATTTTACATCTTATACAAAACTTAATTTTTCCAGTTCTTTCTTTACCAACCCCTAATCTACAGTTCTGAACGTGTCCAACAGGGGGAGCTTACAACTAAAAATCGCCAGAGAGGCGATTTTTAGTTTAGTCGGCGGGAAATCATTTAGCCAGAGTATCCAAGGCGTAATAAACAACGATTGCTGGCCAAACAAGTGCTTTTAATATTCCCAAAACTCCCATCCAAAAAGTTGTCGCCTGAGAAATGAAATATATCGCTGCCCCGACAAGCCCCAGCCCATAAACCGCGCTGGCACCGCCGTTTTTAATATTTTTATTCATAATTTCATTTTAACATAAAACGACCCGGTAAGTTTGAGAGATTTATTTTGAGGTCTGTGCTGTTTTTTATCGGGAGCAAAAAATCGTCCTTCAAGAAATTCAGGACGATTTTTTGTAGCGGAAAAGGATTATCTCCGCCTGCGTCTGCGGGCACGCCTTCTCTGGTCGTATTTTCTCCAAGCTTTGGCGGCAGTCGGTTCAACTTTGGTTAGTTGGCTTAAAATTGTCTTTTTCAGCGTAGCGGTGGCAATTATTTTTCGCTTGGCGGCCAGTTTCAACGCAGCCCGGGAAACTTTACTCACCGCTCTTTTAACCCTTACCCTTGAAAGGTGAGCGTCTTTGGCGACGTCTCTAATGGATTTTTTAATCTTGGCTGCGCTAAACGGCTCTTTCTTTCCACCCCGCTTGATAACCCACTTGGCCATATATTGGTTGTTAATTGGGTGTTTAATTCCTCTGCGACCTTTTCCGGTATTATAACACTTTATTACTCTCCGGAAGAGTTCTTACTGCCTCCGATGTTTATGGCTTGTGAAAGATCACTATACGGCCGAGGGCGGTTTTTGATAGGATAGTTCCTCTCGGGTGCATTACTTTTTATACAAGACTTGATTTTGATTATCTTGACACGATAATTAACTTATCAGAATTAAAATAACAAAGTGTGGCGGTTTTTACATCGAGTTATTCACATACGTAAGCAGCGCATATTCTGCTATAATATAGGTGATAAAGACATTAATTAAATAAACATGATTTACTCCATCTTTAGGAGGTTTTTCCCTTTATTTTTAACGGTAGGTTTTGTTTTGGTCGGATTTGTTTTTGTCCAGCAGGCGTACGCCGCTGTTCCGGTAATCAGCAGTGTCTCATTTAGCCCAAGTTCCGGATTGGTGAAAGTAGATGAGATAATTACGATGACTATAGTGTCTGATGGGACGGGATACAGCCCTGGGGAAATCATTATAAACAGCTCGCAAGCAGATGACGGCAGTTTTACCGACAACGGCGACAATACTTATTCGGTCACCTATACGGTAGTCGACGGCGATGAGGATATAGCCGATGACGCCCAAATCCCAATTAGCGTCGTCTTATCCAACGAATCGGGCGACAGCGATCCGTTTACCACTTCTCCAAGCGCCGACGATTCTCCAGCTATCGTCGTCAATTTGCCAGGTGTCCAATTTTCTATCCCGAATGATTTCTATGGGCCGAATACTCTTATTATCAGTGTTGGTACGACTACTGCTACTATTGTCGGATATTTCTTTGATAGCACCGAAGGAGAGCCCATTATAGATACTGTTATACAAAGAAGCGATACCGGGGAAATCTATGGTAATGATCAATTCGAGACACCATGGATATCAGAAGACCCGGGATTGGGAAATCTCGGCATAATCGGATATTTCTACGGATTTTTTGGTAATCCAAATGACTTTTGGTGGTCCGACTTATCTGGTCAGAATATTATTGATAACGGCGGAGGCTTTGTAGATGGCGTTACATATACCTATACTCTGAGGTTTGCTGACGTGGAAAGCAATTTAACCGAAGTTTCCGATTCTTTCACATGGGACTCAACCGCTCCCACCAACCAGGACACTGTCTTCCCAACGTCTCTCATCAGACAGCTTGGTGTCAGCATTCCGATAGTTTCTTCAGGGGATGCTACCAATCAAGTCTGGCTTGTTCCGGCAGATGCCACCTATCCCTTTACCGAAAGCGCCACTTCAACCAAAGCTGTCAGCGGAACTTCCACCTCTATTATGACTCCTGCAATCGAAGGCAGCTACAAACTCTTTGTTATTGATGCAGTTGAAAACGTATCTGACCCATCAACTGCCGGCCTCATCACTCAAGAACTCTTGTCTTCCCCGGTGGATATTGGAGGAACAAATTATCAGCCGTTTGATCCAGCAGACCTTCCAATCCTTTTCTCAATAGACGGTGGAACTTCTGTCACTTCCACCACTCAACTGACATCTCTCAACAACGTTGTTGCCACTAGCACCAATTCTGCCGGAACAATCCAAATTCTCATTCCCTTTGGCACCCAAATTACCAAGAGCGACGATTCTGAATTCGACCTCACTGACGTCTCTGCTTCGGACGTCGCCGGCTCATTCTCCGCTTCATCGGTAAGCAGCGATATCGTCATCATCCAGGGAGCCGCCAGCTTCGGCATTTCCGGAACAGTCCTTTACTTCAGCTCTCCCATTACCGTCAAAATACCCGTTACCTCTGCCAATGGAACCACCCTGAGCATCAAAAGAAGCGCTGACGGGGGAACAACTTGGATCACTACCGGATTGACTGCCGCCTCTGCCGACATCTGCACCAACGGTATCGGCAGCAACCCTGTTTCTACCGCTGTTGTCACTGGAGGATTTATTATCATCAATACCTGTCAGGCATCTGTCTTTGCCGGTTACACTCATACCTTGATTGGAGGAGGAGGTGCGCCAACACAACAGTCCCAACTACCTCAGGTGACACTCAATACCGGAGGCAGTTCTCTTCCTTCAACTCCAGCCACCACCACTCCCCAGACCTCCCTTCAAACCCAGCAGCAACTTCTTCTTTCTCTCATCGCCCAGCTCAAAACCCTCATCCTGCAGGCCAAAGCCCAGGGACTGACCATTTCAGCTGCTGCTCAAGCTCTTGTGGAAACAACCCCTTCTTTCACCCGTGACCTTCAATTCGGAATGAATGGGGAAGACGTCAGGCAAATCCAAATCTATCTCAATACCCATGGATTTACCGTCTCCAGTGCGGGATTCGGCTCTTCCGGGAAGGAAACCCTCTACTTCGGTCCGGCTACCCAATCCGCCCTCGTCCAATTCCAGAAAACCAACAATATCTTTCCGGCTGCCGGATACTTTGGGCCTAAGACCAGGGCGTATGTCAACTTGCATCCCTAAACACGAAAGAACCGCTGCATGTTATGTGGCGGTTTTTTTGTTTATTCCCCATGGTCTTATTCGTACGAATAGGTAAATAGAGATTTTTTGTTTGTGTGAAAATGAGATAGTATAACCTTATGGAACCTCTAGCGTCAAAAATCAGGCCGCAATCGCTCAAAGATTTTATCGGCCAGGAACATCTGGTAGGAGAAGGAAAACCGATTAATGTTGCCATACAAAAAAAGCATCTTTTTTCTTTCATTCTCTGGGGCCCTCCCGGGTGCGGCAAGACGACGCTGGCGCGGATTTATGCCAAAAGTTTAGACGTCCAGTATTACGGATTGTCGGCCGTTTCGGCGGGCAAGGACGACATAAAAAAGATCGTTGATGAAAATACCTGGGGAAAATCGAAGGTGCTGTTTCTTGACGAAATTCATCGTTTCAACAAAGCCCAACAGGACTATTTACTGCCGCATGTGGAAAGGGGAGTGATTACCCTTATTGGTGCCACCACCGAGAATCCGAGCTTTGAAGTCATTCCGTCACTTCTTTCCCGCTGTCGGGTATTTGTTCTCAACGAACTGTCTCCCGATGAAATGAAAAAGATTATCAAGCGGGTCGGATTGAAACTGAATAAAAATGCGGTTGACTGGCTGGTGAATATGGCTAATGGAGATGCCCGCCAGGCGATTGCGGTTATTGAAAGCGCCCAACAGCTCTACGGTAATCTGGAACTGGACAGCTTGAAAAACGCTCTCCAGTCAAAATTTTTAAGATACG
>Ga0076088_112_pt2 | contig 28374 bp, 27 predicted proteins | sample RifGroC1_FD_68227 | JGI IMG/M metagenome (GOLD analysis project Ga0076088, IMG submission 68227) | Parcubacteria (Wolfebacteria) bacterium GW2011_GWC1_43_10
GGCTGAATATGCCCGAAAAGAAAGAGGGCTCAATATTTTTAGCGGCTCTTTTTTTGACGCTAACCTTGAAGAAAATTATTTTGATGCGGTGGTTATGGATATGGTCTTGGAACACCTTTATTATCCTCAAGAAGCCATTAAAAAGATTTTTAAAATTTTAAAACCGGGCGGCCAGCTTATTTTTTCCATACCCTACTTTAACGGATGGGAGTTCGGGACGTTTAGAGAGTTTTCCTACGGATTGCATCTTCCGGCGCATCTTTTTTTCTTCAGCAAAAACAACATAAGGGACATGCTGAGCGATGGATTTTCTGGTTTCCGGATTATTTTTCAAAATTTTGACAGGGATGTTATCGCTTCGGCTTTCTACAAGCATCGCGAGAAAGGAGGTTTTTTGCTGAAGATTATATCCCGGAGTAAATTGCTAAGATGGATCCTGATTAGACCGTTTGTTTTTATATTGTCTCTTTTTGGTTTAACCAGCAGGGTAACCGTCAAGACAAAGAAAGCCTAGCACTGCCTATATACCACCAAAAGCAATCTAAACAATCTATGGATTTTTCCTGAAATTTTCATGTGTTTATTTTTTTGCTATTACAACAACCATATGGGCGAACCATTTATTCGGCAAAATTCCGAAAATTAATTTTTTTATGAACGTTCCCAAAGAATCATTATTTTTTTTATCATTTTTTTCGTTGATGGCTGATTTAATCTTTCGGTATTGGCTCTTAAACATTCTACCTAATAAAGGCAATTCCATCAAAGTTTTTGATTTTCCGTAAAAATCAACGGATATTATTTTGAATCTCTCCGATTTGACAGCTTGGATTATTTCTTTTGACTTGAAAAGGTACTGGTAAAATTTTCCATCGGACTTTTTAAACAAGTCCTTTATTGGATTTATCAGCCGTTTTACATAATTAAAATAAGGAACAGACAGGAAAAGTATCCCCCCGTCCTCAAGGATTCTTCTGGATTGGCCTATCGGTTTTTCCCAGTCGTTCTCGTAATGTTCTATTGCCCCAAGAGAGATATATCCGGAAAAATTATTTTCCGGATAATTTAAGTTGAAAATATCTCCTACTGTGATTTTTAGATTAGGAAATTTGCCGTTGATTTGCTTGACCGTTTCTTTGTCAAAATCAATTCCTTCTATTTGGTACCCCAATTCCTTTAAAGCATTGACAAAAATTCCCTGTCCGCAACCGGCTTCCAAAATCACTCCTTTTTTGGGGAGATATTTTTTGAAAAGGTGGATAAGCTCCGAATTTTTGGCCGACTTCATTTGCTCCAAGATGTCTTGATTGGCCCAATGTTTTGACCAGAAATCGGGATTATCGGCCTCTTTTGATGTGTATTGCTTGTACATATTATTTTTCAGAAACCACCATGAATCCTATACTGGCGCTGGGATTTTCATTGACCCTTTTGTATTTCCACTGCCAAAGCTTTTTATATAAAGATAAACTTATTCCTCCCACCAAATCAATTAATCCCGCCAGAGGAAAATCATAGACAATCGGTTTTATTTCTTTTATTTTAAATCCCGATTTTTGATGTTCCCTTATAATTTCTTCTTCGGTGTATTCTATTTTGTGGTTCGGGTCGGAATAATAATTTAATCCCGCTGATTTTTGGAATTTTTTCCAGGATGTTTGGCTGTTGGGAACCGCCAATACCATTAATCCTCCGGGCTTCAAAGTCCGAAAACATTCTTTCATTATTTGTTGGCGGTTATTAAGGTGTTCCAAAACGTCTAAAAAAAGTATTTTGTCGAATTGATTGTTTGAAAAGGGTAATTTGTTTTCCGCTGACAGAACCAGAAAATCTATATTTTGACTGCCGTGCTTCTTTTGCCATTCTTGAGCCTGGTCTACATGCTCCTTTTGGTAATCAAGAGCGGTTATTTTTCTGACAAAAGGAGCAAGTTTAAAATCTCTCTGACCGTTGTCGCAGCCGATGTCTAAAACTTCATCTTTTTGATGAAAATATTTCAGCCACTCCGGTTTCTGGTCAATAAGGTGTTTGGGATGAATCGCCTGGGGGGATTTTCCGGTCCATTTAACTAGGCGAATGGCCAGCCCGGAGCCAAGATAGTTGACAAATCTAACAGCGCGGACGGCAATTTGTTTAACAACTCTCATAAACTGATCGGATTAGTTTGATTTCTTTGTCCAATATTTTTTTTATATTGTTGTTGGTCTGGACGAACTTCCTGGCGTTTTGAGATATTTTTTTTCTCAACCTTCCGTTTTTTATTAGAAAATCTATTTTCTCGGAGATGTTTTCTGGATTAAAGTCGCAAACGAGCCCATTCTCTCCGTCGGTGATTATCTGTTCGTATCCGGGATATCTGGCAACAATGGGCGGCAATCCGCAAGCCATAGCTTCTATAAGAACCTTGGGATAACCCTCGGCCAAGGACGGCAGGAGAAATAAATCAGATTTTTGGTAGTATTTCACAAGTTGATTGTGAGGCAGGGAGGGAATTATTTTGTAGTTGATACCCGATCTATCAAGCTCATTAACAAGGCCTCTTTTGAGCGCTCCGCCTCCTATAAAGGTAATAAAATAATCAAATTTATTTTTTAGGATCGATAAGGCCTTTCCTAAATTTAATATATTTTTTTCTGGTTCGAATCTTCCCACAAATAGCAGATTCGTTTTTTTATTTTTATTTTTTATCGGTTTAAATACACCAATATCTACTCCATTGGGAAGCAGATTAATTTTTTTATTATCAACCTTGTTTTTTAAAAGATAATCAAATGTATTTTTATATGTGACTATATATTTATCCGCTTTTTTAAGGGTTATTTTTTCCAATAAAGTCCAAATTATGGATTGAATATACTTCCCGCGGGTTTTCAGAAAATGTCCGTATGGAAATCCGTAAGTGGCGACAATTTTTAAGCGGAAAAACATTCTAGCAATAAGAGCCGGGACAATGGCTGTGAACTGCATTAATCTGATAATGTCCGATTTTTCGATTATTCTTTTATGAAAAAAGGGCAGAAGCAGATTATAGAGATAGACATTGACGTCGCTTGAATTTGAGACCAATTCAACGTTTTTAAAAGGAAACTGATAGCTCTCTTTGGCCCAGCTGAAAATGTAAATTTTTTCAAAGGCCTGGGAATAAGGAGCCAGATAATATTCAATAAACCGCTGGTCCTGGCCGGTTTCTTTCATAATCCGCATACTCTCTTTAAACGAAAGAAAAATAGAGAGAGTCATATTTTTTTGAGAACTCTTCCGAATAATTCTTTTATTTTAATGACTGATAAATTCAAGCTTTCCAACCAGGATGGTTTTTTGGGAAGGTAATTTCCGCTTTTCACCGCTGCGGCAATAGATAGGCCAAAATCAAGATATTCCTGGGCAACTTTTTCGATGGAAAATATCGGCGAATTGTCCGCGTAAGTTTTATAATTTTGGACGATTTTCTCCAAACCCTTGACCATTTCCTCTTTATTTTTTAAAAGTATTCCTCCTTTGCCAATCAACTCCGGATGCCCGCCGCTCTCCAGAACCAATGAAGGCAGGCCGCAGGCGAGAGCTTCTATCAAAGCATTGGAACAAGGTTCGTTTTGGCTGGCGGTGACATAAATATCCTGCTCTTTTAAGAGAGCGGCTAGTTTTTCCGGAGGAAGAGGGCTGACTATTTTGATATTTTTGAATTTGACGGGAGAGCGGCCGACAAAAACAAATTCCCACCTGCTAAAATTCAGATTGTCGTCCAAAAATTGATAGTATTCAAATCCCTTTTTCCAATTGTCTGACCAGCTGACGGCAACTAATTTTATCTTCCTTTTTCTGTCCAGGGTTTTTTTATCAGACCGGTTAAAAATATTGCGGTCGGGGGCATTATAAATAACGGTCTCAAATTCATTTTTTGGCATTCCTAAATCTTTTGACTTATCCAGGCACCATTTTGACTGGAAAACGGTTCCATCGGCAACAGCCTGATTGATGCGAAAAACCTTTTTGTCCAGTATTTTGTCTCGACCGCGCACCAAAAAAATCGGTCCATCTACCCGATGGATGAATATCTTGGAAGAGTATTTTCTTTTGAAGCGGAAAAGGGAAGAAGTGTCTTCAAAACTGTTTAACAAAACGACATCAGCCAGCTCGGAATTCTCTTGATAACAACCCAAACGAACCAGTTCTTTTTTAAGAGCCTTTAAAAATTGGTGGCCTCCTCCCCAGGGCCCTTCTTTTAACCGGTGAAAAATGTTAATGGTCATAAAATTTAATAAACTCTTCCGTTTTATCCACGGACTTACGCCAGCCAAACTCTTCGCTTCTTTTTCTGGCTTTTTGGGATAATTTGGTTTTTAATTCCGGATTTTTCCAAATTTTGACGACTTCTTTCGCCCAAAGATCAACATCCAAATCTAAAACAGTCGCTCCTTTGCCGGCGGCTTCCGGAAGTGCTCCCCGGTTGCTGACGATTGCGGGAACTCCTAAGGACATCGCTTCCAACGGCGCCATCCCAAAACCCTCCATTAAAGAAGGAAAAAGAAAAACGTCGGAAGATTTGATGATTTTTGTTTTCTCTTGGTCGTTTAAATATCCGGTAAAGGTGACTTTATCTTCCAATCCCATTTTTTTTGCCTGTCTTTCCAGTTTTTTTCTTTCCGGACCCCGGCCGATAATAAACAGTTTAAAATTTTCGTCTTTTATTTCTCGGGCGATCTTCAAAAGAAAGCCGATATTTTTTCTCTTGATTAAAAGTCCGCAGAAAACGGCTTGCGGGTTTTCTTTTTCGGATTTAACCGTCTTTTCCCGGTAATTTATCGGGAAATTGTCTCCCGTCCCCGGATAAATGACCGTTATTTTTGATTTATCCAGTCCGTATTTTTTGACGATGGCCTCTTTGGTAAATTGAGAAACGGTTATAATCCCGTCCCATTTTCGGATAAGCCAGGAGTCAATCAGGTTAAATCCAACCCTTTTTTCCAAGTGAAAATAGGTAGCGACTAATTTTGTTCGGGGAGCAAATATTTTCTTGAAAAGGAAAGCTCCCAGACCGACGTAATAGGGGGAATGGACCCTTAGGACCCGAAAACCCGTCTTTTTGTATATGGAAAGCAATCGGGGAATGATTGCCAGGTTGAATAAATAGGAGTAATGGATAAAAGGAAGAGGCAGACGGTGAACGCACCAATTATGTTGGCCGGTGGCGTAAGGTTTTTGGTAAGGGAGGATAATTTCTATTTTGTGCCCCCTGTTGGCTAAGCCTTTTAATATCTGCTCGTCGTAAATTTCTCCTCCGGCGTCGGAGTTGGGGGAAAGACCGTATTGAGGGGAGCAAATAACCATGATTTAAGAAAAAAGATATTTTAATCTGACTTTTAAACCCCCCCAGCGCATCCTGAAATTGAATTGGCGGGTGACGCTTTGGGGCAAAATGCGGTATTGAATTAAAAAGAGAGGCAGGTTGTCGGCCGGATGTCGTTTCATCAGACGTGACCAGAGTTCGTAGTCCTCCACGTGCCTGAACTTGGGATTATAACCCCCCAGCTCTCTGACCGCTTTCTTTCTAAAGATAACACTGGGGTGGATAAATGGATTATGCCAGAAAAAGGATTTTTTTACATTCCGGACGCCGATCGGAGTTTTTAACTCTCCCTGCTTCTCTCCTTTTTCGTCTATTAACTCGGCCCAGCTGCCGCAGAGCCAGACATCCGGATGGTCGTCCAAAAACCTAACCTGCTCTTCCAGACGATTGGGAAAAGAGATATCGTCGGCATCCATCCGGGCGATATACTCTCCTTGAGCCGACCCAATCCCTTCATTTAAAGAATAAATTAATCCTCTGTTTTCTCTGGAAATGACTTTCATCCGGGGGTCTGGGTGTTTTTTTATTATTCCCAATGACCCGTCTTTTGACCCGTCATTGATAATAATGAATTCAAAATCGGCGAAAGTTTGACTAAGGATGCTTTCCAGCGCTTCTCTTAAAAACCTTTCTCCGTTATAGACCGACATGACAACGCTAAGTTTCATAAGAAAATAGTTTTAAGTATTGGTCCGCCATTTTATTTAGGGAAAATCTTTTTGATATTTTTTTATTATCCAATCCCAACTTCACTCTTAATTCTCTACTTCTCATAAGCTCGGATATTTTTCTGGAAAAAGAACCGCCATTGTCCAAGGTAAAAATTTGTTCTTCCTTCACTATTTTACCACCGTTGGAATTTTCCGATATTAAAACCGGCAGGCCGGCTTGGAGAGCTTCCAATAAGGTCATCGGCAATCCCTCATATAAAGACATCAGCGTGAATATGTCGAAAGCCCCGATAAACCTTGAAGCACTTTCCATTTCTCCCGCCAAAAAGAATTTTTTTTCCAGCCCTTTTTCCAAAATCATTTTTTGATATTTTTCTTTTTCTGGGCCGTCTCCTATTACAATAAACATTGCTTCCGGGTTTGTGGCCGTTATTTTGCCAGCCGATTTTATAAGAAACTCATAATTTTTAGGATAAGCCAAACGCCCCACCGACCCTATGATAAATTTGTTTTTTAACGAAATACCGATTTTTGATTCCAAGATCTTTTGAGCCTTTTTTTTGGTTAAGAGATTTATTTTTTCAATTCCGTTTTCTACAACCGTTCCCTCTTTGACCAGGTTGTTTTTTAGAGCGTAATCCAGATTGTTTTTACTGACAAAAACGTTTTGGTCGACAAAAGGGAGTAATGACTTAAATGCCAGCCGGAGAAAAAATTTACCCAAATGGTTTTTTGAATGGGGATCTAAGAAAGAAAGTCCGTGGTGGGTGAAAATTATTTTTGGTCTGTTTTTGACAAGGCGGGCAGCCAAAGCGGCCAAAAGAGTATTGGAGCCGTTGAGCTGGAGAACGTCAAATTGATAGTCGGATAGATATTTTCTGACTTCCAATACGAAGAAAAAGTTTCTTAGGGGAGAAAAACTTCTGGACAGGTTATAAAATCTTTTGAAATTTATTTTTTCTCTGGAGAGTTCTCTTTCCAGAAAATCGCCGTTGCCATTGCCAGCGGCAACGATAACGGCGTGCCTCCTCTTTTTTAATCCGAAGGCCAGATTTTTGGCAAAAATCTGAGCTCCGCCGAATTCTCCTTTAGTTGTTATAATTAGCGCCTTCATTTTCTCCGGCTATTAGCTTTTTTGCCGATTTTATAATTTTCCAGACGAATTCTTCTTTAAGCAAAGCCAGTAAGAGGAAATAAACCAACCCTCCAATCAAGAGAGTGATGATGATATTGACTTGGATGGAATTAAGAAGATAAACAACCGCTCCCATAATCAGCAGGGGTAAGAGAATTTTATTCCAGCTGAATTTGGGAACAACATCTGCTTCTTTGGCAAGGGAGAGATGAAGATAAATGAGACCGATTATTTGATTGATGACCGTTGACAGGGCGGCTCCGGCTATGCCCCACTTGGGAACGAAGAGGAGGTTAAAGAAAATATTTCCCAGAGTCGCCAAAATAACGTATTTTAATAGAACTTTTTCTTTTCTTATGGCAAAAACGGCATTTCCCAAAACGGTGGCAACAAAAGAAGGAAGATAGGTCAGATTCATTAAAAGGAAAGCGGTAGCTCCCGGCAGATATTCTGAGCCGTAAAGAAGCGAAATTATTGATTTTGAAAGAATTATTCCGCCCAAAGAAAGGGGAGCGGCCAAAAGAATCAAAGCATATATCTCTTGCTTGGAAAGATAAGAAAATTTCTCTTTATCTTGATAGCTTTTGGCCAGTGAAGGGAAAAAAGCGGTGGCGACCAGTCCGGGGATTATATAAATCAACTGGGTGATTCTCTGGCCAGCGCTGTAATAACCAACATCTTTTATGTCGGAGAGCCAGCCAATCATTATGGAGTCGGTATTAAGCATTATCGCTCCCACCAAACCCATCATCCCAAAGACCCAGCTTGATTTGAATATTTCTTTAATAAAGGAAAAAGAGAAATCTTTGAAGGGGTTTTTAAAGTAGTGGCGGAAAGGGATAAAAGCGGCTATCATTCCCACTCCTGTTCCGATGATGTATCCCAGAGCCAGCGATCTTCCCGAAGGTATCTGACTGATAGCTATAAAGCCGGCAATAACAATGACTAGATTGGTAAAGATTTGAACAAAGGACTCTATCTCCATTTTTTCCCAGGCGCGGGATAAAGAAGCGCCAAAGTCTCTTAGAGTGTCAAAGAGCACTACCAGTATCATAAGAGGAACCAGGGTGGCAACCAGATTAGCATCGGCTTGGGAAGAAGTGATAGAGGAGGCCAGTAACGGATAAACAATAACTAAGATTATTCCTATGATTATTCCCAATAAAATTTTTAGAACTAAAGCAGTGGAAAAATACCTCTCTTGTTTTGATTTGTCGGAAGCGGCTTCTCTGGTAATGACGGCGTTGATTCCAAAATCGGCAAAGATGGTAAAGAAAGCGGCAATACTCAAGGCGTAGTTGAAGGCTCCAAATTCGGTGGCGCCGATAACTCGGGCGGCATAGATTAAAATAGCGGCTCTTATCAGGCGGGAAATAATGTTGCCAAAAAACAGCCAGAAGGTGTTTTTGATGACCGTTTGTTTGGGGGTGGTATTTTTAAAAAGGAGTTGTTTTATTCTTTCTATCATAATATGAAAATTACCGCCTATCGGTTCTGTAAATCGGTAACGTCATTTGTGTCGGAAAGCAAACATTTTAATGGTTTTGAGAATAATTAGAAAATCCAGGACAAAGGACCGGTTCTTGATGTAAAAAAGGTCGTAGCGGAGTTTTTCTTGGGCGTCTTCCAAAGAAGCGCCGTAACGGTAGTTAATTTGGGCCCAGCCGGTGATCCCGGGTTTTATCACGTGTCGTAGCTGGTAATGGGGGATTTTTTCTTTCAATTCTTTGACAAACTCCGGCCTTTCAGGACGCGGTCCGACGAAGGATATCTCTCCTTTGACAATATTTACCAGCTGGGGGAGCTCGTCCAGGTGTGTCAGCCGGAGAAATTTTCCCACGGCAGTCACTCGTGGGTCTTTTGAGGCGGCCCATCGAGGACCGTCTTTTTCAGCGTCAGCCACCATCGTGCGGAATTTATAGAGAACAAAAAAAACGTCGTTTTTTCCTACCCGCACCTGCCTGTAAATAACCGGTCCTCGGGAACTGATTCTAATCAAGAGGGCAACGAGCATTATTATGGGAAAGAGACCCGCCAGCAAAACAAGAGCAATTAAGAATTCCAGCGGTCTTTTGGCGGATTCATAGGTATTTCTGTCTTTGGAAACCGTGGTGGCTATCCAAAGATCTTCCATTTCCTCCAGAGGGATCTTGAGGAGCAAATTTTCATAGGCACTAATGCTGTCCTGGATTTCAATTCCCAAAGGGATTTTTTTGGAAATAATTTCCAGAATTCTAGACGTTTTTTCTTTTTGGGGGGAGATAATAATAATATTGATTTGGTTTTGTTCAATAATCTCATCAATCATTTTTTCATCAGCTCGTCCCACATCCTTGAGGTGGAAGTTAATTTTGTAGCCGAGTTGGGGATGGCGGATAAGGAACTCGGTCAATTCACTGTTTTCCCGGCTGTCGCCGATAATCAAAATTTTTCTTTGAGGAACGGTTAATCTTCTTCCCCAAAACCAGCGCCAAGCCAGAGAGAGAAGGAAAAAAAGCAGTGAAAAAATCACCAGATTTCTCTTGGGGGATATTTCAAAGGAGGGAATCAGATAGAAAAGGATGATGGAAAAAACCAGACCGGCTAGAACAGCCACCGCTAAAGTTTCTATCAGAAAATAGTCTCTTTTGATGGATTTAACGTCATAAAGACTGGCGGCGTAAAAGATAGCCAGCCAGAAAACAAAGGCGGTGGAAAACGGCCAGAGATGAGCGTCAACCAGAAACTGGTCGATTTTTCCGTAGCGCAACAGAAGCGTCAGCCCCAGACAGCCATACAACAAAATTATATCTCCGGCAACAAGAAGAATTTGCTTTATTCTGACCATAACTTATAATAATGAAACTTTTATAAGTATAGAGATTGCTTTGGGGTGAAACAAGGTTTCTCTAAAATTAATTATGAACAAGAAAAACACTCTTTTAATTGCTGCTAGTATTGTTGTCGCCGGCATTGTTGTAGCGGTGGCTTTAATTTATTCTCTGGGTAACCGACAATCAACAATTGATGACCAACAACCGGGAACCGAAGACCAAAAATTGAATATTGATTTATCTTCCGCCCCGATTCTGGGAGAAGCAAATGCTCCGGTGACTTTGGTGGAATTTGGTGATTTTCAGTGCCCGGCCTGTAATGTTTTTTTTCAGCAAATCGAACCTCAGCTGAGGGAAAGGTATATTGAGACCGGAAAAGTGAAAATGGTTTTTAAAACCCTGACCTTCATCGACAGTTTTGACGGTTATCTGGAGCCGAACGAATCTTTTTTGGCGGGAGCAGCCGGGGAGTGTTCCAAAGAACAGGGAAAGTTTTGGCCGATGCACGACGCTATTTTTGGAGTTGAGAAATTGGAAATCAATGCGGGGAAGAATGCAGAGAACAACGGAAATCTTAGCAAGGCATTTTTCTTGGAAACGGCCAAGAGTTTGAATTTGGATATCGCCGCTTTTACTTCCTGTCTGGATGACTCTCAAAAACACAAGGACCAATTTGCTAAAAACATGAGTGAAGCGGAAAAATTGATGAGCAAGGGAGTTTCTACCCCCACCGTCTTTATTAATGGAGAAATGATTCAGGGAGTCACTCAGTTTAGCGAATATGAGAAGGTGATGGAAAAATATCTAAAATAACCTACAACAAACTATTTACAACTAATAACCAATAATCAAAAAACATGATTAAAATTTATTCCACCACCCATTGTCCTTACTGCAAGATGGCCAAGGACTACTTTACTAAAAACAGCGTCGCCTTTGAGGAATACAACGTGGAAAACGACGAAAAAGCTCTGGAAGAAATGGTCAAAAAATCAGGCCAGATGGGAGTGCCGGTAATTGATATTGACGGAGTAATCGTTGTTGGTTTTGACAGGCATGCCATTGAGCACGCTCTTGGGAATAGTAGTTAGTATATAGTAGTTGGTATATGGGAAGGATAAATTCTTTCAGAGATTTAGAAGCTTGGAGGGAGACAAAAAATTTAGCTGTTATTGTATACAAGATTACAGAGCATTTTCCAAAATCGGAGGTTTTTGGATTGACCAATCAATTACGGAGGGCAGTTGTTTCTATATCATCAAATATTGCTGAAGGATTCTGTCGCAAGACAAATAAAGACAAAACCCAATTCTATTCTATCGCGCTCGGATCTTTGTCTGAGTTGGAAAGTCAATTATCTATATCTAAGGAAGTTGGTTATCTTTCTAATGACGAGTTAATGTCTGTTATGGAAAAAGTCGTTCTTGTTGGAAAATTGACAGGAGGACTCAAGCGTTCCATTAATTTATAATATTTTATCCTATCTACTAACTACTAAATACCAACTACCATGCTCTACGATTTAATTATCATCGGTGGCCCGCTCCGAAGGAGCGAGAATCGCCCACTCCAATTATGGTGTATGATTTAATAATAGTGGGCGGCGGTCCGGCCGGAGTGGCGGCCGGAATTTACACCGCTCGTAAGGCAATTAAGACCTTGCTTTTAACCAAGGACTTTGGAGGGCAGTCGGTTAATTCCGCCAGTATTGAAAATTTTATCGGTTTTAAATCCATTTCCGGAGTTGATTTTGCCAAAACCCTTGAAGAGCATCTTCGGGCTCAGGAAGACATAGAGATAAAAGACGGAGTTTTGGTTTCAAAAGTGGAGAAGGTTGGCGGCGGATTTGAAATCTCTACTGCCGGGGGAGATAAATTTCAATCTAAAACAGTTTTAATCACCTTGGGAAGCGGCTATAAGAAGCTGAACGTTCCCGGAGAAAAAGAATTTGAAGGCAAGGGAGTTTTTTATTGTTCCATTTGCGACGCTCCTTTGATGAAAGGAAAAAAAGCGGCGGTTATCGGCGGAGGCAACAGCGGTTTGGAGGCGGCTTTTGACCTTTTGCCTTACGCGGAAAAGATATCCATCTTAGAATTCACCGATTCCTTGAGGGGCGACCCGATTTATCAGGAAAAATTAAAAAAGGACCCCAAGGTAGAAATTATCACCAAAGCCAAAACCGTGGAAATTTTCGGAGAGGCTTTTGTCAAAGGACTGAAATATGTTGACCTCAATACTAACCAGGAAAAAATGCTGGACGTTTCCGGAGTTTTTGTCGCTATCGGTTATAAACCCAACACTGACTTGGTCAAGGATTTGGTAAAATTGGATGAATTCGGTCGGATCGTGGTTGATCACAAAACTTATCAGACCTCCTGCCCCGGCCTTTGGGCGGCGGGGGACATTACCGACGGGCTCTATAATCAGATAAATCCGGCCATGGGAGATGCCATCAAAGCGGTTTTGAATGTTTACGATTACTTAAATAAACTGATTACCGCTGATGATAGCTGATTTCCACAGATAAAAATCGGTGGTCATCTGCCATTAATCCGTGGTAATCCGTTACACTTACGCTCTGTTATCAGGGGCGGTTTTTTGATAAAATAGTATACAAAAAGCGTGAGCGAAGCTCTATGCGAACACACACATACGAATAGTTAGTAGCTACAGGCGATTCATATATTTGCATAAATTCCCCTTTTGTGATTTATGGTGCTTATTTTTCTCCTCAAAACTTTCTATTTCCGGATCATCATGTTTTTTCGGCATTGGTATGTTGACAGTTTTTACGTTATCTGGGGATGGCTTCAGGGTCGGGTCCGAGGGTTAGAGAAAAATCTGGCCCTGCGCCTGAATTTGCGTTTTATTTTTGTTCCGCTTTATCAGGAATACAACGTTTACGGATATGTTCTGGGATTTATCTTTAGAACCTTGAGAATTTTTTTCGGGGGAATTCTTTATCTTTTTGTTTTTCTTGTAGCGCTGGCGGCCTATCTTGTCTGGGCGGCCGTTCCCATCTTTTTTGTCTATAAGGCTCTGGTTCCCGGATCCGAGAGCGGATCTTGGCTCAAAGATTTAATAGAAATAAAACTACCTTAATTTTTTTATGTCTTCAAAATTTTCCCCCCATCAGCCAAACCAGACGAATTTTTCCTTTCATCGCCGGATTCTCTGGATGAGTCCTTTTTCTCGCTCTCTGGTGCGGGTGATTTCTTATTCTTTTGTAATTGTTATTCTGGGGGTGGCGGTCGCTCTTTTAATCTCCAGTGCTCCCGGTCTTAATTGGGTGGGGGCTTTTCTGGTTTTGACGATTGGCGATTATCTGATTCACTTTCGCTCGGCTCATTACAAAGTCAGTCAGCTTTTTTCCGGCCGCGTTCCTCAAAACAATGTCGCTCTTTGTTTAAATCGGGAAGCTTTATCGACTCTGACTCTGGCTTTAGAAAGAGCAGCTTTGACAGGAGAAAATTTCCATCTTATTCTCGTATCTCTTTTGACGGAAAAAGATTCAGTTGCCCGGGCTCTGGAGCGATTGGAAGTCAATGTCAAAGAATTTAAAAACAAGTTGGCCGAGGAGATTGAAAAAACTGTCGGAAAAGAAAAAATTTCCCGGGAGGAATTTAAAGAGCTAACAAGAAAATTAGCAATTGCTGCCGCTTACATTTCTAAATTTCATCTGGAAGAGGAAATTGGCGGCGAGAGCCTTTTTTGCGCCGTGACCCTAGTTAATATTCCTCAAGTAAAAAGAATTTTGGATTTGTTTTCTGTTTCTTTTGACGACATTAACGCAGCTATTGTTTTTGCCAAATTTGCCTTTGGCAGGAAAAGCGAACTTCCGGCGGTTACTGGCGGCTTTGCCCTTAAAAAAGCCAGGGTCAGAAGCCATCGGGTCAATCGAACATTTACTTCCCGCCCGACTCCCTTTTTGAACAGGTTCTCTGTTGATTTGACCGATCTGGCCCGAGCCGGAACGGCCGGTTTTCTTATCGGTCACGAAAAAGAATACGAAAGGATGATAGATATTTTGGCGGGAGAAGGAAAACACAGCGTTCTTTTGGTGGGAGAGCCGGGAATCGGCAAGGAGACAATGATCTCCCATCTAGCCTTTCAGATCGTCAATGACAATGTTCCTGGGTACCTTTTTGACAGAAGATTGGTCAGTTTGTCTTTGGGGGAAATTATTGCCGGCGCTTCGCCCGAGGAACTGACTTTGAGATTGAATAAAATCGTCTCCGAAATTACGAATGCGGGAAATATCATCCTTTATCTTCCCGAAATTCATCTACTGGCCAAGACTTCAGAGAGTGGGGGCTATGACCTTTCTGATGCTTTTATGCCGATTATTTCTTTGGCAGCTTTTCCGGTAATCGGCACAACTTATCCCAAAGAATTTAAAATGTTTGTTGAAACCCGCTCTGATTTTGCCAATGCTTTTGAGGTGATTCGGGTTGAAGAAATCAGTCCCCAGGAAGCAATCACCCTTTTAACTTACGATGCCGTTGTTTGGGAGAAAAAATATCGAGTAACCATTAACTTCTCGGCTATTCGCCAGGCAGTCAGCTTAGCTTCCAAATATTTCAAGCAGCGACCTCTTCCCTCCAGCGCCCAGGATCTTTTAAGAGAAACTCTTTCCCGGGCAACCCAGGAAGAAGTAAGGGTGGTTGATGGCAACGCTGTTATTGCCGTGGCCGAAAAGAAGGTAAATATTCCCATTCACAAAACAGGAAAAGAAGAGGCCCAGACCCTACTTAACTTGGAAACGGTCATTCACAAATCTTTAATTGACCAGGAGGAGGCGGTTAGGGCGGTGGCCGATTCTTTAAGGGCTTTTCGCAGCGGTCTGGCGCGTAAAGGGGGCCCGATTGCCGTCTTTCTTTTTATCGGTCCTACGGGAGTAGGCAAAACCGAACTTTCCAAAATTCTCTCTAAAATCCAATTCGGGTCGGAAGAGGCGATGCTTCGTTTTGATATGTCCGAGTATCAGGAGAAACAAAGTATTAGCCGCTTTATCGGTTCGGCCGATGGAAAAATCGCTGGCAGTCTGACCGAAGGTATTATTCAGAAACCGTACAGTTTAATTCTGCTGGACGAATTTGAGAAAGCTCATCCGGATATTTTGAATCTGTTCTTACAGGTTTTTGATGACGGGCGGCTGACCGACGGTTTGGGAAAGGTGGTTGATTTTCAGAATACGATTATTATTGCCACCTCCAACGCTCATTCGGTTTTTATCCAACAACAGGTAGCGAGCGGCAAAAAGGTGGAAGAATTTTCCGGTGAGCTGAAAAACAAACTAGCCGAATTTTTCCGTCCCGAACTTTTGAATCGTTTTTCGGATGCGATAATCTTTAAACCTCTATCTTTGGAAGATATTGAAAAAATAACTATTCTCAATTTGAGCAAGCTTTCTTCGGCGGTAGCTGAATCGCAGGGAATAGACCTGGTCTTTGAAAAAGCGGCTGTTCAAAAAATCGCTCAGCTGGGATACGACCCGGCTTTTGGCGCCCGACCGTTGCGTAAAGTAATTGACGATAAAATCAAATCCCATCTTTCCAAAACGATTTTGGCGGGAGAGGTGGTCCGGGGAAACAAAATGACCGTCAGCATCAACTCAAGCGGCAGTTTTGAATTTTCCGTATCGTAAATTATGTTCAAATCTAAATATTTAAAAGGGGATAAAGAATATCAAAAGAGAGAAGTCTCTTCGGGGATTGTTGTTTTTCGGAAATTTGACGATGGCCCGAGATTTCTCCTCCTCTATCGGGGAAATCATCGCTGGAGCTTTCCTCGGGGGAAGATAGAAGAGGGAGAAAGAAGTTTTGCGGCGGCCTTAAGAGAAGTTAAGGAAGAAACTGGTCTTTCTCGCTCCGATTTGAAATTTATCGGATATTTTAAAGCTTATGAAAATTTTTTGTTCATTAGAAACAGTCAGAAAGTTTTTAAAACAGTTATTCTCTACTTGGCCGAATCGTCAAAAAACTATATTCGACTCTCTCCGGAACACAAAGGTTACGGTTGGTTTTCTTGTCGAGAGGCGCTTAGATTTTTTCCCCAAGATAAGTATTTTGACAGCCGGCAAGTTTTAAAAAGAGCCAACAACTATATTATTGGCAGGCACAGAAGAAAGCCATTTCCTTTTGAGAGAAAGAAAAGTGACGAAAGCCAAAAATCCGCCTCGTGAGGCGGATTTTTAGTTTATTTTGTGCCGAGGTTTATTATTTGAGTAATCTCCAGAGCTCCTCGAATATTAGTCTTTGGGTTTGAGCCAGGTCTTGGTCTTCTATAATCACACTGATCGGAATATTTCTTTCACCTAAGGAAATCATCGCTGCCTTATCGGCGTAGATAATAATGTAAGTCGGGGCGCTGTTGTTTTTAGTGAGCCATCTTCTTTCATCCAACCCTCGGAGCTCTCCGCCTCCTCCCAAAGCAATAACTTTCGTTTTAATCCCGGCCGCAATTCTTCTGTCCGAAAAACTGGCAAAGTTTTTATAAAGATATTTTCTGATATCGGCAGACGAATAAACAAAATATTCCTTTTTCTTTTCCTTCTCTATTGTTTTTAAGACGTCTTCCAACACAAACCTCGTCCCAGCAAGACCTTCATATATTCTTATTGCCGGTTTTTTTCTTGATTGGGTTTTCATTCCCTGAAGTACTGGCAGAGATTTGATTAATTCCTTTCTGAGAGTCACCAGTCTCCGTCTCTCGTCTTTAAAAAGATGTTTTAGAACTTCGGGATCTTCGGCAATAAAATGTTTGCGGCCTTTATGTTCTGAACGACTTACCAGGCCTCGCTTCATAAGCTTTTTAAGCGATTCATAAACCGTACCTCTGTTAATCTCTGTCTCCGCAGCGATGTGTCGAATTGAGGCTGGCCCAGTTCCCAAAAGTGTCAAATAAACCTCCGCTTCTTTCTGACTTAAACCCAACTGCGTTAAAAATTTGTCGGGCATATTAGCAATTTATCATTATTTTTTATCGACCTTTATCACCTATCATCTAAGAATAAGAATAATCTAATTAAAAACCCCTGTCAAGTTTGACAAGGACATATTTGACAGATATATAGAGGTCAAACCACGCTTTTTAAATTAATAAAAAAACAACCCGATATTGCATTAGGTTGTTTTTTGTCGTCTTTACTTTGCTTTTTCCGCGATATTTTTAAAAACAGCCGGGTATTTTCTGGCAATTTCCGCCAAAATCTTTCTGTCTATTTCAATCTTATTTTTTCTTAATCCGGCAATTAGTTTGCTGTAGGTCAATCCGTTTTGGCGGGCGGCGGCGTTAATCTGAACTTGCCAGAGAGCGCGATAATTTCTCTTTTTTTCTTTGCGGCCGCGAAAAGCGTGGGTGCCGGCGTGAAGCAGAGCCTCTTTGGCAGCTCTCTCTTTACTCTTTCTTCCCCAGCGAAAGCCCTTGACTCTTTTTAAAAGTCTTTCTCTTTTCTTATGAGCCAAAACTCCTCTTTTTACTCTTGTCATATGCTAAAGCGTAGCGATGCAAATATACAAATTTATTAATAATACTAATATTTTTCCCCTCATTTGTATAATTAATATCATTCGTATATTGGCATCGATACTTTTGACTTATAATGTTCCCGGTTTTCCAAAGATTCTCCTTCTTAGAAAATTGGCGTTGGTTGATCTCTTTTTTCTTTTCAACTGAACCGAACTTTTTTTAGCTAAAAAATGACCCTGAGCCGTTTTTCTTCGGATGAGTTTCTTGTTCTTGGTGATTCTGATTCTAGTGGTGATGGATTTCTTCATATGCTAAAGCGTAGCGATGCGAATATACAAATTTACTAATTATACAAATATTATCTAAGTAATTTATTGGTATCATTAGTACATTCGCAGATTGGCATCGATACTATTTCCTAGCAATTTGCATGACTATTCCTTTGCCTCCGGATCTTTGAGGCATTGTCACTTTGTACTCCGCTTCAATCATCTTGAGAAATTCTTCCAGACGACCCGTGGCCCACTCCCGATTATATTTCTCCCGGCCTCTTAAAAAAATCATTATCTCTACCTTGTGACCTTCCAGAAGAAACTCTTCAACCTTTTTAGCTTTGATTTTGAGGTCATTTTTGGCGGATCGAGGGGTAATTCTGACCTGCTTTAACTCTTCTTTGCTCTGGTGGGCTCTTTGTTTTTTTTCTTCTTTTTTTTGTTGATAGCGGAACTTGTCAAAACTGATGATTTTGGCTACCGGGGGATTGGCGGTCGGGGCGATTTCAATAACATCCAGTCCCTGCTCCTGGGCCAATTTAAGAGCTTCTTCCTTAGTCATCACTCCCAAATTCTTTCCGGCGCTGTCAACCACTCTTAAACTGACGGCGGTTATCTGGTGATTGATTCTAAAATGTTTAGTAACTATATACAGAAAAGACCCGTCAAGGGTCTTTTATTTGTGGAGGCGGGGAGATTGGCTCCGACTAAAATTTTGTCGCCACAAAATTTTGTCTAGCCGCCGCCTCGCGTCCCGATATACTTATCGGGACAAGCTCCGGCGTTCAATCTCCCACGAAAGCAAAGCAATTTGCTTTCTCGCCCATCACAAACGTAAAAGACCCTTTAAGGGTCCTACGTTTGTGGAGGCGGGGAGATTGAACTCCCGTCCAAGAATTTCTTTGAAAACAATCTACAGACGTAGCCTCTAAAAGAGGCAAAATTGCTTCCTGGTTGTTTTTAACTAAATTTTGGACAAGAAGCCATCCCTAATTCAGCGAGTCTGCTTTATAACACCAGTGATCCTCTAGCAGGCATCAAGGGCTGATGGGCATTTAGGCAAAAGCCAATGCCGGTGCAACATTTCTGTTGGCAATTGTTGTTTTGGTGATTTTGACAAGTTCACCAACTTGATCTGCTGTTTTCAAAGAGGCGTTCTTGTCGAAGCGTGCGCCCCCATATGCTATTACGATTTCAAGCGGCGGTTTATCTCTCTTTTCGAATCTCTTTGTTTTATTTTTTCTCTCTTGTCTGATTTGGTTTTTCCTCTAGCAATGCCGATTTCTATCTTTATCTTACCTCCCTTATTATACAACTTTATGGGCACGATTGTCAATCCTTTTTCCCGGGACTTGCCAATGAGATGTTTTATCTCGTTTTTGTGGAGGAGCAGTCGTCGGGAGCGATTTTCATCGTAATCTTGAGGAGCGTTCTTTTTTTGAAAGGGGTGGATAGAGGCGCCTACCAGCCAGCCCTCGTTATTATAGATTTTTACATAAGCTCCGGCTAAGGCGGCCTTACCGGCTCTGATTGCCTTTACCTCAAAGCCCCGCAGCTCCAGCCCGGCTTCGAATTTTTCCAGAATCTGATAGTCAAAGAAAGCTTTTTTATTTTCCGCTAAGCTCATATTTGGTAATTTTATTCTACTCTTTTTGATGTTGGATTTCTAATAACGGAGAGATATACTTGTTTTATGAATTTAGAAACCAGACAATGTCAGAACTGTCACAACGACTTCGTTATTGAACCGGACGATTTTGATTTCTATAAAAAAATAGATGTTCCGGCGCCGACCTGGTGTCTTGATTGCCGAATGCAGCGCCGCTTCTCGTTCCGCAATGAGAGGCATTTGTACAAAAGAAAAGAAGCTTTAGGAGGAAAGGAAATTATTTCAATCTATTCTCCGGATAAACTACTGAAAGTTTATAGCCACAAAGACTGGTGGTCGGACAAGTGGAATCCGGACGATTATAAGAAAGAAATAGATTTTTCAAAACCATTTTTTGGACAGTTTAAAGAATTACTCTTTGAATTTCCCTGGGCAGCACTCTTCAACACTAATAGTGTTAATAGTGACTATTGTAACTATACGACCGATAACAAAGATTGCTATCTGGTTTTTGGAGGCGATTTTAACGAGAACTGTTGCTATTCGACGTTTAATTTCCACAGCAAAGACACGGCTGATGTATATTGGGTGGAAAGGTGTCAGTTATGTTATGAAACGACCGATAGCAAGAACTGCTATCGGGTGTTTTTCAGCAAGTATGCCAGGGACTGCAACAATTCAATGTTTCTTTTCTACTGCTCCGGGTGCAGTAATTGTGTCGGTTGCGTTGGTCTCAGAAATAAATCTTATTGTATTTTTAACCAACAATACACCAAAGAAGAGTATGAGAAAAAGATGGGTGAGTTAGGGCTGAATAGCCGCTCTGGCATTCAAGAATTTAAAAGAAAAATGAGCAATTTTGTTCTTAAATTTCCCCATCGCTACGCTCAGATAATAAAATCGGTCAACAGCAGTGGCGATAATATAGTGGAGGGAAAGAATTGCAAACGATGTTTTGAAATTACCGGTCCGGCAGAAGATTTAAAGGATATTTTTTTGGGGGGATTAAACGGAAGGGACCTGAGTAGCTGTGATCATTTGGGCCATGGCGTTGAGCTGGCTTACGACTCTTGGGCGGCTTTCGGGGGATCCAGCAACATAGCCTTTTCTCTTTGGACGAGGACTTGCCACAATATCCGCTATTCCTATGCTCTGACTGACTGCTCCGATTGTTTTGGTTGTGTGGGTCTAAGAAACAAGCAATACCGTATCCTAAATAAGCAGTATGCCAAAAACGAGTATGAGGCGCTTGTTCCTAAAATTATTCAACACATGAATGATGTGCCCTATCTTGATTCTGGGGGAAGGATTTACAGGTACGGAGAATTTTTCCCCGCAGAGTTTTCTCCTTTTGCTTATAACGAGACCATTGCCCAGGAATACTTTCCATTGAATAAAAAAGATTGTTTGGAAAAAGGTTATCAGTGGAAGGATCTGGAGACAAAAAACTATCAGGCAACCATAAATCCAGAGGAGTTACCCGATAAAATTGAGGATGTTTCGGATGATATTCTCAACCAAATTGTAGGGTGTGCTCACAAAGGGGAATGTGATGAACAATGCACAACCGCTTTTAAAATTACCTCTCAAGAACTTCAGTTCTATAGGCAGATGAATTTGCCTCTCCCGGTGTTTTGTCCTAACTGCCGACATTATCAGAGGATGAAACAAAGAAATCCGATAAAGCTTTGGCATAGAAAGTGTCAGTGTGCGGGGAAGCAGTCGGAGAACGGTGTGTATACAAACACGATTCAACATCAGCATGGAGACTCTCCATGTTCTGATGAGTTTGAAACATCATATTCTCCGGAGAGGCCGGAAATTGTCTACTGTGAGCAGTGTTATAATACCGAAGTAGCCTAATTCTCGAGTGGATTTTTCTTAAGAAAATCGCTAGAATTTTAAGATGCTGCGTAACCTGAAATCTTTCAATCCTTCGGAAATTGAGGAAAAGGTTCTCCAGTTTTGGAGGGAGAAAAACGTCTTTCAAAAAACCCTTCTTCCCAAAAAAGGGAAAAGCAAAAGAATATTTAAGTTCTGGGAAGGTCCGCCGACTGCTAATGCAAGGCCTGGTATTCATCATGCTTTGGCCAGATCCTTTAAGGATGTAATTTTGCGCTATAAGACAATGCAGGGTTTTATTGTTCCAAGAAAAGGAGGGTGGGATACGCACGGACTTCCGGTAGAGTTGCAAGTTGAAAAGCAACTGGGACTTTCTTCAAAAAAAGATATTGAAAAGTACGGAGTGGCAGAATTTAACAAGAAATGTAAGGAATCGGTCTGGGTTTATAAAAGCGAATGGGAAAAATTGACTGAAAGAATGGGATTTTGGGTTGATTTGAATAATCCCTACATTACTTATCACAACAACTATATAGAAACTCTCTGGTGGATAATAAAAAAAATTTACAAAAAAGGATTGATGTATCTTGGCTATAAGATTGTTCTTTGGTGTCCAAGATGCGGGACAGGCCTTTCTTCTCATGAGGTAGCCCAGGGGTATAAAGAAATTACCGAAAACTCAGTTTATTTAAAATTTAAATTGAACAAAGGACAAAAAATCGCCGGTTTTACGACAGATGATAGCACATATGTTCTTTCTTGGACGACTACTCCCTGGACACTTCCCGGGAATGTAGCTTTGGCGGTAGGAAAGGATGTGCGTTACGTGCGTCTCCGAAATAAAGACAGTAATGAGACCTATATTATTGCCAAGGATTTAGTGAACACGGTTTTTAAAGAATTTAATGGCGCCGAGATGGGTTTCTTTAGTGGAAAAGATTTGATTAATATTTCTTATCAGCCGCTTTTTAAAATAAAGTCGCTCTCGGAGAGTAAAAATTCATACAAAATTTATTCCGCCGATTTTGTAACCACTACTGATGGAACAGGGGTAGTTCACACAGCCGTGATGTATGGGGAGGATGATTATGAGTTGGGTAAAAAAATCGGGCTTCCACAGCGCCACACCGTTGATGAAAATGGGAGATTTACCAAAGAAGTTGTCGGTTTTGAAGGTATGTATGTCAAGGCCAAAGAGACCGAAGATAAATTATTTGAACATTTAAAAAACAGCAACAACTTCCTCTCGGTTCTCCCCTACACTCACGAATACCCCTTCTGCTGGAGATGCGATACTCCGCTTCTTTATTACGGAAGAAACTCTTGGTTTGTTTCCATGTCTAAACTAAGAAACCAACTTATTAAAAACAATAAGGGAATCAACTGGGTTCCTGAACATATTAAAGAAGGTAGATTCGGGGAATGGTTGAGAGAAATCAAAGATTGGAATTTTTCCAGAGAAAGGTATTGGGGGACGCCTCTTCCCATCTGGCGCTGCGGCCACTGTCATCAAACTCAGGTAATCGGTAGCTCCCAGGAACTCTCTTCCCTTCAGGAAAAAAGCTCCAATTGTTATCTTCTTTTGCGCCATGGTCAGGCGGAGAGTAACATCAAAAAAATTGTTAACTGCGACCCTAAAGAAAAAGATAAGGACCATCTGACCCTAAAAGGACGAGTTCATGTGGAAAAACTAGCCAGGAAATTAAAAAAAGAAAAAATTAATCTCATCTTCTCCTCCGATTTTCACCGCACTAAGGAGACGGCCGAGATTATCGCCAAAGAAACGGGAATTAAGAAAATTGTTTTTGACAAGCGGCTTAGAGAAATGAATTTCGGTAAGTTTCACGGCCACAACACTGCCGATTATCACATTCTCATTCCTTCTTATGAGGATAAATTTTCCAAAAGTCCTCTGGGAGGAGAAAACTTGGAAAAGGTGGCTCAGAGAGTTTGGGATTTTATCCGGGCTGTGGAGAAAAAATATAAAAATAAAACCGTTCTTCTTGTCAGCCATGAATATCCTATTTGGATAATATCTTCTGTGTTAAACGGCTGGAGTCAGGAACAAGCTATAGAGGAAAAAATAAAAAGAGGAGACGATTTTGTCACTACTGGCCAGGTAGAGAAACTCTCTTTTGTCTCTATGCCAAGAAATGGAGAAGGGCTTGGCGATTTTCACAGGCCTTACATAGATGAAATTGTTCTGAGATGTCAAAAATGCGGTGGGGATTCAAAAAGAGTAAAAGAAATTGCCGACGTTTGGTTTGATTCTGGAGCAATGCCTTTTGCGCAGGACCATTTCCCGTTTAATAACAAGAGGAAGCTGAAAGTCGAGGGCGGGAAGTTAGATGGTAGAACTATTTCAAAAGAGATAACTTTTCCGGCTGATTATATTTCTGAAGCCATAGACCAAACTAGAGGGTGGTTTTACACTCTTTTAGCTGTGGCGACGGCTCTTGGACTCAAAACGCCTTATAAAAATGTCATTTGTTTGGGGCATGTCCGTGACAAAAACGGTCAAAAAATGTCTAAATCAAAAGGCAACATCGTTGATCCTTGGATAATGATTAACAAACACGGAATAGATGCTATCCGTTGGTATTTCTATTCAATCAATTCTCCCGGAGAACCGAAAAATTTTGACGAGGAAGACGTCAAGAACTCTCTGAGAAAAGTTTTGATGATAGTTTACAACTCTTTTGTTTTTCTCCAAACCTATGCCAAGGACAATCTCAATCTGGATAAATTGCTGTCGTCTTCCAATCTTTTGGATAAATGGATTCTTTTGCGGCTAAGCGATGTGGCCAGCCAGGTGGAAAAAAGAATGAACGATTACGACATTCTCAAATCCACTCAATTGATTGAGGAATTAATAGACGATCTTTCCCGCTGGTATATTCGCCGTTCCCGCCGCAGGTTGCAAAAGCCAAATTTATCCGCCAAAGGAAAAAAGGATTACGAAGCGGTTTCGGCTGCTTTGGCCTATGCGCTTTTGACAATTTCTAAGCTTTTGGCCTCTTTCACTCCCTTCTTTGCCGAAGCTTTATACCAATCGCTTAAAAAGAACTACAAATTTAATTCTCAGGACTCTGTTCACTTAGAGAGCTGGCCTTCTTCAGGTCAAAGATCAAAGATCAAGGATAAAGGATTATTAGATGGTATGTCGAAAATCAGAAACCTGGCCTCTTTGATTCTGGCCAAAAGAGCAGAGTTGGGAATTAAGGTAAAGCAGCCATTGCAGCAGTTAAAAGTTAAAGATGAAAAGTTAAAAGTAGGGGAGGGATTGTTGGAGATACTCAGAGATGAAGTCAATATTAAAGAAGTTATTTTTGACAAAAATATTGAAAGCGATTTTGAGTTGGATACCAATATCACTCCGGAGTTGAGAATGGAAGGGAAGCTAAGAGAACTAACCAGAACCATCCAGGATTTGAGGCAGGAAGCCGGGTGTGTTCCCAAAGATAAAATTTTGGTTTGGATTGACGGCAATCAGGAAGCAAAAGCGCTTATTGAAAGCAACAGCGACTGGATTAAAAGAGAGGTGGGTGCTAAAAAAGTAGAAACCGGACGGACCGCTAAGTTTTCTGCCGAAATAGAAACTAAAATTGATACTCAAAAGATTTGGATTGGGATTAAGAAGGTATAAATTGAATGGTAATCAAAAATTTTAAAAATCTAGCTACTGCCAAACTTCGCTGGGAGGCACTTTCCATTATCAATGCTGGCTATGAGGCGATTGATATTGAAAAGCTGACGAAGAAAAGATTCAAGCTTTCTCAAAACAAGTTTTTGGTTTCCGATGCCGCCCAGACTCACCGCTTTGACCTAGAAAAGATAAAGAGAATTTATCTGATCGGGTTTGGAAAGGGTTCGTCTCTGGCGATAGCGACGATGGCAAAAATTCTCTCGCCTCTTGGAAAAAAGTTCTCTGGAGCGATTGCTTTGGATGTTCACCCTCCTAAATTTTCCAAAGGAAAACTTGGGAGGGTAAAAATCTTCGTCGGAACTCATCCAAGGCCATCTCTAAAAAATGTCCGAGCTACCCAATATATTGTTCGTACTCTGGAAACTCTAGGAGAAGATGATTTGGTGATTTATTTCATCGGCGGCGGCGGTTCGTCTCTTTTGTGCGGGTCGGAAGACGAATTGAAATTTTCTTCCTTGGTTTATGGCCAATTAACCCGGAAAGGCGCCTCTATTCAGGAACTGAACACCGTTCGCAAACACCTTTCTTTGGTAAAAGGGGGATGGCTGGCTTATCATACCTATCCAGCCCAGTCGGTTTCTCTGATTGTTTCCGATGTCTGCGGAAATGATTTCTCAATTATCGCTTCCGGTCCGACCGTTTTTGACAAAACTACCAAAAAAGACGCTCGAAAAATTATTGAGAAGTATCTGCGGACATCAGCTCAAAAATCAGCGATAATCGGTTCTTTGATAGAGACACCTAAGAACAAAAAATATTTCAAAAAGGCTAAATATCTTCTTTTTGCCTGTAATGAAGATGCAGTCTTAGCGATGAAAAAAAGGGCTCGATCTTTGGGATACGGAGCCAAAATCATTTCTCTGGCCCATCAGGGCGAGGCTCAAGAATTATTTGCTCCGCTTGTAAAGAAAATCGGAAAGAGGGAGATTCTGCTTCTAGCGGGAGAGACGATGGTCAAAATTAGGGGCAGGGGAAAGGGAGGAAGAAATCAGGAAGCGGTTTTGGCGGCAGTAGCTAAGGCAAGTGTCGGACAGTTGAAGTTTCGTGACACTCTAATCTCCAGCTTTTCTTCTGATAGCTATGATAACACTCCTGTCGCTGGCGCTCTGGCGGATGAAAAAACTCTAGAGATTCTCAAAAAGAGAAAAATTAATCCGGTTAAGTTTTTAAGAAATAACGACTCTTATAATTTCTTCAGGAAAGTCGGCGGCCAGATTGTAGCGGAGCGCCGAGCTTTCAACGTCTCCGATTTGATGATGGTGATAAGGAATGGTAGTTAGTATATAGTAGTTGGTATATGGGTTATGGAGAACAAGAATTTTAAGGTCTTTGTTTTTGACGAATTTTCTCCGCAGGACAACGCTATGCTTCAGGCGCTCTATTCCCGCAGTTCCAAAAGTGTAATGGAGCATGTGGAAAAAGTCAGACAAACCGGCTCGGGAAAATTCATGGAAACTTATTATGTCGGCTACGGTCATGCCAGCATCGCTGATTGCGGCAGTACCACTATTTTTATAGAAGGAGCAAGTATTCTAGCTGATAAAGCCATTCAAGATTGGTATTTATACAGTGGACAGGAAACTAGCACTCGCTATATTGATATGTCTAAACAGCCAGTGATTGATTCTCTGGATACGGAAGAAAGCAGGGAGATTATAGAAAGATGGATGGATTTCTATACCAACAGCCAGGAAAAAATGAATACTTATATCAAATCTCTTTATCCTAGAAAAGAAAACGAAGAGGAGAAAATATATGAAAAGGCGGTCAAAGCAAGAGTTTTTGACATAATGAGGGGATTTTTGCCGGCCGGCATCACAACCCAGCTTAGTTGGCACACCAACCTAAGGCAGGCCTACGACAAATTATCAACCACGATTTATCATCCTCTGGAAGAAGTAAGAAATATAGCTCAGCAGATTCTTTCCCAGCTCAAAGAAAAATATCCCAGTAGTTTTTCTCAGCGGGTCATCTCTGAACAGGAAAAGTATAGGAAGGAAATGATGGAGAAACATAACTATTACTTTGACAAAGATTGTCCCAATTTTTCTTTTTCAACCACAATTAATAATTCCGAACTGGAAAAATATAAGGATATTATTTCCAATCGCCCCGAAAAAACGCTATTGCCCTATTTTCTGGGAGGGTTGGGACAGGTAAGTCTTAATTTTCTTCTTGATTTTGGTTCTTTCCGTGACGTTCAGAGGCATCGGAGCGCCGTTTCCCGGATGCCCCTTTTGACAACCAAGCTGGGATTTCATAATTGGTATTTGGAGCAGCTTCCCGACGATTTAAAAAAAGAGGCGCAAGATTTGATAAAAACGCAGACAGAAGCAATTGAAAAATTAAAAACTTCCGATGAAATAAGGCAATATTACATTGCTATGGGATTTTTAGTGCCGTGTAGATTTACTTTTTATCTGCCCGGAGCGGTTTACACCTCGGAGTTAAGGTCGGGACACTTGGTTCATCCGACATTGAGGGCTGTTGCCCTCAAAATGATTGACACCTTAAAAAACAACTTTCCTTTGCTGGTTTTGCATCCGGATCTGGAGCCCAGCGAGTGGGATGTAAAGAGAGGGACGCAGGACATTACTCAGAAATAACAAATTTCTAATTACTAATTTCTAATTTTATATTCTGAAATATTGCGATATACTAGATACTAGCTACCAAATACTAACTACCATTTGTCATGTCCAAATACACAAAAGACTTATCTTCGCTGACCATAAAAGACGTCCCTGAGGCAGGTGGAAAAAACGCCTCTTTGGGAGAAATGATAAGAACTTTAACGCCCGAAGGGATTAGCGTGCCCGGCGGTTTTGCGACAACCGCCCGCGCTTACAGATACTTTTTGAGGAAATCAAGAGTAGGCAAGGTGAGCCTGGAAAAGTTTATAAAAGATACTCTGAAGAATTTAAATACCCACAACCTAAGAGAACTCCAAAAGAAGGGGAAGGAAGTGAGAGAAGCGATTAAATCGGCCCAGGTTCCCAAAGATTTGGAGAGGGAAATAAGAAAGGAATATCGGGTGATGGAAAAAAAATACGGGAAAAATGTTGATGTCGCCGTGCGTTCGTCGGCAACGGCGGAAGATTTACCGGGCGCTTCTTTTGCCGGTCAGCAGGAGACCTATTTAAATATCCGAGGGGAGGAGGATTTGATAATGGCCGTCAGAAAGTGTTTCGCCTCTCTTTTTACCGACAGGGCCATTTCTTACCGGCAGGATAAGGGATTTGGTCATTTCAGAGTAGCTTTGTCGGTCGGCATTCAGAAAATGATTCGTTCCGACAAGTCCTGTTCGGGAGTGCTGTTCACTTTGGATACCGAGTCGGGATTTAAAGATGTGGTCTTGATAAACAGCTCTTGGGGGCTTGGGGAAATGATTGTTCAGGGAGAAGTGATTCCTGACGAATTTCTTGTCTTCAAACCGTTTTTGGGAAAAACGGTTCACGGATTACCGCGGATAGGCAGACGGATGGCCTCTGATAAAAATCTGCGTAAAT
>Ga0076088_115_pt1 | contig 15305 bp, 11 predicted proteins | sample RifGroC1_FD_68227 | JGI IMG/M metagenome (GOLD analysis project Ga0076088, IMG submission 68227) | Parcubacteria (Wolfebacteria) bacterium GW2011_GWC1_43_10
GTGGCTTATGGAGCCGCTGGTTCCGACAACGGCAAATGTATATCTTTCAACCGCCGCCGAGGCGTTTACCGAAAGAGTCAAAGTTGAATTTCCCGAAGTATTTATTGAGGCCGGGGAAAAGCTTACCAGATTGGTTCCGGCATGCAGCGGTTTGGCATTGCTGATTGATAAGGCAACGTTACCGCTAAATTCGCCGCTTGGAGAAATTGAAACGGCATAAGTGGTCGTTCCCGGTTTCACGACTGTTTTATACTGCGGAGTTGCCGGAACTATGAATACTGTAAAGTCCGACTGTGCGGTAATGTCAAGCGAGGCGTCTGCCTGACGGCAATATGTGGAATGAACAGGAGCAGTTCCGGCCGATTCCCCTTTAAACAATCCGTTTCCCTGAGAAGAAGCTATGAGGGGTTTGTCAGAAATCCATGAAGCGGATGTGCTGACGTTGAAATTGCCATATCTATTAACCCCTCCCCCGTCAGGGTCGTACAAAGAAACGAACGAGGCGGTGCTGCCGACATTAGTTGACTGCTGAGGAGGCGTTATTACATTGGTTCCCGTCGGATTACAGGCGGGCGCCGCCGAGCAGGAAGCCGGCGTGCTGGCACTGACATCTGATGAACGGGCTATTTCGTTCCCCGAAGCGTTATAAGCAATTACATAATAATCATATGACGAGCCAAAATTTACATTTCTATCGATTATGCTTGTTCCACTGGTGGTTCCAACGGTTCTGTCAAACCAAAATGGTATCTCTTCTGCGACGGTATATGAATTTGCACCAGGAATTGCATTCCAGGATATGTAGCTTTGAACGGCGGATGAAGGATAGTTTTGCTGGCATTCCCCCACAGCGCTAATATTTAGAGTGAGAGGGGGGCTGATACAAAGTGGACCGGGGCAAGCCGGGGTAAAATAAATCGGCGGGTAAGTTGTATATTGCGTACTATTGTCTGGCGGAAAAACGAATGACCCAATATCACTGCAATATGCGTACCTTGGAGGACTTGAAATGTCTCTAGGGTTTTGAGGGGTGCCACCCGCTGAAACATCGCCGTTGTGAAGAATCTTAAAAGTTGTATTGATCGCACTCCACGTCCTGTTATCGGGCTTAGTAGGCTTATTGTTAAAGTAGTCTTTGCCACCAACGATTCTAGTCTCAAATCTGATATTGTCCGCATCGGTCAGCGGCATATCTACTGCAGTCGAATTATTCGCCGAGCAACTTGCTTTAACCTTTGCGGTAAAAACGATCAAATCGTGAAAAATCAGAGTGGAATCCGAAGCTTGCGCACTGGAGCCACTTATATTTGTACATCTAAAAGTGACGTCTAGCATTCCCGTAATCGGCCCCGGGTCGCCGGTTCCTCCGGTGGGCCCATTAAAGATATTGAGGTCGGAATTAACATCTATGTTGCCGCTGGTGCCAAGCGCCAAGCCGAGACCTAAAATGCTACCGGAGCAGTCCTCCGCGTTATTAGAAGAACTCCACGATATGGTGACGGGACCCGTCATGCGAAGTATCGAAGAAGGCGACGTATTAATACTCGCCGTTGGCAAGCCGACACAAATGTGATTGGCCTCGTTCGTCTTATTCTCATCCGCCCCCGGCCACTTTATATAAATATTTTCATCTGTATCACCTGTACAGGTCCATGGGCCCTTAGTCGCATTTCCGCTGTCATCAGTCCGAAGCCAATTTACTGCCTTCTTTATCCACACCCCGCCGACTTTTTGGTATAAATCACCGGTAGTCGATGCCGGACCACCAGTCACACTGAAAGAGTAACTGCTGTTTAGCTTTGTTCTATACTCACTGTAAGCGGCAATGCCTGGATCGAAGCCTGATGGTAATACTTTACGTACAGGTCGTCTTTCAATGGTGAATGGCGTGTTGACGGTTTGAGAGCCACCGCCCGTTGCGCGCACACGCAATGTATAAGTTCCGTTCGCCAGCGACGAAACATTTAAATCAAAGTCGGCCACAACATCATCTACAACTAGTGTTTTAGAAATCGAGGTGTCAACAACCGAAGCGGTTATCGTTATTGGCGTTATGGTTTCACCGTTGCAATCCATGCCTGGAACGCCCAATACTGTAACGCTGAGTGTATTTTGATCAGATGACAATTCTTTGCCGACACGGGTTACGTGCAGCGGTACAGGATGACCGTATGGCGTTTCTCCTTGGCACAATGCCTGTGCCTGATGAGTGCCGATAAGCGCAACGCTCCCGATAACGACCGTAAATATTAATAAAAACTTAAATGACGTTTTCATAATAAATATTGGCTATGTTTACTTGCCTATAATTATACACCATTACCGGAAATATAGTAGTTAATATCCAGCAGCTTGCCCCGTAGCTCCCGCCATAGGCAGATACTATCGAGGCCTGCCCCGTAGTGAACTTCTGTTCTTTTCTTACGCCGTAGGCGACAGAAGTTCTACTATCAGGGCTTGTCCCACAGTTCCGCCCTAGGCGGATGCTATCGGGGTCAATAAGCGTGGAAAAGAAAAGCGCCCAGAATGACGCTTTTTATTGCCTAGATTTCTAATTTTTAGAAACTAAACCGGATGTTATCTGACAATTTCCGGATTTTCTTCGCCTCCTACCGGTCGAAGATGACGACGGATTCTGCGTGTTCCCTCCCAAACAATGTCAAATTCCTCGTTATCCAAATTGAAATCGGCCTGCCTTCCACGATTCCCCATATTTCCGGCGGAATAACTCGAATCAAACAGACGATACTGGTATTTATCCGAAGGGAAAATTTCTTCCTCTTTGAAGATGCCCGATTTAACTAAGTTTGCCATCAAACGGCCGGCGGGAATCACTTGAGGAATTGCATTAGTTATCTTAACATCGGCACATGATTTTAAACTTCCATCAATACTTCGGCACGCATTCAAAAATGAACTGCCGTCAGATGTAGACACCGATTGAAGCCAGGAAAACATATCTTTAATACTGTCCTTGAGCCATTGGTCACGGTAAAAATTTGGAACCTGCTTTCCAGCCAGCGGATATGCTTGAATCGCATGGTTCAGATAAATAAGTAGTAACCCCGAATAAACAGCCGACTGTTCACCGTGATTGAGCATAAGGATGTGTGTGCCATCTTCAGTGGCTTCTCTTACCAAAGAATAACCTCCATTTTCTCCGCTAAAAGCCAGATGAATATATTTCTGTTCCAGTTTATTCAGATAGTCGATACCGACTCGACTGACAACTTCCGGATACAGATTTTTGACTCGTGAAATCAGCGCCAGAAAAGAAATAAAGTCCTCGCTGCAAGAATTCCCCGGTTCAATGCCGCAAGAGTCGAGTTTAAATGTTTCTTCACGAACAGCATCGGCTAAAACATCATAAAGTTTATTTTTCTGCTCCTCAGATAGTTTGTCCCTTAATTCATGGGCTCGAATGGCGAGTTCGCTGGCAACAAATTTTGAAAGCCAGCCATTCCCCCATCGTTCCGGGGTACCATCAGGACTTTGGGTATAATATCTGTCCAACGCATCCTGAATAACTGCCAGATTGCCACTGGATTCGGTTCTAAGGCTCCCCAGCTGGTCAACCCAATAATTGGCTTCACCTGCTCCAAACGATTCCCGATGAGAAGACCAGTCATTGCCTAAAGGATCTGTGTCCCGTGCTTGTTCCATAAGTCTTGCAAATAATTCTTTGTAAACAGCAGCTTCGCCTTCAGTCACTTTGCCAGTTTCAATGCGATCCCGAATCTCCCGGAGATTTTTTAAATCGTCCTCGCTAAAACCCGCCTGCTGCTCCAGCGCTATTTCCGTTAATTTAGCCTCCTCATGACCAGGCCCTGAAGATTTCGCGGTTTCGGCCCCAGCCGGTGTACCAGCTATGGCCGCACCTGCAAGCAAAGATGCGCCAAGTTTTTTCTTAAAACCTCGCCCCAGCTTTTTAAAAGCCGAGGAATTACTGGACGGTTTTACTTCTTCTTTATTATTAATGTTTTCCGGAACGCCTTCTGTTTTATTTGACATGCCCTGAATATAACACAGCATTTTTTACCTATCAAGAACCGCTCAAAAAATTATCAAAATAAAAACCCCGCCCCTTTTGGAGGCGGGTACGGAAGTGCTTTCAGTCAAATGGCTTGGGTACTAAATAGAGAAAGGAGGACTTATCAGGACGCTGCGGAATAAACAAGTTATTCCCGTAGCCGTCGGTATCCAGTTCACCCGGTTCTTCCTGGGTGTTTGCCGGTGTGGGATTAGTTCCAAACGTGTCGCGCAACCGCCAATAAACTTTCTTTGGCGAGCCGTCGGATTTCATAATCCCCCACTTGGGTTTGAACCGGTCGTCATCCTGAAGTTCGTAGATGAAAACGTTGGTGAAGCGCGGCCGTCTGGAAATGCGTCCCAGAGTTTCGGCGACGTACTTTGCCTGATGGCCCTCTCCGACTTTATCGGAGCGCCAACCGAGCTCTGTAATCCAGACTGGGTGCTTCTCAAAGCCGTTTTTTTTGTATATCTTGAAGAGCGAGTCACGCTTCTTAAAGCAAAGAATCCACCAACACTCGTAGTCGCCCTTCTCGAACTGGTTGGTGATATCCTCTGCTTCACCATCTTGTTCGTAGACATTCTGGCTAAGAATATCTATGTATTGGCTAGCGTGAAGCGCTCCGAGCCACCAAAAGAAACTCTCAACCTTGATGCGGGCGCCACGGATGCATTCCAGAGTCGGCCCTACGATTTTCTTGCTTGGGTCGACCGCTTTAGTCTCCTCGTAAGCGGGCTTGAGGATGTGCTGTTCCCCGCCAGAACTTTTCGTTGTTCGGCTCGTTCCAGGGCTCGAAGTAATCGATATCGTTGTGATAGCGCTCAACGGTAGCTCTGACAAACTTCCGCCAGTGCTCCTGAGCGACTGGGCTCCTGGGAACTCCGTTGCTTTGGCCGTTGTCGCTGGCCCACTTGGGTGTGTAAGGAAAACCCCAAAGAATCTTGAGGCCTCTCACCCGACAATCGTTGACGATTTTGTCGGCAACTTCCCAGCGGTAAGTCGGCGGCTCAGTCAGTTCCGGTTCGATAAATTCCCAACCGACACCGGTACGAACCCACGAAGCTCCAACTTCAATGACCCAGTCCAATTGCCGTCCGCTCGCCCAATGGGTGACCAGCCCATATGGGAATACTGACGAAAGCACCAGCGGCTCAGTCAAAAACCCTTCACCATCATACGGGGCTGATCCCTGGTACACGTCATATGTTTGGCTATACTCCACCTTTCTTTCTTGAGCAATAGCAAAACTTGCAAAAAGCATTGCCACCAGAACACAAAACGCTTTTCTCATTTCCTTTCTCCTTTCCTTTGGTAATTTGGGGCTTCACATATTGATGCGTGTTGCTTACTGTCTGCCCCCCAGTTGTTCGTAGGTCGGCAGTTTAGACAACGTTTCAACCAGTGCCTGGAAGTAGTAGATATCCACTCCTGGCAGCGGCTGTAGGTCTTGGGGTTTGACAACAACAAAGTCGCTTCCCGAAAGCAACTGAATTTCAGCATAGGCCAAAGCTTGGGAGTCACCCGGAGAGTTTAAATCCTGGTTGTTAAAGTAGTAAATAACCCGAAAGTTTCCGCAAGTCGGGAGCGAGGTGACAATATAGCCGCGCATGTAGACGTTCCTTACCTCCGAAGAGGATCTGTTATATCCCACAGTTCTCCAGAAGATCCCAGGGACCATGAACCTGAGCGAATTGGCGTATAGCGATCCCCTGTTGTTCAAACAAAGGTCGTTTTGGCCGTCAATCCGGTAAAGGATGTGCATCTTCTGCTTTGATTTGTCTTTGGTGAACGTACGGTTGTCGGGATTGTAATACAGGAACTCGTTTGTTACTGGAAAAGCGATCTTCGCCAAATCCAGCCCGATCCCCTTGTACTTATCCCTTTCACCCGACACCGTTTCGTAAGAGAAGAACGTCAGGTAGTCGACCCGCTGGCCTGTCCCCGGAACGCTCACGTTCCTGAGAGTGCCTATGGGACGTTCCTGGAATGCGGCGATGAATCTCGAGTCGTTGGACTCGTAGATTCTTGCCGGACCGCTGTTATCAAGAATCTCTGAAGTAGCATCGGCAATTACCCACTTCCCACCAACGTATGCGCGAACCGCTGTGTGCCAGCGGTTCCAGCTATCAAACACTATTGCCGGAATTCCAGCTGAGCGGAGCATAGCCGCCAGCTCAAGCGCAGAATCGGCGCAAACACCTGTTGGAGTCCTCCAAATATCCGCAATACTCGGAGGCCAAAGAGCATATAAAGTCGTTTTGTATGCCTTCGAACGCTTCACCCAGTCGGCAATGGCTATCAGCTTGGCGTAATCGTCCGTCAAGCTGAAAGTCAGTTCCTCAACCTTCGCCAAAAGCTCCGGAGGATATTGCTCGCCCTGCCATTCATAACGGATGGGCTGGCCCAAGTACATTTTCGGGTCGTCGGGCGAAGTTGAGACATCGTATGTACGCGGGACCGGATCGAACCACGGGTAAGGATAGTCGGCGTTTGACGACCGGAAGATGTGCTTTCTTACGGCACGCTCTCCTGGGGTCATCATCGCTTCCTTCTCTTGTGCCCAGGTACATCCGGCTGCCAGTATCAGGAACAAAACAAGGCATGCTCTTTTCATTGTCCCCTCCCTTTCTTATCTTTTGCGCTTTGCAGCGCCGTTTTTAGTTTTAGGTTGCTGGTAAAATTTATAGCACGGAATAATTAATATAGCAAGAGGTATAAGAAAAAGCCCCAGAATCTCCCTTGAGGCAAGTATACAGAAGCGAACCGCTACTGCCGGATAATTCCAGCTCAAACGAGTCCACAAAAAAATCCGCTTTTAGAGAATTTTTCTTCTGTGCGGGCGACTGGATTTGAACTGGCAACCCCTGCCGTGACAGGGCAGTGCTCTAACCAAATTGAGCTCCGCCCGCATTTTTGAATTATCCTGACACTTTCTGAGGGAAAATCAATCTCAGATTATTCTTTTGGCTACTATCAGTGGTTTGCATTTCCGGGCAATTTTTTCCAAAGAAGCGATTGCTTTTTTTGCCCAAAATTCCTTATGATTTGGTCGCCAAACGAAGCGAGGCGAATCTTAAAACCTTGCAATTTCCTCTCTGGTGGACCTACGGGGAATCGAACCCCGATTTTCCGGATGTCCCGAAAGGCTTTGGTGGACCCTAGGAGATTCGAACTCCTGACCTCCACATTGCAAATGTGGCGCTCTACCAACTAAGCTAAGGGCCCACCAAAACCATGCGGGATCCCGACTTCGCCATTATAATATTAAAAAGTGCGTTGGGACAAACCGGATGCTCTGCCACTAAGCTATAGGCCCTATCCATTAATCCTGTTTAATTCCACTAAAGATTTTTGGATCTCCTCTAAGATTTGATGTTTTTTCTGGGAATCCGTTTCCGCTAGAAAGCGATTAATTAAGCTTTTATCCAGCTGGTCAAAGTTGTCAGCATATTTATCAATCCACTCGGAGACGCAAACATTCCTTTCCGTCTCATCCTCCATTCCCACAATCTTACAAAACTCCTTAATCAATTCTCCCTGAATCAGGTAATGCTCCTTCTTGGGCGGCTTTTCTTTCTTCAAGTCCGATTGCAGTTCTGGTTTCGGGCCCATATTTTTAAACGACGCAAGAAATTATAAACTGACACCAAAATATCCGTCAAAATCATTTATCAAGCTCAAAAATTTTTCGTTCAGGCCGTTGATTTCTTCAGTTTCCCTGTTAATGTCATCAATTATTTTATTCATCTTGTCGTAATCGATGCTCTTCTCAAAAAGACTGTCTTTGATAAGAATCAACAGCTGATTGAGAAGGTCGTTGTAGTTAATCAATTTCTGAACTAAAACAGTTTCGGCACTCAATGCTTCCAAAGCAGCCCGTCCGGCTCTTTCCGGATGAATATAAGGAACAGCACTGGTCATCTTGCTTAGTTGTTCGGTAAGCAATATGGCTTTCTGCCTAGATTCGTTGTTCTTTTGAAGCTGGAGAATAACAATGTCCAGAGCTTGTTTTTCTTTTTCGTCCCCCTCCAAGGTTTGAATTCCTTTCAGATTGGCAGAAATTTCATTGGCGGCGGAAACTATCTCTTCGGCATATTTGGAAGCCTCTTCTCTTCCCTGACTAAAAGCCGGGGGGACTTCCACTTTCGAAAGGGGCGAGAAAACAAAAACGCCAAAACTAATTAAAAACAGGGCGATGATAGCAATAATAATCCATCTGGCTTTTTTGGAGATTCTTGAAAACCAAATTTTTAACATATGTCGGTAGTATCAATATTACCCCAAAAATATTGAAATAATCAACTCTGTATGCTATTTTATTTTTGTTAAATGCTGTTAGTTGCAAACTAAGAATTAACTTCCCGCGGGTATCGTATAGTGGTAATACCCCAGTTTTCCAAACTGGCGCCAGGGGTTCGATTCCCCTTACCCGCTCAAATCTAAAATCCCCGAAAGGGGATTTTAGATTTGAGTATATTTATGATTCCGCTCGAACCTATTTTATCAAAAATTCCTGAAAAAATCCACTCGCTCCGCCCCACCGCCGCTCGCTGACGCTCGTCACCCCGCAAAAAAGTTTTCTTCGCATTTTTTGATTTGGCGCGCGATTTCTTTTTCTTCTAAAAGGAAAAGAAAACTTTTTTGCTGGGTTCTGCTCTGAACGAGCAGGGCGGCGGGGCTTCGCTTCGGCTCGGGCGAGGCAGAATTCTCCCCACACCCCCCTTCCGCCTCGCCCTCGCTTGGGCTGGCGAAATTTTTTGCGGCTATTGACATAATTTATGGCGTTTGCTGCACTTTACTATGATAAAGTATGAACAAAACAAGGATAAGTAAAAAATGGTTAAATCAAGACACAAATAGCCTTTTCCGGGTCATCTTGGATTTAGATAATCTTACAGAGGCGAGAAATTTTTTCAGGGATTTACTCACTGAAAAGGAACTACTGGAATTTGCCCAAAGGTGGAAAGTTGCGAAAATGTTGTCGGCGGGAAAGGCATATGTTGATATTGAGAAAGAAACTGGCATGAGTTCCACTACTATCGCAAGAATTCAACGCTGGTTGAAAAGTGGAATGGGCGGCTACAAATTGATGATTAAGAAAGAAAAAATATGAATCAGAAAATTTTAGTAAAAAACAATAACATTGTTAACATTCATCATCACAACCAATTCTTCCGAGAAGAGATTGGTTGTGTTTGGCGTTAATTTTTAAATCGCTTCCACACGGTCAATCCCTTCTCAGAAGGGATTTTTCTTTTCTAGGAAGGGTAGCACCTTCACAACAACCAAAAAAAGAAAGGAGTGGAAGCAATGAAAGAGCAAGACGCTGGAGTAAAGTGGTTCAACACCGTGTTTTATCCACAGAAAAAGACGGGAAGGGCAGTCAGATACGAAGACGGAATCTTGCCCCGCCTGCGGGAAAAAGAGATTACACTCTTTACGCCATGGGGGCCAAGATACAGTTGGGAAAGCCGCGGCGCGGTCATTCGGGATAGCGACAGAGAAGCAGAAGTTCTTGATTTCCTTGTCGCGTTACTGGGCGAGTTGCGCCAGAACATGCCAGACAAAAATTTCCGCTGGGTGTTCCTAGGCGCGGATTTGTACGGCACTCGTATCAACAATCTGCCCGTCGAGGTGGTCGCAAGTTACTTCGACAGCTTGGTTCAATGGTTGCGTCGCGTATTGCCGATTGCGGAATTTCGGCTCTGGTCGCAACTCGATAGTGTCGCCGAAGAGTATCGGCAAGAAGTCCGCGCAAACTTCGACAACCTCATCAGCTACAGCGTTTTGTCTCGTGCCAACCAAACAGCGCGAGCAATGGGAAGAAACAGCTCCGCGAAGGAATATCTCGTCGAGCGTCTTGCGGAGGCGATGTTCATCGAACGCACTCTAAAACCAATCAAAATCTCCTGTGTCGCAAGACACAAAGATGACGATGTTGATTGGGAGTTGCCCCGCCTCTACTTTCTTCCGGAGCGTCTTCACGCCCCTTGGTTGTAGCGTAACCGGAGGGAGTACGAGAGAAATCTCCTACTCCCTCCATTCTTTATCTTTAATGAATTTGAAATTTAATATATAATTAAAAAACTTATGGACTATCAAAACATTTTACAACAAGCAATTGATTTACACATTCACATAGGGCCGGAAATAATTCCGAGAAAGTTTACCTTGCCCGAATTAGTTGATTACGAAAAAGGGAAGCTCAAAGGCATTGGTGTAAAAAATCACTTTTTCTCGACAATAGCAATGGGTAAACAGTCAGCACAAGACGGAAGCCCTTCTGTTATTAACTCCGTAGTTTTGAATCATTATGTCGGGGGTTTTAATCCTGATATTATACGGGCATCTGCTGAATTGTCCGAAAAACCAATCATTGTTTGGTTTCCAACTTTACACACGGAAGAATTTTTGCAGAGTCAAAAGTTTGAAATTCCCGAGGAATGGATTGATCCAAAAATGCGAAGGCGGCTAAAATTGCGTCCAACAGAAAAAATAAAAGCACTTTCCGTTTTTGATAATGGGAAAATTAGCAAAGAAGTTAAGATGGTTTTATATTCCATTAAAGAAAATGGCGCAATTTTAGCGACGGGTCACCTTTCGTGGCAGGAATCATATGAGTTAGTAAAATTTGCTATCGAGAAAATCGGTATTAAAAAGATTGTAATCACCCACCCGATTTATCAAAAAATTGATATGCCGATTAAAATTCAAAAAGAACTTGCAGAATTGGGTGCTTTGATAGAGCACTGCTATTCAATGTACTCAATAGACAAAATTCCGATGGATAAAATCGCGCAGCAAATTAAAGATGTTGGAGCAGATAATTGTATTTTGTCGTCCGATGTTGGACAAACTTTCAGCAAAAGTCCAAGCGAAGCACTAACAGATTTTATTTCTTTGCTTAAAAAAGAAGGTGTAACAGAAAATGAAATTAAAACCATGTTGATAAAAAATCCAGAGCGACTTGTTAGATAGTATCTTAAGCCGCAAAAAATTTCGCCAGCCCAAGCGAGGGCGGGGCGGAGCGAGTGGATTTTTTCAGGAATTTTTGATAAAATAGGTTCGAGCGGAATCATAAATATACTCAAATCTAAAATCCCCGAAAGGGGATTTTGTTTATTCCTATATACTAAATACTAACTATCAGATACTAGATTCAAAACATCAGCCACCCCGGTTTGAAAATTAAAAGAATTCCCAAAATCAAAAGAATGGCTCCACCAATCAGGCGCGACCAGCGGGCATATTTTCCTGAAAGTCCGGTCAACTGGAGCGTGGTCATCGCAATTATAAAAACGATGATATCATCCAACATGTAGAAAACAATATAAAGAACCAGATAGAAATAGTAAGAGAGGACGGAAAGCTGACTCAAAGACAGAATTTGAGTATAAACTGCCGGCAGACCTGCCGAACACATCAGTTCTATTAAATTAACCGACGCTCCCAGCAAAATTATCCCCGCCAGAGCCAGCCAGAAATTTTCTTTTTTGACTGTTTCTTTTAGTTTTTCAAAAACAGTTCTCTTTTTTTCCGAATCCTCCACGGCACAAACGGCTACCGGCTTGGTGAAATATTCTTTCAAGCTCCAAACGCCTCCCCCCACTGCCACCAGGCCAATAACCGGTCGTACCCAGACAATAAATCCGATGAACAAAAGAAGATTGAGCCAGGCCGCCATAAAAATAAAATAAACCAGTCCCGAAACGATAATAAAAGCCGTTCCTAAAATCCACATCCGGGTCCGGTTTTGCATCTCCAGAAGAAGCCCGATAAGAAAAATCAGGACCCACATAGCGCAGGGATTAAATCCGTCCACCAATCCGAAAACTGCTGTCAAAAGAGGCAAAGAGAGATTTTTTGTCTTCACTTCTCCGATTAAGGGAAAGGTAATTGATTCCGGAATAGCTGGATTTATTTTTTCCTCCGCATCGGGTCTTTGTTCATCTTCAAATAAGGAGGCCAAGGGGTCGGGGCAGGAAGTTGCCAGACATTCTTTTACTTTCTTTTCAATCTCTTTTCCGGTTGTCTGGTCGCTTGTGTAGCCGACCACTGACCAGTTACCCACAACCGTGAAGGGAATCCCGGAAACAGTAGTATTTAGCTTTTTTTCCGCTTCTGTCAAGAGTTTTTGGTTATCGGTGTTGTACCAAACCTCAAAATCTTTTATCTCCAAGTTTGAATATTTAGTTTCAAGCGTTTTTAGAAAAACTTCTTCGTCAGCGCAGTGAGGACATCCGTCTCCCCAAAAAAAATAAAGAGTAGTTATGTTAGGTTTTTCCTGAGCCAATGAAGAATTAAAAACAAAAAACACCCCAAACAAAAAGAGTATCAGTAAAAAAATCTTTCTCAAAGAGAACATAAGCAAAGGATAACAAAAACAGAGGTGGGTATCAACGAAAAATTTTTCTCCCATCGGCTAATTTGTACGAATTAGACAATAGAGAAAGTTAACATCACATTAAATTGATGCATCAAAAAAACCTTTATTTTCAAAAAAATATAGCTTAGGATAGTAGCGCGGGCCCGTAACTCGATAATGGAACGCAGTCCCGCCCATACTTTGTATAAGCGGGATTGCGATTTGTTGTCCTGCCGAAGACAGGAACAAATCGGGAACATTCGCACATGCCCCGCACCAAATTTACGGGGGCATGGTAGAGTGGCAACACGTGGCATTCGCATTGCCAAGACCCGGGTTCGATTCCCGGTGCCTCCACTTCAAAAATTTTGGTGCGGGGTTGCGCAGATGCGAGTTCGATTCTCGCTAGGTCCACACGACAAAATCAGAACCTTTTTTGAGCAAAACCCCGACTGATTTACCCCTTCGCGCACCCCTTCATTCAGACCATCGCAGAATGAAGGGGTAGCACGGCTGAATTCTCCGATATTTGCTGGCCTTTTTCACCTTCGCCCGACAAAATCCCAAACCCGACTTCACTCCGCTTTGCCCCCGTTCCACGTCTGTGCTGTTTTCCACGAGATCCGCCTTCGGCGGATTGGCTCGCCGCCCTGCTGGTCGGCTCGCTTCGGACGGCCTCAATTCCTCCCCCCAACCCCCTCCTTTCGGCGCGTCCTCAGGGAGACTATTCCTTAAATTCCCTTAATTTGAAATCCACCTGATATAGATAAATCTCTACATCTTTGAGTATCCTTAAAGCATAGTAAAGTCGTTGATCATAGTGACCAGCAATAATTATACCTTTTGTCGGTTCTCCACCTGTCTTATGTTCTTCAAGCCACCCCATATATCGGGTAAGTTGCCCAACAGTGTCATCGCTTGTCTGGTTCTTTTTTAGTTCTATTACAACATACTGACCCGTCTTTCTATCTTTGGCCAGTATATCGATAATTCCAATATCGGTTCTGAATTGCTGACTGACTAATTCGCCGTCTTCTTCTATTAAATCATACTTATTTCCAAACTCCGTTTTATCCCAATTTTCAACAAGAAAATCCTCTAACTGACTTTCCATATAGAATAAGCTCGGATCGCCAGCCTCTTCGCTCGGTGTAGAAAAAGGCTTTATGGTTGGTTCAGCTTCTTCTGCTTTCTCAATTTTCCATAGCGGCTTAAATTCTGGGGAGTAAACGAAAACCGAAATTGTCCTTGCGGAATGATGAATCCCAAGCTCCGCAAAGAATTTTATAATATTCTTGTTAGAGGACGCGATCTTTTTACCAACGTTATTTGATGAAAAATCTAATTCTTTATCTATACCCAAGAATGCGCAAAGTCTTTCCCTGTCATTCAACGAAATCACGCTCAAATTCCGTGTTGGATCAAAAGCCGCTAACATTGCGCAGACGGCGTTGCCGCTTGGTCCAGTCAGGTTATTTATGTGTCTTGTCTCATTTAGCTTATACAGCTTATTTATCAAATCCGCCTTTTTATCCTCCTCATTCTCCAAGAAAATCTCATTAAGCAAACTAGAAAATTCCCTACGGGCTTTTATACCATTAAACATTCTCCTCCAAGCACCTTGGGCAATCATAGCTCTTGCAACCGCCTCGCTCTCACGTGTATTGCCCCTGCCGTTTTTATCCAAAATTCTTATAACCTGATCAATTTCGGCATCATTTAACTCACCTTTCTCTCCTGATAAGATTTTATTATTCCAGAAATCTCTAAACTGCTGACTTTGCTTTGCCCAGATACCGTCTTTTATTTCAATATCGTATCCGGCAAGAAAAGTATTAAATATTTGCTGAAGTTGTTGTTTTTCCATAAATTAAATTTACAACTTTTTTGCTAACTCCTCGTAAGCAGTAATAATAAACGGTAATTGAGGAGTAATTGTTTTCATATCAACATTTATCAAAGGATTGTGAGCGGCAGAATCACCTAAGAATTTAACACCCTTTATCTCTTTTGCTGTTTTTGGAGTTAGAAACGGAATGCCACGAACCTTTTCTGAACTAGCTATATTAATCATTGTTTCAAGACCCACAAGACCCCCGGCCTTAGAACGGTCTTCCAGCTTTGTTTCAACGCGGTGCTTTGCAAACGAAATATATATCAATTTTTCTAAAATTTTTCTTAATAAGAAAGCGGTGCAAGTGCCGCTACGCCCGAAGTTGTGTTTCAAATCGTCAAACTCGGTGGCGAAGTTTTTACTTAATTTCTTTACTAACTTATCAGAAAATATGTCATTTTCGTCAATTAATCCATGATTAGCTTTATTAATTAAGAGTAACGCTTTCTTCTTTGGAACACTTGCTACCACCCAATAATTTCCTTGAACCCCCGTTACTTTAACGCCGTGAATCATATCCCCAGCCATAAATTTCTGCATGTAGGTTTGAACATGGTTTGGTTTCAGCCTCTTCCCAAACCTTTCTCTATTCAGTGCCATACCTAACTCTGGACCGGAAAAGTTATTGCCTCGCTTTGAAAGTTGCTCCACGATACTGGCATGTTTTTTCCAAATCTTAAAAAAGCCTTCTTCCCAGAGGGTTACTAGGGCTTCCGTTGCGGTTTTAGAAACCTTTTTATTTCCTTTTAACATAAGCTTTTTTACCTCCCTCTTTTACTCCTGTGGTCAGTGGCCCCATATTTTTAGATAGCCGATTAAGGGCTGTTTGTACAACCTGCCTGCGGTAATCATAACCACTCTTCTTTAATTCCGCTGTAATTTCAGTAGCGGTTTTCCTTGAACTGAAATAGCCGCGAGATAACAATAAAAGTATCCCTCCTTTTGGTCCTTTGAATTCTTTTTTAGTTTCGGCTAGAGCTCTTGCGTCTTTCTTCCCCGTAGAGAAAACCGTTTTC
>Ga0076088_125_pt1 | contig 14027 bp, 18 predicted proteins | sample RifGroC1_FD_68227 | JGI IMG/M metagenome (GOLD analysis project Ga0076088, IMG submission 68227) | Parcubacteria (Wolfebacteria) bacterium GW2011_GWC1_43_10
TTTCTTTTGAAAGTGGTGCAATGCCAAATGCCGTATCGTTAAATACCTCAACCGTCACTCCTCCAAATCCCACCATAATCATCACACCAAACAAAGGATCGCGGGTTGCACCAATAATAAGCTCTATTCCCTTCTCTTTTACCATCTCGACAAGCAATACGCCTTCCAATTTTGCATTCGGTGCGTTTTGTTTCACATCACACATCATCTTTTCATATAAAGATTCAACCGTCTCAGCTGTTATATTAAGGACAACTCCCCCAACATCACTTTTATGGGTAATGTCAGGCGACACTATTTTCATGGCGCACGATACACGCAGTAAATCCATCACTGTTTTTCCATCCTTTGCACTTCCCGCAAATCCGCTTGCAACGACAGGAAACCCATATGTTTTAAGTAATGTCATTGCCTCATATTCAGGGACCATGCCAGTAGTAAGTTTCTTTCCATCAGTTATTTTTGTAACTGGTAACTCCGTAAAGATTTGTTTTGAAACCCGTGTATATTCAACAAGAAGACCTAATGCTTTTGCTGCATCCTCTGGATAGTCACATACCGCAACATTTCCTTGTTTGAGTACGTCAACTCCGAGAAGAACCCGATGCTGACCCATAAACGAAACAATGATTGGCTTGTCTGTTGTTTTTTTTACTTCAACAATACTTTGGGCTATCTCCGTAATCGGCGTTCCTCCTTGCGGAGTTAACAATACCAACAAGGAATCAATCGCATCATCAGCGCATACTGAGGCAAGTGCCCTTCCATATCGGTTTGTGGTTGCATCGCCTAATAAATCTATTGGATTATTACTCCTTGTTAATTTTGGAACCGCAAGTCCAGCAGCAATGGCTGCATCGGTCACGAGAATTCCCGGCCCACCGGCGTTAGTAATAACCGCTACCCGATTTCCCTTAGGAAGTGGGTTATATAAAAATGATGAAGCTGCGGTAAATAGTTCAGGGATCGTTCCGACCCTCAACACTCCAGCTTGCCGAAATAGCGCATCATAATATATATCTTTTCCCCCTAATGCGCCTGTATGGGAAACCGATGCGGCCTTGCCTTCATCAGATTTTCCGGATTTAAGAAGAAGAATTGGTTTATGAATTTTTTTTGCATTATTTAAAAATTCCGGAATTCTTGTCACGTCTTCAATGTATGCAAGTACTACCCGCGTCTTAGCGTCACTTGCAAAATAATCAAACAAATCCACCTCATCCACCAATCTCCGGATTAATCACTCCTAAACAATTCGGGCCAATAATCGTCATTCCGTAGTGATTGGCCAACTGAACAATTTCCTTTTCTTTGAGAGCGCCTTCAACACCAGCTTCCTTAAATCCAGCGGAAATGATGATCATAGCCTTCACGCCTTTCGCCCCCGCTTCCTCAACTATCGAAGTAACAATAGGAGCAGGAACTGCAACAACAGCTAAATCAACAGGATCCGCTATATCTTTCAGATGATCTTCACGATGAATCAAAAACGTTTTCCCCTTGAACGTCGATGTGATATTTTCAACAAGACTGTATCCGACGCTCCCAATTTTCTCCGATGCACCGACAATAGCAATGGATTTTGGATAAAATAGAGATTGCCAATTTTGTATCATATATCCATCATACGGCACTACCCATAACCGAAACAATAGAATGTTTCTGATATAATAATCATGCATGATCAATTTCATCAGCAATGTCGCCAAAGAAGCAGGTTCTATCATACTCAAATCATCTAAAACAACTGTTCGTAATAAGGAACACGGAGGAAATATAGTTCTTGTGTCTGATATTCAAAGTGAGCAATATATTCTCTCTTCGATTCAAAAAAAATACCCAGGTCACACCATTTTATCTGAAGAGACACCTAGCTCCATCGATCATCTGGAAACAATCGCAAATGTGTGGATTGTTGATCCCCTCGACGGAACAACAAACGCAAAACACGAAATCCCTTTTTATTCTATTTCTATCGCATATGTCCAATATGGAAAGGTAATTGCAGGTGGCATATACGATCTACTGAGAGATGAGTTTTTCTATGCAGAGAAAGGGAAAGGTGCTTTTTGCAACGGTAAACCAATTATCATTACTGATGCAACAAGTATTGATGGACTCATTATCAATATCGGCTCTCCATACAATCAGGAAAATTTTCAATTAACCTATCCATTTGGAAAAGCATTTCATGAACACGGAGCACGGATAGTCAATTTTGGATCTTCGGCACTAGAATGTGCATGGGTAGCAAATGGAAGGTTAGGAGCGTACCTTGAAGCAGGACTAAAATCGTGGGACATTGCAGCAGCGAATCTTTTGGTATCTGAAGCAGGTGGTGTTATGATAGATCCATACAAGAAAAATCATTTTTCAATTTTTGATCAAAAAGCAATACTTGTTGGGAATCAAAAAATAGTTGATGTATTATATGATGTAATGAAAACGTATGAAAATAAATAGGAACAAAAAAGACAATACTTTTCTCTACATTATCTCGACCGTTACCTTTATTTTTCTTGGAATTATCCTCACAACGGTAATCAATAAAACAAAATCCAGCGACGTGCGAGCCAAAGCAAGCGCAACAGCAGGAATTGAGGCAACGGCAGTTGTATCATCAGTTGATTCTGAAACAAATGCAATTAAAGTTGATGAATTAACATTTGCAAGCAGTAAAACGAATCTCGGATCGTGGACTATTACCCCGCCATCCTCGTTTCTTTTATCCTCAATTATTGTCGGAAACGCAATAAAACTCACTATTGATCCAACGCATTTTGATATTCAAACCCACACGCTCACAGCGAAGAAGATTCAGAAGAAATAGGAGTGTCGCTTACCGAATATCCTGCATCTTCAATTTGCTTTCTGATCACATCAGATTCATCAAATTTCTTTTCTTTCCGAAGCGTGTTTCTTTTTTCAATGAGTTTCATAATTTTTTCTGGAATCTCTTTCTGTTTCCAATCAACAAGTCCAAGACCGAGCACCCGGTCAAAATCAAGAATAAGAGACAGTTTTTCTGCATCCGATAGTTCAGATTTCGCCATATCCCACACAACCGCAAGCGCCTTAGGGATATTTAAATCATCTGAAATAGCATCTGTAAATTGTTCTTGGTATAATTTTCCCTTATCAATTATTTTATTTTCAGAATTCAAATTTAATTTCCACGATGTAACGAAATTACGAAGTAACTGCAAGGCTTTCTTTGCTCCCTCCAGCGCTTCCCACGTAAAATTTTGCTTTGACCGGTAGTGCGCCTGCAGGAAAAAATACCGAAGAACGCGTGGATCATACCCACGATCGATTATTTCTTGCAATGAGAATCCCGTTCCTTCAGACTTAGCCATTTTCTTATCACCCGCGAGTAAATGTTCGTTATGAAGCCAATAATGAACAAATGGTGCGCCCGATGCTCCCTCACTTTGCGCAATCTCATTGGTATGATGCACAGGAATATGCTCCACTCCTCCAAGATGAATATCAATTGTTGTGCCCAAAAGAGCTTTGCTCATTGCGGAACACTCAATATGCCACCCAGGAAATCCAACGCCATCCCGAACGAGAAGTGATTGAAACGGAGATTTCCACACTTGGAGAGCGTTTGAGTGAACACCTGCTTTGAAAAACCATAAAGCAAAATCTGCTGCATGAATTTTACGCGGATCTGATACATCTGCTTTTCCAGCTCCCTCTTGAATTTTATCCATTTGTTGATGAGACAACTGAGTATATGTAGAAAACTTCGTCACATCAAAATACACTGCCAGATCTGTTGTATAGGCAAAACCTTTTTCAAGTAAAACTGAAATAATATCAATCATCTGAGCAATATATTCTGTTGCGCGCGGTTTAAACGTAGGCTCAAGAAGATTGAGCGCTTTGGTATCGCTCTCAAAAATATCAATATACTTTTTTGCGATTTTCTCAGGAGTCATTCCTTCCCGCTTTGCTCCCTTTTCCATTTTATCCTCTCCTGTATCGCTATCACTCGTCAGATGCCCGACATCCGTGTAATTCCGAACGTGTTTTACAACATACCCACAAAATTCCAAACTTCTCCGAAGGAGGTCTCCCATCATCATCCCACGTAAATTCCCAATATGCTGAGTCCAATAGACTGTGGGTCCGCAGTGATAAAAAAGAACGCGTCCTTGTGAAATTGGAATAAATTCTTCTTTTGATCTTGAAAGTGTATTAAATAACTTCATAGTAAATATTGTACTTAATCTTGCCGCACATTCCTACTTTTTTCACTTGACGACTTTCCTTGGATTCCATACAAATCGCCCCGTCTCTTTTTCGAGCTCATTTTTGGCAACTCCTGTGCTGCTATTTTTTCTTTTTGTTTTTTCTCCATGTTGCTGAAGTGCTGCCCGCGCAATAGACTTTTTCACCTGCTGGTCTTTCGTCTCTTCCATCTTCCCCAATGCGCCATCTTGTTGCTGCGGTTTATTTTGTTGTTTACTGGTTCCTGTTGACCCAGTCAGACTCTCCAGTATTTTTTCACCAATGTCAGTCGGTGCTTTTGTAACTTCCCGTGCAACATCTTTTCCGATGTCTTCAAAGGATCCAATGATGGGTGGCCGTGGAACAGCTTGTTTCATAAATTCATCCCTAATTCCATTTTAGCCTTTTTGCTCATCAAATCCATCGTCCATGGTGGTTCAAACGTGAGATTAATATCAACAGATTTTACTCCTTTTGTTGCACTGATCTTTTCTTTAATAAGCCCCTCCATGGTTGAAAACAGCGGACAACCAATAGAGGTAAGAGTCATAAGAATTGACACGTTTCCTTTTGCACCAACCGTAATTTTGTAAATAAGACCAAGATCCCACAAACTGACATTAATCTCCGGATCCGGAATAGTTTTGAGCACTTTAATAATATCGTTTTTTGTAATCATATGTACCATACCTGCCTCGCCTATAGGCGGGTTAATAACTCCTTCTTCCTTCAAGAGCCTTCCTAAGTGTCACTTCATCAGCATATTCAATGTCTCCACCAATGGGAATGCCATGCGCAAGACGGGTAATTGCAACTTCGGTTGCACCAATTTGTTTTTGAATATACATAGCTGTAGCCTCACCTTCCATGGTCGGATTCATGGAAAAAATAAGTTCTTTTACCTCTTGATTCCTTAACCGCTTCAATAAGTCAGAAAGGTAAATCTCATCTGGACCTATGTTATTTAAAGGATCAATAATCCCATGCAGTACATGATACACACCATGAAATGCTTGTGTTTTTTCAATCGACAACACATCTGTAGGCTGTTCAACAAGACAGATAATTGTGTGGTCCCGTCTGGGATCTGCGCAAATCTGACACGGAGTCCTTTCTGTAACGTTTTTGCACACATCACACAAAACGGTATTTGCTTTCAGTGCTTTCATATATTCAGCAAATCGATCAAGATCAGCTTGCGGCATATGGAGTAAATAAAACGCCAACCGCTGGGCTGTCTTTGGCCCAATCCCCGGAAGTCTCTCAAACGATTCAACAACATGCGACACTGCTTTCGGAAGAATACTCATGGCTTTATTGTACCATGAGCGCTTGTTCAAGAAGAGGTTTAACTGAAATTATTTCTGCCCCCTTTGGAAGATCACTCGCCTCTCGTGGAATGGTATCTGTCACAATCATGCGATCAATAGCCGTTTGTTCCAGTACTAGCTTCGCGTCGCCTGCAAACACGGCATGAATAGCAAAAACAATCAACTTAGTGCACCCCTTGTCTTTTAACAATTTTGCTGCTTTTATAACAGTTGTTCCAGTTGAAATAATATCATCAACAATGATTGCAGTTTTTCCAGAAACATCACCCTCCAGTTTCAACTCTTCAACAACATCTCCCTGTGCTAACGATCGTTGTTTTGCCATCGTAACAAGGGGTACGTGCAACAATTCTGAAGCACGTTTTGCCCGCGAAGCGCTACCCTGATCTGGAGATACAACTATGGTACTGGGATCAACAGAAACAAGTGACGGAAGGAGCGATAACGCAGATAGATGAATAACAGGAACAGTAAAAAACGAAACTGCAGAATCATTATGTAAATCAAACGTAATAATTTTATCTACTCCTGATGTCGATAAAATTCTTGAAACAACTTCTGCAGATGCCGATTCTCCAGCTCGATGTACCTTACTTTGCCGAATATACGGCATATACGGAACTACTGCAGTTATCGATTGAGCTCCCTTCCGTTTCATTGCATCAATAGTTAAGAGCCATTCTAAAATAATATCTGATGGAACCGGATACATTGATGCAATATAAATGATGTTTTTTCCAGCAACTTCACCCTCAATAAATGGCCGGATCTCCCCATCCGCAAACCGAGTTATGGTAACTGGTAAAAACGGAAACGGAAGATTGTAAATATTTGTATCGGCAATAACAACAGTCGTATCCATAGATCTATCTTACACCTTTTTATAAGCTATCAGTGCTTTTCTCAAAATTTCGATACTTCGTTTCAATGACTTGATATTCAGTACATACGCAATGCGGATTTCATCTTTCCCCATCCCTACTGTTACATAAAAACCAGTGGCAGGCGCTATCATGATGGTCTCATTGTTATCCCGAAAAGTTGTCAGTAAATAGGCTGCAAAATCCTCAGCGTCATCAATAGGAAGTTTGACAATGGTGTAAAAGGCTCCTTCTGGTTTGGGAATAATTAGTCCAGGGATTGTTTTGAGTTCTTCGTATAACACATTCCTTCGTTTTTCATATTCTTTCTGAACACCCTCTATATAGCTATCCTCCACCTTTGTAAGTTTGCTTGCCATGAGTTGATCAACAAGCCCGCTCGAAAGCCTTCCCTGAGCAATTCGAAGTACTCCATGCATAAGATCCGCGTTTAAACTCACCAGCATCCCTAAACGGGCTCCGCACAAACTATACCGTTTAGATAAACTATCTAGCACGATCGCCTGTTCGGGAATCTCCTGCAGGTAAGATAGAAGCGATACATGTTTCGTCCCGTCATACACAAATTCCCGATACACTTCATCGGAAAGAAGAAATAACCCATACTCTTTGGCAATATCAACGAGCATATCCATCTCCTGTTTGGTATATACTGTTCCTGTTGGGTTATTTGGCGTACAAATAAGCATTGCCTTTGTTTTCTTTGTTATTTTTTTCACAATATCACTTCGTTTCGGAAGATGAAATCCATTGACAATTGACGTTTCGATAGGAACAAAATGCACAAGGTTAATTGCCGCATATGAATTGTAATTTGCATACAGTGGTTCAAATACAATAACTTCATCACCTGGATTAGTCACGCTAAAAAGAGCCATGGAAATCGCTTCTGATCCGCCGGTTGTAATTTGAATATTTTTTGGCGTTATAAAGGAATATCCGCAATGCTGATAATACCAATCGATTGCATCAAGAAGAGCAGGTTCTCCATGTGATTGACTATACGCAATAGGATTTTTGAACGAGCTTCCGGATCGGAGAAGCAGGGACACGAGCTAACCGGTCAGATAATGTTTTTGGGGTGATCATATGCTCAGGTACCTTCCTGCCAACTGCTTAAATAGTTTTTCTGCTCTTTGGTGAGCACATCAAATTTTACTCCCATTGCAGTAAGTTTAAGCCGTGCAATTTCCTGATCCATTTCTTTTGAAATGGTATACACTTTTACCTCTAACTTTTGTTTATTTTTTACAAAAAACTCCGCTGCAAGTGCTTGATTGGCAAAACTCATGTCCATAACTTCAGCCGGATGCCCCTCAGCGGCAGATAGGTTAATCAGTCTTCCTTGCGCAAGCACATTTCGAATAGATTTATTTGGTAATGTATACTCATCAACATAGGGTCTGATGGTTCGTTTTTTTATAGCGAATTTTTCTAATTCATCAACTGCCACTTCCACATTGAAATGTCCGGAATTGGCAATGATTGCCCCTGATTTCATCGATTTTATATGCGCAAGTGAGATCACCTGTTTATCTCCAGTCACCGTGACAAAAATATCTCCCACACGGGAAGCGTCTTTCATCGGCATGACAACAAATCCGTCCATGACCGCTTCGAGTGCTTTGATACTATCTACTTCTGTTACAACAACATGTGCGCCCATCCCGCGTGCCCGACTGGCCAGTCCTCTCCCGCACCACCCATAGCCGGCTACGACAAATGTTTTACCTGCAAGAAGAACATTCGTTGCCCGCATAATGCCATCTAAGGTTGATTGCCCTGTTCCGTACCGATTATCAAACAGGTGCTTCGTATCACTATCATTGACTGCAAATACGGGTATTTTCAATGCATGATCTTTCTCCATTGCTTTCAGCCGAATAACTCCTGTCGTTGTTTCTTCGCTACTTCCGATAATCTCTTTCAAATGACTTGTTCTCTCTTTGTGCACGAGTGACACTAAATCCGCTCCATCATCCATGGTAATTGTTGGATGAGCGTCAAGAACAGCATTTAAGTGTGAATAATATATTTTTGTGTCTTCTCCTTTTATTGCATAGGTAGAAATCCCATATTCTTTCACGAGCGCTGCTGCGACATCGTCTTGAGTAGACAATGGATTACTTGCACAGAGCGAAAGCGTTGCGCCACCAGCTTTGAGCGCTAGCATTAAATTGGCAGTTTCTGCAGTCACATGAAGACATGCACCGATCGTCATTCCCTTGAGCGGTTTTTCTTTTAAAAAGCGTTTTTCTAACAGCTTCAGTACCGGCATGGATTTCCCCGCCCACTCAATACGAAGTTTCCCGGAATTTGCAAGCGATAGATCTTTTACATCGTATAATTTTTTCATATACCAAACCTCCCCTGATAATTTTCTTTATACCGTTTACTAAACTGCGCCATTGTGTACCTATGCGTCTGTGTTCCATACTTCTCAACGGTATACACAGCAGCAACTGAACCCATTTGTCCGCATGTTTGAAGGTCAAACCCCCTGACATACCCAGCTAAAAATCCTGCACGATAGGAATCGCCTGCTCCGGTCGGATCACTGGTGTTTGCGGCTTTTGCAGGAGTAATTGTATATGTTTTTTTACCCATTTCAATAATTGAACCCTTTGCTCCCAGCGTGGTAATGAGAATGGGAACACAAGAACGCAATTTCGCATGTGATACCCCCAATTTCTTTTCAATCAGAGCAATTTCATAATCATTTCCAATACAGATTGCTGCGTGAGTTATTGCATGATGTAATTCCTCTTTTGAAAAATCTCCAATCTGAAACGCAGGATCATATATATACGGAAGATGAAGCGCAATACACTCATCAACGTGTCGTTTCATGGCAATCGGATCATCAGCAGAAATAACAACAAGATCAATGGTTTCTTTAATCGATTGAATGGAAAGTTCTCTATTATACGGTAATGCTCCCCGATAATATCCACCAATCTGGTTGTCGTCCTTATCCGTCATCACAAAATACGTTCCTGACACAACATCTGATTTTTTTGCAATATACTTTGTCGTGATATGACATTCTTGAAGATGCTTCTTATACAAATCAAAGTCATTGCCTGCGCTACTTAAAATAATCGGCTCAACTCCGAGAAGCTTGAGCGAATAGCCAATATTTCCCGCTATTCCTCCCATTTGCTTTGTCAGAGTATCGACAAGAAAGCTGAGAGATATCTGATGAATTTTCTCCTGCATCAACCGTTCTTTAAAAAGACCGGGGAAATCCATAATATAGTCATATCCGAGACTGCCGGTGACAACAATATTCATAATTGTTTTACTGCATCATCTTCGTAATCTCATTCATTTGACCGGCAGCTGCTTGCTGAGATTGCTTTATAACATTATTCAACGCCCTGCGTGCTGATTCGTTTGGATTACCAGCTATTGTTATTGATTGCACTTCCTGATTCCCATTCATCACAACCTCTACATCGCCCTCTCTTACTGAAAAAGACATGGCGCCTAATTTCTTTTGCATTTCAAAGGCAATTTTCGCCATCTTTGTCATGTCTCCACCAGATTTGAGCATATCTCCAACGCCACTTAATGCTTTTAACGGATTAAACATAGATAGTTCTCCTTTATGTTTTGGGGCTTAATACGATTTCAGCAGTTAGTTTAACACCAAAAAGTTTTTTTAGAACTACCGATAGGATATCACGAACCTTGGGATCAGACAACCGATCTTTATGAAACGCATACTGCGTTTCAATCGTCACTCTGTTATGAGATAACGCTTTTGGATGAGTTGACCGTAACACACCTGCAATAGAATGATTGTATGGTTTAACTGCCTCAATGACATCTTTCCAGCTGTCAACTAATTTTTCAATTGATACCAAATCGGTATCAGTTTCTTCCTCTTGCGCCTCCTCCTTTTGCTCAACTTGTTTTTGAATGGTTGAACCTTCCGAGGAAGGTTTTTGTTTTTTCTCAACTTGAGCTTCCGGCTGAACAACAGCATCTTTCCTGCAATACTCCATGACCGCAAGTTCCAGTGGAAGTTCTGCTATGGGAGAAATCTTTAGTTGTCCAAAGGCGGTAACCATAAGCGTCAAACACTCTCTGCACGACGCAGTGTCCCATGAAGACGTGCCATCTATCAGTATTTTTTGACAATCCTTCACAATATCTACCATAAATTGCTTAATATCTTTACCATTTATCACGAGGTTTTGGATCAATTTGAGCGCCTGATCCTGATTTTTTGTCGTAAGTGCATGGATAAACTCTCCCCTGATTGCAGCATCACTGGTTGCAAGCATATCTGTAACCGCAACAAGAGTAATTTTCTTTGTTGAAAAACTAACTTGTTCTAAGAGTTTCACCGCATCCCGAAATGCGCCATCAGCAATACTTGTAATAAAGCGAATTGCGTCGTCATCGACATTGATTTTTTCTTTCTTTACAATTTTTTGTAAGGCGGATACAAGTTCATCCTGAGTGGCTCTACGAAACGGAATAGCAATACAACGGGATTTAATTGTCATGGGAACTTTTCCAGCTTCAGTGGTTGCCAAAATAAACACTGCATGTTTGGGGGGTTCTTCAAGGGTTTTAAGAAGCGCATTAAATGCCTCAGTTGTCAGCATGTGCACTTCGTCGATAATATATATTTTGTAGTCTCCAGAAACTGGGGTGAGTGCAATACGATCCCGAAGTTCCCGTATCTCATCAATGCCACGGTTACTCGCTGCATCAAGCTCAAGTACGTCCATGTTTGTTCCACGAGCAATTGTTGAACATGAATCACATGTTCCACAGGGACCTGTTTTTTTGGAAAACTTCGTGCAGGTATACAGTTTTGCAATAATTCTAGCAGTTGTTGTTTTACCAGCTCCTTTAGGACCTGTAAGAAGATATGCATGCGGAAGTTCAGACCGGTCTTTTTTCAATAAGGACAACACTTGTTCTTGAACATGACTATTGTCTATTTCGCTAATTATCTGTGGCCTGTAAGTTCTATAAAATGACATAGTTATTCTAGATGGTGAATACCAAGTAAATGATCAATTCCATGATAGATCAAAAATATAATTTGGTCATCTACCAATTTGTTTTCTTCTATGGCTTCCGTAACCGCCTGCGGGTATGAAACAACAATATCCCCAAGTCGAATAAGGTTGTCCGGCGGATCAACAAAGGGAACGGGATTGGGTTGAGACGGATCATTATGAGGAAATGACAAGACATCGGTCGGATAATCAATTCCTCGATACCTTTTATTTAACTCATGCATTTGACGGTCGCCGACAATCGTAATACTCACTTCAACGTCACTTTCAATCTTGGGCGTAAGATATGAAATAACCGCAGCTTTAATCTTTTTCCGGCCTACCGGGTAGTGAGATTCTGTTTGCAACAACACGGTTATCATATCAGCTGTTTGAGCATTGAAGATACGCGTCCGCCATCTGCACGTCCAGCAACTGCTTGCATTGCTTGTTTCATCAATAAGCCAAAATTAGACTCACCTGATTTCGCTACTGGTTCAAGCAGTTTTTTCAACTCCTCATCCGTCATCTCTTTTGGAAGGAATGCTTCCAAAATAGTCAGTTCTCCCTGTTCTTTCAAAACCAATTCGTTCCGCGAAGCTTTTGTAAATGCCTCAATGGATTCTTTATGTGTTTTGACCTGTTTTTTAATAACATCAAGTACGTCCTCATCTTTCATGGCCGCTTCTCCTGCTGCTTGGTATTTAGAAATTGCTGCATTTCGAATTGCGGCTAGCAAAAACCGCAAGGTGTCCACACGAACATGATCGCCTTTTTTCATCGATGTCAACACATCTGCTTTTAAATCATCAAGTAGCATATATTCTCCTTAATAATTAAGTCTGTTTGGATGACGAAGTCTGCGAGCGAGTTCCCGTTTCTTTTCTTTTTTAATCTCAGCCGGCTTCTGGTAAAATTCCCGTTTTTTCAAGTCCTGCAAGATCCCTTCGGTTAACACCTTACGGGTAAATTTACGAATAAGCGAATCTGAATTGTCTCCTGGTTGTGCTTTCACAAATACCATAAATAAAAATACACCTCCTTAGCGAATCTCTTTTTTGATTTTTTCAGCAACAGCTGGTAATGCTTCTTTTACTTCTTTTTCTACTACCAATTGTATCACACCGCCTTTATCATCAGGAAACCGGGGCAGAACATGAATATGAAGATGATGAACACCCAATGGCTCCTTGTGATTTGTTCCAATTGTGAACACTTCGGTGGCATACACTTTTGTTAGCGCTGTTACTACTTTTTGGACTGTTTCCATCAAGTGAGATAGTTCTTCTGGTGTGTAATCTAAAATCGTCCAGCCGTGTTTTTTTAAAATGACTACCACATGACCAGAGGTTGAAGGAAAAATATCTAAAAACGCACGCGTATAATCATCTTCATATACGGTATAGGAAGGAACTTTGTTTGCAATTATTTTACAAAAAAGGCACTCATCCATATATTTTTTTTACTATTTCTATGACTTCATTCAATATTAGTTTTGTTGGTTTCATGTCCGGATTTTTGGCGCTCCCATTCAGAAGCATGTGTTTACTCGCATGCAAAAACCAGGTTGCGTCCGGATCAAGCTTTCTCATTTCATCATATAATGCTGTCAAATCAATTTCATCTTTTGGAATAGATTTAATCTGAATACTTCCAATTTTTGGATCTTTTCGGACAACGATCACATATCCCATTTTTTGACCAACATGAACAGCTTCCCTATTAACCGTCTCTATCCCGAGAGACGTACCAAATTGTGTGGTAAACTCAACTCCTTTTTCTTTTATTTCTTTTTCCGCCCATACTTTGTTTTGAAATATTTTGTAGGAAGCATCCATACAATCCATGACGCCATCAATCATAGAGAGTGGATCATTTACCATGGTCATATTCATGCCATCAATAATTGATCCTAATGATAAATCCCATACATCAGACATTGGACTTGGGAAAAACACTTCCCGGAAATGGTCAACGTCATTAACTACCCGTAAAAGCCGCTCCAACGCTTCATCTTTTTTCCCTAACGATTCATAGACAAGGAGTGCGGCACAGGTATCCTCATTTGATTGATGATGGTCAAATTTTCCAAATCCAGTATCTACGTGTACAACTTCAAGATCACTATCCACTGGTGTATCTTGAAGCGTTTTCCCAGCAGGAACAAAGGCAATCGCAGCCTCTTTCCACTCAGGCAGAAACGTCTTAAGAAGCCAGATAGAGGTAATTCCATCTAAATCCGGCGCAAAATGGGTAACAATGGTTTTCATTACTTCAAAGTATAGTGGATTTTACTTCTAATTGAAAGGAACTATACCGAGTAACATTTCGGAAGAATATACTCACGAATGTTGGCAAATGTATCTATATTTTGTGCCTCTTCCTTGGTAAACCATCGCATCTTCTCATATTCCCGATCCGGAAATTTTGGAGAAAACTCTGGCACATGAAGAATATAGTTCCAATCCATGTGAATATGAGCTGGATGATCACCAAGCGCTGGTATTCCTTCTTCAAGAAAAAAATCAGGTACAGGAACAAGAGTAACCCGATCCTCC
>Ga0076088_118_pt1 | contig 10622 bp, 4 predicted proteins | sample RifGroC1_FD_68227 | JGI IMG/M metagenome (GOLD analysis project Ga0076088, IMG submission 68227) | Parcubacteria (Wolfebacteria) bacterium GW2011_GWC1_43_10
TCGCAGTAAATCTTAAGTATTGGGTACAGGATTTCTCGCCTTGTAGGTGTGCTGAGGCAAGGTTATAAATTTTCCAAATCCAATCCGCTTATAAATTTATTAAAAGGACTTTCCGATCCAAGGGGATCTGTTCTTTTATCGTCTTCGCTTTTGGTCGTGGCCATGTATGCACCGGTTTCTGCCAATGCGTATATATAATCCACTGCCTTTTGGCTTTCCTGCAAATCCGTCAGGCATATCGGATTAAATAAATCTTCTTCTCTGAATTTCTTGACTAGATCAAACAATACTCCAGTGACATCATCCTGATTCGCTACTTCGAATCCGGCAATGATTATGCTTGTCGCAGCGGCAAACTGCATTTCCCGGGAAAGGAGTGGATTAAATATACCGGCTACTTTTCCGTAAAGAAATAGCGGCATCACTGTCAATCTGTTCCAATTATTACCTAATCTATTATTCATATCCTCTTCCAATTTGTTTCTGTGAATTTTCATTTTTTCGTACCATTGTTCAGGATTTTTATGTTTCGCTTCGGAATCCAGCATGGTTTTTAAATATGGGGACCTGCTTAGGATAACTTCTTTTCTCGGATCATTTTTTCTGTCAGGGTATATCGACATGTCAAGCATGTTACCAAATTATTTTCAAAGTTTCAACTATAGGATGTATCACTATGCATTAATCACTCCGGCAGGCGCTCAAACTATTTACCATCTTTTTCTGTTTCTATCTCACCGATTTTTTTCCACAATTCTTCAAGTCTTTTCGTTTCCGGTCCGGTCAAGGCCCCGGCTTGCGTATCCATTCCCTCATCCACCCATATATCGTATTTCTGCTGCAAACCGCCCCCCTGGCTATTTTTTGTTGCCTGGCGGTTTGTTTGTTGTCACCAGCCGCAAGGGTATAATACTGGATAATATGCCTCTTTGTACTCTCGAATTTCCCGAATTACAAGGACCAAGCTTCTAACTTCGACAGATAGCCCCTGTTATAAGCTAGGGGTTATATTTCTGGCCGTTATTTTTATTATAGTCGGCAATATTACCGGATTTCTGGCAGGCCCCAGGGAGGCTTTCAGCCTAGGCTTCAATTTTACGTTTGGGGCGTTGTTAGCAGGAGCATTGATCGGGGCGTTTTCGTTGTTTCTGACTTTAGTATTTGCATCTAGTTTATTAAACGCAGTAAGCAACTCATTAAATCCAACTCCCAAAATTCTTACCCAAATACTTCGAATAAGATAAACTTACTTGCACACTAGGCTGAAAGAAATTTAACTTTTGCGCGATTGCTTTAGTGTTGAGTGGTTCTCAAAATTTCGTTGATAATAGTATCTTAATGATAAAGGCACCAGATGCCATATTTCCGATGCAAAAGCAATCGAACTTGGATGAGCGGGGAAAGGGTTAGATAAAGAGCCCTTGCCGGCTTGGATTTATTGTTAGGCGGTTTGAACTCAGAGAGTGGTTCTGATACAAACAATATAAGGGGGGGTTGTTTGGCCCGTCCTTTGTTTGCTGTTGTATGAAATTAAAGATATGGCTAAGAAAAATTTTTATTCTCCTTATTTTGTCCCTTTTCTCGTTAACTTCTGTTTCGACTCTGCCCATATACGCCTTAAACTTCGCTCCCGGGATGCTTGCCCGCCGTAGCTGGAAACGGTTAGGCATTTTGTTGTTGCTATTTGCGATTCTATTTACACAAGTTGGATCAGTATATGCACTTACCTTCAGCGCTGGCGGGGCCAAAAGGGACGGGCCAGGGCCGTTTGCAGGAGGGGTTGCAGTACAGGGGCCGATAGATACTACTTCTTCTCCAAACGCTGGCGATACAATCACAAGCCAAACTTTTACTCAAATTACTGATGATTTTTACGATTTGCTTGATGGCGATCAGGGGTCTATTGTGTTTTGGATAACGCCAGAATGGGATGGTGACGACGGTATGACTCATCGCATAATCACTGGACGCTCTAACTCAAGAATTGCGATAGCCAAGGATTCAACGGGTAACTTACGTTTTTACGACCGATCACAAAGCTCTATACTTACTGTTGATGTATCTAGTTGGATTGCAGGAACTACTTACTTAGTTGTAGCTCGATGGGATGCAGACAATACTTTAAATGGCAGCCATTATGCGTCTATATCAATTAATGACGTGCACACCTATGGAGGAACTAGTTTCGGTACAACATATGTCGCGGATGGACCTTTGCAACTATCATACAAAGATGCACTTTTTTCTCCCAACGCACTTATTGAGGGTCTGACGATCTACCGTCGCCCTTTATTTGACGGCACTTATGGAATTGATGTGGGGAATGGGGATGAGATAAACCAGATTTATAATTCCGGTTCTGGTAAAGATCCGACACTGGTAACCGGCTCCTGGGATGTGGTGTTTGCCTTACCAACCAATTCTTCAACCGGAGCACTCGCAACCGGCACTGGCAATGCGTGGACCCATCCGCATGCTTCCAACCTTCTTTATACCTCCACCACCAACACCGGCGGTTTCATGATGAACGGAACGTATACGAGTGATGGGTGGGCAACTCAAAACGGAGATATTCAAACGCTGACCCTGCAGCCGGATGGGACGGAAGGGGTGGACACGTACACTGCTATTCAAGCTCCGACTAGTAATTTTGGTATAGGTACAAATTTTACGACACGCAACCTGGCGGGAGCGTCAGCCAGGGTAACGTTGGTAAAGTTTGATCTGTCGGGTATACCCGTGGGAGCAACGGTAGAAGATGCGACCCTGAGCGTGTGGAATTTCACACAGATAGCGACGACGGCAGGGCACTCCTGGTCGCGTATTTTGGATGCCAACGCGGACTGGGTAGAAGGCGCGAGGCAGGGCGCGCAGGCACTATCGGGCGAGACGTGTTGGAACGCATTTGCTGCGGACGGCGCGGGCGGAATCACGACCCCCTGGGCTGGCGATGCAGGCGGAGACGGCGGACAGGATGCGGGTAGTTCGCAGAGCGGGACCGACTTCAGCGCGACGGCGATGGGGACGTTTACCAGCAACAATGAGGTGGTTGGGACGGAATACCCGTCGTCGTTGGATCTGACAGAGTTCGGCTTAATGCGGTCCAGCAACAACGGCCTTGTCCTGACGACGACCGTAAACGCCACATATACGTTCGATTCATCCGACAGCACCACCGCCGCCAACCGCCCGAAGCTGGTGGTCAACTACACCACCCCTCCCACAGTCGAAGCTTTGGCCACTTCTGAAAAAATATTTGCCGGGGGATATAAGACTACCAGCTCTGCTGCCAATCAGGGGATATATTATGACAAGACGGTGACGGCAGGAAATGATTGGGTTGTGCGGGCTATAGCCCATTCTGACGGCACGAGTATTCCCAAAGTCATTCTCTATGACCAGACCAACGGAGCAGAGATCACGAGTATTCCCAAAGTCATTCTCTATGACCAGACCAACGGAGCAGAGATAGGCAGTCTGACAGGAACAAATACTTCAACAAGGACAGACCCTGATGTATTTATCTTCACCGGAGAAGCTCCGGCAGGCATGACTACCTTAAGAGTTAAACTCATCAATACCCAATCTTCAGGAACTACTTACTGGCATCAAGTGGAGTTACTCTCAAACTTACTCGACAATCCTTCTTTTGAAACCGGATCGGGGGATCCCTGGATACCAACTGGGTGGACTGATCATATATCTGGGCATGGAGATCTAGCACAGAGCGTAGACTTTCATACTGGTTCGTATTCCTTGCAGATGATAGATGTAGACACGATGTATGGAACCGACGATAGATATTCATTAAACACACTACAAGTTTATTATAATGTCGGAGGGTATGCGAAAGTAAGTACAGGGCAGATTGGGTATGCTAAATATAATATTGGGCCACAGTTTGTGTTCCAATCTGGAGGTACATTTCAACTGGTTTTTACAGAGAATAGTTGGATTCATAAGGTAGGTGTGCTTAGAAATAATGCTCCATCTGGCTCTCAATTCAATTCTGTGTCTGTAGTAAGTTTTCTAAATGGATCCAGTGGTTTTACAGATGATGTGTATGCTTTTCGAGTTACAGATGTCTCTCTCACCGTCACTCCTGCTTCTGAAGCCAATTCGACGGAGAATACAGATGAGATACGGGTGGATGGGAGGGACACATATGTTGAAAGCGGGGCAAGCAGCATCGGGACGGGTTCGGGATTTGTGTCGTTTAACTGGCGGCCAAGACATAGCGCGGCAGATGCGGTCAAGTTTGCCGAAACTACTTCTGATGATGCATATGTAATTTCTTTCAACGGTGACGCTGATGATTACATAAGGGTCTACTGGGATTCTGCCAATACTCTAAGAATGAGCTATTCAATGGCAGGAACTACCGGGACAAGTACTTGGGATGCCACGGGGGCGATTGCGGCCAATACCGAATATGCTGTTTCTCTGACATACACCGGCGGGGGAAGTATGGTGTTGAATATCGGTAGCGCAGACAGAATTACTTTGTCAGGGATACCAGCGGCTTTTGGTATAGCTCCTAATACTGTCTACTTTGGGAGTGATACTTCAGGAGGCAACCAGGGAGATGCGACATTTTCAAGTATTGTTTTTGACAATACAGCCCCCAGTATTTCATTAACTGCACTTTCTCCTGATCCGAATAATGACAATACGCCAACATTGACCGGAACTGCCACGGAGGCAATTGGCACTGTCTCTGCAGTGCAGTTCCAGATGGACTCCACTGCCGGTTCCTGGTCATCATGCACTGCCGATGATGGGACATTTGATGAAGCCTCTGAAACATTTTCCTGCACGGTTTCATCAGCTCTTTCTGACGGATCCCATACTATGTATGTGCGAGCCACGGATTCCAACGGCAATACAACAGCGGGGGGTTCAGAATCATCTGACACCTTTACTGTTGACGCCACCGCACCGACAGTTTCGGTTACGGCCCTTTCTCCCGATCCCACTACCGACAGCACCCCTACTTTTTCCGGTACAGCTACCGATGCCACTACGGCTTTAACGGCCATTGAGTTTCAGGTAGACTCCACTGCCGGCAGTTGGACAAGCTGTTCTGCTACCGACGGAACTATTGACGAAACTTCGGAAGACTATACCTGTACCACAGCAGCACTTACTGATGGCAGCCACACCATATATGTCCGGGCTGCTGACTCGGCGTCAAATACCACCGCTTCTGCCGGTTATGCCTCGGATACTTTTGTGGTAGATACCGGTTCTCCTACGGTATCTTTGACGGCCCTTTCCCCGGATCCGACTGCCGATACCACCCCAACCATTACCGGAAGCATCAGTGATACATTGGATATCATCTCCAGCGTCCAATACCAAATCGATTCTACCAGCGGCTTATGGACAACATGCACCGCCTCAGATGGAAGCTTTGATGAAACAAGTGAGAGCTTATCCTGCACAGCCGGCTCGAATTTGACAGACGGCTCACATACTATATATGTTCGGGGGACGGACAGCGCCGGGAACGTCTCCAGCAATGCCTCGGACACCTTTGCGGTGGATGCCTCGGCTCCCACTGCCGTGTCTTTGGATTCTCCTGGGGACGGGGACTATGTGCCTATCACCTATCCTACATTTAAATTTCACACTACCACCGATGCTGTTTCTGTAATTTCCAAATATACTTTAAATATTACTTCTTCTGCCGGGTCGGTCTTGAATATCGGTGGCGACATCTCCCCTACCGGAACGGATACGGAAACTACTGACTACAGACTGGATTACGACGGCAGCTATATTAGTGTTACCGGCAAGGGAAGCAGTAAAGCGTTATCGGAGGGAACATATACCTGGAAAGTAACGGCTACAGATGCAGCGGGAAATTCCGTCTCCTCTTCCCGGACGGTATATGTCGATCTGTTTTTCCCCTCTCTGGATAATCTGGATTTACCGGGCCTGCTGGACACTATTGACGGGTATGGATTATTTTCTACTGCCAGGCCTAAAGTAACCGGTCAGCTGGGGGATCTGCAGTACCCGTACAAACTGACATTTACATTTGCCAAACAAAACTTCTTTTTGGGGATTTTAACTGGATTATCCACAACTTTGATCGAGACCTTAAACCTGACTCGGACAGACAATGCAACCCGGATTAACTTTACCTATACCCCCTCTCGGGATTTGGACTGGGGCAAATATCAACTAACTATTACCGGCTACGACAAGGCAGGAAACACTGCCTCCAAAATTTACCAAATACAAATGCTGCCGGAAGAACTAGCTTTGAAGCTCATCTCCAAAGACGAAACTCAAACGCCGGAGGAAAAACAGGCCAAAATCGAAGAAATCCGGGAGACGGCCAAGGTGTCGCTGCCGGAATTGGAGAAAAAAGCGATCCTGCGGCGGGAAAAAGAGGCAGAGGAACTGAGCCGCGTTGGCTCTCAGCTGGCTGACTGGGCAAATACTCTTCGCCGGGTATCTGACCGGGCAGTTTCCAGAGGAGTTCAATTGGTAAAAGCGGCCGGAAACAATATTTCGAAAGCGTTTGCCGATATATATCAATCAAGTCAGAAATTCATTGCCCAAATCGGAGACGTTTCTCAGGGCGGGCTTGCCCGGTTCTTTATGGAAACCAAGAATCTTTCCTTCCGGATTTGGAAGGGAATTAGTCAAAATGCCAATAATTTCCTTCTCGCAGCAGACAAATTAGCCCGGGATTCCTTAAGCTTTGCCTATGCGGCATATGGAAATGTTTCCGGCATTCTGCCGCAGGCGGTTAAATCCACCGGTGGAGCGGTTGCCCAGGTCAATCTTTTCGTAAATCAACTCTTGGCGGATTCCCATAACCGGACTAAGGCCCAAATCCTATTATCCCAAGCAGACTTTAAAGACCAATTGCAGAAATGGGCAGATAGAGGCACTCAGGCGGTTAAGACTGCCTCTGCAACGGTTTCTTTGGCTAACAAGACTGCCTCGCAATCGCTTTCCCGATCCCAAATCAAGGTTAATGGCGAAATTAGGATTGCCCAGGAAAATGTGAGAAACAGGTGGCGAGGCTTGCAAAAAGGAATATCTCAAGCGGCCAGCTCAGTTAATCTGGAATTGCTGGCCGCCCAGAAAGACGGACAAGAAAAGATCGGCCAATACCACAGCGCAACTTCCCAAAGGATTAAAGATGCAGGTTCAGCCCTCCAGCTGGCTTTACGGGCGGCGAAAAAACCCGCCACACAGACCGCCGGTTTTATATATCGAGTTAAAGTCGGATTTGCAACCTTCCACTCGATTGTGTTTGATCCCGCTCCCACCCGCATTTCCAATGTAGCCATCGATGAGATCGGACCGGACTATGCGGTTGTTTCCTGGGATACCAACCATTACGCCTACAGCAAAGTCAATTACGGACAGGATCTGTCGTATGGTCAGGAGGTGCTGCTGCCGGAGAGGCAAAAACACCACACCGCCCGTCTGACCGGACTGGCGTCTCAGAGCCGCTACTTTTTTGAAGTCATGAGCCAGAACAAAAATTACGCCTACGATGCCTATTACAGTTTTGAAACCCCTTAAGTTTTTTGAACAAATTTGAAAGCCAGACGCCATTGATCTATGCTGGTAGCATGGCCAGACAGGTCAAGACTTTACGTACCATCCTGCCGGTAGTCCTCCTGGTACTGGCGGTTTTTCTTTTTACCCGCAATCCCATAACCGGCACCTACCGGCTGCAAATGCTATTGACGGCGTTGATCGCCTGGGGAGTGTATGGATACCTGCTGGGAAAGAAGGGCAAAGAAGTATGGGCAAATCCTACATTCGTCTTTCTGGGGGAGGCGGCGATACTGCTTTTAGTCGGAGCGACGGGGTGGTTTTTCTCCCCCTTCTTTTTTGTGCTGTATTTGTATTCGTTTTTTTTGGCTTTGATGTATACACCGGCTGTCTCTACCGCTTTTGTTTTAACACTGGTCATTTTGTTTTCATTTAATATTGGCGAGGTGGATTTGACCTACGATTTTCTGGTAGTGCTGTCTTTGTTAACCGTCCTGCCGCTGTCGCTTTACCTGCGCAAAAAATACCTGTCCTTAAAACAGCTGGAAAAAGAGATATTAATTCTCAAAGAGAAACAAAACCCGGATTTGAGCACTGTTGAAGAGGTCCTGGCCAACAAGGTGAGTGAAGTGTGCGTCAATCTGCGCCAGCCGGTCACTGACTTAAAACAGCTGGTATATCACCTGCCGGACGTCAGGGACAAAACGGACCGGGAGAAACATTGGGAGCAGGTCCGGTCTTTAACCGAAGAAACCATCAGGATCATCAATGGGTTTGAGAAACAGGCTACGGGCAGGCAGCTTATGTCCGGCCCAAAAACTGCTGTGCCTGCTCCACGAACTGCTGGGGAGTCAGATCCGACTTGACTAAAAAGCCAGCCGCCCCATGCTTGAGCGCCTCCTCCACCACCGGCTCGTGGGCTAGGTTGGTCAGCAAGTAAATCGGTCCGTTTGCAGTCGCCGGAGGAGAAGCTTTCAAAGCGGTTAAGACCTGCAGGCCGTCCAGTTTGGGCATCATGACGTCCAGCAAAATTAAGTCGTATCCGCCCTGACTGGCTTTGGTCAATCCGTCCTGCCCGTCAATGGCCGTATCGACATGGATGGTGTCGGATATGAGCAGTTCACTATATAATTCCCTCAGATATACGTCGTCGTCAACAATCAAAATTCTTTTCATACTCCCCTGTTAATTTTCACTATACCACCTCTGGCCTTTTGTCGTAAGACTATTCCCCCTTATCAATGACTGTTGAAATATGGTTCATTGGGGCTGGGATCCAAAATTCAGCGGGTATTTAAACTATATTACTCTGATGCATGAAAAAAGTCAGGTAAGACGGACTTAGTTTGATTCCGCGGTTCGAAGATAAAGCTGATCACACCGTAATCAGATCCTTTTCCACCCGGTTTAGAAGAACCGCGTTGGTGGCCACAATGATCGAGGAGATGCTCATCAAAAGCGCAGATACTTCCGGCCGCAGGATGATCCCGTATTTCGGGTAAAGAAGCCCCGCTGCCACTGGGATCGCTAGTATGTTATAGATGGAGGCCCAAAACAGGTTTTGTTTCATTTTTACGACCGTCGCCTTGGACAGTTTTATGGCTCTCAGCACATCCGCCGGGTCGGATTTCATCAGTACCACTTTTGCCGTTTCAATGGCTACATCCGTTCCGGCCCCGATGGCAATACCGATATCCGCCTGTGCTAAGGCCGGCGCGTCGTTGACACCGTCTCCCACCATGGCTGTAAACTTCCCCTCCTGCTGCAGTTTTTTGACATAAGAGGCTTTTTCTTCCGGCAGAACTTCGGAAAAAATTCTTTCGATCCCCAGTTGTTTCCCGATGGCTTCTGCTGTCCTGGCGTTATCGCCCGTTATCATGGCGGTTTCGAGTCCCAGTTCCTTCATCCTTCTGATAGCCAGACCGGCGTTTTCTTTTATCGGATCCTGTGCCGCCGTCACACCCGCCGCTTTGCCGTCCACCGCCAGCACCATGATAGTTTTGCCGGCCGTTAGCAGCCGGTCAATGTCCTTTTCCAATGGCTCAACTTCTATCCTGTTGTCCTGCATCAGCTTCAGGGTCCCTACCAACACGTATTTTCCGGAGACTGTCGCTTCCACTCCGTGGCCGGCGAGGTTTTTGAATGCTTCAACTTTCTCCTGCAATTTTATTTTTCTTCGCCCGGCTTCCTGAAGCATCGCCAGGCTTAAGGGATGCGAAGATTTTTCCTCCGCGGACGCGATCAATCTGACTACATCGTCCTGGGAAAATCCCTTTACGGATACAACGTCCGTAATTTTGGGTTTGCCCTCCGTCAGGGTACCTGTTTTATCCAGTACCACCACCTGGATTTTGGACACCTGTTCCAGAGTGGGCGCGTCTTTGATCAGGATATTGTGTCGGGCTCCCAGTCCCGTCCCTACAGCTACAGCCGTCGGAGTTGCTAGTCCGAGGGCGTCCGGGCAGGCAATAACCACTGTAGAGATCGCAAAAGTCAGGGCAAAAAGCAGGGCCTGACCCATTACCAGATACCAGAAGGCAAATGTCAGCAGTCCTCCGCCTACGGCTACTATTACCAGATATTTCGCAAACCTGTCGGCCAGCTTCTGCCCTGGGGCTTTGGAGTTCTGAGCGGTTTCCACCAGGCGCACAATTTGGGAAAGGGCAGTATCTTCTCCCACTTTTGTGGCTTTAAACCGGACGGACCCGGAGGTATTGATGGACCCCCCCACTACCGCGTCGCCTGCCTTTTTGGGTACCGGCAGCGATTCCCCCGTCACCAGAGATTCATCAATGGCGGTTTCCCCTTCGGTCACCGTGCCGTCCACCGGTACTTTGTCACCCGGTTTTAAAATGATGATATCTCCGGGTTTTACTTCAGAGGTCGGCACTGTCACTTCCCGGCCGTCTTTCCACAGCCTGGCTTGCGGCGGCACCAGATCAAACAACGCCTGTAGCGCGTCCGTAGTTCCCCGCCGGCTTTTCATCTCCATCCAATGGCCGAAAAGCACAAAAGTAGTCAGCATCGCCGCCGCTTCATAAAAAGATTCTTCTGAGCCCAGAAGTGTCAATACCACGCTAAAGACATACGCGGCG
>Ga0076088_120_pt1 | contig 9149 bp, 8 predicted proteins | sample RifGroC1_FD_68227 | JGI IMG/M metagenome (GOLD analysis project Ga0076088, IMG submission 68227) | Parcubacteria (Wolfebacteria) bacterium GW2011_GWC1_43_10
ATCTATCTTGTCGTGTATGAAATCTATTATCTTCATTATTCTTATAAAATAAACCGTTTTTGACGGTTTTTTTTAATTCTCTTCTGTGGTTGGTTTGTAGTTTAAGCAACTTTCTTTTAGGCCTTGGTTTTTTATTCCGTCACAAAATCTTTTGTCGACAGTAACTATAGCCATATCGTGAAGGCAAGCATCATAGACCTTAAGTTCTTTAACCAGCTCGCAAAGAGACGGGTTTTTCTTATAGACAGCGATAGCTGCTACGCAATCTCCCTCAAACATTGCGTCTAATTTTTTTTCAAGACAGAGACGATAATTTCCTGTTTCTATCGCCTCGGCTCGGTAACAAGAAATTTGGGGTGCCTTACCCGTTACCAAATTGCAGGTCAGTGTTTTCGTAAATAGATAATTTAATCCTTCTACCGCTAAAGGGAGAATAAGCATTGCTAGAAAAGATGTTATAATCGCCGGCTTTAAATATAACCGCCAAAAGGACGGTTCGTTAATTTTTAAAACAAGCGCGAGCAAACTGATTAGAATTGCAGGCAATCCAATAATGGTTAAGTCTATATAATAGAACAACATCGATTCTGAATTCAGCGGAACTATTAATTTAACGATAAAAAAATAACTTGCTGTTGCAGTCACAAGAGCGGCAATTAAAACGGTCGCAAGAACCGGACGATTTAATTTGTTTTTAAAAATTTTGTCCAAAACAAGTCTGATTGTTAATCCAGCTCCAACGAAAACAATAAGATATCCAATGATCGGTATAATGGTTATAATTATCCAAGCTCCCAGATTTTGTTCTCCTGTCCCGTGTGTAAAAGTCCAACCGACGAAAATCAACAACAGCAATAATATTAGCCAGACGGTTTTATAGAACCCGTGGTATCCCTTTTCTAATACTTCCACCTCTTGAGTATTTTGGTTTTTTTCTTGTAATTCTTGCATTTTTATGAATTAAGACGTTACAGGCTTTCTATTTTCCGTATATTAGAGAATTTGTTCAGTCCCATATTTACATAAATGTCTATTTCTCCGTCTGTATAGTATTTAAATTTATAATCGTCATTGCCAATTATGTTCTCTGTGTCTGGAATAGCCTTGGATAACCCACAGCAATTGCTATCCCTACAGCAAGATAGAATCTTTGGTGTTCTACTCTGCTGCTTTCTTGATTTTGAATTTGTGGCTGACGTTCTTGGTTCATAACGAAGGTTTTTATATGTTGACTATTTTCCACACACTTGAATTAGAATTCATAGTCATCTCAACCAACTGCTGTGTTTCACCTTTGTTATCAATTACTGAGAACCAGAAAGTATTTTGAGAATACTCTTGATTTGGGGTTGGAACGGCTCTTGATAATGCTTCTATTATTTTCCCCAAATCCCCTTTTTCTTTAGCGTTTATCAACTCTTCTTCCCACGCTTTTCTTGTTAGATAGTATTTACTATTTTCATCAGTGTCTAAAGCAAAATACTTACTCGCTAAGTCCACATCTTCTTTCTTTAACGCTTCTATAAACATATTCAGAGTTTCTTGGGCTAGATATTTTTCGTAGTTCTTTTGGGTTTCGCGACTTGAGCGGGCTGATTCGCTCAAGTAACTGTCCCAAATGTAAATTCCCACAAAGACGGCGATAAGAAGTCCCAGAAAGATTGCCAGAAAGGTCAGAAAGGCCTTTTTGTTAATTTTGGGAGAAGGAGAGGAGGTAAAGTTTTTGTTTTCTTCTAGCATACCGGGTAGTGAAACTGCGATGTTTATTCTTATAAAAAGATTTTACGCGCAGTAATTTAATAATAATAAGTTTTTGTTATGTCGTGTTAGTGGTGAAATGATTTCAGACAAGCGATATAGCAGTTCTACTACCCGGCATATTCGGTTTACCCTCCCAAGTTTTTTGTAAAAAGCGCTCCGGAGAGCGGAAAGAAAAATTTTGGAGGGTGAATTAATTTTTAAAAAGATTCCTCAAACTTGGGGAGGGGATGAAAAATATTAGGAGGACTTATTACTTATATTATAACACCTTCCATTAAAGTGGTTGTGGATAACTATTGTGAGGGAATGTGTTGATTTGGTTTAATACCTGACATTACAGACCGATCGGTCTGTAATGTCAGGTATTGGTGGGAGTTGGGAGAAGGTCGGGAGAAAGTCGGGAGAAAATTGTCCGCTCAAGCGGATTTTTTTAACCAAAATTCTCAAAAGGTGGAAGGGTTGACACTTTTCCAAATATGCCCATATACTATACAACAATACGATATACGGTATTCGGTATACTGTTTATGGCTTACACCCAGGAATTCTTCAATCAGAGATCTTTTGAGGTCGTTTGGGCCGTCTTTCGGGTGGCTGAATTCTCGGCGCGGGAGAAGATGAGAGAGACGCTGGAAGACAAAGCTGGCGATGAACACCAAGGACATCGGCCAAGTCAACGGCAAGGTGATTTTAAGGGAGGTGGAAAACCTCCGGGCGGCCATTTTTGACCTTTCGGCCAGGACTGAAAGGGAGGCGCCGGCCAGAAAGCCGGAAAAAGCTCCCAACGTGGAGGAGGTCTTCTCCAAACCGCCGATGCTGGCTTCGGACTTCGTAAAGATAGTGGAAGAGGTGACTGTTCAAAATAATCCGGCAACTCTCCAAAAAGAATCCGGCAACCATGTTTTCAATAATAATAAGGAAAATAGCGACGTTATCGCGCATCGGCAAAATAATCCGGCAATGTCCTATCACAAATCCGGCAACATATTAGAAGATAAGCAATCGGCCATCATGAATGCGTTGAATGAAAGAGTTTTTTGCAGATTTAAGGAATTAGCGGCTCTTTTTCCGGAAACCAGCCAGAGAACACTAAGATATAACGTTCAAAAACTGGTGGATAAGAAGATGATAGAGAGGGTAGGGAACGGTCCCGGGTCCTTCCTGAAGCTGAAAAAGGGGCAGCATAAACACGGAACTACACGGACGTGACACCGACTCACACAGACGCGACGCAGACTTACGCGGACAATACCTCCTCTATAAAGTCGCATAAAATGCGGTTTTTTATGAATATGACCCATAAAAGCGATCGCTCTTATGGGTTTGTTTAGAGAATTTGGAGAAGGTGGAAAAGGTGGGACAGGAGGGAAGTGTGTCTTGGCAACATTTTTGTCACTGTTGTTGTTTGTCGTTAGTTGTTGGTTGTTAGTTGTTTCTTGTAACGCTTGTTTTTCTATCTCGTTTTATAATATGATTGAATGATGATTGGTTCTGTCCCGGTGAGAGCCGGGGTGAGGCGGAACTGATCGCCAGGCCCGATACCCATCGGACCGCGCGGTTGTTTGTGCCTCACTTCTGTGAGGATTTTTTATTCCATAAAAATTCTCACTACCGATTAATGCTGATTTACCCTCCCAAATTTTGCCAGGCAAAACTTAGGAGGGTGAAGCTGATTACCTCTGATAAAAAAATCTGTGTTAATCAGTGCGGGCGGCAATAGCAGATGATCGGGTTGTACATTAAAATGTCGCGCCACCCGTTATCGGTGTAAATCTGCGGGGAGCTATGACTTTCAGCAGTAGTCACCGAACAAAATTACAACAGGAGTTTTCTTTAAATTTATTAGCTTGCTGACTCGTCCTCACCGACAAAGCAGCGGGTCGATAATAAAAAAAGAGAACTATCAGATCCACCCTCCCAACTTTTTAGACTAATGTCTTATCACTACGTTTATGTGTTGAATAGCAGGGAAGACGGTGATAACTATGTTGGGTGTACCGATAACTTAAACAAGAGACTGAAACAACACAATTTAGGACAAGTTTACTCCACTAGAAAAAGGCGACCGCTTGATTTGGTCTATGCCGAAATTTTTCTCAACCAACAAGACGCCTACGAAAGAGAAAAATTTCTTAAAAGCGGTTGGGGTAAGAATTACCTAAAAAGAGTGCTGAAAAATTATTGGTCTAAAAAGTTGGGAGGGTAAAAAATTAATAAAATCTATAACTGTTTTTTCTGAAAATGAGTACTTTAAAAAAGACTGCGTCAATTGCAGTGGCTGTAATGACGATGGTTTGGGCAGTGGGAGGTGTTTTTCCAGTGGCGAATGCCGCTACTGTAGATGAGCTTCAAGCTCAGATCACCGCTCTCTTAGCCCAAATCACCGCTTTGCAGGCGCAATTGTCGCAAACAACAGGCACTGGCGGAACCTCCTACACTTTTTCTCAAGACCTCACCTTGGGTTCAACGGGAGCGGACGTTAAGGCCTTACAGCAATTCCTCAACGCGCAAGGATACGCAGTTGCCGCTAGCGGAGCTGGATCAGTTGGCAACGAATCTACGTATTTCGGTGCCCTGACCAAAGCCGCTTTGGCAAAATATCAAGCCGCTAAAGGAATTACTCCATCTGTCGGATACTTCGGACCTAAGACCAGAGCCTACGTTGCCTCTCTGGGCACCGGCACAGGCACTGGAACTGGTACCGGAACCGGCACTGGAACTGGAACTGTCCCGACCGGAACGGGAATTTCTTTCGTGAATATTTCTGTTCCTAATGGAGACGTTCCGAGGGGTGCAACTGGAGTTACACTAACCAAATTTGATGTCACTTCAGCTTCAGCGACCACTCTTCAATCTCTGTTTGTGACTCTGAAAGGAGTCAGCGCTACGACCGACATCGCCCGAGCCTACCTCTATGAGGGAGACACTCGTTTGACTACCGGAAAGACTTTTTCTTCCGAGACATTAAAAGCTGAATTTGCCAGCTTAAACCTGGCGTTTACAGCCGGACAGAAGAGAACCTTTTCAGTAATCATTGATGTCGCCGCTGCTCCCACTTCTAACATCGGAGATGTCATTCAAATTGAGATTACTTCGGCTACCTTCAGCGCCGGAACCGTTTCCGGATTGCCTTTCGTTGGTTCGACACAAAGAACCAGCGGTGTAGCTGGAGCGACTTTGACACTTGCTAATACCGGAACCGTTGTTGCCGTAAAAGTCGGCGACACGAACGCCGTTTTGGCAAACTTCAGCTTGACCCCGGCCAACGAGCACGTGACCTTCAAGAGAGTCACTCTCAGAAACTTGGGAACGGCTGATATCTCAACCTTTACCAGTTGGGTTTTGGTTGATACAACCGGAGCCAAGTTGGCTGACGGTGTTGTTTCCGGAAGGTATGTTACCTTCTCCGGATTTAACTATGTCATCAACAACGGAACCCAGAGAAATTTTGAAGTCAAAGCGACTGTCGGAGCCGTCACCAATCCTGGCGTTTCCACCATCAGCTTCGCCGTTGACCAAAACTCTGACGTTTACGCTACCGGAAATTACTACGGATACGGAGCTCAGTTGATATGGAACGCTCTCCCTTACGTAACCAACGCCTACACCGAAGTTGCCGTTGTTGTTAACGGAGGTCAATTGACCTTCACCTTCAACGGACCCTCCGCTTCTAACGTTTCTATCAACAGCCAGGACGTAGTTTTGGCTGAGTTCACCTTGTCTTCGGCTATTAGCGGATATATGGATTCTATTCAGGTCAATATCTTCGCCGATGACGATGCGGACAATGATCCGTTCGAATTGGCTGGAGCTGGTGGAGACGGAGCTGACGCGGAAGGTTTGATTAACGCTGCCGGAACCGAAGCCAACTTGAAGGATATTAAAATCCGAAGGAAAACAGACACGACTACTGTCTGGGGTCCTTCTGAATTAAGCTTGGTTCAGACGAATGCTAACGACTCTGTCCAAACGCTTACCTTCAACGAGGACGTCACTTTGACGGCTGGCACATCTGTTGTCTATCAAATCACAGCTGATATTGATAACAACATGGGTGCTGGTATAGAAATCGGTGCCGCTTTGGTTGCCAACGGATTTACCGCTTGGGACAGCCAAAACAACGCTGTTAACAACATCATTCCGGCTGTTGCCAACTTGGGCAGCATTCGCGGAAACATCATGACCACCACCGCTGCAGCTTTGTCTGTGGCTATGGCTTCCAACCCGACATCACAAACGATGGTGGGTGGGGGATGGGTTGAGGCCGCTGGTGTTGTCTTTACCGCCGGTTCAGCTTCCAAAGCTTCCATCTCTGCCATAACCTTTACCGGTTTTGGAGACGATGACCCAGCTGGAGGAAGCTACACCGTTGCCGAGTTTGACGACATTGTTCAACAGTTGACTTTGTGGTCGGGTACGACCCAATTGGGTACAGCCGCTTCACCGAGCACTGTCGGAACATTTACTTTCAGCGGATTCTCTAAAGAAATCGCCGCTGGATCTTCCGAGACGTGGATCATCAAGGCCCTGCCTGATACCACTCTGGGAGGAGGACCTCCGGCAGACAACGACCTCTTCTACGTTGACTTGCAGTCCACTGCTGCTAACCTGACAACCAATGTCAGCGCGGTTGATAAGGATGCCAATCCTCTCGACACTGCCGCTGCCGCTGGTGAATGGGCTGGCGCAGCTGCAAATCTTAACGATGCGGAAGTCGTTGTAACTGTTACCGGATCGGGAGCCTTGACTGTCGCCTTGGACGGCAACACTCCTTACAGCCAGATGCTTTTGACTGGTTCTACGGGAAATGAAGCCTCCAAGTACCGAATTGATGCCTTAAACGAGGCCTTCAAAGTTGAGGCCTTGACGGTTGCCAACTTGACAGCCGCCGGAATTCCGGGAGCGACGGATGAACTGACGACTGTCAGTTTGTATGCAGCTCAAGGAGCGGGAGCTTCCACACTGGTTGCTTCCGGTTCGGTTGATTCAAACGGCAGAGTCAGATTCTCCAATGCTGCTGGACTCTTTACCGTTACCCCGGGAACTTCTGTCTACCTGACGGTTAAGGTGGATATTGCTACCGAGGGTTCGGGAACAACCGGAGCTGATTCTGGAGACAACGTCAGAATCGGTCTCTGGGTTGACAATAACGATGCTGTCACCGAGGACTTCAGAGCGGTTGGTGTTAACTCATCCACTGCTTTGGAAGAGGAGGGTGGTATCCCTGCCGCTTTGACCTTTGCCGATAACACGGCAAACGCCGACGGCGACGCGACCACTTTCGTTATCGCGGGCAATAATATGATTGACCGCAAGTCCAAACCGACTGTCGTTGCTACCGCCACCGCGGGAACTTTGACCAACGGAGAGGCAACTCTTCTTGAATACACTGTTTCCGCCTCCGGTTCTGACGACGTAGCTGTCAAGAGATTCCTCTTCAACTACTCCGAGACCGGGACTTTCTCCGCCTCTGACTGGAAACTCTACGAAGGTAGTAATGACATTACTAACCAAGTAGCCATCAGAGCGGTCGGCGACTTTGACAACAACGGCGCCTTGGACCTGGAACAGGATATTGATTCAACTGCCGGCGACATCGGCGTGACCGATGGCGGAGCGGCGATTGTTTCCGTCACCTTCACCAACGAGAAAGTTGTCTCGGCTGGTTCGTCCAAGACCTTTGCTCTCAAGGCAACTGTTGCTGGAGCCGGTACCGGTGAATCCACCACCTTGTCTATGAGAAATGACACGGTTAATGGAGGAAGCACCACGGCTTTGGGTCAGTACAGGGACATAGACGTCTATCTCTTCACAACTGTAGCTACCGACTTCACCTCCGGTGGAGCTGAAGTCCTTAGTGTGTTCTGGGATTTGGATGGAAATGCCGTCTTAGATGTTACCGACCCATCGATCGTTGAAGCTGGTTTTGCTGACGGTGTTGATCACACCACTGCCGGTGAAACTGTAAGCACAAGTCTTATAAGATTAACTGGAGCTTGCGCCCTTCTCACTGAGGCGGGTGCCGCTGACACCTTCACATTCGACGCTGATTGCGACGGTGCCATTGACGCTACAGAAGTTACCATTCTCACCAATGGTACTGGTCTTACTAACGAGGCTTACACGACTATCAACGACCTCAGACCTTACGCTTGGAGAACTGCAGCGGATACGGTGTTCTATCTTGACATCAACGGCAGTGCAGCCGACGATGCCACAGAGCCGACATTCGTTGTCCTTACTGGACACACTGCTAACACCTCAGCTGGTGTCGTCTCCAACTTCGTCTGGTCCGACTCTTCGGCCGACATTCACACGGAAATTACTGCTGATTGGGCGAACGGATTCTACGTCAACGCTCCTTCCAGCTCACTTTCCAACGTGAAGAAGACTTTGTCCTTGTAGTTTTCTAACTACAAGCAAACTAAAAAGGCCCCGCAGGGGGTCTTTTTAGTTTGACTGATTACGCCGATGATAGCCGATTTCCTCTGAAGGGGAGATTACCTCCAATAATGGCTGATTAACTCCGATATGATACAATTAAATCATGGTCAAAAAATTGGTGGATAAATTTTTATATGAGGACCTATCATACAAAATTCGTGGTTGTATATTTAGTGTTTATAATAATCTAGGTTTTGGTCATAAAGAAGAGGTTTACCAAAAGTCGTTAGCTATAGAATTTGAAAAAGAAAAAATCTTCTTTGAGAAGGAGAAAACCTTGCCTATTGTTTATGAAAATAAGAAAGTTGGTTATTACAAACCGGATTTTATTGTTGAGAATAAAATGATTATTGAAATAAAAGCGGTTGAATTTATGCCTAAGGCGTGTGAAACCCAACTCCAGTATTATCTCAAAGGAACCGGATATAAACTTGGATTCGTCGTAAATTTTGGTTCTAAGAAGTTAGACATAAGGCGGCGCGTCTGGTCTGTCGATTATCAGCGGTAATCAGCTATCATCTGAGGTCATCTGTTCTCAAAGTATCAAAGTATAAAGGTTTAAAGTTCAAAAAACCGGTTGATAAAGAGCAGAAAGAACTGGAAGAACTGATTCACAGCTATTTGCCAAAAGACCGCTCCCTTTCATAATTATCTGCGGTAATCAGCTATTAATCAGCGGCAATCTCATTAACGTAGTTATCCACACCCTCTATAACATCTTTCTTTATTTTTCGTTATAATCTATAATGTAGTGGTATGAGATGGATCGCCACAAAGGTCGATGCTTTTGGTTATTTTTACGGCGATTGCCTGTTGCCAAATGCGGTGCTTGCCGCGTAAATACAAACTTAATTGAAAAATAAAAATTAAATTCACCCTCCCAACTTTTTGAATTAAATTTTGGGGCAAAATTTTCGGACACTTTTGATTTAAAAAGCTGGGAG
>Ga0076088_122_pt1 | contig 7277 bp, 6 predicted proteins | sample RifGroC1_FD_68227 | JGI IMG/M metagenome (GOLD analysis project Ga0076088, IMG submission 68227) | Parcubacteria (Wolfebacteria) bacterium GW2011_GWC1_43_10
GCTTGGGTGCCGATTATTTTCGTCTTGTCGGTTATCCTCTTGATAAGAATCTCGTCCCAGTTTCTTCTCAGAAAAACACAGTCGGCATCGAGAATACAGCCGTAGGGTGCTTCTGTTCTGTCTAAGAGAAAATTTAAGGCCTGGGCATGTCCGAGAGAACCCTTCCTTTCCTGTCTCCTGAAAAATAAATCAACGTTATCATACTGACTGCAGATATCTTTCAGTTTTTTAATGTCTTTCTTCGACGAACCGCTGTCACAAACGAGAACTCGAAACCTGTTCTTTGTTAATTTAGATAAAGCCAAAAGATTAACGGCGATAAAATCAGACGAATTGAAATTAACAATACAGACGTCCAATAAACAATTTTTCATAATTTCTTTTTTTTAGAACACAAAACAATAATTTTATGACTAAAAAAATTATTTTTGAATATAGAGAAGAGACGTCCCCCGGAAGGCTTGATTAGAACACCGTCAAAATATCTTTTCATTAGCCTTGAGACTTTGGAGAAGTTGTAGAAAGAAACGTGGGTCGGATCATCAAATAATTGCGACCATTTGAAATTTATTAAAGCGCCGACAATGTCATAAATTCTCTTAACTGGGTAGTTTGGAGTGGTTAATATAAGAAATCCATCCGGTTTAAGCACGCGAGATATTTCCGCCAGCCAAAAATCGATTTGTCCATATGGTATGTGTTCTATAACTTGATTCATATTAATATAATCAAAAAAATTATCCGCAAAAGATGTTTTTTCATTGTATTTAATCAAATAAGAGTTTTTCCATCCTCTCTTTTGACATCTTCCGATTCTTATTCTTGAGACATCTACGCCAAAAATATTCTCTTTCGTAAAATATTTAACAAAAAGACTAAAAAACTTACCGTCTCCGCAACCAAAATCAAGTAATTTATCATCCACCGTTCTCCGAGAAAAAATGGGGTTGATAATTTTTATAAAATCATCAGAAATTGGCCCATCCATTGGTTTATTTTGTGCGTATTTTTCGAAGTCAACATTCCTACCCATAGAAACCTACTTTCTAAAAATCATAAAATATCCCCCGTGAAAACTGCTTAGTACATTATTCTCTAGAACAAAATTAGTTTTATCCAAAAGCGAAACGAGGTCCGATACCAAAACTAAAGGATAAAGAATATATCTCAACAATCTTGGCAGCGATTGAACGAAAAATCTAAAATTATCAGCCATCACCGAAAAGAATCTTCCCATTACTTCAAATCTCTCTACCTTAAAACCAGTTTTTCTTAATTCTCTTCGCCATTTCTCATCCGTCCACCTCTGAAAATCGTCAGGGTCATTATGAATTCTATACAAAAATGGCGCCGAAATTATGAAAACGCCCTTCTTCTTTAAAACCCGAAAACATTCTCCGATTCCTTTTTCCGGTTTGCTAACGTGTTCAAAAAGCTCTGTCGCCAAAACAATGTCAACGAAATTATTTTTAATCGCGCTCATATCGGCCACGTTCAAAACAACGTCGGGGTCGTGAGAAGAATTAATGTCGGCAAAAATCCATTTTTTTACTGATTCCTTCGGCTTCTTAAAATTTCCCCGATCGCGACCGCCGATATCCAAAACCACCAAGTCGCCTTCAAAATATTCCAGACAATCACCCAGAAGGTTGTCCAGCGTTTTTCTTCTTACCGTCGCGCCAAAAATATATTTTAACCTGCTGGCCAAATTCATAATTTATTCTACATCTATCTTGCGCCACTCTCCCTTAAGAGCCGAAATAACAGAATCTTCCAATAATCCCTTTTTCTCCGGCTCGATTTGCGCTAATCTTCTCCCGGCAGTGACAAAACTCTCGGTATCCCTGATCTTATAAAAATAATCATAGAGTTTGGAGTAAGTAGATTTTAAAAGAACTGGATTTTTCCCATCACCCGACAGTCCGGGAAGAGTCAGGGCTGTTTCCAAATGTTTTAAGGCCTCCGACCAGTGAGCTTCTCCCCAGTCCATCAGCATTATCCCCAAATAAAAATGAGAGTTGGCCACTTGTGGGTCAAGCGCCACCGTCTCTTTTAGAAGATTAACCGCTTCTTCCGCTCTTCCCTGAGAAATTAAAATGTAAGAGAGAGAGTAGCGGATATCTTGTCTCCGAGGAGCCAGTTCGAAGGCTTTAGCAAGATAGAATTCGGATTTTTTGACAACTTCCAGGCTACTTTGAGATCGCCCGAAAGCCAAATAAGATTGCCCTAAAACAATAAAGTGCCGGGGGTTGTATTTCTCATAAGTCACCAAATCTTCCATCGCCGCCAGAGATTCTAAAATCAACTGGTTTGCCTTCTCTCCCTGTCCGTTATAGTTTTGCATATAGACAGCAAAGTGAGTGCGAATATTTTCCTGGGCATAGGAATAGGGAGTTAACGATTTTTTAAAAACTGTCAGTAGCTGGTCGGCGTCTCTCGACTGAATGGCGGTTAAATAATTTCTCATCTGAAAATAAGAGAGAGACGTCAAGACGAAGCTAATTAAGAAAAACACCGTCACCGCTCCAAAAAGAAGATAATAAACAATCTTCCTGAGAGAATGGAGATTGGGTATTGGAGAAGACACTTCCTCCGATTGAGATTTTTGGAAAGAATCTCCGTCAAAGGAGGATTCGCCTCTGGTGGAAAAAATCAAAACCGCCAAAGCAAAAAAGAAAGGAATGTAAGTTGAAATCGAATCAAAAACAAAGAGATTCTGAACAAAATAAGATACGCCAAAGAAAAGCAGAGCTGAATCCCTAATATTTAGTCTCTTGTCTTTAACAACCAACCAAAAGAAAGAAATCCAGATAGCCAGATAAACTAAAAGCCCCAGAACTCCGTTCATCACCAAGACATCCATCGGTTTATTGTGCGCTCTGTCAAACCAGCTGCTTTCATACTCGTAGTAGCGGGGATTGTAATATTTATTGTAAGCGATGGAAAAGTTTTCTGGGCCCCAGCCGACCAGGAATCTTAACCAGCCCTCGTTAGTCGGCTTAATGGCATTCCAGCTTACCCCCAAAGAAATAAGACGGGTCTGAAGAGTGGCGTCGTTAAAATTCATCTGAGCCAGTCGGTCCAGACCCGGAACATTTTGCCAGAAAGAAGAAGATTTTGTCAGATAAAAAAAACAACCAAAAACAACGGACAATATCAGCAGCCCTATTCCCAGTTTTCTCAAAGAGAGACCTTTCCAAATACAAATTTCTTTACCTTTCCAGATAAAATAGAGTAAAAGCAGCAGAACGGAGACGACTAATCCCACAATTACTCCCCGAGTCTCGGTAACAAAGATTCCTAAAATCGATAAGGGGATTATTGCCCAGGCCAGGATTCTCCAAAGACGGGAAAAAGTGTTTTTTATCAAGACACTTTCAGAAACGACAAAAATGGCCGCCAGAATCACAAAAAGAAAATAAGTGGCCAGATAAATGGGATTACCCGTATAAGAACTGGGGCGGTCCTGACCCAAAACCAGCCATTGATAAGATTCATTAACAAAAAGAACCAGTCCGACCAAAAGAGAAATCTTAAAAAATGTCAGCCAATCTTTTTTTTCAAAGACCAAAAGGGAAAAGAGAAAGAAGCCAAAAAAAGAGGCCATGCCCAAAAACCCTTCCCCTCTTTCCACGTCTCCGAAAAAAGCCCGGAATTGGTCAACGGCAAAAATGGTCCCCAAAAAATATATCAGAAAAAATAAAACTGCCGACAAAAAAAGGGGGTTCTTAAAAAGTATTGTCAGTTTCCGGTAAATATCTTTCCGAAACGACTGCCGGAAAACAAAACCCAAAAAGAAAAGAGTTGATGCCAAAAGAACCATTAGCCGGACAAGCATCACCTTTCCGGTGATATAGGGAAAAAACACCGAGGCATCTATTATCAAAGGAACGAAGGCTAGGGCTAGGAGAGAAAATCTTGTGACAGCTTTCATGATTAAATAATACCAGAAAAATATTTTAAAACCATCGGCCGAAAAACTAACACCTTATTTTATGAGACGATCGTCACCATTTCTAAAGTATTGTAAAAATACTTTCTCGTAGTCTGCCGTCTGTAAAACGCCTTCTTGGCTATAAAACACTTTTCAAACTCCCCGACTTGTTTATAGAAAAGATATCTATATAAACAAGCAGGTTGAGGTCTTTTAGATCTCTTATAAAATCATCGGGGATTTTATTCTTTCCTATCCAAACACTCTTTTGAATCATCCTGAAGTCCAAAGATTTTAAAACTTTTCTAATTTGACTCCTTCTACTTCTAAGCTTCTCCGGAATGTCAAAGGCTACAATTATAACCGAATCGCTTTTTGAAAGATTATTTTTATATACGTCCGGTGACAGTAGCTTGTGTTTATCATTTATAATTTTTTTAAGAAGACTCCTGCCCTTGTTTGTAATCGCAACTAAAACATTTTTACCATTTTTCGATTTCTCAATTAAACCATCTTTCTCAAGATTCCAAATTACCTGATAATAACGGTTTCTATTTTTATTAAATTCACTGCTCAAAGAATCGTCGTCGAGACCCATCCATTTATCAAGCGAGTTGGTTAAAACCGATAGAAGTTCAAGAGATGAGCTGTATTTGTGTCTGCCCATAGTTTTGTATTCATAACCATATTAATTTTTATATCAAATTCATATCTTATATTATAGGACGATCGTCTCATAAAATAAAGTATGGAGATATGGCCCCGCAATTCATCAATCAGCGAAACCAAAAAGGGACCCCGCGGGGTTCCTTTTTGGTTTTAATTTCCATCCGTGGCCATTCCTGCCTATCGGCAGCAGGCGCTATCATCCGCGGCCATCGTTCCTATTGTCCTCCTCCGTAGAGTTTATTCAGTTGCGCTCGGGTCAAAGGACCAACATATCCGCTTTGAGGGGAAATATTGTACTTGGCCTGGAACTTTTTGACAGCCGCCAAGGTCAGCACACCGAAGTAACCGGTGGCGTATTGCGATCCGAGTAGTTCTTCGTGAATGAGAATTGTCTGTAGATTCTTAACGGTATCGCTTCTAATCCCCTGGCCAAAGTTAGTGTTGAAAGCGTAAGAAGCCGCCAAAGGAGGAGCTTCTCCCTGAACCGCAGCCAGCTGGTTCTGAAGAGAGGTCAGTTGGGCCAGCAAAGCAGTCAGGTTAGCTTGCATCTGTTCAGTAGTCGTTGGGCTGGCGTAGGGCAGAGTTACCGGCGCCAGAGTGGTTGTGGTGGCAGTCGTGGTTATCACTTCCGTGGAAGTAGCCGTTATGGTTATTGACGGCTGGCTTCCAGCCACAGCGCTCACCTCCGAAGCAGTTGCCGCATTGCCGTTGTTGTCCATTGACTTCAAGGCATAGTAGTAAGTAGACCCATCGGTCAAGCCGGTATCGGTGTAAGTGGTAGCAGTCGTGGAGACCACAACAATCGCTCCGCTTAATGCCGCCGTTCCGGAAGATGAAGACCTAAATATTCTTACTCCGGCAAAATCAGAGGTGGTTGGATTAGTCCACATCAGTTTGATTTCTCCAGCCACACCTGTTCCTTGAGCTGTTATTCCGGTCGGAACGGCAGGAGCAGTCGTGTCGCTTCCGCCTCCGGGAGTGGAAGGAACATCAATCGTTTGGGTGTTGGCATTAAGAATGACCGTATCGCTCGGACCATCACCGACGGTATTGGCACCATCAACGAAGATACCCTCGTCACCGGCATCAAACTGGCCGTTGGCGTTACCATCCACTCTCACAGGGATTCTCATTTGAATGGTTCGATTATCATCAGCTCCCGAGTAAACATCCACCGCCACGAAGAGTCGGGCAACCGCAGCCGAAATATTCGTTGTCAATCCCGACAGCGTCCAGCCATTGGCGTCGGCTGTCATTGCCCCTAAATCGGTGTCTAAGGTGGCGCTAAGGATTCCATTACCATCGGCATCCAGCCAGACATGAACCGCGGCAATATCGTTGAAGACAGCTGTTCCCGCATTCTGGACAGTAATGGCGTTAAGCTGAAGTTTATCTATAACATTATCCCCGTCTCCGGTGTTATCTGTTTCTCTGTAAATATCTTCGCCGTCGGTATAAGTGGCACCTGCATTATCATCGTTAAAGATGTCGGTGGCCGGAAAAACGGTGATGTCAGCAAGACCGGTCGTCAGAACCGTGTCGGTTGTTTCCAAGTTGGCGTCAATCGCAGCCGCACCCGCCTCCTGAACAATTGCCTCTCCATTGGTGTAAGCATTGTTGTGGTCAGCATCAACATAACCGACATCAATAATCGTGCTCAAAGCAGTCATATCTTCCAGCCAAGTTCCATTAATATCATCACCCGCCAATTGAGCCGGATCAAAGAAAGTGGTTGTCAGAGCTAGGGCATCTCCATCGGTAGGATTGCCCGCCGCGCCAAACCAGACAATTGTTTCGGCACTGGTGTCCTTAGTGGTAGTGTAAAATCCGTCTCCATTATCATCTAAGTAAGCAAGTCCCCCTTCTCCAACGAGAAGGTTGAGTCTCGTGGTAAGTCCTGTCGCCAAAGGAGCGGCTGTTCCAACAAGAACCCAGTCGGTTGCGGCAAGAAAAACTCCAGTGTCGCCAACGTCAAACCAAATGGCTTCGCCAGCCGTATAGTCGCCGTCCGAGTTGACGTCATCGAGATAAACTTTGTCGTTGGCACCATCACTCCGGCCAAACCGGCAGTTACTACCGTATCGCCGGCTGTCGGCATTCCATCGGCATCATTATCAATAATAATCGCCTCGCCGTTGTCATAATCGTTGTTGTCAGAAGCGTTGTCGTCGTAGACAAAGTGAGTGGCGGCAAAGGCGGCAATATCGGCTGTCCCATCGGTAATAACATCATCTGTTCCGGCTCCGCTTAAGACACCGGCGGTCAGGTTACCATCAGCGGAAACGAGTATTGCTTTCCCGTCGCTGTAAACGCCTGTATTGTCAGAATCAATAAACTTAGTATCAGCAGGAAAGGCGATTAAAGGATCCCCGGCGACTGAAGCTGTCGCTCCGTTATGAATCAAGACATCGTTGTTAAGCAAGATATTAAACACCAATTGGTTTGTTTCGCTTCTACCAAATGTATCGGTGGCGACATCGGTTTTGGTATAGTCGGCGGCCACAGAAACGGCCAAAGCCGAACCGGCTGACCACAAAATTATCGAAAGGGTCATAAACCCTATCACTAAGACTCTTACAAATTTACTCATATTTTATAAATTACCGATTACCGCTGATCATGGCTGATTATCACTGATAAAGACGTAAACAACCACAACGGCAGCTAATAACCG
>Ga0076088_121_pt1 | contig 6722 bp, 2 predicted proteins | sample RifGroC1_FD_68227 | JGI IMG/M metagenome (GOLD analysis project Ga0076088, IMG submission 68227) | Parcubacteria (Wolfebacteria) bacterium GW2011_GWC1_43_10
GTCGGCTTTTTGCGCAGCCGGAGTCGTGAGCGCTCGTCTATACCAATACGCGAGTATGGAAAAGTCCACCAAGTTAACCCGTCCATCTCCGCTTATATCGGTTTTAATGGTTTTCGGCGTTATGCTCGCTAGAATAGTTTTTGTTCCGACCTTGAACCCGGCTGTTTTGGAAAACGAAGTAATATCCCCGTCTCTTGCCGCGGTTGCCCTGGTGCTATGATCGCCGTAATCGACTTCGGAAGTGTCAAATTTATAAAGCCAAATTCCGGACTCGTCGGAATTAGTTTTTTTTGTTAGTTGTTGCGGCGAATTGATAAGAACGGAAATAGTAGAGCTTGGGGCGCTTTGACCAAAAATGCTTATAGGTTGTCCGCGCTGTACTTCTATTTTATCCACGGAAATTGTCGGCGCGAAAAATATTCCACTGATTACGGTGGTAAATCCGCTGGTGACGCCAACCTGAAATTGCTGGGCTAATGAGCGATTATATTGCGAGTCTTCCGCCCAAATCCCGAAATTATACGAGCCTCCAGTCAGTCCGCTAGCCCTAATCTCGAAATTTGCGTCATCTCCGGCCAAAGTTGTGCCAAAGATCTGCCCGTCTTTCAAAATAGTTATAGTGCTCCTGGGGTATGCTCTGCCTCGGAAAATCGCCTGAACTTCGGAAGGTGTCGGAGGCAGTGGATATCCGGTTCCTCCCCCTCCCCCTCCGCCGCCGCTTGGAGGCGTTGTAACGCAATCCGCATTCACACTACAGCTATTTGTCCCCGCGCCGGTTATGGTAGCGCAACTTTGGCTTACGCAAGACTTATGAGTGAGCACCGGTGGAATCACGTAATACAAAAATCCGCTATTAATCCGATAACTTGCGGTAAGACCGGAACCGGCGACCAATTGGCCGATAGAACTTTGAAGTTTGTAGCTCGCGGATACCGAAAGCCCGGCACCGGAGTTTATTACCGGATCAACAACTTTAAAACTTGAAGCGGAATAATCTTCTCCGGCCGCCAGAATCGGAATCGCCAAAAAAGAAACGATGACTAATCGTAAAAATAATTTTGACCGCAGTTTTTTCATTTTAATCCTGAATCCCGTTTGCTCATCGATAAGCGGGAATCAACAAAACTACTTACTCTCTTCGCCGGCGGAAGAATCTTTAGCTTGCGGCGCTGACCCCAGGTTAACCGGAGCCACATCTACAATTTTGTTTTGAGACGGGCTGTAAAGTATCGCTTTTTTAGCGTTGGTATAAAGAAGAACCTTGTCTCCTTTTTGAGCGCTGGCAAAAAATGGCTGGTCGACCAGTTCTGCCGGATCCAAAATAGTAGCCATGGTCGGAATTTCATCCTGCGGAAGCACCATTAGCTTGCCGACCCGGGCCACAATAGCCTGAACCTCCTCCTCTGCGACCTGCTGGGGATTGGTTCTCAGGCTTCTGACTTCGAAAAAGAAGTAAATTGCTAAACCGGCAGAAAGGATGAACAATGCTGCGACGGCGAAAAATAATTTTGTACTGACCCATCTTTCAAACATTTTCTAATTAAATTTAAATAATCGCGACTTGTTAATTTATTGTATCACACTATTCTGCCGTCGGAGTGTCTTCGGCCGGAATTGAAGCGGGTGGAGCGACCGGCGTTTCTGCGGGCGGCGGAGTATCAACCGGCGGCAGTGGTGCCGATTCGGATATCGCGTCGGTGTTTTCGGCAGGGGGTTCGGCCGGAACGTCGCTGGCTGGATCTGAAGATGCATCGTCATCTGCCGCGGGCGGAGTTGGGACCGGCGGGGCAGAATCCTCCGGCGGAGTCGGGTCCTGGCCGGAATCAGTTGTGGTCGAATTTTCCATGGAAGGATCTGTGTCGGGAGAAGAAGTATCTGTCGGGGCAGGAATATCCGTGCTTGAATCGGCAGGAGGATTAATAATCGGCGCAGGTGCCGGCGGATCTACAGAAATTGAGCTAAATAACCTCGCATCCTTAATCGCGATTGCCATCCAGTTAAATTGGATATCCGCGGGAGCCGATCTGTTCAGAGAAATTGTGAAGCCGTCCACCGTTGAATTCGTAACCGCGTATTTTACGTCATTCAGGAATGCACTATCCGCACTACCTTCCGGAGAGTCGGCATCAAACACAATTGTGGCATTTACCACCGGTCTGTCGATATATTGTTTTTCAAAAACTACGTCTACCGACTTTGCGCCCGTGGAAACAACCGCGAATCCACCTGTATCGGAATTAAAGTATGGCCTGCCGAAAAATATCGTGTCGCTCATGAGGGAGATTGCCGTGTCCATCGCGTCTACGCGGTCTATGGAAAGTCCTTTGGCGTATATCTGCGGAGTAATTATTTCCAGTCCCGCAGAAAGCCGGTCAACAAAAACCTCAGACTTATTCGCGCTAGCGGCCAAGGAAGCGGTTGAGCTGCTTCCGTTTATCAACTCACCCAGAACATTTTTAGCGAAATCGATTTCTGAAAGTGCAGTGGAAGAACCGTTAGTATATTGTCCGTTTTCAATAAATAATCCGGAAAGAAGAGTGCCCAAGGAAGAACCGTTGAAATATCCGGGATGCACAAAGACCGTCACTGTGCCGGTAGCCAGAGAACCGTCAAAGGCCGTCAGTGCTTGGCCCAGAACTCTACCGGCTTTATCCGCGCGCATTCCGTAACCGATTTCGCCGGCAGAAGTAATATAATCGCCAACTTTGATTGGCCCGTTTTCCGTGCTGACTTTTACAGGTACCCGACCCGCTAGGGCGATTATTGTCGAACCGTGCGCCGCTCCCCCGCCGGCAATGAATCCCGCAGTTTCCGTCACTACGCCGGCTAGATTTTCATCGAACGGTTTGCCGGATTTCTCAAATTTGCCGGAATTATTAGCGGAAACAGAAAGTATATCTCCGGCATTGTAATCGCTGTCGCTACCGACTACATCCACATATTCGCCCATATCCGCGTTACCGCCGGAAATACTCCCTCGGGCAACCAAAGAAACTCCGGTTGTGAGGCCGTCATCCGAAGCCAAAAACATTACCGCGCTTGAAGCCGTAGAAAGAGTACAATTGGTCAGGGCGCAAACCGTGAGCGCAGTAGTTGTAGCGAAAGGAGTTGAAGTGCCAATGCCAACGCTGCCAGTCACTAATAAATTTGCGCTAGAAGAACTATCAGCTGCAATAATCTGCACAGCATTTTGTGATCCTGTTGAGGTATTAATAAATTTAATTCCAGGGAAAGCGGAAGTCGTACCGCCAAACTTCATTATAGAAAAATCCGTTGCGGCAACATTTGTCATTAAGAGCGTACTATCAGTTCCAGCTGTTAATCTAGTGCTATTGTTCCAATAATATTTACTGTTTGTGTTTATTCTAATATCACTATTAACAAACATATACCCCCCGCCAACTCCAGCACTATTATCTCCTATGGTTAATGCAGCTGTCGTTGGAGTTAATCCCTGTGCTCCAGTATTTACATAAAAATTCAATTCTCCTTCTTGATTAGCGGCAGTAGATGAATGACTTGCTTTTATGTCAGCTAAACCATGCCTAGTACCATCTGCCATATTTCCGTAAAAAGTTATATGCGTTTCTCTGCCAGCGGAGGTATCTTCCAACGTTGGATTTTCAATACCAAGAATAGCTCCGTCTTGTGATAAATGTAACAAAGTTTGTGGTGTCGTCGTCCCGATGCCGACGTTGCCACCGTTAAAATAACTATTACCAGCTGTTTGAATATAGTTAGTGATTGTTCCAGCGCTATTGTATTGTATAAAATCAGCTCCAACGGTTGATTTACTGATATTGTTACTACCGTTGTAATTGAATGTTCCCGCACCTCGTGAAGAAAAAGCACCAGCATCGGTAATAGTAACTAAATTCGAATTATTTCCTGAGCTAAATGAAGCGAGATTAGTACCACTGCCCGAATTTACAGAACCCTTAACAGTTAAGTTTGCGTTAGGAGTCGAAGTTCCTATTCCGACGTTGCCTGCTTCATTAACAAGAAACTTTTTCTCCACTAATTTTAGTGAAACATTTGTAACACTCAATAATCCGTTTTGTTTTCTGAAGATTATGTTCGCATTATTTGCATTTGCTTTGATAATATAACGAAATGTTCTATTCGCGGTATTGAAGTATGATGACCCAGTTTGCATTGGAGTGGCTGTTCCCAAAAGGACACTGGCGACAGTTCCAGAGTTTGTTGTTGCATCAAACATCAATTCATATGTCTGACCAGATACTACTCCACCAGTAACATAGAGAGATGAGTCAAGAGATGCATTTGCCACCGCTCCACCAACACCTAGAGTATAAGATAAGTATCCTCCAGACACAGACCAACCAGTTCCAAGTGTCCAGTTGTTTGCTCCCGACATATCTCTATCAACTGCATTTGTTATAAGTTCTGAACCGCCGATATTTATATCAAAGACATTTACTCCAGTAGCAGAACTTCTAAATATACCAAAATTTGAATTAGGGTATGTATTCCAGAAAGACAATAAATCAGTAGACGAAACATCTGGATTTGCCTGCCTAAAATACATTACGGGTCGTTCTGCTTGTGCTGAACCGCCCACGCCCATTCCTAAAGTTAGAGAGCTTAAAAAATTCTGTGTTCCGATTGCCAAAGGAGCAGCAGAACCTGAATTTATACCTACAGCACTTGAACCAGTTGGGGTTATGTTACTAGTGTAATTTATAGCACCATTTACAGCTAACTTTGCTCCCGGACTGGCTGTCCCGATACCGACGTTGCCACCTTTCAAAACAGTCAAGTAATTAGTTGTTGCGCTTGCTCCACCAAAGATTGAAAATAACGATGAGCCAGCTCCTGAAGCAGTTTCGGTGACTGCTATTTTTACTGCAGTAGGCACTCCAGTCGTATTCCAAGTTTGGGCGATATTCAAAGCTGAGCCAGCAAACGAACCGGAACCGGAAAGGGTAGTGTCTAGGATATCAAGTTTAGCTGCCGGTGTCGTCGTCCCGATGCCGACGGAGCCATTTACTATTAAGCCATTTGCCGGTGCCGTTTGTCCGCTCGCATAACCTATAGCCGCATTCCCCACAACGCCCAACTTTGCACCTGGTGCCAAATCCCCGACACCAACACTACCCATTAGACTAATATAAGTACCAACATTCATTCTGTAATAAGCACTTGAAGTCAATCCACCCCATCCGTATGTAGTATTTTGACTTAGATTATTTGCATAAGTTCGTATTGCTCCACCAGAATCCGTATTATCATTCCCTACTACATCCAATTTTACTCCCGGTGTCGTCGTCCCGATGCCGACATTGCCGCCGCTATAAAAAATCCCAGTTGAGGTAGTAATCCATTGAGAAGAAATCGTTGAGGATGGAGCAAAATAGGATGGACTAAAACCCTGCCAAGTTCCGAGCCAATCGCCGGTTGTAGTCGCTACGTAAGCGGTGGAAGAAGACAAAAAATCGGTAATGCTTCTTAATTTCCAAGTTCCATCCCAGTCACCGGAGTTATTGGCCACATACGCGGTAGATGAAGAAAGGAAGTCCGAAGAATTATAACCTTGCAGAGTTCCCAGCCAGTTACCGGTTGTGGTCGCCACGTAAAGCGTGGAGCTGGATAAAAAGTCGGTCACATTTTTGTTTTGGAATGTGCCGAGCCAATCCCCCGTGGAAGTGGCAAGGTAATCCACTCCGGCAATAGCTGCACCGATTGCACCACTGGTTCCTTTCAAAAGTCCATTTAAGGTACCAAGAATCGTTGTGCCGTTTACGGTTAGCGCGGAAATGGTTGTGGTTGCAAAACTTCCCTGACCCAAAAAATCTATTCTTTCCGTTCCGCCAAGAAGCAGAGAACCGTTTTGAATGTTGAGGCTGGCTGCTCCGGTGCCGGTGTTTAAAACATCAAATGTGTAATCGGCGGTAGAAGATGCCTTTAGATCTCCGGAGACATTTTGTGCGTTTAATGCGAACCCGGCGGAACCAATCCTCTGCCGAGGCGAAAGCGTTTCGAAAGTTGCTCCATCCGGCGAAACTTCAATTTGCAGATATGTATCCGAACTGGTTAAGAAATCATAATTGAGAGTATCCGGATAACCGCTTCCGGTATCTCCGATATTCACGTTAAAAACTCCACTCGTGACCGAAACGGAAACCGCACTCGGGGCGGCAGATGGCCATAGCCTATTCCCCGCGCCGATAGAAGGACTGTCCCAAAAAGAGAACTTAAAATAGTAAGTAGTGCCCGTTCCACCCAAAACACTGCCGGAAGAATCGGTCAGTCTGCCCTGATAGCTGATTATTTGAGGGACACCGCTCGCGCCCAAGACCGGAACCCCGGCAAAAGAAAGGATAAATATCGCTCCAAAAACAAAACCGGCTTTATAAGAAAGTTTGTACCTGATTTTTAAAAATTTATTTAAAAATGCCATAACAACCAAAAACCGTGCCCCGAAGCGCTTCCGGGCACTTATCTATTATATTAGCAAATTCTTGACAAAATTGCGCATCCTATTTGTGGACAAGTCAGACGGGCCTTTTATTGAGCTATTTTTGGCCCTTCTTTGATATCTAAAATAGCGTGAGTTACCTGCCCCGCGAAACAAAGGTGATATAATGATTTAAAGGGCGAACACCGATACCACTAAATATTGATATGAAAAAAAGTATGTTAGGTTATCTCGGTTTTCTTGGCCTCCTCGGATTCATAGGATTTATGGAAGGAAGCAGCCC
>Ga0076088_126_pt2 | contig 3454 bp, 7 predicted proteins | sample RifGroC1_FD_68227 | JGI IMG/M metagenome (GOLD analysis project Ga0076088, IMG submission 68227) | Parcubacteria (Wolfebacteria) bacterium GW2011_GWC1_43_10
AGGGGGGGGGGGAGAGAGCGAGGGCGAGAGAGAGAAGTATCTTTATTCTCCCGACCTGTTCCTGCGGGGAAAACATGGTAGGAGCTTCTCGAAATGTGTGTTAATGAGCGAATTTTGGACTCTCGTTAATGAAAAAAATAAAATGCCCCTTGTTCAGTGTGACGTGATAACTTCTGAACAAGGGGCGTTTTTATTTCTCGACGCTAACGTAATCATCCCGCGTCGTGTCGTTGTATTCACGCGGCTTCATGCGTCCCACCGCATGGTATAAGTCCTCTTGACTTAACACCGTGTTGGATGGGCTGGATAGCGATTGCAAGAAGTCGGGTATTTGTTTTGGGTCGGGGTTTTCAAGCAAGGGGTAGGATTGTCCTTGTGTGCTTGCCCAAAGACATGGCATTGTGTCCTCATATCTCTCGGAAATTCCCACCTTGGCTATGGTATCCGCCCGAATCCACTCGCCGCTGATTGTTTCAATCCAGATGGTTTCTCACCTCCTTTTCGACCTTTTCCCACTGCTCGTGCATTTTCAACTCTGCCTGACACATCTCACAGGGGCTAGATTCGTCTTCAAAGAGATCGTCCCCACACTTTTCGCATTTGGGATATGAATGGGGGGGAATGATGAGGGTCCATGCCTCACAGCGTTTTGCGGCAACCCGTTGGACGGCGTGGACAATAACCTCATCATAGACGCATTCAACTTGCTCGACCTCGTAAGCCCCGGACTCACCATCAAAGATGATTTCGTCGCCGGGCTTGAGTGCCTCAAATTGCTCTCTGGTCAGGGTTATCCTCCTTTTGACCTCCGTTTAGCCAATGAACCCGACGCGCCGCGGACGTGGCGGAACCGTGGTCGCTTTCGGGAATCCACTCGCCCTTGGGGGTGTAGAATCCAACTGTCCACAGCCCCTGTTCGGTTTGTCGATAGACGTACATGCTCATTCACCTCCTTTCTTGCGCCATGCCTTTTTGCAGTCCTGACATGCCCTTTTGGATGGTATGCTCGGAAATTTCTCGTCCTTCTGAATCGTCAGAATTGCCCATCTGCCGCACAAGGATTTACCGTCGTCTTGGAAGCAGTGCTCCCGTTTAGCACCCACTGGCCAAATCCACTTCATTCTTCTCCTCCTTTTCGTAAAATGCCCCACACGCTGGCCACGTCTTTCCGTGATCGGTGGGTAAAATGCCCCACACGCTGGCCACGTCTTTCCGTGATCGGTGGGCTGGCTCATCGGGAATCGCCATTGCGGAGTGGAAAGATACTCCAATGGAAACCAGCGTTTCGTGTAGATCGAAAGGAACGGCGGGGGGTTGGGTGTTATCGCCTTGAACCATCTCATATCCAGGCGATGGGGGGCAGAGGGCATATCCGCCTTCCGCTTTAGCTTCGATGAGGCAGTTAGCAATTGGCTTTCCGTCTTGGGTATCACCCGACCAGGCAAAAGCCAGCTTATCATTCTTGAGCTTCTTATCGCCAAGAACTCGCCACCGAATATGGATTCCCCCGTTCATTGTTTTTGTGATAGGGAACTGCCCAAACAAATCAGGATAACCGAGCCGAATGAGCTCAGCTTTGACCAGCTTTTCCCATTCGGGATAAATGCTTTCCATCGGGCCATGTTTATGGTCTTTGGCTTCAAAGTCCATACAGTAGAGGTTTCCTGAGACTTTGCCTCCGATGATAGCAATTCCCCACGCATTAGGCCATTTATGAATCCACTGCGCTGATGGGATTTCCCTTTGAAACCGAGTCCACTCATGAATAGGGTTTCCGTGCTTATTCAACTTTGGATTGCCCTGTTCATTGAGTGCTATCGGCAATAAGTTAAAATCGGGTAGTTTATCACTGTCAGTTGGCAGGAAAGAAATCCCCGCGTTGTCCTCAACGCGCTCCCACTGTTCAAATGCCTTCGTGTGAATCACACGAACCGTGTGAACGATGACCTCGGTATATCGGCACTTAACCGATGTCACGAGGTAGATGAGGCTTTCTCCGTCCCTGGCAATCGGGTCGCCAGGCTGGGGGGCTTCAAACTCTTGTTGGGTCATCACCATTCCTCCTATTCTGGTTTTGGATAGACAGGAAATCGGCAATATCGAGCAGGCAATCATGCCCAAAGGATATTTTTGGATTTGGCTTAAACACATAGTATCGGGAATGGAAGGCGACGGTCCCGAGGATTGTATCTCCCCTAATGCTCTGGCATATCCATCTCTCCTTCTGCTCGATGAAGCGGATATGGCGGTATGTCTGTGTCATAAGTTACCTCCTTAAAGGCCCCACATGCTGTCCATGTTTTACCGTGATCGGTGGTGGGGCTATGGTTATTGTTTCGCTTTGCGTATTTGTGTCATGTCCGCGCCTGCCGATAGGAGAGCAGGTGTGTGCAATCTTCACACCGCTTCCCCTTTGGTGTGATTAGCGGTTTTTTGCGTGGCACCCGCTTGGGTGTTTCTCCGAAAATGAGTTTCATCCTCTGTCTTCTCTCTCCACCTGGCTTCTGCGTGAATGAAGAAATGCTGAATGTTTATCGTTAAGCATTCAGCATTTATCATTTCTTCAATTGATAATTGAGAGGGGGGGGTCGTCCCACACCCAGTCGGATGTGTCTTTGTCCTCTCCGTAGTGGAGGACCCGCAGGCGCACACCTTCCGCCTCGACACGCGCCGCCGCCTCACTCACCTGCCTGTAGGTGTCGTCCACGTGGGGGATAATCTCAACCGTCGCCAGCATGGGGCGCGCCGCCGCAATCGCATTATCAAGACTCCTAAAGCTCTGGTAATCAAAAAATGCCATGACATCATTTTCCGCTTGGGGATAAACATCAAATCTCATTTCCGATCTCCTTTTGCCCTTCTGGGCGTTTCGGGGTTGCGATGCGCTTCCCCGTTTGATGGTAGAATTATAACATCCTGTCAAGTCGATGTCAACAAAATAATGACCGTTTTCGTGTTTTTTTTTCCGAAATAACGTATTTATTTATTGACAACGGCGATGGGTTTGGGGTATCATTTGGGGTGAAAGGAGGATTACGAAAATGGCAATACAGATAAATCTCAATCAAATTCAGCTGGCGATGTTGGATCGACGGACGTCCGTCGTCGCCCGCAGGCTGGACATCTCCCCTGCTGCGTTGCGGATGAAACTGCGGGGGGAAAGTGAGTTTCGGGTGAGGGAGCTCAATGCGCTTTCGGTGGCATTAGAGATTCCAATCACCCGTTTTGTTTCAATCCAATAAAAAGCTCTATCCGTAGCAGTCTGCCCACGTCTCTAAAGTTGTGGGCTTTGGACTTTCGTTAAGGATCTATATTGTGGGGTGATCCATTTTTCGGGTGTTCTGGTTCTTTTCTTTCCCCCTAATGGTTCTTAGGTGGACTCATGAAGGTTTTTCGCTGGAAGTCTGTCGAGTCATGACTTTGAGCAAAAAAGCATCTAATCTGGCAAAAGGGC